>Ga0207754_100028_pt1 | contig 172136 bp, 192 predicted proteins | sample A23E1SouthBayCA_FD_187728 | JGI IMG/M metagenome (GOLD analysis project Ga0207754, IMG submission 187728) | Aerobic enrichment media microbial communities from Eden Landing Ponds, California, USA - A23 E1 (SPAdes) | ecosystem: Environmental > Aquatic > Marine > Unclassified | place: Emeryville... | reverse complement strand
CACGTCGTGGTGACGACGCCCGCCGACACCACCGCCGACATCGTCGAGGGCGTCGACGCCGAGAGCGCGGCCGCGCTCCGGGAGTTCAACTACAACCCGCTGGTGCTGGTCCACCTAGAGAGTGCGGCCCGCGCCGACGGGTTCGGCTACCAGGTGCGCCGAACCGAGCCGATGCGCACGCTGGGCGTCACTTGGAACACGAGCCTGTTCGACCGCGACGGCGTCTACACCGCCTTCCTCGGCGGGATGCACGACCCCGAGGCGATCGAGCGCGACGACGAGACGCTGGGCGAGACGGCGGCCGAGGAGTTCCGGCGCGTGATGGGCGTCGACGCCGAGGTGCTCCACGTCGAACGCATGCCGCGAGCGTTCCCGGCGTGGGACGACTCCTGGGCGGCCATCGAGCGCGTGGATCTGCCGGAGGGTATCACGCTCGCGACGAACTACACCGGGCGAATGGGGCTCCCCTCCCGGGTGCGCGAGGCGCGCCGGCTGGCGGGGGAGCTCTCGAACTCGATCAGCGAGTAGCCGGCGCGTCGGTCCGACTTACTCCCACTCCCAGTTTTTCGCCGTCTCGACGAACGCCTCGACGCCCTCGATCGGCGTGTCGCGGTTGACGCCGTGACCCAGATTGAGGATGTGCCCCGACGGCCCCGCGGCCTCGATTATCTCCGCCGTCCGCTCGCGGACGGTATCCGGCTCGGCGAACAACAGCGACGGGTCGAGGTTGCCCTGAACGGGCGTCTCTCCCAGTGTCGTCCGCGCGGTCGCCATCTCGACGGTCCAGTCGAGTGCCACCACGTCGGCGCCGGTGGCGTCGAGACTCTCGAGGCGCCCGCCCATGTTCCGGACGAACTCCACCGTCGGGAGGTCGACGCTGTTCACGATCTCGCGGTGGAGCGGGAGGACGTACTCCTCGTAGTCCGCCGGCGGCAACACGCCGGCGTAGGTGTCGAACAGCTGGACCGCGTCGGCGCCGTGGTCGGCCTGCATCCGGAGGTACTCCGCGACGACGTCGGCGAACCGCTCCATCAGTTCGCGGAACGCCCCGGGATGGCGGGCGCGGAACTTCCGGACCGCCTTCCGGCCGCGGTCCGGGCCGCCGGCGACGACGTAGGAGGCGAGCGTGAACGGCCCGCCGGCAAAGCCCAGCACCGCGTCCTCGTCGGCGACGCTCTCGTCCAGGCGATCGAGCAGGTCGGCGACGAAGCCCAGTTCCTCGCGCACGTCGCCACGTCTGCGGGCCACGTCGTCCGGGCCGTCGACGGGGTTCTCGATCACCGGGCCGACGCCGGACTCGATGTGGTAGTCGAAGCCCAGCGGTTCGAGGCAGGTGAGGATATCCGAGAACATCACGACGCCGTCGACGCCGTAGCGCTCGTACGGTTGGAGCGTGATCTCCTCGGCGACGTCGGGCGTCTCGATCGCCTCGCGGAAGGAGTACTGCTCCCGGAGCTCGCGGTACTCGGGCAGGTGGCGGCCGGCCTGCCGCATCAGCCAGACGGGCGGGCGCTCGGTGCGCTCGCCGCGGGCGGCGCGGACGAGCAGCGGATCGGTCATAGTGGGGGTTCGGCGGGTCGGGGTTAGTGCGTTTCCGTTCGGGCTGTCCGATCGCGGGACTACTTCCACTGCTCCACGTCGGGTTCCGACTGGAGTTCGCCTTTGGCCTGCCGGCCGTGCGGCCAGAACGTGAGCAGCAGCACGCTACCGTAGAACACGCCGACGCCGAGGAGCACGGCCACGCCCGGAAGCGCACCGACAGTTGCGGCTCGAACGAGACTCGTGAAGCTCCCGAACACGGTCAGGCGGACGGCCCACGCGCCGACCAGCACGGAGATCAGCGGGAAGTACACCCGGCGGAGCCGGCGGGAGGTGGCCTCGAACCCCGAGATCTTGATCGTCGGCTCGCGCAGGTCCTCGCTCAGCAGTTCACGCCAGTTGGACTGGACGGCGCCCTCGGGGTCGAGCGCGTTGGCGAACACGTTCTCCTCGAGCAGCCGGAGCCGGGAGCGCCAGATGTCGTACACCCGGTAGCGCCGCACCTCGATCCAGAGGAAGATCATCACCATCGCCATCCCGATGAGCAGGATGTAGTGGGGCCGCGAATCGGCGGAGAACGCCCAGGTGAGCAGCGTCGCGGTCACGACGACGGCCCAGTTGGTCGTCCGGTCGATCCGCGTCCGCCAGGCGCTCATCCGGGAGAGCTCCCCGCGGTAGCTGTGACCCATCAGCGAGAGGAAGTCGGATCGGTCGGTGGCAGCCTCCCCGGCGATCTCGCGTTCCTCCGGCGACTCTGGGTCGAAATCGGGCGGGATGTCGGTCACTCGCGAAGCTACACCCGCCGCCTGTATAAGCGTGTGACACCAGCCCACGCGGATCTATCGGGGCGAGCCGCTCGCCTCACACGGGGCGCAGGTGCTCGCAGTCCCCCGCCGTCACGCGCTCGCGCTCGCCGTCGTCGGTCTCGACGAGCAGCGCGCCGGGGAAGGTCACGTCGACGGCCTCGCCGACGATCTCGCCGCCGGGCATGTCGACCCGCACGCGCTGGCCGAGCGTCGCCGCGTGCTCGCGCCAGGCGTCGAGGATCGAGTCCGGGTCGCTGCGGAGCTTGTCGAACGTCTCCAGGAGGCGCTGGGTGAAGACGCCGCGGTCGACCGGCTCGCCGCGCTCGATCTGGAGCGACGTGGCGCCCTCGGGAAGGGAATCGGCAGCCACGTTGGCGTTGATCCCGATGCCGGCGATCAGCCACGCCACGCGGTCGGCCTCGCCCTCCATCTCGGTGAGGATCCCACAGAGCTTCTTCCCGCCGCGTTCGCCCGGCCCGTCCACCAACACGTCGTCGGACGAGTCCGACTGGCTCTCGTTCGCTGGGTCGGCGGCGGCTTCGCCGCCGCCTGCAAGCGGAACCGCTGGTTCCGCTCTGCTCACGAGAACGTCGTTGGGCCACTTGATCCGCGCGTCGACGCCGGCCTCCCGCGCGGCGCGGGTCACGGCGACCGCGGCCGCGAGCGTGTAGATCGGCGCGTGGGCCGGCGGCACGTCCGGGCGGAGCAGCAGCGAGGTGTAGATCCCGCCCGACGGGCCGGTCCAGCCGCGGTCGAGCCGCCCGCGGCCGGCGGTCTGCTCGTCGGCGACGACCGCCACGTCCTCGTGGCCTTCGGTCGCCAGTTCGCGAGCGCGCTCGTTCGTCGAGCCGATGCTGTCGTGGAACTCGACGGCGAAGTCAGCGTCGAGCCCGAACTCGATCGCGGCGCCGCCGAACTCCGGCACGTCGGTCACGCGGTAGCCGGCGTCGGTGCTCTCGATCCCCCAGCCCTCCGCACGCAGCGTCTCGACCTGCTTCCAGACCGCAGCGCGGGAGACGCCGAGGCGCTCCGCGAGTGCGGGGCCGGCGACGGGGCCCGCGGCGAGCGCGTCGAGGAGTGCGCGGCGCGTGTCAGTCATGGGTGGGGCTGGGGTCGGCGGGGGTAAAGCGGCGATGATGTTGGTCGACCGGAGCCCCGATCCGGGATCGCTGATCGTTCGACAGGTGACGTACCCGTCGCCGGACCCTGGTTCGCGGGGGCTCCGTTCCCCGCTCGGTCCTCGGGGGAGTCCGCCTTCGCACCACGTTCGGGGTCGCTCCATCGTTCGGAATCCTTTTGCGGCACGTGGGCGACCCTCCGACAATGACTGCAGGTGGTCCACAGTGACGATGGAGGACCGCATCGAGGAACTCCGAGAGAAGCGCGAAGAGGCCCTGAAAGGCGGGGGCGAAGCGCGCATCGAGCGCCAGCACGAGAAGGGGAAGATGACCGCTCGCGAACGGATCGACTACTTCCTCGACGACGGCACGTTCACGGAGTTCGACCAGTTCCGAACCCACCGCAACCACAAGTTCGGGATGGAAGAGAAACAGCCGTACGGCGACGGGGTCGTCACGGGCTACGGCGAGGTCAACGGCCGGAAGGTGTTCGTGTTCGCCCACGACTTCACGGTGCTGGGCGGCTCGCTCGGTGAAGTGTTCGCCGAGAAGGTGACGAAGGTGATGGACAAGGCGATGCAGGTCGGCGCGCCCGTCGTCGGCCTCAACGACTCCGCGGGCGCCCGGATCCAGGAGGGCGTCGACGCCCTCGGCGGGTTCGCGGAGATCTTCCGGCGGAACCAGGAGGCCTCCGGCGTCGTCCCGCAGGTGTCGGCGATCATGGGCCCCTGCGCCGGCGGTGCGGTGTACTCCCCGGCGATGACCGACTTCACGTTCATGGTGAAGGACACGAGCCACATGTTCATCACCGGCCCCGACGTGGTCGAGACGGTCACCGGCGAGGAGGTGACGTTCGAGGAGCTCGGCGGCGCCGTCACTCACGCCTCCACCTCCGGCGTCGCGCACTTCGCCGAGGAGAGCGAGGAGGACGCGCTCGACAACATCGCGCGCCTGCTCTCCTACCTCCCGCAGAACAACGTCGAGGACCCGCCCCGAGTCGATCCCTGGGACGACCCCGAGCGCGCCGACGAGTCGCTCAACCAGGTCGTCCCGGACGAACCGCGCAAGCCCTACGACATGCACGACGTGCTCACGTCGGTCGTCGACGAGGGCTCCTTCTTCGAGGTGCACGAGGAGTTCGCGAAGAACCTCGTCACCGGGTTCGCTCGGATGGACGGCCGCTCCGTCGGCGTGCTCGCGAACCAGCCCCGAGTCAACGCCGGCACGCTGAACATCGAGGCCAGCGAGAAAGGCGCCCGCTTCATCCGCACCTGCGACGCGTTCAACGTGCCCGTCCTGACGTTCGTCGACGTGCCCGGCTTCATGCCCGGCACCGATCAGGAGCACAACGGGATCATCCGCCACGGCGCGAAGCTGCTGTACGCCTACTGCGAGGCGTCGGTCCCGCTGCTGACGACGATCACCCGGAAAGCGTACGGTGGCGCCTACGACGTGATGGCCTCGAGCCACGTCGGCGCCGACGTGAACTACGCGTGGCCGACCGCGGAGATCGCGGTGATGGGGCCCCGCGGCGCGGTGAACATCCTCTACAGCGACGAACTGGAGGCGGCCGACGACGCCGAGGCGCGCCGGGAGGAGCTCATCGACGAGTACCGCGAGGAGTTCGCCAACCCCTACACCGCCGCCGATCGCGGCTACGTCGACGACGTGATCGAACCGCCGGAGACTCGCGCCCGCCTGATCTCCGACCTGGAGATGCTGCAGGGCAAGCGCGAGCAGACGCCCCAGAAGAAACACGGCAACATCCCGATATGACCGACGCGGAGTCGGGCGACCCGGCTGCGGGCGAGTCGGCGGCGGCGAGCCTCGTCGACCGCCTCGATCTCTCGGACGACGCCGACGCGGCGGAGGCCGCAGCCATCGCTGCTGCGGTTTCGGCCCACATCCGTGATCAGGAGGCTGCGGCGGCCGCCGCGGCGGCCGAACGCGAGACGGAAAGCTGGCAGGACGAGCGCTGGGGGTTCGCGGGTCGCGTGGAGTCACTCCAGCGCCGGACGGTCAGAGTCCGGGACGGCACGCCCACCGACGCCTGGAGCGCCGCGGGCCGTTCGGGCCGACTCTGAGGCGGTCGCGTTTCTCAGTCGGCAACGTAGAGGTACGCCCGCGGAGCGACGATGCCGAGCAGGATGACGATCCCGAACGCGATCCACTCCTGTACGTCGGTCAGCACGGCGACACCGACGCCGAGCACCGCCGCGACGACCGCGAAAACGAGCCGGACCCGGATCTCCCGGTCGAAGTCGAGTTCGCTCATGGCCCCTCTCGGCGGGCCGGGCTCCTGAACGCGTCGGTCTACTCGCTCGCCACGACGGCGTCGCCGACGGCGATCTCCCCGCCCTCGACGACTGCACACCGCAGGTCACCGCGGTGGACCAGCGCCTCCTGGACGCCCTTCTCCTCGAGTTTCCGTTCGAGATACGTACAGGGCTCACAGAGTTCGGTTCCCTCGACGACGGCGTCGCCGACGCGGAACTGCTCGCCGAGCAGGCGGTTCAGGCCGATCCCCCGAACCGTGAGGTTTCGCCGGTGGGCGCCGGACTCGAACGCCACGTCGTACTCCGCCTCGGCCTGCTCGATCGCTTCGGCCTCGATCAGCGTCACGTCCTGCTTGCGGCGCTCCCCCTCGCTGGAGAACGTGCCCTCGTCCTCGAAGTAGCGATCGCCCTGCAGCCCCTTCCCGGCGACAGCGTCGACGGACTCCCGCCCTTCGGGCGGGGCGCCCGCCTCGCCGGCGACGTGCACGTACTCGACGGTTCCGGTCATGCTCCCGGGTGGGTGCTGGCGGCCAATAAGCGCGCGGGTGGCGGCGACTACTCGGCGTTGGCGAACTCGTCGAGCGTCGACGCCCGGCCGCGGCGCTCGCTGACCAGCGCCCCCTGCACATCCAGATCCAGTCGGTCGACCGCTTCGCGGCCGACGCGTTCGGTCGCCGTCCCGACGGTGTAGACGCCGAGGCGCCACTGCTGGTACTGGGCGGTTCGGAGCGCCTTAACCAGCGGCGACTGCCGGCCGAGCCGGCGGATCTCGTCGCCGACCATCACCCGGCTCGTGGATTCGGTCATCGACGGCTCCGCGGGCACGTCGACGAGCACCTCCCGCGAGTCGAGATCGCAGGCCGTCGCGATCTCGGCTTCGAGCGCCCGAACCTCCTCGTGATCGGCGTCCAACAGCCAGTCCGGCACCCCGCCTAGCTCCGCCCAGACCGCACGCTTGTACAGGTCTCGCTCGGCGTAGCGCCGGGCGAACTCGGCGGTCTCCTCACAGAGTCGCAGCGCGACGATGAGGCCGTGATCGTCCATCCGCCGGAGCTCGGTAGCGGTCAGCGCCGGATCGCTCCGGAGCAGTCGCTCGGCCGCGCTGCGAAGCATCGCCTTGCTGATCCGGGCGACGTGGTGGGAGTAGACGGTGGGGTTCATCAGCGCCCGGGCGACGAGCAACGACTCGGCGCTCTGGACGTTCCCCGGCGCGAGCACGAGTTCGCCGTCGGCGAACCGCAGCGCCCGCACCAGTCGCCCGGGGTCGATCGTCCCGTACGGAACCCCGGTGTGGTGGGCGTCGCGAACGAGGTAGTCCATCCGGTCCACGTCGAGTTCGCCCGACACCAACTGGCCGTACTGCCCCTCTCCGGCGACCAGCCCGGCGACCCGCCCGGGGTCGAGGCCGTTCGCCCGCAGCACGTCGCCGACCTGCCCCTCGGCAAGCAGGTCCGCGACGTCGTCATGGTACTTGCCGGTTTTCCGGTGGGTCAGCGACTCGATGTTGTGCGAGAACGGGCCGTGGCCCACGTCGTGTAGCATCGCCGCCGCGCGGACGCGCTCGGCGTCGATACCGTCGACCGCCATCTGGTCGAGCGCCTGTTCGGCGAGGTGGTAGACGCCCAGCGAGTGCTCGAAGCGGGTGTGGTTCGCGGAGGGGTAGGCCAACTGCACCGTCCCCAACTGCTTGATGTGGCGAAGCCGCTGGACTGCGGGGGTGTCCAGCAGGTCGGCGGCGACCCCCTCCACCTCGATGTGGTCGTGGACGGAGTCCTTGATCGTGGTCATACGCCGGCTTTCGGCGGCATCCGGTAAAAAGGACGGCAGCCTCCGGTCGTGTGGCAGCCCTACTCGGCCTCGAACTCCCGCTCGCCGAGGTGGCTGCGTAGCGTGTCCACGTCCTTGTTCCCGGCGCCCGTGTTCAGTAGCACCACCGTGTCGTCGGCGCCGAGGTCGCCCGACTCCGCGAGGTCGAACGCGCCGGCGGCCGCCGCCGCGCAGGCCGCGCCCATTTCCACGCCTTCGGCCCGGGCGATCTCGACGGCGGCGTCGAGGATCGCCTCGTCGCTGGCGGCGACGGCGCCGCCGCCGCTCTCTTCCAGCGCGTCGAGGATCATCGGGCTCGCGCCCGGATCGGGGACGGCGATCCCGTTGAGCACGGTCGAGATGTTCTCGTCACCCCACGCCTCGTGGGCCGACTTGCCTTCGTCCCACGCCCGCACCACGGGCGCGCAGCCGGCGGCCTGGGCGGCGTACATCCCCGGCAGGCCGTCGATCAGGCCGAGGTCGCGGAACTCCGTCGCCCCCTTGTGCATGCCGACGAGGCCGACGCCGCCGCCGGTCGGGTAGACCACCGCGTCCGGGACCTCCCAGTCGAGCTGTTCGACGGTCTCGTACAGCATCGTCTTCTTCGTCTCGTGGCGGTAGGGGGTGACGAACGTCTTCGTCGAGTACCAGTCCTCCTGCTCCATCCGCTCCGCGTAGCCGGCGCCCGCGTCGGTGATCTCCCCCTCGACGACGTGGAGTTCGCCGCCGTGGATCTCGACCATCGCCTTCTGGGTGTAGCCCGCGCGCTCGGCCAGCCAGACGTGAGCGTCCATGTCCGCGCGGGCGGCGTAGGCGGCCGCGGCCTGCCCGGCGTTCCCGGCGGTGTTGAGCGCGATCGTGTCGGCGCCGTGCTGGGCCGCGGCCGTCACCGCGCCCGTCTGGCCGCGGTCCTTGAACGTCCCGGTGGGGTTGTGCCCCTCGTCTTTGATGTACACCTCGCCGACGCCCATCGCGTCGGCGAGCGCGGGGCACTCGATCAGCGGCGTCGCCCCCTCACCGATCGAAACCGCGGCCTCGCGGGGGAACGGCAACAGCGCGTCGTAGCGCCACAGCGAGTCGAACGGCTCGGCGGCGAACGTCTCCCGGCTCACGTCGACGGCGTCGTAGTCGTACGTGGGGTCAAGGATGCCGCCACAGTCCGGGCAGCGGTGGGTCGCCGTCTCGGCGTCGAACCGCTCGCCGCAGTCGATGCAGTCCAACCCGACGAACGCGTCAGTCGTCTCCATACCTCCGGGCTGGGTCCGCCACGGCTAATGGATTGTGCGATGCGGCAAGGTGTGTCACTCCTCGGCGGGCGAGGGAGACCGTTCGAGCATCGCGGCGGCCTCCGCTGCGCCTGGCGCCGTCGCCGACGGCTCGTCCGCAGCGAACGCCCACGCGTCCGCGGTGAGCCGCCCACAGTCGACCGACCGCACCTCGACGGGCATCGCCCCGTCGACGGTGGCGTCACAGACGAGGTCGAGTTCGACGAGCACGGTTGTCATCGGCGGCGGGTCGTCGCCGGGCGCGGTCGGCAGCGAGCGCGAGAGCAGTTCCGCGGGCGTCGTCGCGTCCTCGGTGCCGGGGCGGACCAGCCCCTCGCGGACGAGGTCGAGAAATGTCGGCGTGACGCGGGCGTACGTAAACGCATCCGCGGCCGGGCCCGCGTCGCGCTCGGCGGCGACGAACAGCGGCATCGCGCCGCTTCCGGTGTCGAACTCGACGAGCTCACGCAGTCGGAACGACGCCGCCAGCCGCGAGCGCGCGTCGGCGGCCGCCTCGGCAGTCAGCAGGCTGCCGTCGACGGCCATCGAGAGCCGCCCGCAGGGAGCCAGCCACTCGCCAGCCCGGTCCAGAAACAGCGTCGATCGGTCGGCCGCGCCGGTCGCGGTTTCGCCCCCCTCGACTGGTCCGGACGCGTCCTCGGGAGCCCCTGTCGGCGCGTCGCTCACGACGAAGCCGAACCCCTCGCGGGATCGTACCGTGGCGGCCTGCTCGCGGCGACGGGCCCGGTCGCCGTGTGCCGCGCCGGTGTACTCCCCCCGCCCGGACGGGAGCGCGTCGGCGCGATAGACGCCGAAGCGGCCGAGCGAGAACTCGTCGTCGGCCGCGGCCGCGTCGCTGTGCACGTCGATGGTTCGGAGCAACAGCCGACTCTCCGTGAGGTGGACCGCGTACGGGTGGCGGTCGAGCCCGTGGATCCGGTCGCGAACGGTCGACAGCGTCGCCGCGGCCGTCGCGTCGGTCCGGGCGAGACGGTCGAGCAGGCGGTCGGCCGCGCCGACCAGCAGGCTCCCGTCGCCGCAGGCGGGGTCGAGCAGGTCCGCGTCGGCGGCGTCGATCGTCGCGTCGGCCGTGTAGCCCGCGCGATCGAGCAACAGCCCGGCCGTCGACGGCCGCGTCGCGCCACGGACCGGCCGCGCGTCGGCGTCGAGATGTGCCTCGAACGCCGCGGTAAGCTCGCGGGCGGAGAGGCCGCTCACGTCGATGGCCGCCAGCGCCGACACGGCGTCGGCGAACGCGTCGGCCACGTCGGCTTCGAACACCCACGCGAACGTGCCGTCGTCGGTCGCGCCCGCGCTCACCCCGGCGAGCTCCTCGCGGACCGCCCGCACCATGTCGGTGGCGTCGCGCTCGGCGTGTTCGGTCTGATCGGCCCAGAATCTGCGGTAATCGCCGAGATCGCCGGCGAGCCCGCGGTCGGCGGCGACGCGTGCCAAAAGCAGCGTGTCGAGCGCGACCGCAGCCGACTCGACGGCGAACTGATCGGCGGCGGCCGCCTCGTCGTCGGCGTCGACGACGCGACGCCAGCGAGCGAAACCGGCTTCGAGCCGTCGGGCGGTCGCGTACGCCTCGCGGAGCTCGAACAGGTCCGCACGGAGATCCGTCACCGCCGGCTCGTTGCCGGCGGCTTTCGCCGCCTCGATCCGCGCCTCGATCTCGGCTTCGCGGTCGGCGAACTCCTGGATACGGTGGGTGAGCTGGTCGAACGCGTCCGAGACCGCTGGTCGCAGGATCTCGGCGAGCAGCTCCGTCAGCGCCTCTGCGAGCGACGACGGCGTGGCCGCGGCCGGCGACTCGTCCGTCGTCGCGAGCCCGCCGAACGTCGGCTCGGCGTCGGCGCCGGCCGACCCCTCGGGCGCTGACGAGACGGCGTCGCGCTGGAGCGCGGTGAGTTTCGCGAAGGAGAGCTGCTGGCCGGGCGTGAGCGCCTCCGCAATCGAGCGATCGCCGACGCGCTCGACGGTCGCCCGGAGGTCGATCTCGGTGAGTTCGCGGGTGGCGACGCCACGGCGCTCGGTGGCGTCGGGGTGGCCGAACTGGGCGCGGGCGAGCACCGCCAGACGGTCACGGTTCGTCGCGACGGCGTACCGCGCCGCGGGCGCGTCGTCGAGAGCGTCGAGCGCCCGCCGGCGGGCGGCCCGGAGGTCGTCGCCGGGCGCCGCCGCCGCGAGCACGACCGCCGGCTGCCCGTTCTCGTCGACGAACGTGACCTCACCCCACTGCTCGCACTGGGAGTAGGCGATGTCGTCGTAGCCGAGCACGTCGCCGAACAGCTGCCGGACCAGAAGCGGCACGTAGTCCGCGGCCTCGACCGCGGCCGAGCGACCGAACAGCTCCCGGGCGCCGTCGATCGCGCGGAAAACGAACCCACCTCGCGTCCGTGTACGTGTCATGGCCTGGCCCGAGTTGTCGGAGCCACGTGTCGGATTGACTTAATCCCGCGGGTCCGGCGCACGCGAGAAGCCGACTGCCACTGGCGGCAGAGTTAGGTAGACACAGCCACACATAATCACCGTGTACGAGCGTTCCGTCCTCCGCAGTCAACCCGCTGGAGGTGGGCAGGGTCGATGAGCGACAACCCTCGGTCGGACGGCGGCGACGCGGCCGTCGAGACCGGCGGCGACCCCGGCCCGTCGGCGTTCGAGCCGCTCTCGGTCGAGGCCGCGGCCGACCTGATCGGGGAGATCGTCGACAACGTCGAACGCGTCATCGTCGGGAAGCGCGACGCCGTGGAGCATATCCTCGTCGCCACGGTCGCCCGCGGCCACGTGCTGCTCGAAGACGTGCCCGGCACCGGGAAGACGATGCTCGCCCGCTCAGTGGCGACCTCCGTCGACGCCTCCTTCCGCCGCGTCCAGTTCACCCCCGACCTGCTGCCCTCCGACGTAACGGGCGTGAACGTGTTCAACCAGAAAACCCAGGAGTTCGAGTTCCAGGCCGGCCCCGTGTTCGCCAACGTCGTGCTGGCCGACGAGATCAACCGCGCGCCGCCGAAGACCCAGAGCGCGCTGCTCGAGGCGATGGAGGAGCGCCAGGTGACCGTCGACGGCAACACCCGCCCGCTCCCCGAACCGTTCGTGGTGATCGGGACCCAGAACGACGTGGAGTCCGGCCGCACCTACGAGCTCCCGATGGCCGAGATCGACCGCTTCGCGAAGAAACTGCGGCTGGGCTACCCGGACGACGAGCAGGAAGCCGAGATCATCGGCCGGACGGCCGGCCACCACCCGATCGAGGAGCTCGAGCCGGTAACTGACGGCCACACGCTCCGGCGCGCCCGCGAGACCGCGAGTCAGGTGACGCTGAGCGAGCCGGTTCGGGGCTACATCGCCCGGCTGGCCGAACACACGCGGAACACGGCCCAACTCGGCGTCAGCCCCCGCGGGAGCATCGCGCTGGCGCGCACCTCGCAGGTCCGGGCGCTGCTCGACGGTCGCGACTACGTCACGCCGGACGACGTCCAGGCGGAGGTCCAGACGGTGTTCGCCCACCGGATCCGTCCGCGAACCGGCAGCGAGACCGGCGAGGACGTGGTCGCGTCGGCGGTCTCGTCGGTCGCTGTCGAGTGATGCTCACGCGCCGTGGCCGCGCCGTCGTCGGCGTCGCGGCGCTCGCAGTGGTGCTCGCTGCGACGTTCGGCCCGCGGTCGCTCAACGCCGTCGTCGCCCCCGCGGCGGTCGTGCTGGCCGCCGGCTACCTCCAGGTTCGGAACACCCCGGACGTTGTCGTCGACCGAACGCCGCCAGCGAACGCCCACGTCGGCGAGTGCCGAACCGCCGAACTCTCGTTCCGTCGACGCGACGGCAGCGCGCTCTCCCGCCCCTTCCTCGCCGACGTGACCGAGCGCGTCCAGGGCGGCCTGCAGCCGGTCGAATCCGACGACGCCACCGTGACCGAGCGCGCCGACGGCGACGCCGAGATCACGTTCGAGACGACGGTCGGCGATGACCCGCTGCGCTACGAGGTCGCATACGAGGGCCGCGGCCAACACGCGCTCGGCCCGGCGACGTTGACCGCGACCGAGGCGTTCGGCCTGTTCGAGCAGGAGATCGAGCTCCGAGGCACCGAGACGACGATCGTCTATCCGCAGGTCCGACGCCTCGGCACCGTCGGCCGTCGCTCACTGGGGCGGTTACAGGAGTACAGCCGAAGCGACCAGCGCGGGGAGTTCGAGGAGCTCAGAGAGTACGTCCCCGGCGACCCGCTACGTGACATCCACTGGAAAACCACGGCCAAACGCGACGAACTCGTCGTCACGGAGTTCGCCGCCGAGACCGACGCGGAGTCGATCACCGTCGCCGCGGGCGCCAACGCCGACGGCGCCGACACGATGGCCGAGGCGACCGCGAGCGTCGTGCTGGGACTCGTCGGCGAGGGCGTCCCCGTCGAACTCTCGCTGCCGCGCGGCGAGATGCGGATCGGACCGGAGTACGGCGGCCAGCAGGCGATGCTCCGGACGCTCGCGGTGATCGAGTCGGGGCCGATCCCCGATCCGGACGCCGACGTGGTGATCAAGGGTCGGGCGAACGACGCGAGCGTCGACGTGCGCGGGAGCCAGCACCGGTTCGCCGAGTTAGTCGACAGCCGCGTGGCGGCCGATCCCGCCCAGCCGGCGGAGGTGGAGCCGTGACGACCGCCGCCGGCGCGGCGGGTGAGTCGCGGCAGCGCTCGTGGGGGAGGACCGATCCGGACTGGTCGCTCCGCGACGCCGTGGTCCAGCCCGCGATGCTGGGCGTGCTGCTGCTGACGGCGTCGTACCTCCGGGTGCTGATCCACGTCACTGACGTGGTCGGCGGGACGACGCTGCTCGCGGCCGAAGTGGTCGCGGTGGTCGCGCTCGGGGCGGTGCTGGCCGCCCGCGTCGACGCCCGGACGGCGTTGCTGGGCAGCGCCGCCGTGCTCGTCGGGGGGATGCTGACGTACTACCTCTCGATCCCCGCCAGCCAGCGGGCGCTGATCGATTTCGGCGTCGTGATCCGCGATCTCGTAGCGCTGCTCAGCGGGCTCTCGGTGTTCCGGCTGGTCCAGGCCGACGTGTGGGCCCTGGCGGTGCTACCGGCGCCACTGCTTGGATCGTGGCTGCTCGCGCTCCGTGGCCGGTACGCGACGAGCGTCGCTGTCGGCGGGACCGCACTCAGCTTCTTCGTGCTCACGGGCGACGCCGGCTCGCTCACCACGCTGACGGGGGTCGTCGGCGCCGCCGCCGCCGTCGGGTTCGGCGAACTCGGGCCGCGGCGGGCGATCGCGGCCCACTGGGACACAGTCGCGCTCGTCGTCACCGTCATGGTGGTGGTCACGTCGGCAGTCTCGGTCGTCCCCGGGGGTGGGCCGAGCCCGATCGTGTCCGGGAGTTCGGCGCCCACGCTCGAGGGGAACGTCGTCGACAACGCCGACTCGGTCGGGATCGTCGGCTCGATCCGGCTCTCCCCGGCGGTCCGCTTCACCGTCGAGGCCGAGCGCAGCTCCTACTGGCGCGTCGGTGCGTACGACCGGTTCACCGGTGGCTCGTGGGTGCGGACGGGCGACACCCGCAGGTACGACGGCGACTTGGCGTCGCCGCCGGGGGTGACCACCACGGTCGAGCAGACGATCACCGCCGAGACGACGCTCAACTCGATGCCCGCGATGTGGAAACCCGTCTCCGTCGGCGGGAACGTCCAGCAGGCGACGCAGGTGACCGCCGAAGGCGGCCTCCGGGCGGCGGCGCCGATCGCCGAGGGCGAGTCCTACACCGTCGTCAGCGAGCGCCCGGCGTACACCACGCGAGCGCTCCGGAACGCGGGCACCGACTACCCTGACGCGATCCGGAACCGGTATCTCGGGCTCCCCGACAGCACGCCCGACCGCGTGGGCGAGCGGGCGGCGGCCGTCGCCGACCGCGCGAACGCGTCGACGCCGTACGCCACCGCAGTCGCGATCGAGGAGTACCTGGAGTCGGACAAGGAGTACTCGCTGAACGTCGAGCGCCCGCGGGGCAACGTCGCCGACGCCTTCCTGTTCGAGATGAACGCCGGCTACTGCACCTACTACGCGACGACGATGGCGGTGATGCTGCGAACCCAGGGGATTCCGGCCCGGATGGCGACGGGCTACACGACCGGCGAACGCATCGCCGAGGACGAGTGGGTCGTCCGCGGCCTCAACGCCCACGCGTGGGTCGAGGTGTACTTCCCGGAGGTCGGCTGGGTCGCGTTCGACCCGACCCCGAGTTCGCCCCGCGAGGAGACGGGCGAGCGGCGCCTCTCCCAGGCCCGAGAGGCCGGCGAAAGGGGCGTCGACACCAACCGGAGCGGCCCCGGCGAGTGGACGCCCACCCCGACGGCGACGCCAGAGGGGGAGTCGGGGGCCAACGACACGGTCGGCGAAACGTCGACGCCCGATCTGGCGGCGATCGCCGGCGGGCAGCGGACCGCCGGCCCCGGCGAGCTCGGGAGCTTCACCCCCGGCGAGGGCGGCGGGTCGAGTGGGATGTCGCTACCCACGCCGGAAGAGGTGGGCTACGGGCTCGTGCTCCTGTTCGGCGCGGTCGCCGCCGGACGCCGCTTCGGCGTCGACGACTGGCTCTACCGGTTCGTCTGGCTGCGCTACCAGCCCCGCACGGCCCCGGTCGCGGACGTGGAGCGGGCGTACGACCGCGTGGAGACGGTACTGACGACCCAGCGCCGCCCGCGACGGGCGGGCGAGACCGTCGCGGACTACCTCGACAGCCTCGGCGTCAGGGACGCTCGCGTCCACCGCGTCGCAGCGCTGTACGAGCGGGCCCACTACGGCGGCGACGCCAGCGCGGCCGACGCCGACGAGGCGGTGCAGGCGGCGGACGCCGTGGTCGGGGAGACGACGCCTCTGCTGGGGCGACTCCGTCGTTCCGGCTGAGCTGGCGGCAACGCGGCGGTTCAGTCGTTACCGAACCATTTAGTTCCTCCATGTGATAGAGCTACACATGTCCGGCCTGTTGCCGTCCGAATCAGACACGGTCACCGCCGGCGAGGCTGACGAGGAGGGGGGCACGCGGCTGCTCTGGCTCGACGACGACGAGGTCGAGCCGCTGATCGGGTCGCTCTCCTCCGAGACGGCCCGCTCGCTGCTGACGGCGCTGCACGAGGAGCCGCGGACGGCCTCCGAGCTCGCGGACGCGATCGACACGTCGCTGCAGAACGCCCGGCACCACCTCAGCAACTTACAGGACGCGAATCTCGTGGAAGTCTCCGAGACGCGCTACTCGGTCAAGGGCCGCGAGATGAAGGTGTATGCTCCCGTCGACGACTCACTCGTGGTCTGTGTCGGGAACGAGGCCGAGCGGTCGGGGCTGCTCGACTCGCTCCGGCAGTACGTCGGCGCCGCCGTCGCCGTGCTGGTCGGGGCAGTGCTCGTCAACGCGACCGTCTCGGTGGGCACCGGCGGGATCGCCGGCCCCTCGAGCCCGCGGGTCGCCGACTCCATCGACTCGGGGGCGCTGTTCGGCACGGTCCCCCCGGCGGCGCTGTTCCTCGCTGGCGGCCTCGTCGCGCTCGCGGCGGTCGCCGTCCAGTACCGCAGATCGGGATGAGTCAGACACTGGAGGTCACGCGATGAGGATCGAGACGGCCGCAACGCTGTTCGTCGCCGTCATCGTCGTCAGTAGCGTCTCCTTCGCGGTACCAGTCGGATCGAGCAGCGCCGTCCACGACCGGCCGATCGGCGCACTCTCGAGCGACACCGGCCCGGCCGACCAGGTGTCGACCGTCGATCCGACCCCTGCGGCGAGCGATCCGGCGACGCTGTCCGGCTTCAGCGCCGTCCACGCGGCCGGCGTCACCGGCGACGACGTGCGGGTGGGGATCGTCGGCAGCCAGTTCGCCGCCGACAACAGTCGGATCAGCGACGCCGTCGCCGCCACCCGTCGGTTCTCCGGGCGCTCGCCCGGGCTGTTCGCCGACACGAGCCACGACACCGCGGTCGCGGAGATCGTCAGCCGGACCGCGCCCGACGCGGAGCTCTACCTCGCGAGTATCGGCCCCGACGGCGGCCCTGAGACGTACGCCGAAGCCGTCTCCTGGCTGCGCGAGCAGGACGTCGACGTGGTCGTCGACGCCGGGAGCTACTTCCCCAGCAGCGCCGACGGGATGGCGAAGCTGAACCGGGTCGCGTCGGCCGCCGCCCAGAACGACACTGCCTTCGTCACCTCCGCCGGGAACTACGCCGATCGCCACTGGCACGGCACCGGGAGCGAGGACTGGCTCGCGTTCGAGAACGGCACCCGGTACAACACGCTCGGCAACGGCGAGATCGGTGGCGCGGTCTCGTTGCGCCTCTACTGGCAGGGCGACGCGGACTACGACCTGTATCTCTACCGCGCCGTCGACGGCGAGGACCCGCTGGTCGCCAAGTCCGCGGCGAACGCCACCGGCCAAACCGAGGCGATCGACGCCACGGTCCCCACGGGGGAGTACTACGTCGCGATCCGCGGTGGCCCCGACGCGAACGACACCAGCGTCGACCTGTTCGCCTCCCACCACGAACTCGGGATCAGCAGCGACTCCGGCGGGATGGTCGCGCCCGCGACCGCGGATGGGGTGATCGCCGTCGGCGCCGCCGATGCAGTGAGCGGGCAGCGCCGCTCCTACAGCTCCACGGGGGCGGCGCTGGATATCTCGGCGCCCGACGGCGCCGACACCAGCGCGGCGGGCGAGCTGTACGGGAGCTCCGCGGCCGCGCCGCTGGTCGCGGGCACGTTGACGCTGATGATCGCCGAGAACGAGAGCCTCACCCCGAGCGAGGCACGAGGCGTGCTCCGGGACACCGCAGTCAGCCACGACGGCGAGCTCTACCTCGACGCTGCCGGCGCGGTGCAGGCGGTCTCGGCGACGGATCCGGCGCTCGACTGGTACAACGAAACGGTGAGCGAGAGCGAGCGTTAAGAGAGCGCGGCCGGCTCGTCGTCGGCGTGGGCCCGCACCCAGAGCTCGCCGATGCGGGACAGCGACGTCCGGTGGGAGTTGCCGTGTGCCTCCTGTTCGACGTAGGCTTTCCCGCCGGGGCCGAGCCGGTCGACGTTGTAGATGACTTTCGACCGGAAGCTGTCGGTGTACTCCTCGCCCATGTCGGCGGCGAGTGTCTTCGCGAGTTCGCTCACGCTCTCGAACTCACCGTGTTCGCCCAGCGTGAACAGGATCACTTCCTCGAACGGCTCGACGCTCGAGAACGCCGCGACCGGGAGTTCGACGATGTGGTTGTCGCCGATCTTCTTGGCGCCGATGGTGGTGCCCCGCTCGTCGAACTCCGAGAGCAGGCCGCCGATGCTCTCCAGCCGGTCCGCGAGCACGGCGTCGTCGACGCCGCCGTCGCCCCGGAGTTCCGCGAGGAGATCCCGCGTCTCCCGAAGCTCCTCGGCCATCTCGGTCTCGAGGTACTTCTCGGGGGCCGTGTAGTAGGTGTGGATGCGGTGGCGGTCGTCCTGTCGCTCGAGCGTGATGGAGTGGGCCGCGGTGGCGAACGCGAAGCTGACGGGCCGGGGCATCGAGGAGATGTTGACCCAGACCTCTCGGCCGGTGTCCAAGTGGGCGTTGATCAGATCGTACGCCCGCTCGAAGGCGGCATCGTAGTCGTACACGTCAGTGAGTGCGACGCGTTCGGTCTCGGCGCCCAGTAGGTTCTGGAAGTCCTGTTCGAGTTTGCCCGCGAGGTTCTGGGAGTACTCCACGTTGGCCTCGCTGCCGACGGCGCCCTCGAGCAGCACCACCCGGTCAACGTCGAACTGGTCGCGGATCAGCGGCGCGATCAGCCGGTCGTAGTCGAAGCCCACGGGGACAATGTGGGTGCCCATAGCTGTGGATGGGGCGGGGGCCCGTAAAAAGGGACAGTTCGTCGCCCCCGGCGGCTCAGACCACACCCCGGACCAGCGAGCCGAACGCCGGGAGCAAGAGCCCGATAGCCAGCGCGAGCAAACTCGGCTGTCCCATCCCGAGCACGGGGTTGAGCGTCCCCGCAAGCGCGAGTCGCGCGAGGAAACCGACGACGACGAGCACGCCGACGCAAATGCCGGCCACGAGCCCTCGTGGGAGCGACCGCTGTGGGAGCGCGACCAGCGCCCCAGCGATCAGGAGGCCCGCCCAGTGCAGGGTCGCGAGGCCGAACCCGACGACCACGGCGACAGTCGTCACTGCCAGCCGCTGCCGGCGGTCCCCGCGTAGATCGTCGAGAGCAGTCATCGCTCCCCCTCCGTGAACGTCAGGTCGGTGCCGTCGGGCGCAGTCAGCGCCATCGACTTGTACTCGCCGTTCGCCCACGTCGTGAGCTGGTCGTCGTAGTGGTCCGAGAAGTAGTCGCCGGAGTTGCCGCCGGGCAGCACTGCTCGCGAGCCGCCGTCGAACGTGGCGACCATCCGCCAGCTGGCGCCCGTCGACGCCTCGCTGTGGAAGTTCCGCACGGTTCCCGCGGAGCCGGCGGTCGGGTGCTGGTCGTAGTTCAGGAACGGCTCGTCGAAGGGGTGCTCGAACCGGACCCGGTTCCAGTCGCCGTACCGTTCCCACTCCTCGGCGTCGATCCGCTTGCGGACCGTCCCCAGCGCCTCGGCGGCCACCGCGGCCCGGTCCCCGTCGAAGTAGTCGCTGTCGGCCGGCAGCGTCCCCAGAACCCAGTCGTTCGGCTCCGCGAACTCCACGGGGAGTTCAGCCTCGCTGAACTCGTCGATGAACGTCAGATCGCGGAACGTTCGGAGCCACTGGTCGAACAGCAACGGCTCCGCGAGGTCGGGGCGCATCTCGCCGTCCCACTCCAGCAGCGACTCGCCCGTCGGGGCGTCGAGGTCGTCCGACCTGGCGGAACCTGCCGCCACAGCCTCCTCGATGATCGGCCGGAACAGCTCGTACCGACCGTCGACCACGTCGGTCTGGAGGTCACGGTGGAACGCCGCATCCATCGGCTCGTCGCTCTGGGCGCGGGCGTCGAGGCGGTCGTAGATCCGCTGCCCCCGGAACGGCGGCGCGTAACCCTCCGAGAGGTAGTGCTCGGGGTCGTTCGTGATGCGCTGGTTCGCGGTGGCGAGGTAGTCCGGGTTCCGGACGCCCGGCTTCTCCTCGAAGGGGACGAACCCCTCCCACGAGGACTCGCCGAAGGGACTGTAGCCGTCACCCCACTCGCCCTCGCCGGCGGAGCCGTCGAAGATCCGCGTGCCACGGACCGGCTCGCCGTCGGTCGTCCGGATCGGGATCTGGCCGGTGACCCAGAAGTAGGTGTTGCCGGCATCGTCGGCGTAGACGAAGTTCTGGGTCGGTTCGTCGAACTTCCGGATCGCCGCTTCGGCCTCTTCGACCCCGCCGGAGCGGTTGAGCTCGCGGACCGCCTCGACGGTTCGGGTGGCCGAGAGCCCCGTCCACGCGACGCCGAGTTCGTCGGCGACCGCGAAGCCGTCGCCGTCGGGGTACTGCGTCAGGACGGCGCCGTGGACCGAGCGCTTCACCTCGATGTCGACGTTCTCTCCGCCGTCGACCGCGATGGTCTCGGTTCGGGTATCGAACTGCCGTGTCTCGTCGCCGTACCGGTAGGCGTCGCCGTCGTCGACGGTCTCGTAGGTGTAGAAGTCGATGGCGTCGGCGCCGGCGTTGGTGAACCCCCACGCGCCCGCGTGGTTCTGGCCGATAACGACGAACGGGACGCCCGGGAAGGCGACGCCCCGGGTGTCGAACTCGGCGCCGACGACGTGCTGTTCGTACCAGACCGGCGGCACCGAGAGCTCGAGATGCGGGTCGTTCGCGACGATCGGGTCGCCCGAGGCGGTGTGCTCGCCCGAGACCACCCACGAGTTCGAGCCGATCCCGGGATCGGTCTCGAAGTCGGCGAGCCACGAGACCAGCCCGGGATCTGGCACGGCGGCGTCGGCGACACTCTCGGCGAACGACACCTCGCCCTCGCGGAGGATGGGCGTCTCGTGGTCCAAGAGCCGCGGGTAGAGCGTCGCCGTCGCCTCGCTGCCGAGGCGGTCACGGGCCAGCGCACGTCGGAGGGTGCGAAACGAGCCAGTCAGCCCCCACGCGATCTGCTTCGAGACCAGCAGCGACGCGGTGGGCGTCCACGCCCGCGGTTCGGCCTCCAGCAGCCGGTACTCCAGCGGCGTCCGCTCGGCCTCGCGAGCGTGATTGACGCCGTCGACGTACGCCTCGACGACATCACCGGTCTCGGTGCCCTCCGTTCGTTCCCACGTCGCCTCGGCGGCTGCCTCGAAGTCCATCTGACGGTGGAAGGCGTCGGAGTCGACCGTCGACGCGCCGACCAGTTCGGAGAGCTGTCCCGTCAGCAGTCGGCGGTAGAGGTCCATCTGGAAGAGCCGATCGGCGCCGTGGCAGTACCCCACGGCGTAGTAGGCCGCCCGCTCGCTGTCGGCCTCGACGTGGGGGACGTGGTAGTCGTCGTATCGCACGGTCGCCGGCCCGTAGGGGCTCTCGATCTCGTCGGGGGCGTTCGCGGACGCCGTGCCCCAGCTGCTCCCGGAGAGGGGAGCGAACTGTCGCAGGTACGACCGTGCATCCGTCAGCGCCATCCCGCCGACGCCGGCGCCGAGGGCCGCCGAGAGGAGGGCTCGCCGAGTCGTTTCGTTGTCCATGCCCCGTATAGAACGCGGGAAGCCTCGTAAAGTTTTCCGGCAGATCCGTCGCCGAGGGCGCTACTGAATCCGGTAGCGCAGCAGCGCCGCGATGCCGCCGAGGTTCGACAGCTGTTCGCCGGGGGCGAACTCCGAGGAGAACACCACCACGTCGCCGCCTTTCTGCTCGACGGTCTCGATGATCTCGTTGGCGTCGCGCTCCCAGTCCCCCTCGTCCTGGCGTTCGGTTCGGAGACGATCGTCGACGACGAGCAGCGTCTCGACGGCGCCGAACTCGGCGGCTTCGGCGGTCTCCTCGACGCCGTACGTCGCCTGCTCGCCGGTCGCGATGCGTTCGGTGAGTTCGTCGATGAGTTCGCTCTCGCGGGCGATCCGTGTCTGGTCCTGCACTTCCTCGACGGCGCCGCGTTTGAGCACCTCGTGGACGCCGCGGTCGCCGGCGGCGGAGGTGTCGACGGTGGTCGTGACCTTCTCGGCCACGTCGGGGTACTCCTCGGTCAGGTAGTCGAGCGCGTCGCGCTTCGTGAAGCCGGGGCCGGCCATGATGATCGCCTCGGCGTCGACGTGCTGGAGCGCCGAGCCGAGTTCCTCGAACAGCCGATCCCGGGGCTGTGCGTACTCGCCTTTCCCCGTCGGCGCCGTCAGCGAGACGTACTCGTCGGTGCCGTACTGCTGGACCGTGTGGACGTAGGCTTCGCCTTCCTCGACGGTCGCGATCGCCACGTCGGGGGCGTCGGTCGCCTCGGCGGCCTCCTCGATCCGGTCGCGCTGGTCCGGCTTGAGGAACTTCTCGATGGTGAGCTCCTCGTGGGTCTCGACGTTGATCGTGTGGTGGAGACCGATCTGGTCCTCCATCGAGCAGTGTTGGATCACGCCGCCGACCCGCAGGCGGTTGGCGAAGCGGGCGAACTCCACGTCCTCGACTTCCAGGGTGACGTGCAGGTGTTCTCGCTCGCCGCCGGTGTCGCGCATCTGATCGTCGTTGCGCTGGATCCGGCGGGTGGTGTCGCCCTCGACGTGGTCGCCGGGTTCGAGGACGTGCGAGAGGTGCCAGAGGTCGTCGACGGTCTCGGGGACGAGAGTCACCCGGTCACGACCCTCCGCGCCGTGACCGCGCTGGACGATTCGCATGGCTGGAACTGGGGTCGCGGGGGTCACGACTCTTTCCCTCTGCCCGTCCGATGGGTCGAGCGGAGAGAAGCCGGGATGTCGGGCGCCTCGCGACGCTCAGGCCCGCATGACGCGCGGGTTGAAGAAGCGAACGAGGCGGTCGAACTCGTCGACGATCTCGGCGGCCGCCACCTGGTCGTAGCTGGCGAACTCCCGGCTCCCGTAGAACCCGTCGTAGCCGTCCGCCACATCGTAGCCGAGTTCGGACTCGATCGCCGTCTCGTGCTCGCGGATGAGCGCGCGCATCTGCTCTTTTTCGGCCTCGCTGCCGCCGTAGATGTTCACCGCGAAGTCGACCGTGCCGTCGGACTGGACCCGCAGTCGGTAGCGGAGGACGCCGCCGGCGTAGGCGGGGTGGTCCGGCCGAACGAGCAGTTCGCTGCCGCGCTCGACGGAGACCACGTCCGTCGGGTCGGCGTCGAACGTGCCGACCAGCCGGTCCCGAACCCCCTCCGAAACCGCCTCGAGCAGCACCGGGAGCTCCAGTGGCTCGTCCGCCGCTGCACCGTCGCCTGCGGGCTCCGTCGTCGCCTCGGCCTCCGCGAGTGTGGCGGCGTCGCTCGCCGTGCCGGCATCCGCGTCAGCGTCGGCGCCATCCCCAGCCGCGTCGGTCGCGTCGGTAGCCGTCGCCGACGGCTCGGCTGCATTCGTCCCGGCGACCCACTGGTCGTCCGCGGCGTCGTCAGTGTCGGCGTCGGCTTCCGTCTCGGCGCCGTCGCCGTCGATCGCGTCGAACTGGACGAGGAACTCGTCGCTGGTAGGGGCGCCGAACGCCTCGACGCGGATGGGGTCGACAGCCACCTCGCGGTCGCTCAGGAACCGCGCCAGATCGATCGCGTCGCCGGCGAACGCCGGGCCGACGAGGCGAACGCGCTGGTCGTCGTTGAACGCCTCGGCGGCGAGCGGCTCCCGGTCGAAGTAGTCGGCGTGGGCCTCGCGGAGGGAGTCGCCCGCATAGCGCTCGTCGAGTGCGTCGTAGGACTGTTCGGCGACGGCGCTCGCGCGCTGGAGCGCGTCCGTCACGACCGCGCTGCCGACTTCGCTGTCTGCCGCACCGACGACGACGGCGTCGCCCGCGGCGTCGAGCGCGATCGCGGTCGCGGTGCCGTCGTCGGCGGCGGTGGTCACGAACAGTACGTCCTCGGCGCCGAGGGCGCCCCCGGGACCCCGGAGGAGCGCGGCGGCGAGCCCCGTCGTCGCCCCGGGATCGAGCGGCTCGACGGCGACGAGCCCCGACTCACTGGTCCGATAGAGGTTCATACCGTACCCACTCCCAGCCAGTCAATCAAGGTTACGCAGTGAGTAACGCGGGGGCGTCGTCCCCGGATTCGACAAGAAAGCTTATGCCGGGTCCGCAAAAATACTCAGGTGGACGCCGGTACGGTACCTGGGTAGGGGTACTTTGGTACCACGCCGGCCCATTCATCTCCGCAGTATTCACGTCGACGAGCGACGGCTATCCCCCATGGAGTTCCACGTCTGGGAGCCCGTCTACGAGCGCATCCTCGCCGACTTCGGCTTCGACAGTGCCGGCGACGAGCGCGCCCGCGACCGACTGGCTGCGATGACCGAGCCGTTCGATCTCGACGCCCTCCCCGAGTTCAGCGGCGCCACCGTCGCCGTCGCCGGCGCCGGCCCGACCCTGGCCGAGGAGGTCGAGGCGGCCGCAGGCGCCGACTACGTGGTCGCCGCGTCCGGGGCGGCGACGACGCTACGGGACGCCGGCGTCGGAGTCACGCTCGCCGTCACGGATCTCGACGGCACGCCCGGCCGACTCGCGACCGCGAGCCACGACGGCCTCCCGGTGGCGGTCCACGCCCACGGCGACAACGTCGACGCGCTGGAGCGGTGGGTGCCACAGTTCGCCGGCGACCGAGTGCTTCCGACGACTCAGGCCGCTCCCGCCGGGCCAGTTCGAAACTTCGGGGGGTTCACAGACGGCGACCGCGCGGCGTTTCTCGCGGACGCCCTCGACGCGGCCGCGCTCACGTTCGTCGGCTGGTCGTTCGACGATCCGGCCGTCACCGACCTGAAAGCACGGAAGCTGCGGTGGGCCGAACGACTGCTGTACTGGCTCGAAACTCGCCGCGGGGAGCGCTTCGGCGTGCTCGACGGTCGGCGCGCCGGCCTGACGCTGCCGGCGGCCGAGACGCGGTAGCCGCGGGCTACGTATCCAGGAGATCGCTCCCGCCCGGCGGCAGGAACTCCTGGATCCTGTCCGCGCTCGCGATCTTACGGACGAACGACTCGTCGGTGAACCGGGACTTGAACTCCCGGTAGCACTTGACGGCGGCGTCGTTCTGGGCGAACTTCCCGGGTTCGAGCGTGATCGTCGTCTCGGCGTTCGGCTCGATCGCGCTCGGTGGGCCGCCGATGACCCGCGTCTCGTCGGCGCAGGTGATCCCGACGGCGACGCGGCAGGGCATATCGCGGAAGTACTCCCGGTCACCGCGGATCGCGAACCCGCCTTTCTCGAGGTACTCGCCGGACTCCGGCGTCTTGCTCACCTGGTCCGGTTCGACCATGTACGCGTCGCCGGCGCCACGGCCGTCCTTCCAGACTGAGGAGTACGCGACCGCGAACTGGGCGGCCTCCTGCAGGCTGGCGTCGGGGAAGTCGACGGGGCTGGACGGCTCCGATGGCCCGCTGGCTTTGAGGATCGTCACCGGCCCGCCGTGGGCCTGCGTGTGGAAGAAGCGGTCGTGCTTGTTGAGATACTTCTTCACCAGCGCCTCGTTCTGGTCGGCGTTGCGCCCGCCGATGACGAGGTAGCCGTCGCTGGTGTGGAACCAGCGGAACTCCTCGTACCACTGCTCGGGCTGCCGGACCGGGATGCTCTCCCTGGCGAGCCAGTCGATCTCCTCGTGCTCACCCTCCTCGGGTTCGGGCTCCGGTTCGGGCTCTTCTTCCCACTCCTCCCGGCGTCGTTTGACGGCTTCGAGGCGCTCGCGCGTGTCCTCGATCGCTTCGCGCGCACCCTCCTTCTTCCCCTCGACGCGTTTGGCCTCCTGATACAGTCGGTCGGCGTTCTTCTCGACGCCCGTGGTGGCGTCGAGCGTGATGCGTTCGTCGTCCACGTCGACGGTCACCGTCCCCTCCGCACCGTCCACGTCGACGACCGCCTCCGCTGCGGGGATGCCCTGCTCGGCGCCCTCCGCCAGCGTCTCCTGGATGTCGGCCCACGGGGTGTTCCGCCCCCGAGCGTCCTGAATCGTCGAGAGCACCTCGTCGATCAGGTCGTAGCGCGCGTAGCAGATTTCGGCTTTCCGGCGGAGCCGTTCGGCCTCTTCCTCGAACCCCTCGATCGCTTGCTCCTGCTGTTCGATGATGCGCTTCTCCTTCTCGATCTCGGCCTCGAAATCGGGTCGTTCGCGGCCGCCGCCCTCCTCCTCGCGCTGGGCCTGTTCTTTCAGGCGGTAGAAGTACTCCTCCAGCGCGGGGTTGAACGAGTCGAACGCCTGGCTGGGGAGCTCCGACCGCTCCTCCAGCACGACGGGGCTCACGTCGACGACGGTTCCGCGTTCGGTCAGCGACCCGTCCGCGTCGTCGTCGCCGCGCTCCTCGTCGTTGCGTTCGACGTACACCCGGGGATCGAACTGGCCGCTCCGGAGCGCGTCGGCGAGATCCATCAGCTCGCGGTGGATCGCGCGGAACTCGTCCTCGCCGGCGTCGTCGATCTCCATCGTCTTCTCGACGCCCGCACGGGTACAGAGCTCCTCGCCCCAGAAGCCGCCGAGGTTGAGCTGGGTGGCGACGGTGCGCACCACGTCGGTGTCGGACTGCTCCATCCGGGCCTCGAGCGTGTCGTAGTCGACCTCGAGGGGGTTGAGTCGGGACTTGGGGAACTCGTACTGGCTCCCCGGGGCGACCGTACGGGACTTGAGCCGCACGGTCTCCAGCGAGCGCACCACCTCGCCGTTGCCGTCGAGGACGGCGACGTTGCCGTCGCCGAACAGCTCGACCACGAGGGTGGTGTTCTGGTCGGGGCGCTCGAACTCGAAGACGAGAATGCGGTCGAACTCATACTGCTCGACCGAGACGAGGTCGGCGCTCTCGATGCGCCCGCGCAGCATCATCGCGAACTCCGGGGGGCGACCCGGCGCGTCGGGCACCCGCGAGGGGTCGGCGACGTGGGCCTGCTTGTTCTCGCCCACCTCGATCAGCAGTTCGATCCGGCCGCGGTCGAAGTCCCGAAGCTTGAGCCGCAGGAGGTCCTCGTCGTAGAGATACGCCTTGTCGAGCTTGGCTCCCTCGTAGCGGGAGAGCTCGGTCGCAAGCGCCGCGAGGTCGACGCTCGACAGTTCGCGTTTCGGCTCCATGCGGAACGCTTCCGGGGGCGGGCAGAAGGGCGTTCCGTTCCGGACGTTGCGCGAAAACCCTCGCTACTCCCCGAACCGTTGTACGCCCCGACCAACTACGAATCCGACGGCCCCGACTGCGAGCGACGAGAACGATCCCACGGCGAGGATCCACAGCGTCGCCTCGCCGGGGTCCCGGAGTTCGAACACGATCGCCGGGGCGTAGAAGCCGACGCCGACGCCCGCAGCGAGCGCGATGGAGACGAGCAGGCCGCTGTTGACGTAGGCGCCGATCGCGGCGACGACGAGCATCGCGACCGCGACGACGCCGATCACGACGCCGTCGCTCGTCGTGATACCGTCGAGGTAGCGGACGGGCAGGTGTGCGAACAGCGCGAGGAAGAACAACACCCCGGCGACGCGGACGAACTGCGCCGACAGCGCTGGCTGCTCGCCGAACAGGAGCGTGTCGACGGCGTCCTGGGAGGGCATCGTCGGGGACGACGGCCGGCCGGTGGTTAGGCGTTTCGGGAGGCAGCTATGGCTACCGCTCGCGCTCGACCGCCCGTTCGTCCCGGCGGGCGTACGCCTCCGCGTCCTCGATCGTCTCGGTCTCGAGCAGCTGGTCGAGCTTTCGTTCGAACTGCGCCTCGCTGAGTTCGCCCTCGGCGTAGCGCCGGCGCAGCGTCTCGAGCGGCGTCTCCTCACTCTCGCGCTGCTCGGTTTCGGACACGCCGTGGTCGTTTTCGCCGAGCCACTCCGCCCTGTCTTCCTCGTCGCCGAACAGGATGGCCGTCACCGGGACGAGAGCGACGTAGCCGACGAGCATCGCTGCCAGCCACCAGCTCTGGCCGGTGAACATCGCCCCCAGCCAGACCGCAGTGACGAGCGTGCTGACGATACCCGTCGCGTTCTCCCGAAGTCGCTGACCGATCGAGTCCTGCTCGCTGCCGCCGGCGTCGCGCATACGCGTGCCGTTCGGCTACGTTGACAAAAATGCCACCCCTTCAGAGTCGCTTGGAGACGTACGGGCCGTCCTGGTGGTAGCCCAACTTCTCGCGGTAGTACTCCCGGACGCCGATGCCGGAGATGATGCTCAGTTTCCCGTAGCCGGCCTCGCGAGCCTGTCGCTCGGCCTCCCTCACCAGTCGCTTGCCGTAGCCGCGGTGCTGCCACTCCTTCCCGTCGTCGTCCCCGCTGCCGTCGAAGGTGGCTTCGGAACCGTAGACGTGGAGTTCGCGGACCAGCGCCGCGTCCGTCAGCTCCCGTCGGACCGGATCGTTGGGGAACCGCAGCCGACAGAAGCCGATGAGCAGGTCCCGGACGGGGTCCTCGAAGGAGATGAAGCGCTCGGTGCCGCCGGCGGCCTCGTACTCCATCGTGTCCAGCGTAATCTCCGCCGGGTCGGGGTCGGCGTCGTTGTGGCCGACCTCGCGGGCGCGGATGTCCCGAATCTCGTACCCCTTCTCCTCGGCGCGCTGCTGGGCGAGCTGGCGGAGGTTCGACTTCCAGACGCCGCCCTCGATGAAGTCAGCCGGAATGTCCCGCTGGACGCGTTGGAGCCGACAGTACTTCGGGATCTCGTTCATCGCGTCGGCGACCACGTCCGCGGCGGTCTCGTTGTCCAGGGGTTCGAAGTCCTCGCGCTTCCACATATCGTAGACGCGGGTGCCCTCGACGACCAGCGTGGGGTAGATCTTGAGGTAGTCCGGACGCCACTGCGGCGAGTCGAACAGCTGGCGGAAGTCCTCGCGGCACATCTCCTGGCTCATCCCGGGCTGGCCCGGCATCATGTGGAAGCCGACCTTGAACGCCGAGTCACGCAGGCGTCGGTTGGCGTCGATGGAGGCCTGGGTACCGTGCCCGCGGTGCATCTCGCGGTTGATGCGCTCGTAGGTGGTCTGGACGCCGACCTCGACTTTCGTGCCGCCGAGATCCAGCATGCGGTTGATCTGCTCGGGGTCACACCAGTCGGGCTTGGTCTCGAACGTGATGCCCGTCACCCGGATGTCGCCGGTCTCGTTCCGGGCGATCACGTCCTCGAGGTACTCGAACTCCTGCTCCGCCGGTGGCTGGGCGAAGCTCTCGGTCTGACTGGGGTTCGGGTCGGAGTCGAGGTCGTACTCGTTCATCGCCTGCAGCGCGCGCTTGACGAACCACTCCTGGTAGTCGTGGCTCCGGGCGGTCATCGTGCCGCCCATCAGGATCAGTTCGGCTTTGTCGACCGGGTGGCCGATCGCGCGGAGCTGTTCGAGCCGCAGGGTCACCTGCCCGTACGGGTCGTAGTCGTTCTGCTCGCCGCGGGCGGCCGCGGGCTCGTGGCCGGTGTAGGACTGCGCGGAGGAGAACTCGGAGGCGGGCCCGCCGGGACAGTACAGACACTTCCCGTGTGGGCAGAGATGCGGCGAGGTCATGATCGCGATCGGCGAGACGCCTGAGGCAGTTCGGACCGGCTTGCGTCGGACGACCGACTTGACCTCCTCGCGCCACTCGTCGGGCGCGTAGCTGAGGATGTCGCCGTTGGTGGGCACCTTCGGCGCGCCGGTGTCGCTGCAGACCTCGCGCTTGGCGGCTTCGAGGTCGTCGCGTTCGAGCCCGTCCTCGATGATGCGGCGACAGAGCTCCTCGCAGGCGTCGACGAACGCGGGTGGATCGCCGTTTTCGGTGTCCGCGGCGTCCGTGCTCATTTGTTGGTGGTGGGTGGTTTTCGGAGTTAAGGGTTGCGAGCGAGGGAGCTAAACGTCGCGAGTGAAGCGAGCGATGGTAAACCCCTCGTTACGCGAGCGGGGAGCGATAGCGACCCGCGAGTTGCGGGGCGTCGCGGGAAAACATGAGGAAACGAAGCGATGGGGGAAACCGTCTCGAAAAGCGAACGGCAAATCTGGCCGAGTTCGCTCAGAGACAGCTACTGCGAACACGACCGCGGAGTGAGCATGACCACTTGTGACCGCAACCGCTCCGCACAGCCCTCACACCTCCCCAGCCGACTCGCTCCCGTACGGTCGCTCGTCCCTCGCGCTGAGACGCAACACGAGGTTGCGTCCGGTTCGTGCCGACAGCCGCCGCGGTGCAGTTGCGGTGGACGCCTCGCGCTCGCCAGCGGTCGGCGAGCATGGGGGGAGGGGTGGGGAGTCGGCGCTGTGCCGGGCCTCGTGCCCGGCCCCCTGCGGTCGCAAGTAGTCCTGCTTCGAGAGGCTGTTGCCGTCGCTGTCACGGTAGACGAGCTCAACATCCATTATCGAACGAACGAAAAACCGCAGAAAGGCGGCGTCTCAGTCGAACTGCTCGACGACAGCGCCGACGACGGCGATCTCGACTTCCTCACGCGCGCCCGAGAGGAACTCGATGCGCCCCTCGCGCAGGCCGGCGGCCGTGAGGCCGGCGCCCGTCGCGTTCGAGGCAGCCTCGCGAGCGACCTCGCGGAGGTCGAGGTCCGTGTCCGCGCGGACCCACAGCTCGTCCATCGCGACACCGATCGTCACGTCCGCGTCGCCGCGGCGGTGGAGCTCGTCCAGCAGGAGCGAGCTCGGCGGGAAGTCGTACTTGTGGGTGTACTCCTCGGTGTCGAGCACCGCAACGTCGACGCCGCCGCTCTCGCTCCGCTCGAGGTTGGCCTGGGCGGTCTCGACTTCGGTGTCCATCTTCTCCCGGAACTGGGTGGCGATGTGGCCGGCCAGCGTCTCGCCCTCGGTGGCGTCGGCCGGCGCGCCGGCGGTGACGGCCTCGACGGACTCCCCGAACAGCAGGTCGCCGATCAGTTCGCGCTTCTCGTCGTAGGACTGGTAGAACGCCTCCAGTGCAATCGCCTCGCGGAGTTCCGTCACTGCCTCCGCGTCGAAGCCGACCTCGCGGGCGGCGTCGAGGTAGGACTCGGGCGTGTGCTCCCAGTAGCTGACTGCCGGCAGGTGGGCGATCTCCTCGCGGATCTCCGGGGCGACCGTCGTCGCCACCGACGACGCGAGCGCGCCGGTCGAGAGGCCGTCGGCCGTCGGGTTGACCAGCACGTCCGCGGCGTCGGCGATCTCCGGATCCGCCGGCGCGGCGTCGACGACGACGCGGTCGGCGCCGTAGATACCCAGCATCTCCAGGCCGTCCTCGCTCTCCACGGTGGAGGCGGTGCCGACGAGCACCACGAGCGGCAGCTTCTCGTCATGCCGGTCGCGGTCCTGCAGCATGCTGGTCACGTCGTTGGTCGCGTCGTTCATCTCGTACACCGCCTCCTCCAGCGGGCGGCGGTTCACGTAGTGGTACTCGGCGTCGCTCTCGGCGTGCTCCTCGCGGACCATCGGGAGGATCGCGCGTTCGAGCGCCACGCCGGCGACGTAGCCGTCGGCGGTCGCAGCGTGGCGGACGACGATCGGTCGTGACTCGAGCACCGCACGCCGGATCGACTCCGCGGCGTCGAGCAGCGTCTCCTCGGCGCCGGCGACCGACTCGTCGTCGGCGACCAGCGTCGCCTCGTCCGGGCGGGCGCGCTCGGTCATCGCTTCGGCCAGCCGTCGTTCGACGGCCTCGCGCTGCTCACCCGCCAAGGCGACCAGCGCCTCGGTCTCGACCTGGAGCTCCTCGCGGCGGATCTCGACCTCGCCGTCGAGGCGGACGATGTCGCCGACCTCGATCTCGGGATAGGCGCGCACGCCGGCCTCGACGAACGCGGCGCAGTCGACCACACCGGTCTCGTCGCGGAGTTCGAACACGGTCGGCCCGCCGGTCTGTCGCGCGCTGACGACCTCGCCCTCGATACGGACGTCCTCGCCGACGCGGTCGGAGAGCTCGCCGATGTCGCGGCGTGTTACCGACTCCGCGTCGGCTGCCGTGGGTTCCTCGGCTGCGTCGTCGGAGGTGTCAGCTTCCTCGGTGGTCGTGTCGGCTCCGTCGTCGGCCGCGTCAGTTGCCGACTGGTCGGTGTCGGCGGGGGTTTCGGACGCGTCGGACTCAGCCGTCGCCGCCTCGGCGCCGCTGCCGTCAGTCTCGGTCGACGTGGCGGACGCCGATCCCTCAGTGGACGGTGCTACGTCCCGCTCACGCCCGTTTCCCTCTTCGACCTCTTCGTCGTCGGCCGCCTCACTCCCGTTTCCCTCTTCGTCCTCCTCGGGGAGCAGCTCCTCGGTGCCGTCCTGGATGAGCGACCCGCGGAACTCGCGGTCGGCCTGTCGGATGGAGGTCGTTAGGTCGACGTTCCCGTTGTCGCGAACGTTCTTGACCTGGACGAACACGGTGTCGCCGGCCTCCCACTCGAGGCTCTCGAGACGCTTCTCGAGTTCGGAGCGGTGGAGCAGCCCCGTGACGCTCGGGGAGAGGTCGATGAACACACCGAAGTCGGCGTAGCCATCGACGACGCCGCGGTAGAAGCGGTTCTCGACGAGCTGGTCCGGGCTGTCGCCCCGGAACTGGAAAACGACGTCCTCTTCGTGTGACTGGCAGATGTGGCCCTCGGTATCGGCGCCACAGATGATACAGTTACCCATTTGTGAGAAACCACACGGTCCGCCCTAAAGGCGTTGTCGAAAGCTACTGCGAGCCGCGAGTGACGCCGACTCAGAGCCCCGCGGCCGCGAAGCCGCCGTACCCGTAGCCGAACACCAGCGCCGCCGGCAGCGCCGCCGCCACCGCCGCCCGCGGGATGCTGGTCCGGTGGCGCACCGAGGTGCCGACGACCAGCAGGGCGGTCCCGTACAGACAGCACACCACCCGCAGCGTCGGCGACGGCACCGCGGTCAGCAGGCAAGGGGCGGTCGCGTACGCGATCACCTGCACCGTCTCGCTCACGCCACCGCGGTCGGGGGCGACCAGCGTCAGCCCGATCGTCTGGATCGCCGCCGAGAAGTGAAACGTCGCCGGGGCGAGAAAGAGGCCGACGATCAGCAGCACCAACACGGCCTGCAACAGCGGGGACTCGGGCACGAACGTCGGCGTGACGTCGACGCTCTCGAACGTCGGGAGATCGCCCGTCGCCAGTCGGCCGCCGACGGCGATCAGCGCCACGAGCACGCCGAACACCAACCCCGGCGCCTGATCGGCGGGTGCGATCCCGTTCCGGAAGAACCGCTTCGGGCGCACGAGCACCTCCACCCATGCGCGAGCGAGCGCTCGCGGCCCGCGGTCGCGTCCCCCCTCGGGGTCGGCCACCCACTGTGTCACTGTCGGCTCACCTCGATTCCGTGCATCAGTCGGTCCTGAGCGTGTGACAGCTGCGGCAGCGTGCCTCGTAGGACTCGTCGGCGCCGACGACGATCGTCTCGTCGTCGACGTGGGCTGGCTCGCCGTCGACCAGGCGTTGGTTTCGGGTCGCCGGCTCGCCACAGACAGTGCAGATGGCCTGGAGCTTGTCGACGTACTCCGCGATCGCCATCAGCTCCGGGAGCGGCGTGAACGGCTCGCCCCGGTACGTGATGTCGATCCCCGAGACGATAACGCGCCGGCCGTCGTTGGCGAGCACGTTGCAGACGTTAACCAGGTCCCGGTCGAAGAAGTTCGCCTCGTCGATGGCGACGACCTCCTCGCCGTTGAGGTAGTCCTGTAACTCCCAAACCCCGTCGTCGTCGTTGTCGATGACTTGCGCCTCCCACTGCCGCCCCTCGTGGGAGCCGATGGTGGTCTTGCCGTACCGGTCGTCGATGGCGGGGGTGAACGCGGCGACGCTCTGGCCGGCGATCTCCGCCCGCCGGAGCCGCCGCAACAGCTCCTCGGTCTTCCCCGAGAACATCGAGCCGGTGACCACCTCGACGAAGCCACTCCCGGTGATCTCGTGCATACTGGGACCGGGGGAGGGGAGGGGTAAAGGGTTGCTGAAGCGGGTCGCCCGTGGATTGTCGTCCCGGAACGCTTGACACTCAGCGTCCGCGGATCGCTGCACCGGACCGACTGTCAGTCGTCGCCCCGGATCGTCGTCCCGGGCCCGTCGCCGGCCAAGAACGCCCCGATGTCGTCGGGGCCGAACACCGACGCCGGCGCACCGAGGTTCAGCAGCTCCCGCACTTTCGCGGCCATCCCGCCGGTCACGTCTTCGGCGGCGTCGCTGCCGCCGAGGGCGTCCGCGGCGTCCTCGTACGCCGTGATCTGGGGGATCACCTCATCGTCCGTATCGAGCACGCCTGACACCGTCGAACAGAGGCCGACGCGCTCCGCGGAGAGGGACTCCGCCGCAGTGGTGACGATCTCGTCGCCCGAGAGCACCGTCACGCCCTCGCCCTCGGTCGCGATCACGTCGCCGTGCAGGACCGGGACGAACCCCTCGCCGAGCATCGTCGCGGCCTGGTTCATCGGGAGGTCGAGCGTCCCGTCGGCGTCGCGGGAGCCCGCAGAGAGCGGGTGGACCGGGAGGGCGGGCACGCCCCGGTCGTGCAGCCGGGAGAGCACGAACTGGTTCAGCGTCGTCATCGCGCCGTGGATCGCGACGGCGTCGGCGGCGTCTGCGCTCCCCGTTGTCGTCGTCACGCCCGCCTCGCTGGCGTGGTGGTGGCCGAAACTGCCGCCCCCGTGGACCAGCAGCAGTTCGGCGACGTCGCCGTTCGCCATCGCGTCGGCGATGGCGTCGGCTGCCGCGTCCAGCGCCTCGCCGTCCAGCGTCTCCGCGCGGTCCTTCTCGGTGATGACCGAGCCGCCGAGTTTGAGGATGGTCGGCGTCATTCCTCCGCGCACACCCCCTCGGTCGCGAGTTCGGCACGGAACGTCTGGTCACAGCCCGGCGAGTACTCCAGTGCGCGCCGGGTAGCCTGCCCCTCGTCGAGTGCAACAATACAGCCGCCGCCGCCCGCGCCGGTGAGCTTCGCCCCCGTCGCCTCGGCCTCGCGGGCCGTCCAGACCATCCGGTCCAGCGACCGCGAGGAGACGCCCAGCGCGGACAGCAGTCCGTGGTTGAAGTCCATCAACTCGCCGAGCTCTTCGAGTAGCACCGGGCCGGGATCCTCGCCGGGGTCGGCGGCCGCTAGCAGCTTCTCGCCCTCTCGCGTGAGGTCACCGATGGTCTCGACGGTGTCGGCGGCGAACTCGTACTCCTCTTTCAGCGCGCGGACGCCGGCGACGAGTTCGCCCGTGTCGCCCGCCCCGCCGTCGTAGCCGATCACCAGCGGGAGTTCGGGCGCCTCGATCGGCCGGGTGTCGTCGCCCTCGACGCGGACCGCGCCGCCCATCGCCGAGCAGTACGTGTCCGCACGGGAGGCTTCGCCGCCCTGGACGGTCGCTTCGGCCTGATACGCGCGATCGGCCAGCTCTTCGGGGTCGATCGTCTCGCCGCTGGCGCGGACCGCGGCGTCGATGGCGGCGACGACGACCGCCGCCGAGGAGCCCAGCCCGCCGCCCAGCGGGATGTCGCTCTCGATCGTCACGTCGAAGCCGGCCTCGGGATCGCCGATCGCGTCGCGGGCTTGTGCCAGCGCCTCGTCGACGTACCCCGTCGCGGCCTCGACGAGGTTCGACGGCACGTCCACATCGTGGTGTTCGTCAGCCGGCCCGCCCCACTCGACGGTGAAGCCGTCCAGCGTGAGGTCGTCGGACTCGACGCGGACGCGGTGGTCGTCGCGTGGCTCGACGCTCACTCGCGCCCGACGCTCGATCGCGCAGGGCACGGCTGGCTCGCCGTACACCACGGCGTGCTCCCCGAACAGGTACACCTTCCCGGGAGCGCTCGAAGTCGTCATGCCTCAACGCTCGCTCTCGATGGTTACAGTCGTTCCGACTGGCGGCGAGCCCCCAGTCGATCAGGCCTGGCCGTCGGGGTCGTAGACGTGCACGTCGCCCTCGATCTGTGGCGCGCCGACAGCGAGCACCTCTGCAGCCCCGTCGGCGCTCTCGGGACAGTACGCGCGGTGGGGACTCCCCGCGTCGGCAGCGAACAGTTCGTCGGCGCCGACCGCGAACGTCCCCTCGGGCGTCTCGACCTCGATCTCGCCGGCGAGCACGTAGAACGCCTCCTCCTGCTCGTCGTGGTAGTGGTAGGCGAGCGGGATCTCCTCGCCCGGGCCGGCGCTGTAGCGGTTGAGCGCCACGTGTTCGAGGCCCGCGGCCTCGGTCAGCCGCCGAAGCTCACACGGACGGTCGGGCGTCGGCTCCACGGCCGCACTGTCGACAGTTCGGTATCCCATAGGCACAGCCTCGGCAAGCGGCCGCAAAAGCCCGTCGGGGGGGCGCAGTTTTCACGAGTGAGACACGCGGCGGGAAATTTTTGTACCACTCCGTGTAGGGTAGGGCGTGTTGGGACACGCTGCCGTGGCGTGTCGGACGCGACCCCCGTCGCGTCGTCGCCGGCCGTCGACTCCCCCAAAGACGCCCGGTGACCCGACTCCCGTCGGTCGGGTTTCCGACCGACATCCCCATCCGCTTTCGACCGTCGCGAGCGACGGCGCCGTCGCTACGCGGGCGTAAAAACGATCGCAGAAACGTTCTCGACGGGCCTAGAGCCCGGCCTCGAAGTCTTCGAGGGCGTAGCTGGGCTCTGCGCCGCGTCGATCGAGCGTCTCGTTGGCCAGCAGCCAGTAGACGACCGAGAGCGCGCGTCGGCCCTTGTTGTTGGTCGGGATGACCAGGTCGACGTTCGAGACGGCGTTGTTCGAGTCGCACATGGCGATGACGGGAATGCCGACCGTGATGGCCTCCTTCACCGCCTGGGCGTCACCGATCGGGTCGGTGACGACCACGACGTCCGGCTCGATGTAGCCGTCGTACTTCGGGTTCGTCAGGGTGCCCGGGATGAACCGACCCGTGCGGGCGCGGGCGCCGATGGCGTCCGCGAACTTCTCGGCCGGGAAGCGGCCGTACTGCCGCGAGGAGGTGACCAGCACCTGCTCGGGGTCGTAGTTGGAGAGGAACTCCGCGGCGGTCCGGATGCGGCCGTCGGTCTGGCTCACGTCGAGCACGTAGAGGCCGTCGTCGCGGACGCGGTGGATGAACCGCTCCATATCCTTCGTCTTCTGCTGGGTCCCGATGTGGACCCCAGCGGAGAGGTAGTCCTCGACCGGAATGAGGAGGTCTGCTTCCTCCTCGCCCTCCGGCATGACGTTCTCGTCGAACCGGGACTCCTCTTCCTCGGCCTCGTCGGCCTGTTCTGTCTCTGCCTCGTCGCTCGAGGCGCTCTCTGCCGCCGCCTCGGAGTCGGCGACCTCGTCGGCCACTTCCTCCTCGGCGGGTTCTGTGTCGTCGTTCTCGCTTTCGCTCATACAGCGTCCTCCGCGATGCGGATGAGTTCGTTGAGTTTGGCAGTTCGCTCGCCCCCGACAGTGCCCGTCTTGATGAACGGTGCGCCGGTCGCGACGGCGAGGTGTGCGATGGTCGTGTCCTCCGTCTCCCCCGATCGGTGGGAGATGACGGGCGTGAACCCGTTGCGGGTCGCGGTCTCGATGGCGTCGACCGCCAGCGAGAGCGTCCCGATCTGGTTGGGCTTGATCAGGATGCTGTTGCCAGCGCCCATCTCGATACCCTGCTGGAGTCGCTCGGTGTTGGTGACGAACAGGTCGTCACCACACAGCAGCGTCCTGTCGCCGACTCGGTTGGTGAGTTCGGCGAACCCCGCGAAGTCGTTCTCCTCGAGTGGGTCCTCGACGTACGCCAGTTCGTACTCCTCGACCAGGTCGGCGACGTAGTCGATCTGCTCTGCGGGCGATCGACTCGTCTCGCCGTACTGGTAGGCGTCGCCGTTCCAGAGCTCCGAGGCCGCCATGTCGAGGCCGAACGTGACCTCGAAACCGACGTCCTCGGCGACCCGTTCACAGGCGGCCTCGACGATCTCGAACGCCTCGGCGTCGTCGATCGCCGGCGCCCACGCGCCCTCGTCGCCTTTCGCGGCCGGGACGCCGCGCTCGGTGAGGAGTTCGCCGACGGTCTCGTGGACCGCGGCGTTGGCGAACGCCGCCTCCGCGACGGAGGGGGCGCCGACCGGCGCGGCGAGGAACTCCTGGATGTGCGTCGCGTCGGCGGCGTGCTCGCCGCCGCCCACGACGTTGCCCAGCGGTACCGGGAAGTTCTCGCCCCGGAAGGCGCCGCCGAGATGCTGATACAGCGGCGCCCCGAGCACGTCGGCGCCGGCCTTGGCGGCCGCCATCGAGATGGCGACTGCGCTGTTGGCGCCGATCTCCGAGAAGTTCTCGGTGCCGTCGGCGCCACGCAGGGCGGCGTCGACCTCGCGCTGGTTCCCCGCGTGGACGGTCTCCACGAGTCGAGGGACCGCGTGCTTGCGGGCCGCGGCGATAGCCTCACCGGGCGGGAGCTCGATCGCCTCGTGCTCGCCGGTGCTGGCCCCGGAGGGGGCCGCCGCGCGGCCGAAGCCGCCCGACACCGTCAGCACGTCGGCTTCCACCGTGGGGTTGCCACGGGAGTCGAGCACGCGCCGGAGCGAGACGCCGCTGATGCGCGTCATTTGCCCTCCCGTCGAACGGTGAACGGCAGCACACCGGCGTCGTACTCCTCTGCCGCGATGAGGTACGGTTCAGTCCGCTCGGTCTCCACGAGCACCGGCGCACCGTAGGACAGCTGCAGCGCTCGGGCGCCGATGATGCGGGCCTTCTCGTACCGGTTGAACTCGGTGTTCGTGCTCATTGGTAGGGGGAGACGACGTCCACCAGATCGCGGTGGCTGACCATCATGCGCCGGCAGCAGTGCCGATCGACGCCAAGGTCGTCGAGCACCGCTGCTGGGTCCTCGTCGCCGTCACGCGCTCGGTCTTCGAACTCCTCCCAGTGTTCCCCGATGACTTTGCCACACGAGAAACACCGGACGGGTATCATCATGGTTTGATCACCTCAGCGGTAGGACTTCTGGTAACGGGCACGCGCGCCGGGCCCGCCCCACTTCTTCGGCTCGGACTGCCGGGAGTCGTTCACCAGCAGCGAGCGGTCGAACTCCATGTAGGCGTCGCGGAGCTCGGCGTCCTGCAGGTGTTGGACAAGTCCACGCGCGATGGCGGTGCGGGCGGCGTCTGCCTGTCCCGCGAACCCGCCGCCGGAGATCGACACGTCGATGTCGACCCCCTCACGGAGTTCGTCGCCGGCGATGCGGAACGGCTCCAGCATCTTGAGCCGGGCAAGCTCCGGTTCGACCAGCTCGACGGGCTGGGAGTTGATGCGAACGCGACCCTCGCCCTCGCTCACGGTGGCGCGGGCGACGGCCGTCTTCTTCTTGCCGGACGTGTTCGTTACCATGTCTTGTTGGCGCCGAGGGTCTCGGAGATCTCACCGAGAGTGGTGAACTTGATGTTCGAGAGCCGGTCGAGCGAGGTGCCCTCGAGCACCTCGCCGTCCCGATCGTGGGGGTTGCCCACGTAGATTCGGATGTTCTCGAAGGCCTCGCGGCCACGGTCCTGCTTGTACGGCAGCATGCCGCGCACGGATCGCTTGAAGATGCGGTCCGGGCGCTTGGGGTAGTACGGCCCCGAATCGGAGCCCAGATTCGCTCGCGTGCGATAGGTCTCCATCGTGGCCTCCTCGTTGCCGGTGATCACCGCCTCCTCGGCGTTGATCACGGCGACGCGGTCCCCAGCGAGCGCGCTCTGGGCGATCTCGCTGGCGACACGACCCATAATGCAGTCACGGGCGTCGACGACGACGTCGGCCTCCCACTCGGCGACGCTCATCGAATCACCCGCACGTTGCTGCCTTCGGGGTTGTTTTCGAGTGCCTGTTCGAGCTGCACCGCCTCGCCGACCTGGTCGATCTTCTTCCGGGCGGTGCCGGAGAAGCTGACCGCGGCGACGGTGACGTCCTTCTGGAGCACACCGCTGCCGAGTACCTTGCCGGGCACGACGACGGTCTCGTCCTCCTGGGCGTATCGCTCGATGCGGCCCAGGTTGACCTCCGCGTGCGTGCGGCGCGGCTTCTCGAGTCGGTCGGCGACGTCGGCCCACACGTTGGCGCCAACGTCACGCGAGACCGACTTGAGCTCGGCGATGAGGCTCCCTAGTCTCGGGTTCGTCTTGTTGCTACTCATGGATTAACCTCTAGCGTGGAGTTGCCTCCGGAAAACTGAGAGTGCAGGGAGCAGGATTTGAACCTGCGGACCTCTACAGGACAGCGCCCTGAACGCTGCGCCGTTGGCCTGACTTGGCTATCCCTGCCTGCACTCTCGCCTACTCGATGTCCCTTGAAAGCGGTTTCGGTCCGCACCCACGACGCGCCGGCGCCGCGGCTCCCGGTTCGGGGGCTGGCGTCGGAGTGTCGTGGGGTCCAGGTCATCAGACTGCGACTTTCTCTTGCAGTTCGTCCGCGCGCGACTCGATCGAGTCGATACCGCGGAGCACCAGTTCTTCGACCGTCATGGAGCCGTCTGTCTCCACGTGGAAGACGAACGCCCCGGGGACGTCCTCGACTTCGAGTTCCTTCCCGGGGTAGCGCTCGGTCAGGTCGTGATCGAACTCGTCGGTGGGGACCAGCTCACCCTCCTCGGTCTCGATGACCCCGCGGAGAATGTTGGTCTCCTCCTCGTCGAACTCGCCGCGGTCGCCGACGACCGACACCTTGCGCAGGTGGCGGTAGCCGACCGCGACACCCCCAGACTGCTTGGCGTGGCTCTTGCCGTCGTCGAGGACGGCTTCGGCCTCCAGCTCGATGCGCTGGTTCTCGCCGCTGGGGTTCTCGTTGAGTTGGATGATCGGGATGTCTTCGTCGGCCGGCTTGACGTCCGGATCCGAGGACTCGAGGTCCCCGGAGTACGCCGTGTCCGGCCCCTCGACGTCGAGCGAGAGGGTGACGGTGTCACCGTACTCGAAGTCGTCGGGCGTCGTCAGCGGGACGAGCCCGAGTCGGAGCCCGATCATCTCGTCGAACATCACCGAGGAGTTCTCGACGACGCGGAGCGTGTCGATGCTCAGCGTGGGCACGTCCGCGATCATCGCCCGGCGAAGCCCGTTGGCGAACGCCGGAGTGAGACCGCGCACGAGGATCCGCGCCTCGCGGTCGTCGCCTCGGATGAACTCGACGTCGAATTCGTCTGCCATGTGTTACAGTCGGTTCTTCTTGGGTGCGCGCGTCCCGTCGTGGGGAAGCGGGGTGACGTCCTCGATGCGGCCGATTTCGAGCCCGGCGCGGGCCAGCGCACGGATCGTCGCCTGCGCGCCCGGCCCCGGGGACTTGGTGTCGTTGCCGCCCGGACCGCGAACACGAACGTGGACGCCGCCGATGCCGGCGGCCTTCACGTCCTCGACGACCGCCTCGGCCATCTGCATGGCCGCGTACGGCGACGCCTCGTCGCGGTTCTGCTTCACGACCGTCCCACCGGAGGACTTCGCGACCGTCTCGGCGCCGGTGGCGTCGGTCACCGTGATCAGCGTGTTGTTGAACGACGCGAACACGTGTGCGATGCCCCACTTCTCGCCGTCGGCTGTGGTCTCGCTCTCGCTCATTCGTCTTGACCCTCCGCACGTGCGGGGTGGAGTTCGTCGGCCAGCACGGAGTTCTCGTCGAACTCGATGCTGTCCTCCTCGTCGACGGTCACGAACTTCGAGGGCTCGGTCATCCGAGCGCCGTCGACGGTGACGTGGCCGTGGACGAGGAACTGTCGAGCCTGCTGGGGCGTCGACGCCAGCCCCTGCCGGTAGACGACGGTCTGGAACCGACGCTCGAGCACGTCGGTTTCGTCGAGGTTCAGCACCTCGGTGATGTCGTCGTTCTCGTTGAGGATGCCGATCTTCCGGAGCCGGGCGACGAACTCGCTACCGCGTTCGTTCGCCGTCTCGACGTCGCCCTGTGCGTCGCCGAGCAGCCGTCGAGCCTCGCGACGGAAGTCACGCAGGCGCGACTGGGCGCGCCAGAGCTCCTCTTTGCTCTCGAGTCCGTAGCGATCGACCAGCCCGGCCTCCTCGGCGATACGCTCGCCCTGGAACGGGTGGTTCGGTGTCTCGTAGCGTTTGGTTGCGTTTCCGGTCGTCATTCTTCATCACCGGCTGCGTCTTCTTCCATCTCCTCGCGGATCTCCTCGATGTTGACCCCGATGGTCCCCTCGGTTCGACCCGTGGACTTGGTCCGCTGTCCGCGGACCTTCTGCCCGCGCTCGTGGCGGACGCCCTTGTAGGAGCTGATCATCTTCATGCGGTTGATGTCGTGGCGCCGGGACTCCTCGAGGTCGCTCCCGGTCACGTGGGTGGTCTCCCCGGAGAAGAAGTCCTTCTGCCGGTTCGCCATCCACGAGGGAACGTGATCCCCGAGGTTCTCGACGACCTCGACGACACTGTTGATATCGTCGTCGTCGAGGCGTCCGAACGTCGCCTGCCGATCGACGTCCGCCTCGTCGGCGACGATGCGCGCCATGCGCTTGCCGATGCCTTTGAGTTCGCTGAGGGACCGCTCGACGGATTTAGTCCCGTCCAGGTCGGTCTGCCCGATCCGGACGAAGTACTGGAGGTCCTCCTCCTCCGCCTCGCCGTCCGCTGGTTCTTCTGCACTCATATCTGGTTGGTGTCGGTGCGAGCGTTGCGGCGGGGATTTGAACCCCGGAGGCTGTGCGCCACAGAGTTAGCAACCCTGCGCCTTGGGCCAGGCTAGGCTACCGCAACCCGCGTGCTGGTATCGTCGCCCGCCGAGCCAATCCGACTCGTGGACTCGGGACACGGCGCCCCTACAGTTCACTACACTCATCGATTCCGGGAGTGGCTACTTAAACATCACGGAACGGGGGGAGGTGTGTGAGAGGCAAACACCGACGGAGGGCGTCGACGTGTTCGCCACGGATGTCGGACAGTACCGACGCTCGTCCTCGTCTGGCTCACGGTCATCGCCAGTTTGTCGCCAGCACGTCGCCGCCCGAGGAACTCGCAGGTGTCGGGTGTCAGTCTAACCCACCGACCGGCACTCGAGCCACGCTCGTCGCCACACCCGACGCAGCCGTGCTGACAGATCACACATCCCTGGCGTACCGCCGGATTTTTTCCGCCGTTCCGGGTAGCCGGGCGCGTGTCCGCCGACGAATCATCCGACGAAGAAGCTGTCGACGATGTGACTCGTCGGCTCGACGACGCCCTGGAGCGAGTCGCCCACGGCGCCGCGGTTTCGGTGCCGAGTATTCTGCTCCAGCGCGGGCTCACCGTCGTCTTCACCGCCGCGCTTACGAACGGGCTGGGCGCGGCGCCGTACGGCCTGTTCGCACTCGCCCGGCGCATCCAGCGGTTCCTCGCCCGCATCGTGCTGGGGTTCCGGAACGGGCTGAGTCGCTTCCTCCCGACCGCCGAACAGGAAGAACGGGACGCGCTGGCGACGTTCGCCTCGCTGCTGCTGCTCGGCGTCGCCACCGTCTTCGGCGTCGGCCTGTTTCTCGCGGCGCCGCGGATCACGTCGATGACCGGGCAGACCGCCCGCTTCGAGACGCTCCTGCAGGTGTTCGGCCTCGGGATGCCCGCGAGCGTCTGGCTGTTCACCGCGACGGAGGTCCTCCGCGGGATCGAGGCGGTCGGCCCGCTGAACCTCACGTTGCGGTTGGCCTTCCCCGCCGCCCAGCTGGCCGTCGGCGCCGTCGGCGCGTTCGTGGTCGGCGACATCGTGTTCGTCGCCGGGGGCGTGCTGGCGGTGATGGGGCTGACCGGCGTCGGGGCCGCTGTCTACGTCGTTCGCGCACGCGGGTTCCGCCCGCGCTTGCGTGGGCCAGGTCTCCCGACGCTCCGCCGTCGCTACCTCGAGTACACGATCCCGCTGTTCCTGGGCGGCATCGCGACGACGACCCAGCGACTCGGCTTCTACCCGCTCATCGCCGTGTTCCTCTCGGGCGTCGCCGGCGGGGTGTTCGCCGTCGGCGTGCTGGTCTCCCAGCTCGTCCGGCTGCCGCTAATGGCGATCAATCAGTTCATCCCGCCGGTCGCCGCCGCGCTCAACGAGGAGGGCCACGACGACGCGCTCTCGCGGCTGTATCACGTCACCAGCCGGCTCGTCCTCGTCGGCGTCGTCGCCGCGGCGGTGCCCGTCGTCGTCTACCGTGAGACCGTGATGGCGGCGTTCGGCCCGACGTTCACCGAGTACGCGCCGCTGCTGACGCTGTTCGTGCTGGCCCAGATCGCAGCCTGCGCCGCTGGCAGCGTGGGAATCCTGCTCCGCATGACGGACCACCAGCAGGCACTGCTCGTGACCAACGTCGCGATTACGACCGTGCTCGCGATCGTCGCCATCCCGCTCACCGTGGAGTTCGGCCTCGCGGGCGTCGTCTGGACGTATCTGCTGATGCTCACGCTCAACAACGGGATCGAGGTCGCCGTGCTGTACCACCTCGAAGGGCTCCAGCCGTTCACGAAGCGCCACAGCTACCCCCTGGTGGCGGCACTGCCGTTCGGCGCGATCGCGCTCGTCGCGCGCACGCTCGCCCCGGGCGTCGTCGGCGCCCTCACTGGGACGGTCGTCGGGCTAGCGGCGTTCGCGGCGACGCTGAAGCTGCTAGGGTTCACGCCGGTCGAGCGACGGCTGGCGTCGACGCTCGTGAATCGGTACGGAGAACTGCTCCCGGGTCGGTAGCGGACGGCTCAGTCCGCAGCGGAGATGTACTTCTCGTTGATCTCGTACTCGCCGCGCTCGTTCTCGACGAGATACTCGCCGTAGTAGGGGACGCGCTCGGCGACGACCTGCTCGAACGTCTCGGCGATCTCCTCGCGGCTCATCTCCCCCATCGACTGCAGGTCGTCGTTGCGATTGAGACAGCCCTTCAGGTAGCCCTCGTGGGTCACCCGGACCCGGCCGCAGTTGGCACAGAAGTCGGCGTTCTCGACCGGGTCGACGATCTCGACCATCCCGCCCTGGAACTCGTCGAGTTCGGAGGGTTGGGGGTCGGCGGCGACGGATTGGGCGGTCTCGGGGTTGACGAAGTAGCGCTTCCGGTCGTGCATCTCCCGGTGTTCGACGTGGTCGGCGATCTCCGCGAGCCAGTCGTGGACGCGCTGGATGTCGATGTTCCACTCCGGCCGGCCGGTGAGTTCGGGCATGTACTCGATCAGCTGGAGCTGGAGCCCCTCGTTCTCGGCGACGTGTTGGACCATCCCCTCGACGTAGCCCGCGGTGTGCTCGAACACGACCATGTTGAGCTTCACCGGAGCCAGGTCGGCGTCGACGGCCGCCTGAACGCCCTCCATCACTTTCTCGTAGGCGCCGGACTTGGTGATCTCGGCGAACTCGTCGGGATCGAGCGCGTCCTGGGAGACGTTCACGCGGTCGAGGCCGGCTTCCTTCAGGTCCTCGGCGCGGCCCGGGAGGAACGTCCCGTTGGTGGTCATCGAGACCTCCATCTCGTCGGGTGCCCGGCGGATGATCTCCTCCAAGTCCTCACGGAGCATCGGCTCGCCACCGGTGAGCTTCACGGAGTCGACGCCGTACTCCGCGACGACGTCGAGGAACCGAACCACGTCGTCGGTCCCCATCTCGTCGTCGCCCGGTTCCATCGGGCCGCGAGTGTCGCCGAGCCCCTCGTTGTGGCAGTAGACACAGTCGAAGTTACACCGGTCGGTGAGGGAGACGCGGACGCCAGTCACCTCGCGACCGAACTCGTCCGAGAGCGGCATTAGCTAACTGTTCGTCCGAACGGGCTTAAGGGTCCGGGTGGCGACACCCGGTTTGTAACTGGTTCCGGTTACTTCAACCCGGCTGTGAACGCGCGAACGGGTTCAAAATCGACCTCGGAGCGAGGGGAACTAATACCGGCTTCAAAACCCTCATTAGCGGAACGCGCCTCCTCAGGCTATGGACGAAGCCGCCGTACGCGACCTGCTCGCGGAGGTCGAGGACCCCTCCCTCGGCGACGATCTGGTGTCGCTGGGACTGGTCAACGCTATCGAGGTCGAGGACGGGACCGCGAAGATATCGCTTGCGCTCGGCGCGCCGTACGCCCCGCACGAGTCGGCCATCGCCGCGGAAGTCCGGGAGACACTCCAGGACGCCGGCCTCGAAGTGGACCTCTCGGCCAACATCCCCGACGACCAGGCCGACGACGACCAGGTGCTGCCCGGCGTGAAGAACATCATCGCCGTCGCCTCCGGGAAGGGTGGCGTCGGCAAGTCGACGATGGCGGTCAACATCGCCGCCGGCCTGTCGAAGCTCGGCGCCGAAGTGGGGCTGTTCGACGCCGACGTGTACGGGCCGAACGTTCCGCGCATGCTCGACGCCGACGAGGCGCCGCGAGCGACCGACGAGGACACCATCATCCCGCCGGAGAAGTTCGGCGTGAAGCTGATGTCGATGGCGTTTCTCTCGGGCGAGGACGACCCCGTCATCTGGCGGGGGCCAATGGTTCACAAGCTCCTGACCCAGCTCGTCGAGGACGTGGAGTGGGGTGAACTCGACTACATGGTGCTCGACCTGCCGCCGGGGACGGGCGACACCCAGCTGACCATCCTCCAGACGCTGCCGCTGACGGGGTCGGTCGTCGTCACGACGCCCCAGGAGGTCGCCGTCGACGACGCCCGGAAGGGGCTGCGGATGTTCGGCAAGCACGAGACGCCGGTGCTCGGGATCGCCGAGAACATGGCCTCGTTCCGCTGTCCGGACTGTGGGAGCGAGCACGAAATCTTCGGCGAGGGCGGCGGGCGGACGCTGGCCGACGAGAACGACCTGCCGTTCCTCGGCGGGATCCCCATCGATCCGGCGATCCGCCAGGGCGGCGACGAGGGGAAGCCGGTCGTCCTGCGCGAGGGCGAGACCGCCGACGCGTTCCGCGTGCTGACCGAGAACGTCGCCAACAACGTCGGCGTCATCCGCCGGCAGAGCGTCCAGCAGCATGGCTGGTGAGGAGGGCGACGACGGCGCCGGCGAGGCGGAGCCGGACTGGGAGATGGCGCCCGACGCCGACGCGACGTTCCCCGAGGACGCCGAGAAGCGTGAGGTACTCCGTGAGGTCGCCACCGAGATCCGTGGCCGCGACGACTCCTCTGAGGCGTCGCAGATCTCGGCGTTCCTCTACCGGGTGTCGGACCTGTACAAGCCGGGCGAGGAGACCTCCGTCCCGGAGATCTACATGAACATGCGTCACATCCTCGAAGTCAAGAAGCAGGGTGGGCTCGACCCCGACGAGGAGTAGCCCGGAACCGTTTTCCCCAGCGGTCGGCAATCACGATCGAACGTGGACGCCCACCAGGACGAACTCGCGAACCCGTTCGGGATGGACGAAGACTGCCGGAACTGTCCGGCGCTCGCCGACTGCCGCAACCAGGTAGTGCACGGCTACGGCGACGCCGGCGCGGAGTTCGTCTTCGTCGGCGAAGCCCCCTCGTCCGGCGCCGACGCGACCGGGGTGCCGTTCACCGGCGACGAAACCGGCCAGCGAGTGCAGCGCATTCTCGGCGAACTCGGCTTCTCGCGGTCACCCCCGGACGCCGCGGAGCCGGACCTCCAGAACGTCTACCTCACCTACCTCTCGCGCTGTCGCCACCCCGATCGGGCGGCGGCCGACGAGGAACTCCGGAACTGCGAACCGTTTCTCAACGCCGAACTCCGGATGATCAACCCACACATCATCGTTCCCGTTGGCGACCGAGCGCTGCGTGCGCTCGCGATCGAGTACACCACCCGCGCGCCGGAGAGCTTCGACGTGATCGAGGAACACGCGACCACCGTCCGGGGGCGTGGGTTCGAACTGGTCCCCATGATCCCGCCCGCGGCCCAGACCGACGAGCAGGAGGCCGCGTTCGTCGAGCACGTGAAAGAGAACGTGTTCTCGCGGGACTATCGACAGACGAAGGGTCGCAGGAGCCGGTAACGCTCGCGGCGGATCGCTCTGGAGTTACGACCAGTAGGCGGTTTCTGTCGGCCGATCGCCGGTGCCGACGGCGACGCCGACGACGGCGGCCACGACACAGAGGGCGAACGTCACCCCGCTCGCCACCATCGTCGGCGAGCCGGGGAGCAGTCGGACGAACGTCGCGAGCCCGCCCAGCGCAAGCGCCGAAATGACGCCGGAGGCGAGCAGGCCGAGCGCACGGGAGTCGAGCATACCGAGCGGTTGGCTGGCAGTCGCTTAAGCGCGGCGCTCCCCCGTGGCGTCGACGCCCGCCGACCGCGACCCGCCGGATTGAAGCGCGCCGCGAGCCGAGAGTGACCGATGACAACCGTCGTGCTGCTGGCCGACCCGCCACGTCCCGGCCTCCGGTTTCCCGACCTCGCGGCGACGAGCCCGTTGAACGAGTCGGAGGTCGCCGAACTCGCCGGCGCGATCGATCGCGACGCCATGCGGGCCATCGAGCGCTCCGGCGCCGACCTGCTCGTGAACTACCGCCCCGAGGACCTGCTCGACGAGGCCCACCGCACCGAGGTGTCGCCCGAGGCGGAGATCCGCGCGCTGGCTGCTGACGCCGTCGCGGACGTGGGCGAGGTGCGCTTCGAGCCACAGGTCGGCTCGACCCCGAGCGCGCGCGTCGGCAACACCGTCACCCACCTGCTCCGCGAGGAGGGGGCCCGCTCGGTCGCGGTGCTCCCCGGCACCACCCCGTTCATCACCCGAGCGGGGATCGACTCCGCGGCGATGAAACACCGGAGCAACGACGTGGTGCTCGGCCCGGGCCCGGGCGGGTCGGTGTACTACGCCGGCTTCTCCAACACCGTCGACTTCACCGACGCGATGACGCCGCCGGCGCTGAACACGATCGCGGAGCTGGCCCGCGGCGAGGACCACGAGACGGCGTTCCTCCCGACCCAGCCGACGGTCCGGACCGGCGACGAACTCGCGAGCGTCGTCGCGGAGCTCCGTGCCCGCGTCGCCGCTGGGCGCGCCGTGCCGGATTTCACTGCGGCGCTGATCGAGGAGTACGGGCTGATCGTCGACGAGAGCGGGCTCGCCCGGCAGTAGCGCGCGACACCGACGCCTGACGGTGGTCCGATAGCTTCAACCCTTCCGAGGGGAAACGAGGAGTTGTCTGGTGGGATGGCAGAGTGGCCTATTGCGCCGGTCTTGAAAACCGGTGGCGTCAGCCTCCTGGGTTCAAATCCCAGTCCCACCGTCGTCTCCGAACGAACGTGAGGAGCGACGCGTGTCGGATTTGCTCCCTGCGAGACGCGCACAGCGGCGGAGCGAGCACGTCTCGACCCGGTTCAAATCCCAGCCCCACCGCATCCTGATCACTGAGCGGTTCGCTTCTCGCTAGCGGCGCCGAACCACGTCGAACGCAAAGGCTTTGGGCCGGTCGGGCCAACCTCCAGATAATGAGCGACGCCGACGACTGGCCCCACGATCCGGACGGCGAGGAGGGAAGCGAAGGCCGGCGCAAGTACGGCCACGCCGTACTGGCCAAGAAGATCGACGAGGACGAGGACTTCCCGCTGACTGCCGAGGAGTACGTCGCCGACTACGGCGACCACCCGGTGCGGATCAGCTACGAGCAGGTCGTCTCCGTCGAAGAGATCTTCGAGAACGTCGAGAAAGAGGAGTTCGCGGACTTCGTCGAGTTCCACGAGACTCTCGGCGACGTGATGCGGGAGAACGGCTACTGGTTCTACGAAGGCGCCGAGCAGTTCGTCGACGCCTGAACACGACCCGCAGTTCTCTGCCACACTCTCCCCGGAGCCGTGAGTCCGCGCCCCGAATCTTTTGGGCCGGCCTAAAAGGCGAAACCACTAAATGGTTTTAGGCCAGCCTAAAAGATATGCGACGGACAGGCATCCGCATACTCGCCGACCGATCCAGCGGAGGCGCGGGCGCCCCCTCGGCCCCCGCAAGCGCCGGTGCCCGGCCTGGGGTGGAGCGATGACGGAGGGGGAGCTCTGCCGTCTTCGTGAGCGTATCGAGTCCCTCGCGAGCGACGGCGGGGAGTACTACCTCGTCTGTGGGCGCTACGGGGACCGGCCGGTACCGGCCAACGCCTGTCGGTTCGACGACTCGACGGCGGCGCGGCGGGCCGCGACGCTGACCGAGGAGTATCGCGCCGCGCTGCGGAAGTACGATCCCGCGCTCCCGCAGTACGACATCGTGGTCCGCCAGACACCCGACGTCGGCACAACGGCCTCGCTCGCGGACACCACCGAGTCGGCGCCGGAGGGTGGGCGATGATCGAGACGCACGTCGACAGCGCGACCGAAGCGGCCGAACGGGAACGGGCGGCGCTCACCGAGCAGGGGGCCGCCTACGAGGAGTTTCGCCGCCGGGTTGCGTCGCTGTCGACGACCGAGATACGCCGTGGGTGCGCCGGGGCAACTGCCCACGGCAGCGTAACGGCGCGGACCGCCAGGGCAGACACCGGCGGGGCCGCCTGCGAACGCGTCCGGGAGACGTTCGCCGAGACGGTCCGCCCGCACAGCATCGACGACGTGGGTGAGGAGCCGCTGCTCGAGACGATCCGCGAGGAGCTCGGCGACGGAGTGGCCCTGGCGCTGGCGCCGACGACCGACGCGGGGTTCACGCCCAAGACCAAGCGGGCGGTCCTCACGGCCACCCGAGAACGCTCGCGGGGAATCGAGGCGACGGTCGCAGCTATCGACAGCGAACTCGAGTCCCTCGAGACGGCTGCGGACGTAGTGGCGGGACTCACCGAGTGGCTGGCGGCAGCGAACGAGACGCCGCTGTCGTCGCTGGGGTTCGACGCGCTCCGCAACCGCCACGAGCGACTGGCGACCCATCGATCGCAGTGTGATAGCCTCCTCACGGAGCGCCAGGAGCTGTTGGCGTCGACGACTGGGCGGAACCAGTCGGCCGACGTGACCCACCGGTCGCTCGTGCGATATCTCTACAGTTCGTACCCAGTCGTCTATCCGGTGCTCTCGACGGTGACGCGACTGGTCGACTTGCTCGACGACTGCCAGCGCACGGTTCGATCCCACCTGACCCGGCGGGCGTGAGAAGGGAGTCGGCGCCGCCATCGGCGACCGTCCGCTGGGTCGTGAACCGCTGGGACGGTCACTCGTTGTCCAGCGACATCCGCTCGCCCAACTGCTGTTCGATCGCGCCGCGCTCCCAGGTGCGGGTCCCCTCGCCTTCGACCTCGGATTCGATCTTCTCCTCAAGGAGGTTCACTGCCACCGAGTTCGCGCCCTCGGGGATGATCAGGTCGGCGTGTTTCTTCGTCGGTTCGATGAACTGCTCGTGCATCGGTTTCACCGTCGAGAGATACTGCTCGATCACGTCCTCCAGTGCCCGGCCGCGCTGGACAACGTCGCGCTTGATCCGCCGGAGGATGCGCACGTCGGCGTCGGTCTCGACGTACAGCCGCAGATCCATCATGTCGTTGATGGTCTCGTCGTACAGCGCGAGGATCCCCTCGACGATGATCACGTCGGTCGGGAGTACCGTGACGCGCTCGTCCTTGCGGTTGTGGATCTCGAAGTCGTACTGGGGCATCTCCACGGCCTGGCCCTCAGAGAGCGCACGCAGATGGTCACACAGTAGCTCCCACTCGAACGCCTCGGGGTGGTCGTAGTTGATCTCCTCGCGCTCCTCGCGGTCGAGGTGGCTCAGATCTTTGTAGTAGTTGTCGATCGGGATGCGAGTCACCGACTCCCCGACGCGCTCGGTGATCAGGCGGGCGACCGTCGTCTTGCCGGCGCCGGTGCCGCCGGCGATGCCGACCACGAACGAGGGGATACTCATCGCACGGTGCGAGGAGAGCGCGGCGTTTCAAACTGCTGTTTCGGAGCGCTCTGTGGGTCAGCGTGCCAGTTTCAGTTCGTTTGCCACGAGGAAGGCGCCGGCGACGCCGAAGGTGAGAACCGCCCCCCAGAACGCGATCACCGGCTCGCTCCAGCCGTCGACAGCGGTGACGGCGGCAATCCACCCGAGTAGTCCGGTCCCGAGCACGAATCCGGCGTCGGCTATCTCGACCATACGCCGGCTCGCGACCGGCGGCTAGGTTAGTGTGACGCTCCGGCGTCAACCAGCGAGGCGCTGAGCTGCTCGGACTGGCGGGAGCCGTCGGCGGTCCCCGTCTCCGGTCCGGACAGCGCCGCCCGCGCGACCGTCGCCGCGAGCGCGTCGGGGTCGTCGACGACCGGCGCCAGCGCGGCACGGAGCGTGGTGTCCTGCACGTCGACGGTCGGGCTCGCACGCTCCTCGCGAGCGCGCTCGGCTCGCGCCCGCAGTTCCAGCCACGCGCGCACGGTCGTGCCGGTGTACTCCCGCGCCAGCGCGACCGGGTCGTCGACGCCCGGCACGGTCGAGAGGAAGTGCGGCCCCGGGCCGTCGGCGTCGACGCGCTCGGCGACCCACTCCCGAATCCGTTCCGGCGACGCGTCGGCGGCTAACTCGGTTGTCGCCTGCTCCAGCAGGTCGGCCTCCCGGTCGGCCACGCGGTGGAACGCGTCGCCGACGACGACGGTGTCGGCGCCAGCCTCCCGGACCGCGCGCACGTCCGCGGCGTCCGCGAGGCCCCCGCCGTACCACACCCGGGAGCGTACCAGCGCGCCGTCCATCCGTTCGAGAATCTCGACGGCCTCGTCGCCGCCGAACGTCCCGGAGTACTCCAAGTAGACGATCTCGGACTCGAGATGGCGGTCGGCGGCCATCGCCCGGCGTTTGGCGTCGATCGGATCGAGTCGGTCGTCGGCCGTGACACCGGACTCGCGAGCGGCCGCGCTGTCGGGGTTCTGGACGATGTACGCCTCGAAGGCGGCCTCAGAGAGCAGCATCGAGGTGGCCACGCCCGCAAGCCAGTCGGCGAGGCGGGCGGGGAGCCACGACGCCGTTCGGCGGATCAGCTCGGGGGCGAGCTCCTCCCGGACGCTCTCGATCGCGAGCCCCAGCGTCCCCACGAGCGCCTCGCTGTCGCCGTTGAGCACCTCGGGAATCAACAGCAGGTCGGCGGCGTCCTGGCTCTGCTCGGTGACGTGGTCGGCGCCGCTGGGCTCGTGACAGACCGGCGTCGACAGCGGCGCGAGCAGATCGAACGCGGCCGCGGTGTTGGCCGGCGTCACGTCCGAAGAGCCGCCGACGGAGACGGCGTCGGTCTCGGCGAGCCACAGCGGGTACAGCAGCGGGAGCTTCTTTGCGCCCTCCGGATCGACTTTCGTCACGTGGTCCCAGTCGGGCACCGGATTGGTGTCGAGCGCGCTGCGGGCCAGCAGTCGCGCGCCGTCGACTGCGCGCTCGCCCCACGCCGCGAGATCCCGTCGCATACGGACACCTCGCTGCCGGGAGGCAAAAACCCGGTCGGTTCGGGGATGGACAGCTTCAAACCGCTGGTCGGCTCACTCCGACCCATGTCCGGACCGCTCCGCGGGATCGCCGACCGCCTCGCGGGCGTCGACGCGCTGCCGACGCCCGCCCGCGCGGTGTTCAGTCACTACGCGGCCGGCGGCTCGCTCCAACTCAGGGCGATCCGCCTCCAGCGGCGCGTCGAAGCCGAAGTGGAAGCGATGATCGAGGACGCCTACGCGAACGTCGAGGCCGCACTCGCCGACGAGTTCGGCCGCGAGTCCGTCTCGTTCGACTACGACACCAAGCTCACACTCCCGGTCGAGCTCACGCTCGCACACGTCTATCGTCGGGCTAGCGCGGCGACGCCGCCGGGGGTCGATCCGATCTCCGCCCGCCGAGCGACCGACCCGATCTCGCGGCTCCGTCGCCGCCGGTCCACGACCGAGGTCGACGCCGCCGAACTCGTCCGCGAGACCCGCCGCGCTCGCGAGGTGGCGGAGCTGGTCGTCGTGGCCCTCCTCGACGGCGACATGCGCGACGCGATCAACGACGGCGAGTACGAGGACTTCGAGGTCGACTTCGCCGTCGAGGACCGTGCCCGCGTCGCCGAGGTCGCCCAAGAGGTGCTCCAGGCCGCGGTGCAGGAGCAGTTCGCGGCGTTCGACGACGAGGTGCGCGCGTGCTACGACGCCGCCGTCGATCGCTCGGAGGCCCACCAGGACCGGGATCCGCATTTCCGGGAGCTGCTGGCCGACGCCGTCGCCGCCGCCGAGGCCGATGCCGTCGCCGACGTGACCCCCGCGGACGTGGACGGTGAGAGCGGGAGTCGCGACCCCGAGACCGCCCGGGAGGCGTTGCGGGCGGAGTACAAACACCGCGCGTTCGACGAACCGCCGGCGCTGTTCGAGACCGCCGAACTCGATCTCCCCTACCTCGTCACGCAGTACGGTCGCGTCGGCGTCATCTACCACGGGATGGTCGAGATGTTCCGCGAGGCCGGCATCGGGCTCTCGCCGGAGTTCGAGCGTGCGGTGGTGCTCTCGATCATCGCTGCACAGATCTGGCTCGACGACGTGGACGACTTCGCGGCGGACGTCCGCGAAGGGCAGCTCACCCCCGTCACGGCGGAGTACCTGTTGGCCGAAAGCGACGCCGTAGCCTACGACGCGACGGTCTCGATCACGGAGGCCTACCTCGACGCCGCCCGCGACGCCGCCGACGCCTCCGACGCGCCCATCACGGGGATCGCCGTCGAGTACATCCGCCACGACGGCGAGCCGGCGAAGCTCCCGCGCTGAGCAGCAATCACGACCGTTATTAACACCAAACTCGTTATTCATAACAGATGGATACAGAGGAGAGTCCGCAGTCGCGCCGCGGTGAGCGGATCGTCGGGGCGATCGGGGTGCTGTCGATGCTGAGTGTCACGGTGATCGCGGCGCTGACGGGCGCGTGGAAACCCCTCCAGATCGGCTGGGTCGCGTTCGTCGCGATGGTCGGCGGCGTCGCGCTGGCACTGCGGACCGAGAAGAACCAGGCGGGTGCGCTGGTGTGGGGCTCCGGGCTGGCCAGCGGCGCGATGATCGTCAGCGTCGGGCTGTTTCTGCTCCCCGACGCACTGAATCACCACCTGCGGTTCGGCGGACTGGGCGTGGCGTCTGGCGTGATCGTCGGCTTCGCCGGCCACGCGATCGGCCACCGGCTCTCCCACATCGAGCTCCCGATGGACGCGACGGTGGCGCAGTTGACCGCCCACACGATCGCCGCGGGGGCGATCATCGGCATCGTCTACGGCAACATGCCCGAACTGGGGCCGCTGCTGGGCGTCGCTATCGTCTCCCACAAGGGCCCGGCGGGCTACGCCGCCGCGGACCGACTCACCCGGAACGGTCGATCGTGGCTCCCGATCCTGCTGCCGGCGGCTGGCGTCGGCGTCGTCGCGGTGCTGGCCAGCATGGTGACCCTGCCCGCCTCAGCGCGGCTCAACGGCCTCGTGTTCGGCTTCGCGACCGGCGTGTTCCTCCACGTCGCGATGGACTTCCTCCCGCGGTGTGAGCTGGGGAGCGAGGTCCACGACGCGCTGAGCGTCGACGGCGACGCCCACGCGATGCTCGACCGACTGCGCCTGCACGCGGTGGCGTCGACGCTGCTCGGCGGAGCAGTCGTCGTCGTCCTGTGGTGGACGGTCGCACCGTAGCTACGCTCGGAGCCGTCGCACCTGCCAGACCATTCCCGTCCCCACCAGCAGCAACACCACCAGATTGAACGCCGCCTGGAACAGCGAGCGGTACTCCTGGCTGATCCACTGGTTGATCGTCGCGGAGACGTTCAGGTACAGCTGGAGCGTCGCGATCAGCGCCAGCAGCGAGAGCCCCGCGAGCAGCACGTAGTTGAGCGTGCGCCGCAGGTCGCGGCCCTCGTCCTGTTCGGATCGCTCTTCTTGCTCGGATCGGGCCTCCTGTTCGGATCGCTCTTCTTGCTCGGATCGGGCCTCCTGTTCGGATCGCTCTTCTTGCTCGGATCGGGCCTCCTGTTCGGATCGCTCTTGATCTCGGTTCGGGGCTCCGTCGTCGTCGGCTGTGTCGGTCATGGTGTCCTCCGTTGGGGATCGGTCGTCGCCCGCGTCGTCGACGCCGTCAGCACGGTCGTCGTCGGTCATCGTCGCCTCCGTGCCAGCAAGCCCGCGCCCAAGAGCGCGACCACGGCGACGGCCGGCCCGAAGCCGGGCGTCTGGGCCGCCGTCTCGCCGGTCTCGGTCTCCCGGTCCGGTGGCCCGCCGTCGCGGTCGAAGTCGCTGGCGTTGAACTCGACCTCCTGCCGGCTTTCGTCGCGATCGATCGTCTCCGTCGGATCCAGGTTGACCACGCCGCCGGCGGTGTCGACGATCACGCCGTCGCGGGTGAGGATGGCGTCGACGTAGTAGTTGTACTCGCCCGGCACCGACACCTCGGTCGTGACCGTCTCGCTGCGACCCTCGTCGAGCCCGCCAGCGTCGACGCTGGTGCGGGCGGCGACGACGTTCGACTCGGCCTGGCGGACGACGAACGTCACCGACAGCGAGTCGGCCTCGCTGGGGCCGACCGCGGTGAGCCAGCCACCGAGTTCGAGCGTCGTGCGCTCCTCACTGGCGTCGACGATCGACACCGTCACCGGTTCGAGCACGGGGTCGTCGACGAAGCTCACGTTCGACTCGGCGTACGGCGGCGTCAACGCCTCGACGCCGCTGACTCGCCGGCTGAACGCGTCGACGCGCGTGCCGTTGCGGTAGACGACGCCAGTGAGTTCGTAGCCACCCTCGCGGGGCACGGCGAGCGTGGTCGAGACGCGGCGTTCGCCCTCGGCCGTCAGATCGCCCGCCGTGACCACGTCTTCGGCGACGAGCAGACCGGACTCGGCGTCGGTCGCCTCGAAGCGCACCGTCACGTTCTCCGCGGGGTTACCGCGGTGCTCGAGCGTCGCGAACAGATCGAGTTCGGCAGTCTGGCCCGTGATCTCACCCGTCGCGATATCCGCGTCGACGACCCGTACCGGGCCCGGTCGAACCGGATCGTCGTCGGGCGGGGCGACAGCGCCGGGGACTACCGCGGCCGTGAGGAGGGCGGCGACGACGACCACGGCGGCGCCGCCGAGGAGGGCTCGTTCGTTATCCATAGCCGATACATCTCCTGACGGCGGGAAGTGTTTTGTGCCTCGCTGACACGGTCGCTACAGTTCGGCGTCGAGGAAGGCGAGCTCGTAGCGCAGCGTCCGGTCGAGTTCCTCGCCGTCCAACGCGCCGTAGTGGGAGGCCGGCACGCGGACCAGCGAGGCGTTCCGGACGCCGTCGCTCGCGGCGACGACAGACGCCGGCGGCGCCACCGCGTCGTGCTCGCCGGCGACGAACAGCGTCGGACAGGAGAGCTCCTCGACAGCCTGACGCACGTCGTGGCGCTGGAGCTTCACGAGCGAGCGGGCGGGCGCGGTTCCGGGCTCGCGCCCGAGCACGTCGCCCACGGCGCGCGCGGCGCCGTCGGCGGCGATAGCTGCGACCTGGTCGGACTCGCCGAACAGTGGCACCCGCAGCCCGCGCTCGTCGGCGTCGACGCCGCGGAGCCGATCCAGCGCGGCCGCGGGGTAGTCAGCGACGCCCCGACCGAGCCCCCCGAGTCGTGGCCGGACCCACGAGGGGAGGACGGTGGCGCCCGAGAGCACCGGGAACCGGGCGATCACAGCGTCGACGGCGAGGGATTCCGCGGCGGCCGCGAGCGCCGTTCCCGCCGAGAGATCCATTCCCCAGAGCGCGAGGCGCCCGCCGTCGACTTCCGGCGCCTCGTGGGCCGCCTCGACGGCCGCGTCGAGATCGGCTCGCTGTCGGCTCGGCGAGAGGAGGTGGTCGCCGTCGACGTGGCCGAAGCCGCGGTGATCGAACGCGAACACGGCGTAGCCACGCGCCGCGAGCCGCTCGGCTGTCGACTCGAGCGCCGCCCGCCACGGGAGCCCCGCGCCGGGGGCGAGCACGACGACTGGGGCGTCCGCGGGCCGGTCGGGAGTGAACAGGTGGCCATGGCGGCCGTCGAACTCGACACGGCGAGTCGAGAACGCGTACCGGCTCGGCTTCTCGCGGCGAGCGTAGCTCATGGTCGCCCCGCGTGACGCCAGCGGTCGTGACGGACTCGGTGCATGTCGGCAGTTGCACTGGCGAGGAGTAAAACGTTCCCGTGAATGTCGGCCCCTCACCGGAAGGGGGCGAGGGGCCCACGTCGTGCGGAGGGTGGGTTATGTCAGAGGCAGTCAGTTTCCCTCTCGCACGTATCCGTTACTAGACACGCACCTATCAAAAACGCTCGGTGAACTGCGTTTCACTATCTAGACCGAGATAATTGCCACCGTGGAGCGGGGTGATCGCGTATTCGTGCTAACAGTTCACCTGCGGAAACTCGACGTTTGACCGAAGCTATATATCGCTGCGCCGTGGGGTTCCGTCCGAATGAGCGACGATGGGTCGATCGAGGCGTTCGACCTGCTGTCGAACGAGGTCCGGCTGGACATCCTCCGGACGCTCGGCGAGGCGATGGCCGCTGGCGAGAACCCGCTGGCCTTTACCGAGCTGCAGCACCGCGTCGGCGTCGAGGACAACGGTCGGTTCAACTACCACCTCACGCGGCTGGTCGGGCAGCTCGTCGACAAGGACGAGGACGGGTACGAGCTCAAACCGTCGGGGGACAACATCTACCGAGCGATCGTCTCCGGCGCCTACACCGACGACGACGGCCTCGATCCCGTCCCCGTCGACGGGGAGACCTGCCCGTACTGCGGTGCCGGCGCAGTCGCGTGGTACGAGGACAGCCACTTCCACCTGGGCTGTAGCGAGTGTGACAACCTCGTGATCAGGTATCCCATCCCGCCGGCCAGTTTCGAGCGTGACCGCCCCGAGTCGCTCCTTGTCGCCGGTGGGGCCTATATTCTGCGCGACCAGACGGCGATGCGGCAGGGGGTCTGCCCCTACTGTGCAGGGACGGTGTCGGGGGAGCTCACCGAAGAGGGCGGGGGGCTCGAGGAGTTCAACGAGCGGGTCTACTCCTCGGTCGCGCGATACGTCTGTGAGCGCTGTAGCTGGTCGATGCACTGTGGCGTCCCGTTCGCGTTAAACATGGAGCCCGCAGTGGTGAGCTTCTTCCACGACCACGGCATCGCCATCTTCGATCGCCACCCGTGGTCGATCTACCAGTACGCCGACGACCGCGTCTGCTCGCGTGATCCCTGGCGGGTGGAGGTCACCTGCCGGATCGACGACGACGTGCTCCGGCTCGTGATCGACGGGAACGTCGACGTGATCGAGACGGCAGTCGAGTCGGTCGCCTGAGCTACCGTCCCAGGAGCCCGCGGAGCCGTTCGAGCACCCCGCGGTCGCGCTTTCGCTCGGCCAACAGCACCGAACAGTCCACGTCATCGACCACATCGGGGACCAGCGAGCCGGTGAGCACTCGCGAGAGCACGCCCCGTTCGCTGGCGCCCAGAATCACCATCGTGGCCTCCTCGGCCGCCGCTTCGATGGCGGTACCGGCGTCGCCAGTCTCGACACGCATCTCGGCGTCGACGCCCTGTTCGTCGGCCCATCCTTCGAGGAACTCCCGGCCCGCCTGCTCGTCGTCGGCGACGTGGAGCAGAGTGAGTTCCGAGCCGAACTCCTGCTGCAGGAGCCGACCGATCTCGACGGAGAGCACCGAGTCCGGGCCGCCGGCGGTGGGGATCAACACGCGCTCGGGGTCGAACCCGCGGTCCTTGAGCACGAGGAAGTCACAGGGCAGGTCGCTCGTGAGTTCGTCGACCGCCCCCTCGACCCGGCTCCCGCTGTCGGGGCCCCAGCCCATCACGACGAGGTCGGCCTCGTGGTCGGCGGCGGCGTCGAACACCTCCTCGACCCCACGGTGGGAGATGATGGTTTGTGTCTCCACGTCGACGCCGAACGTCTCCGCGTCGGCCTCCGCGTCGTCGAGAACCGAACGATGGTCCTCCTCGATCCGGCTGATGTGGTCGGCCGCGTAGCTCAGCGATGTCTGGTCGGGGACAGTGATGACGTGAACCGCGTCCACGATGCCGTCGCGCTGTTTGGCGATGGCGCTCGCGAGGGTGATGAGTTCTTTCTCGTGAGCCGGGTTCGCGAGCGGCACCATCACGCGGAACTGGTTATCACCCGTGGGCTGGACGCTCTCGACGGCGTCGACGGCGGCGTCGGGCATCTCTTCCTCTCGAGAGAGGATGTACTCGCTCAACAACCCTTGCTTCTCGGTCTTGCTCCGAGCGTAGCCGAGATACCAGATCGCGGCGAACAGCACGATAACCCCGCCAACGAGCCGAGGAACGGGTTCGATGTAGTAGATGAGCGCAAAGGAGAGCAGCCCGCCCACGATGGGGGTGAACGGGTACAGCGGCACCGTGAACGACGGCTCGTAGTCGATGGCGTCGGCCTCCCGCATCACCACCAGTGCGATGTTGAGCAGGCCGTAGATGACCAGGTGGAGGAAGCTGCCGATGGACGCCAGCGTGTTGATCGGTGCTACGACGATGAACAGGAGAATGAACGAGCCAGTCAGCGCGATAGAGCGGTACGGCGTGCCGAAGCGCTCGTGAATCTCGTTGAGGCTCGGCGTCACGATGCGGTCTCGGCCCATCGCGAAGTTGATGCGCGAGGACGCCATGATCGACGCGTTCGCCGAGGACGCGGTCGCCAGCAGGCCACCGAACAGCATCGCGCCCGCGCCGATGGGCCCCATCAGCAGCCGTGCGACCTCGACGACCGCGATGTTGTTGGCCTCCGACTGGGTCTGGATGAAGCCGGGTTCGACTGCCGCGCTCATCACGACCAGCACCAGCGCGTAGATGAGCGTCACGATGATCACCGAGCCGATTATCGCCCGCGGGAGGTTCTTCCCGGGCTCTTTGATCTCTTCGGCGACGCTGGTGATCTGGACGAATCCGAGGTAGGAGACGAAGATCAGCCCTGTCGTCTCCAGCATCGGCGTCAGCCCCTTGGAGCCGGGGATATTCGCCGGGGCCGCCCGTGTCGCGCCGTACACCGTGAACACGCTCAGGATCAACACCAGCACGACGACGATAATGTTCTGCAGTCGCCCAGTCTCCTTGGCGCCGATGTAGTTGACGAGCACGAACAGCGTCGCCGCCAGCAGACCGATGAACTTGATCCACGGCACGGTGACGCTGGCGACCACGAACCCGTCCGGGAGGCCCGCGATCGCGACGACGTACTCGCCGAAGCCGACCATGTAGAACGCGCTGGCAAAGGCCAGCCCGAGCCAGTTGGCCCAGCCGGCGATCGACCCGAACAGCGGCCCCAGCGCCTCGTTGACGTAGAAGTACGCGCCGCCGGAGCGGGGCATCGCCGTCCCGAGTTCGCTGGCAGACAGCGCCGTGAACAGCGCGATCCCGCCGCCGAGAACGAACGAGATGATGGCGAACGAGCCCGCCCGAGTGATCGCCTCCCCCGGGAGGACGAAGATGCCGGCCCCGATCATCGTCCCGACCCCGATAGTCAGCGCGGCCAGCGGGCCGAGGTCCTTCGCGAGTTCCTCGTCGCCGCTCATCCGCTTCGACCCGGCAGCGTGATCACCGGCCGGTCGGCGTCGGTCACCAGTCGCAGCGTTCGATCACCGCTGAGGAACTGCTCGAGCCGGCCACCTTTGCGGGGTTGGAACGCGATGGCGCTCGCCCCCATCTCGGCGGCGACGTCGACGATCCCCTCGACCACGTTCCGGCGGTACACCGTCTCGGTCTCGGCCTCGGGAAACCGTTCGCGGAACGCCTCGAAGGCGGCCTCGGCGACCGACTCCGACTGTTCGAGCGGCGTCTTGTCCGGGACGCCGCCGCCCTTCTCGACGACGTGGACGACGGTCACGCGCTCGGGGTCGTACATCGCCAGCGCGACTGCGGTCTCGCGGGCGTCCTTTTGCGTTGCGACGGGAACGAGCAGGTGGGATAAAAGCGAGGCTGACGAGTCGTCTGTCATAGCGGGGGTTTGTCTCGCGTCCCGTTTAACCCTACCTCCTGCGGCCCACTGGATCGGAGACTCGGAGAGACGGCGGGTCGAACGAAAACTAGCCGGGGCGACTATCGGATCTCGTCGAGCGAGACCGCGCTGTCGAGGTCGGCAGTGACCCACTCGGTGGTCGACATCTCGGTCCCCGGGAAGAGCGTGACCTCCGAAGGGTCGTCGTCGTCGTCGTACCGACAGCTCAACCCGAAGTCGGGGTACGATCCCAGCAGCTCACCCGACGGCGTCTGTCGTACACTCATAGTTTCCTCCCCGGCGCGTGTGATGCGCGCCTCACCTCCTCGTAGTCGCAGTAGACGGATAAATGCTTCAGAACGAGGTCGGGTGAATCGAACCCATAACCGACGGAGTACGGACTGGTGGGGCTGGCTGTCGGGAGTAAGCGGTGCGGTCGCAGACTCAGTCCGCGGTGGCGGTGACCGCCTCGGTCTCCGCCGCGTTCTCGTCGTCTTCGAGTTCGTCTGTGACGCCGTGAATCAGCGCGAACACGGCCGCTTTGTGGTCAGTTTTCGAGCGGTGGATCGAGGTCGGCTGCACACCAAGCTCTCGGTACTCCTCGGAGACGGTCTCGCCCGCGGCGTCGAACTGACTCTGAAGTTCGGCGAGAAGACCGTGCAGGTGGATGAGCTCCTGCTTCTTCATGGACACCGACTGTATCGGCCGGAGGGTTATAACCTTACTCTGAGTCGGAGTACCAAGGCTCGTACGCGGTCCGTTCGACGCCTACTCGTGGATTGGGTCCTGAGTCCTACCGGTCCGTACGTGGCTGGGTTGCGGCGACGATCAGCCGGCGATCGACTCGACGAACGCCCGGATGCGATCCTGGTTGTAGTAGCCGGCCACCGAGAGGACGGCGACGAGCGCCAGCAGCACCAACGCCAGCCCGGCCCGCCCGTTCGCGAGTTCGTCACCCGCGTAGACGGTGAGCGCGTAGGAGGGGAGCCGGCCCAGCGCCATCACGGGGAGGAACGTCCGGAGCCGCCACGTCGTGAGCCCGCTCAGGAAACAGATCATGTCGTCGGGGAGGCCCGGCACGACGACGAACAGGAACAGCCCCGGCACCCCGATCCGCTCGACGAACCCGTCGAACCCGGCGATGATCTCCTCGTGGAACACGCGTTCGACGAACGGGCGGCCGAACCGCTTCGCGAGCTGGAAGGCGATCGCGCTCCCGATCAGGACGCCGAGTAGGCTGTACAGCGTGCCGGCGACGGGCCCGAACAGGTACCCGCCCATGAGCGCGATCGCCTGCCCGGGGATCGGCGCCACGACGACCTGGACAGCCTGCACGATCACGAACGCCAGCGGCGCCAAGGGGCCGAACTCCGCGACCCACGCCCGCAGCGCGCGGGCGTTCGTGAGGAACGGGAGATACTGGCGGACGGCGACGTAGAGGCCGACAAACCCGACGAGAACGGCGAGGAGGGCGAGCAGCGCCCGCCTGCGGTCGGCCGGTGACGAGAAGACGCGCATACAGGCACGTCACGGTAGGCGGTGTTGAATCTATCTCCGAACGTCGACGAGGCGGCGAAGAAGGAGTGCGCCGACTGCGGTAGCGCGTTACTCCGAACCGAACATCTGGCGCATCATCGGGTGCATCTCCATCAGCTGCTCCTCCGCGATCTCCTCGTACAGCTTGTACGTAATGGAGACCGTCAGCAGGAGCCCCGTCCCGGAGACCTGCCCGATCGTGCCGAGCATGTTCGCCATCACCGCCAGCAGCCCGACGAGGGCGCCGCCGATGACGGTGACCTGTGGGATGTACCGCTCCATCACCTTCTCGATCACCTGCGGGTTGCGCCGGAAGCCGGGGATCTGCATCCCGGAGTTCTGGATCTGCTGGGCGGTGGCCTCCGGGCCCATCCCGGTGGTCTCCACCCAGAAGATCGCGAAGATCGCGCCGCCGACGATCATGAACGTCAGGTCGACGCCGATCCGGAGCATGACCTGCCACCAGTCGGCGGTGACGGTCGCGCCCACGAACCACATCCACTCCTCGGGGCTCTGGATCGGTTTGAGGTACCAGAACAGCCCCTCGGTGACCTGCCCTTGATCGCCGTAATCACCCAGCCACGCGGGCATGCCGTTCCACTGGCTGTGGACGATCTGTCCGAGGAACTGCAGGTTCGCCTGCAGCGCACGGACGAGGATCATCGGCAGGACGCTGGCGTAGATGAGTTTCACGGGGAACTTCCCGCGGGCTCCTTTCACACGCGCGTGTGAGAGGGGGATCTCCACGCGAACGCTCTCGGCGTAGACGACCACGACGAAGATCAACACCGTCGTGATCATCGCGAGGATCATCCCCTGGCCGAGGAAGATGGCGCTCAGGCCGTCACTCGTGAGCGGCGAGCCCGGGAGCTCGGTGCTCCCGGTGAGGATCCCGATCCAGACGGCGATGAAGCCGTCCGAGGAGGTCGGGGTGAGACCGCTCCAGGAGAACAGCCCGCCCACCAGTCGCTGGCTCACGCCGGCGATAATGAACAGCCCGACCCCGGAGCCGACCCCCCACTTGCTCACGATTTCGTCCATGAACAGGAGGAGGATTCCGCCGACGGCGATCTGGGCGAAGATGATGCCCTCGACGCCACGGGTCCCGATCCCGAGCTGCTGGACCACCTGCGGGTCCGCGTTGAGCAGCGGGCTCGCGAACACCATCGGCGCGCCGGTCAGGACGATCATCACGCCTACCAGCAGCTTCTGGAGCCCCTGGTAGAGCACCTGATCGCGTGGGTCGTTCTCGGTGTCGAGTCCGAGCAGGTCGGCGCCGCCGAGCAGTTGGAGCACGATCGACGCCGTCACGATCGGCCCGATCCCGAGCTGCAGGATCGAGCCGGACGCGCCGGCGAGGATCGAGCGGAACTGCCCGTAGAAGTCGCCGCCCTGGGTTGTGGTCTGGAGCCCGTACAGCGTGACGTTCGTCAGGAAGAAGTACATCACGAGGATGCCGGCGGTCCACAGCAGCTTCCGCTTGAAGGGCACGTGCCCCTCCGGCCGCGCGACCGTGGGCATCCGCGTGAGCACCGGTTCGGCGGTCTCCTTCCAGCTCATGGTTAGTCCTCGCTCTCGTCGTCAGCGGCCTGCTCGGCCTCCCGCTCGGCGCGCTCCTGGGCGCGCTCGGAGACGGTGGTCGAGCCGCCGGCGTCCTCGATGAGTTCGGTGGCGGCGTCGCTGAAGTCGTCGGCGGTGACGTGCAGCTCCTGGCGGACCTGCCCGTTGCCGAGCACCTTCACCACGTCGGCCTCCCAGCCGTCCTCGGCGACGTCGCGCGCGTCGATCGTGTAGGCGCCGTCGTCGTTCTCGGCGACGCCCTCGGCCGCCAGCAGCGCGGCGTCCTCGTCGATCTTCTGGACGCGTACCTCGGCGACGTTGTCCTGTACCTCATCGGGCTGGGTGAAGCCGTGCTTCGCCCAGGGCCCGTAGTGGTGCATCTCGTGTTTGCGGCTCCCGGCCTTGCCGCGGCCGCCACGGTGACCGGCGCCGCGCCGGTTCTTGTGGCTACCGCCGCCGTGCGTGCGGGATCCGCGCTGTCGTCGTTTCTTGCTCGTCATTATCGCATCGCCTCCAGAAGCGGGTCGATATCCTCGTGCGGACCGAGTTCACCGCCCGTGCTGTCGGGGTGCTTGATACCGTCGTGACCGCCTCGGGGCGGGTGGAGCCGCAGCGTGGGGGAGATCTGCTGGTCGCGCAGCGTCGTCTCCTCCTCGAGCAGCGCCTCGGCAAGTGCCTCGAAGCTGTCGTAGTCAGTCTCCTCGGCGAGGTACGTCTCGTCGACGGCGCCGTCGGCGTCGAGCGCGTCCGCACGCGTCTCGAGGACGAGCGCGAGCGTCTCGGCGGACGGCTCGCCGTGGGCAACGAAGTCGTTGACCTTCGCCACCATCCCGTCGTACGTGTCGGTCTCGGGGACGAGCGCCGCGTGGTTGACGCGGCCGAGGTTGAGCATGTCGAGCGTGTCGCGCTGCCCCGCGGTCATGTCGACCTCGCCGCGCAGTTGGACGATCGCCCGCATCAGTTGCTCACCCCGTCCTCGGCCTCGCGCTGGACGCGTCGCGCGCGGTCAGGCGTCCGTGCCTGCGAGGCGTTCTCGAGCGCGTTGAACGTCGCCTTGGCGAGGTTGACCGTCGTTCGGGTGTTGCCGTTGGACTGGGTCCAGGCGTCCTGGATCCCGGCCAGTTCGAGGATGTTCCGGACGGTCTCGGCGCCGGCCAGCCCGAGCCCCTGCGGGGCCGGGATGACCGAAACCTCGACCGAGCCGGCCTTCCCCTCGGCCTTCCGGGTCAGCGAGTTCACGCCGCCGGCCTGGTCCTCCCAGGAACCGGAGCCGCGGTCGACGCTGATGACGTTCAGCTTGGCCACTTCGATGGCCTTCTGGATCGCGCCGCCGACCTGGTCGTCGCGCCCCTCGGCGTAGCCGAGGTAGCCGTCGCGGTTGCCCACGACGACGACACAGCGGAACTTCACCCGCCGGCCGGAGTCGGTCATGCGCTGGACCATGTTGATGTCCAGTACCTCGTCCTCCATGCCGGGGAGGAGCTGGTCGACGATCTCGTGCTCCTTCAGCGGGAGCCCGGACTCCAGCGCCTCCTCCATGGAGGAGATCTCTCCTTCCTGCACTTTCTTGCCGAGCCGGGTTACCGGCTCCCAGCCGTCGTTATGGCTCATTCGTAGTCCTCCTGGAGCGCCTCACGCACGTCGTCGAAGTGCGCCGGCAGCTCCGTGGCGTCGAACTCCCCGCTGTAGAGGTCGCCGTCGACCTGTTCGGCGTACTCGGCGATGTGCTCGCCGCGGTTTCGCGACCAGTCCGCCAGCACGCTCTCGCTGTGGGGGATTTCGAGCCCTGCGTCGATTGCACCTTCCTGTACTGCAAACGCCTTGTTGCCGGGCGTCGCCGTGTTGAGACCCAGGTCGAGCACAGCCTCGTCGAGGCCGGCGTCGACGGCTCGCAGACCGGCGAGAAAGCCCGTCAGGTACGCGCTCGGCAGGTTCCCCGTGGGAGCCTCCCAGCCGTACTCCGACAGGTCCTCGCTGGACGCTGCGGCGTGGATCTCGTCGCCGTTGGGTCCGGGACTCGCCAGCTGCGCCCTGACGTGCTTGTTGCTCACCCGGGCGACCAGGCGAGGCTTGCCGGATTTCAGCAGGCGCAACCGCTGATGGTAGTCCGTCCGGACCTCACGGCGACGACGCATCGGCACCTTGTATCGTGGTCCTGTTGCCATTAGTCGTCGCCTCCGATCTCGACGTCGTAGTTGTTCTCCGCGAAGGCCTCGAGGCGAGCGACGCTGTCGAACTCGCCACCGCTGGCCTTGTTGTAGAGCTCGCGGTACTGGGAGGCGTCGAGAACCTCCTTGTCGTCGCGAAGCTCCTTCAGTCGGGCGCGCTGGGCGCGGATCCGGCTGACCCACTCGTCCTTGCTGTCCCGTCGCGCGCCGGCTTTCCCCTTCCGGGAGCCAGCCCCGGTTCGGTGCCCGTAGTCGCGCTTCTCCTGGCGCTCGCGGGCACGACCGCGGGAGTTGGACTTGGCGTCCTCTGCGCGGATGGTTCCGTCCGCGATCAGATCGCGGATGTCCTCGCGGGTGATCGCGTCCGCGAGCTCTTCCTGTGCCTCCGGGTCGAACCAGACGCGGTTCGCGCCCACGTCCAGCTCTTCGGCTGCGAGTCGCTTCTGTGCACTCAGATCCGTCATTCCTCTACCTCCACTTCGACGTAGGTCGGGTTGAGGACGCGAATACCGGCGTCCTCACACTCCTCCTCGATACGCTCGCGCTTGCGGGCGCCGACCTTCGAGGCGATACGGACCGCCTCGGTGTCGCCGTCGACGCCCTCGAGGTCGTCGACGTTGTGGACGTACACTTCCTCGAAGCCGCTGGGGTGCAGGCCACGGGCGGCCGTCGGCGAGCGGAAGCCCGCCTGGACCGTGTCGCCCTTGCCCTTGATGCCGCGTCGCTGCTTCGAGAGGCCGCCAGTCGGGCGTCGCCACGAGGTGGGGACGCGCTTTTTCTTGTGGTAGTCCTGGCGGTTGAACTGCGGCTTGCCCTCGCGGTGCTTCTGTGCGAGTGCGGCCGCGGTGTCGTCGTCCAGGTCGGGCGTCTTGTCGGCGTGGCCGCGAGGCTGGAGCTCGGTCTCGACCGCCTCCTCGTCGGCGTCGGCCGCTTCCTCGCTCTCGTCTTCGATCTCGGCCTCGGTCTCCTCTTCGACTTCGAGACCACCAACGTCGGCCTTGATACGCGCGGCGAGCGCGTTCCCGACGCCGTCGACCTCCGCGAGTTCGGACTGGGAGGCAGCCTTGAGGTCCTCGACGGAGTCGTAGCCGGCCTCGGCGAGCGTCTCGGCCTTCGAGGGGCCGACGCCGCTGATGTCCTCGATCTCCTGGGGTTCGTCGTCAGCCATCAGGCATCACCCGTGGGTTTCTGCGTGATGTACACGCCGTCCTGGAAGACGCGGTTGTCCTTGTCGCTCACGCGAGTGAGCTGTTCGATGTCGGCGGCAGTCTGGCCAACGGCCTCCTTGTCGGAGCCCGAGAGCGTGATCTGCTCGCCGTCGATCTCGACCTGCGTGTCGCCCCGGATCGGCGTCCGCCGCGGGGCGCGCTCGCCGAGGAAGTTCTCGATGACGACCTCCTCGCCCTGCACTTCCACCTGCATCGGGAAGTGGGCGTAGAAGACCTCCATCTCGTAGGTCCATCCCTCGGTCACGCCGTGGAACATGTTCCGAACGTGGCTCTCGAAGGTGCCGACCGTCGCGCGGGTCTTCGCGTCCCCCTCCTCGGGGGCCTCGATGACCACGGTGCCGCCCTCGACGCTCACGTCCACGTCGGGGTACCAGAGGCGTCGGGTGACCGAGCCGTTGGGACCCTCGACGGTGAGGTCGAGGTGGTCGAGCTCCGCGGAGACGTCGTCCGGGATCGTGAGTTCTGTTCTGCTCATCAGTAGACGTATGCGATGACTTGGCCACCGATGCCCTTCTCGCGGGCCTCGTAGTGGCTCATGACGCCGTGGCTGGTCGTGACGATGAGCGACCCGTAGTCTCGGGCCGGGAGGAACCGCTTCTCCCACTGCTCGTACTCGTCAGCGCCGACCGAGTAGCGAGGCTTGACCGCCCCGCAGTCGTTGATGGCGCCACTCAGTTCGACCTCGAACTTGCCCGATCGGCCGTCGTCGACGAACTCGAAGCCGCCGATGTACCCGCGGTCGTAGAAGACCTCGAGGATGCTGCCGATCACGTTCGAGGCGGGTGCTACCGTGTGGTCGAGGTGCCCAACGCTCTCGGCGTTGTCGATGCCGGAGAGGGCACTCACCAGTGGGTCGTTTCCTGCCATAGTTATCGATACTTCCGGAAGCCCATGCTGCGGGCGATCTCTCGGAAACACTGTCGGCAGACGAAAACGCCGTACTTGCTCACCAGCCCCTCGGTGCGCTCGCAGCGGCGGCACTGCCGCTCCTGCGTGCTGCCCTGGGTGGCGTGCTCGCCGGTCTCTTCGTTGCCGGTGTGTTCGCCGTCTAGTTCACTCATTCGTCGATCTCCACGTCGAACTCGTTCTCGAGGAACGCGATGGCGTCCTCGGCGGTCATGCGGTGCTTGTCGGGGATCGACCGCGTCACCTGATCGCGCTTGGCGACACGGTAACCCGGACGGACCAGCGTGACGGTCACGTCGAGCCCGTAGATCCCGGTGTTGGGGTCGTACTCCTGGCTCGGGAACGCGGTGTGCTCGTCGACGCCGAAGCTGACGTTGCCGGCGTCGTCGAACTGCGAGGCGCTGATGTCCGCGAGCGGGAGCGCAGTCTCGAGGAACGCTTCCGCGTCCTCGTTCCGGAGCGTGACCTTCGCGCCGATCGGGTCACCCTGCCGGATGTTGAACGCCTGCACCGTTCGCTTGGCGCTGGTCCGGACCGACTGCTGGCCCGTGATCTCCTCGATGATCTCCTCGGCGTTCCCGAGGTCGCGCCCGCCCTGGCCGACGCCCATGTGGACAACGACCTTCTCGATGGACGGCTCGCGCATCGGGTGGAACTCCGACTCGGCCTCACTCATCGTCATCACCCACGAAGTTCTCGTCGATGGTGACGACGTACTCCTCGACGGTCTCGAAGGAGCCGTCGTCGGTCGAGACGGTCACGGCGTTGCGGCCGGAGCCGGGGGTGACGAGGATCTCCTCGACCTCGCCGATCTCGCCGGCGTGCTGGCCGTCGACGGCCGTGACGAGCGCGCCCTCTTCGTACTCGAAGTGGGCCACGATCTCCTTGTCCTCGTTGTCGATCACGAGGGAGTCGCCCGCGCTGTACGCGTCGGCGTCCGCGATCTGAATTGTGGAGCCGTCGTGCAGCGAGAGCTGGTAGTCGCCGCCGCTGACCTGGCGCTTGCCAGTGATCTTCCCGAGGCGGGAGGCCGCGCTCTCCTCGTCGATCGGGGTGAGCGCGAGGCGGCCGCCCTCGCCGGGGAACACACGGAAGTACTCGTCACGGGCCGGGAACGCCAGGATGTCGAACATCCCGATCGGCCGGGCCTCGTCGGCGACGGCGTCGCCGTTGACGAGCACCGCGTCGTTGTTCAGCGCGTAGCGAGCCTCCTTGCGAGAGTCCACGTAGCCGAGCACGTCGCGCAGGACGATCAGGAGGGGAACCCCCTTCTCGCCGTGCGGACCCGCGTCGGCCTTGACCGTGAACGTCTCCTCCTTCCGTTCGACCGGCCAGGAGTTCGGTACCGAGAGTCGCTTCTGGTGGTTCGTCATTCGTTGTCCTCCTCGAGACGCTCCTGCCGGACCTCGTCCTCGAGGTCGAGCTCGGTCACGCGGACGTTCGAGGCGTCGAGCGGCCGGGGAACCTCTTCCCCGTCCGTCTTCTCGACGGTGACCTCTTCGACGTGGATGACCTCGTCCCGAAGGTCGACCTTCAGGACCTCGCCCTCCTCGCCGGCGTGGTCGCCGCGGAGCACCTCGACGGTGTCGCCCGCGTTGACGCGGACGTTCCGCTGGCCGTACTCCTCGCGGAGGTCGGCCGTCAGCGTGGCCCGAACCTGCTTCTGCTTCTCGTGCAGGGGGGCGTCTCGCTTCTTGTTTCGTTGTTTGCGTGGCTGTCGTGTCATGCTTAGACGATCATCGTCGCCGTGCTGGCGATGGTGCCGAACCGCTCTGCGACCTCGCGAGCGACGGGCCCCTTGATCTCCGTGCCGCGGGGCTCCTCGTTCTCGTCGATGATGACGGCGGCGTTGTCCTCGAACTTGAGGCGCTGGCCGTCGGGTCGGCGGATCGGCTTACGCTGGCGAACGACCACCGCTTCGAGCACCTGGCGACGCATTTCGGGCGTGCCCTTGGTGACCGAGACGGTGATCTTGTCGCCGAGACCGGCTTTCGGGTGACGGTTCTTCGTCCCCGAGTAGCCGGCGATGCTGATGACCTTGAGCTCGCGGGCGCCGGTGTTGTCGGCGCACGTGATCTTCGAGCCCTTCTCGAGACCCTGCGTGACGTCGGCTTTCAGCGCCTCCATCATTCACCCCCGTCGTCGACGACTTCGACGACGACGTGTGATTTGGTCTTCGAGAGCGGTCGAGTCTCTGCGATACGGACCGTGTCGCCCTCCTCCGTGTCGACACACGGCGGATGATGGGCGGGAACGCGAGAACGGCGCTTCATGTACCGGTCGTACTTCGGTACACGAACGTCGTACTCCCGCTCCACGACGACGGTCTTGTCCATGTCGGTGGAAGCGACTTCACCCTCGAGCACCTGCCCGCGCACGGAGAGGTCTCCGTGGAACGGACAGTTCTCGTCGGAGCAGGTCTCCTCCGGTTGTTCTACGTTTAGTCCGATTGCCATGTCGAATCACCCCCGCGCTCGGTTCGCGCGGCGGGTCGTGAGAGCAGTCTCGCGCCATCCACCGTTACGTAGACCGTATCCTCGCACTCGCCTGTCCGGGGGAAACAGTCCCCCTCGAACTGGCTCGCCCCCCGACCCTGACTCCGGGGCGGGGTGGACGGGCCAGACTTGCCGGGGCGGACCCCGGCAGTTTCCGTCCCGAGTTGAGATACGGACCCGGACGCCTCGGCGGCGCCCGCGGCTTCATCTGCAGCGGGAGCGACGCTGGCTCTCGCAGCGTCGTCCGTGTTCCTGATAGCGAACTCGAAGCGGCTCCCCTCCTTGGGGACCTGCCGCACCCGACGCCCGTCGTCGACGTGAATCGTCTTCATCGTCTCGATCACGACGCGGCCGCTGATCCCGACCAAGTCGGGGTTGGCGGCGTCGGCCACCCGAACGGGGAGGCCGTTGAGTTCGTGTCGTGTGAGGGTGTCGGGTGTGAGTGCCATCGTGCGTTACTCCTCGTCTGCGTCGGCTGCGTCGTCGCCTTCCTCGTTCTGGATCGTCTTGATCCGGGCGATCGTGCGACGGAGCTCACCGACGCGACCCGGGTTCTCCGGGGCGCCACCCGCCGCCTGGACGGCGCGAGCGTTCAGGAGCTCGGTCTCGAGCTCCTCGCGCTCGGCCTCCCGCTCGGCGGGCGTCATGTCTCGGATCTCTTCGGTGTAGAGAATCGCCATGTATTACTCCTCCGTTTCCTCGTCGTCTTCGGCGGGTTCGGCCTCCTCCTCGGCCTCCTCCATCTCGGAGACGAGGTCGGCGGCTTCCTCCTCGACCTCTTCTTCGAGCGCTTCGTCCTCGACAGGCTCGGCCGACTCCACGTCCTCCTCGGACGCGGGCTCGACCGGCTCCTCGTCCTCGGCGGCCTCGACGACTTCCTCGACGACCTCCTCGTCGATGACCTCCGTGGGGTCCTCCTCGGGGATCTCGGGCTCCTCGTGCTCGGGCGCCTCGGGGATCTCCTCCTCCTCGACGTCCGCGAGCAGCTCTTCGACGCCCTCGCCGGTCTCGACCTGCTCGACCTCGGGGGCCTCGTCGGTCTCCGTGATCTCGAAGTCGTCAGGGAGCGTCGCGTCCGGCCCGATCACCTTGACGGTGACGCCGATAGTACCCAGCTTCATGACGGCGACGCCCTGCCCCTCGTCGACGACCGACTGGGCGGGCTCGCCGTTGTGCTTGATGTAGCCGCGGTTGAACTTCTCCACGCGCGAGCGGGCGCCGGTGACCTTCCCCGACAGGACGATCTCCGCGCCCAGCGCGCCGGCCTCCATCATGCGGTCGATGGTGGTGTGGCCCGCCTTGCGGAAGTACCAGCCACGCTCGAGCGCGTTGGCCAGTCGGTCCGCGACGATCTGTGCGTTGAGGTCGGGTTCGTCGACCTCCTGCACGTCGATCTGCGGGTCCTCCATGTCGAAGCGGTCCTCGAGCTCGGTCGTGATCTTCCGGATGTTCTTCCCACCCTTCCCGATCACCATCCCGGGCTTCTCGGCCTTGAGGACGATCTGGGTCCCCATCGGCGTCTTCGCGATGTCCATGCCGCCGTAGCCGGCGCGGCTGAGCTCGTCCGCGAAGAACTCGTCGATCTGGCTCCGCTGGAGCCCGTTCTCGATGAACTGCTGTTCGTCCGCCATCAGTTATCCTCCTCCTCGACTTCGAGGATCATCTCGACGTCGACTTCAACGGTGTTCCACGGGTCGGCGGTCCCCATCGCACGGGGCTGGCGGCCGACCTGTTCGCCGACCTTGTGGGCGGCGACGTGGGAGATAGTCATCTCCTCGCCGTCGAAGCCCTGGTGGTCGGCGTTGTTCTTGGCGTTGGTCAGCAGCTTGAGGAAGTCCTCGCTGGCCTTCTCGGGGTACCGGCCGGCATCCCAGCCGTCGATGTCGGACCGGTGCCCGACGCCGCTGTTGTGCTGCTTGAACGGCACCGAGCGGTCGCCCTCGATAACTGCGTCGAGGTACTCCTCGGCCTCGGTGACCGTCTTGCCTTTGATGGCCTTCGAGATGGCCTTGCTGTGCTTCAGGCTGATCTGACGCTCCCGCAGCATGGCTTTCGCCGTTTTCTCCGGGTCGGCGTCGACGCTGTAGCTGATTCCCATAGGTTACTTGAGTGGCACGAACTTCGAGGACCGGGTCGCGCCGATGCCGGCCTGACCGTGCTCGACGGTGGATCGGGTGAGGTGGAACTCACCGAGGTAGTGGCCGATCATCTCCGGCTCGACCTTCACGCGGTCGAAGCTGTGGCCGTTGTACACCTCGAAGGTGAGGCCGACGAACGACGGGAGGATCGGCATGTCCCGGAGATGCGTCCGGAGCGGATCGTTGGCCGTCTCCTCCTCGGTCGCGTCGTGGGCCTCGTCGGCCAGCTTCCGGTGGTCGATACCGAGACCTCGGTCGATAGTTCGCCGCACGCGGGCGGGTAGCAGTTCCACGACCTCGTCGAGATCCATCTCTTCGAGGTCCTCGAGCGTGTGACCGCGGTAGGTGAACTCACCTTCGCGGCCGGTTCGGTATTCCGAGCTCATGGTGTTACTCTCCCCCCTTGCCACCGCTGCGGCCGGTGCGTTTGGAGGCGATGTCGCCAACCTTCCGTCCCGGCGGGGCGTCCCGCGAGACGGACTTAGGCTGGCCGGGGTGCTGGCGGCCGCCGCCACCGAACGGGTGGTCGACGGCATTCATCGCGACCCCGCGGACACGCGGATATTTGGTCCCGCGGGCCTTCATCTTGTGGTGTTTGTTGCCGGCTTTGACGAACGGCTTCTCCGTTCGCCCACCGCCGGCGACGACGCCGATGGTGGCGCGACATCCCGGCGGGAGCCGCCGGACCTCGCCGCTGGGCAGCTGGACGACCGCAACGTCGCGGTCGTGGCTCATCAGCTGCGCCGAGACGCCGGAAGCGCGGGCGAACTTCCCGCCGTCGCCCACCTGGCTCTCGACGTTGCAGATCGGGACCCCTTCCGGGATCTCCGCGAGCGGCAGCGTGTTGCCGGGCTTGATCTCGGCGGAGACACCCACCTGCAGGGTGTCGCCGACGGTGATACCTTCCGGAGCGAGCACGAGCCGGCGGTCGCCGTCCTCGAACTCGACGTCCGCCAGCGGCGCGCTGCGGGCGGGGTCGTGCTCGATATCGACGATCTCGCCGGAGATCGTGTCGTGCTCCTCGCTTTTCTTGTGTTCGAGGTCAGCTTTGTAGCGGTGCGACGGCGCACGGAACGTCGGCGTCCCACGGCCACGTCGCTGCCCCTGAATTCGTCGTCCCATTATCAGAACACCCCGATTCGCGAGGCGATCTCCTGTGCGTCGTCGTCCTCAGAGAGGCGGACGACTGCCTTCTTCTTCCCCTGCGGCGTGACCATCGTGTTCAGCGACTCGACGGTCACGTCGTAGCGGGACTCGATCTCGTCTGTGATCGACGGCTTGTCGGCGTCGATGTGGACGATGAACTGGAGCGTGTTGTCGAAGTCCATCTGGTCCATCGCCTTCTCGGTGACCAGCGGGTGCTCGATGATGCCGCTCATCGGTCGGCCACCTCCTCGAGGGCGCTCTCGGTCCAGACCGTCAGTCGACCGGCGTCCGTCCCGGGCGCGAGGTCCTCGGCGTTGACGTTCTCCGCCGTGGCGACGTCGACGCCCGCGAGGTTGCGCGCTGCGCGGGACGGCTGCTCGCTGGTGACGACCAGCACGGACTTGGGCTCGTCGTACTTCCGGCCACGGGTCGTCCCGCGACCGGCACGGACGCTCTTGCCCTCGTCGGCGCGCTCGACGTCGTCGTGGATGCCGAGCGACTCGAAGGCCTCGACGGCCTCCTTGGTCTTCTTGAGGTCCTCGAACTCGTCGCTCACGACGAGCGGGAGTTCGAGGTCGTCGTCGAAGGCGTGACCGCGCTCGGCGACGCGCTCGGGGTCGGCCGTGGCGGCGATGGCAGAGCGGGTCGCGAGCTTGCGCTCCTTGTCGTTGACCTTCTTGCCCTGGTCCTTCTCCGCTTTCGGCGGGTGCGCCGCGCGGCCACCGACGGCCTGGGGCACTCGCCGTGCGCGTCCGTTCTCCTGTGGCACGTGCGCCATGCCGCGGCCCGACCCCATCGACTCGGCGGGGGTGCGGAGGCCGGCGTACTCGTCGGCGCCGTAAGCCTGCTTTCGGTTTGCCTGGGCGGCCTGCACGGCGCCTTTGATGAGGTCCGGGCGGAACGTCGTCTCGAACACCGCCGGAAGCTCGATCTCGTCGCCGTCCGAGCCGTCCAGGTTTCGGATTGTTGCTTGCATGGTTGTTACCCTTGGTTAGAGGCCGTCGAGACGTAGCGCACCTCGGGGTCGAGGCGCGGCTGGTCGTTCGGCCGAATCGCCGGGCGGAACCGAATGAGACGCTGATCGGGGCCCGGGAGCGAGCCCTTCACGAGCGCGTAGTGCCCGTCGACCTCGCCGTAGTTGACGAAGCCGCCGTCGACGGAGGCATCGTCGCCCTCGCCGAAGTCGATCAGGCGCTTGTTGAGTTCCGTCCGCTGGTGGTAGCCGGTCTGACCCTGCTGGGGAACGGTCGAGCGAACGCGGCTCGGGTTCCACGGGCCGAGGTTACCGATGCGGCGCCGCCAGCCCTGCCGGGCGTGCTTGCCCTTCCGCTTCTGGACGCCCCAGCGCTTGACGGGACCCTGCGTCCCTTTCCCTTTCGTGATCCCCGATGCGTCGAGGTACTCGCCCGCGCGGAAGACGTCGCCGAACTCGTGTTCGCCGCCGTCCTCGACGAGGTCGAGCGCGAAGTCGACGCGCTCCTGCAGGGAGCCGCCGCCGACTCGAGTCTCCATCACGTCGGGTTCCTTCTTGGGGACGTTCTGCAGCGTCGCAGGGGTGGTGTGGGTGATGACCCGAAGGTCGTCGACCGCACCCTCCTCGACGAGCGCTCGCAGTTCGTCAGCGTCGCCCTCGAAATCGTTCTCCGCCGGCAGGTCCAGTGCGCGGTCGAGCTCATCGTGGAACTCGGACGCCCAAACCTCGGTAGCCGGCTTCGATCCGTACGCCGTATCCTCGTAGGCTCGCACGGCGATCGCGTGCATCGGGGGGGTCTCGACGACGGTAACGGGGACGGACTCCTCCATCCCGTTCCGCGGCGAGTCCTCCTCGTCGTTGACCATCACGACGTGGGTCATGCCGGCCTTGTAGCCAGCGAAGCCCTGCAGTGCAGGGGAGCCCTCGTCGTCCGGCCACGAGCGGATACGCGGCACTTCCGACGCCGCACGCGTTCGCGGGCCGAAGCCCAGCGAGCCTTTTCGTGGTCTGCTTGGTTGTGGCATGTTCGTTTTCCTCCGCGCTCAGTCCCTGAGCGCGAGCGGGGCGAGTGTGGCGAACACCGCTTCCTCAGTGCGCACCACCTCGCTGCCCTGATTCGGAACCGTATTCAGCCAGAGGTCGAACCCGGGCGAGTCGGGTTCGACGGGGAGATCGTCGGGGGACACCCCCAAGATCTCCGGAAGCCCGCGGCCCGGCGAGCCGAAGACGACGGTCGCGCCGTCCCGGTAGCGCGGGGCGAGTTCGGCGAGCCGCGAACGGGTGAGTTCGTCCCCGTGGCGCGACGTGCCGATGCATAGGCCCGCGTCGTCGCGGGCGAGGGCTTCCTGGATGTCCCCGCAGGCGTCGACGGTGAACCCGGGTGGGTTCTCGTCGACGAGCCGTGCGCGGACGGGTTCTCGCGAAGAGACCCTGACTGTGACGCGCTCCCCCTGTTCGACCGTCATCGACGACGGGACAAGCAGGGAGATCGGGTGTTGCAATCCGCAATTGACCCGGACGCGATCGTCAGGTCCGACCTCGGTCACGATTCCTTCTCTCGACTCCGGGGTTTCACCCCCGGAGCCGGTCCGTAGAGAGACACGCATGGGGGGGAGGACGCCTGCGTAGCGCAGTTCGTCGCGTTCGTCCCAGACCTCCTGTCGGAGGTACGGTGGGGTGGCCGCGTAGGCCAGCACCGTGCGGACGAACGCCCCGCCCCAGCGGCCCTCGGCTTCCCGATCGGGGAAGACGAGGATTCGGTCGGTCCGGTAGATGACCGCCGCGCGAGCCACGTACCCGAGCTTCCGGGTCGCCTCGCGCTTGTCCTCGGCCTCGCGGACCAACGACGACGGAACGACGAGTGTGTTGTCGCCCGTCATGTGCCTCGCCACTGGACTGTACCAGGAATACCGAACGACACCGTAAAAGGGTAGCGACTCAGCATCGGGGCTGTGACGGCGTCACACGCCTCCAGACGCCCGCTGGCGACTTTCTTTCGTTCGTGAGCATCGTTCGTGGATGTCGCCGCGGGCATCGACGCCACCCCCGCGCCGGCGGTCGATTGGGAGCGTTTCGGAAGTCTTAAGAAGAAAACCGCACTTGGTTAGAGTGCGAAGGAACGCGCTGGTAGTGTAGTGGTATCACGTGACCTTGCCATGGTCACAACCTGGGTTCAAATCCCAGCCAGCGCATTTCTGTTGGGATTACTGTTCGAGCGACGAGCTCTGCGAGTCGTGAATCGGCGTCGACACAATCGCTCGGGGATTTGAAGCAGGGAACGGGAGTGACCGTGGTTCAAATCCCAGCCGGCACATGATTTTCCGCGTCACCAGCTGTCGAGCGACGGGCGTCCCGACTCGGCGTCGACGCCTACAGATCCTCTTCGGAGAACACCAGTTCCGCACTGTGCTTCCGTAGCCACGCGCGATGGTCCTTATACTCTGGATCGAACGCCTTGACGATCGCCCAGAACGCCTCGCCGTGATTCATCTCTCGGAGGTGTGTGAGTTCGTGGACGACGACGTACTCCGAGATCTCCGGCGGCGCCATCGTGAGCCGCCAGTTCAGCCCCAGCGTGCCGGTGCTCGAACAGCTCCCCCACTTCGTCTTCTGATTGCGGATCTCGATCTGGTCGTACTCGACGCCCATCCGGGGCGCGTACTGCTCCGCGCGCTCGGTGAAGCGCTCGCGGGCGAACGCGCGGTAGAAGTTCTCCAGTGCGCGCTTGACCGACGACTGCTCGACGGCGCTCTGCCGGAGCCGGATCGTCGCCTCGGTCAACCGGTTCTCACGAGCCGGTTCGACCACCAGTTCGCGCTCCCTCCCCAGGAGGGGGAACGACTCGCCCGGCTCGAACGTCCGATCGGGGACACGCTCGCGGTAGCGGGCGAACTCGCGTCGCTTCTCGAGCACCCACGCCGCCTTCTCCCGGAGGAACGCCGCCGGATCGAGCCGTGCGCCCTCTGGGACCACCACCGTCACGCCGTGCACGTCGACGTCGATCCGGGCTCGGGTGGCGTCGGCGCTGTGACGCACCGCGTACGGAACGGTCGTTCCGTCGAGGTCGATCCGGTGCTCGGCGACTGCCTCAGCCATAGCCCATCGTGCGCTCCCCGGGGGTTAGCTGCTGCGGTGGGCCCGCATCGATTTGTACCCGCCGCCCCAATCGCCTCGCGTGAACGCCGCACATCTCGATCACGTCAACCTCGCCGTGCCCGCAGACCGCGTCGACGACGCCGTCGCATTCTATCGCGACACGCTCGGCTTCGAACTCGAGGATCTCGACGCCTACCGTGCGGGCGACCGGCCGATCTTCTCGATTCGGCTCTCGGAAACGAGCCTGATCCACGTCAGTCCGAGTGAGAACTTCGAGCCGCCCGCGGAGACGAACTTCGACCACGTCGCGATCGTCGTCGAGGAGTCGATCGAGGCGATCGAACGGGAGCTAACGGCGGCGGGTATCGAAATCGAACGCGAAGCACGCGACCTGAAGGGAGCCACGGGGACCGCGCCGGCGGTGTACGTCCGCGATCCGTTCGGCTACCGCGTGGAGATCAAGACCGCCGACTGAGGACGTACTGCTTACCGTTCTCGCATCGAGTCGTCGGGGCCGTCCTCGCCGACGCCGGCGTCGACCGTCTCGTCGACGCTGCGTTCGAGCGTCGCGTCGGTCTCGACGCGAACGACGCTCTGGAGCGAGCAGAGTTCCTCGACGCCGACCTCCGGCAGGCTGATCAGCCAGCAGCCAAAGCCCAGTTCCTCGACCACCTCGCCGTCCGCCGCCGCGACGGTGTCCCGCAGCGGCGCCGGATCCGCGTCGTCGGCGAGTTCGACGACCAGCCCAGCCGTCGACGCCGCTGGATCGGTCCGCATCCGCCGAACCGGGTGTGAGAGGTACACGGTCGACGGTGGTGGCGCGGTCGGCGAAAAGCGTTCGGTCGCGGTCGGAACGTTGAAGCCCGCAACAGCCCGAGGGAGCGTGTGTTCGACAGTACCACGGTCGGGGGGCGGCCGTGACCATCTCGATTGCGGCCCGCGATCCCGGATCGGCGCAGTACGGCGTCGCCGTCGCGTCCGCGTTCCCCGCGGTGGGGTCGGTCTGTCCCTGGGTGAGCGCCGACGGCGCCCTCGTAACCCAGTCCTGGGACGCCGGCGCCGACTACGGCGAGGCGCTCCTCTACCTCCTGGAGTGCGGGTTCTCGCTCCCGACAGCGGCCGACGCGCTCGTCGCCGGGCGCGAGGGATCGGTCGGCCTCCAGCTCCACGGCATCGACAACGCCGGCAACACCTACGCCCACACGGGCGAGAAGTGCGTTGACCACGCCGATCACTTCACGGCCGAGGCGTACACCGTCGCGGGCGACCTGCTCGCGAGTCCGGACGTGATCGACGCCGTCGCCGCCGCCTTCGAGCAGGCGAACGGTCGGTTCACCGACCGCCTGCTGACCGCGCTCGAAGCCAGCGAGGCCGCCGGCGGCGACAAACGTGGCGACAACCTCAGCGCGGCCGTGCTGGTGTACGGCGAGCCCGCGAAGCTGTACCACAACCTCCGCGTCGACAGCCCCGGGCAGCCCATCGCCGACCTCCGCGAGGCGTACGAGTCCGCGTTGGAGACCGAACGGGGGATGGACGACAAGAAGATGCAGACGTTCTGGGGCGACGACGTTCCCGAGACGATCCGTCAGTACCCCATCCGGTACTGAGCTACAGCAGCAGCGACTCCCGCAGCGCCTCGCTCCCGCCGTTCTCGTGGATCCGACGCTGACGCTGACTCCCGCTCTCGCGATCGAGGAGCGTCGCGAGCGCGTCGTCGCCGATCCGGTCGCAGGTCCGCTCGACCGCCTCGGCCAGCCCGATCGTCGACTCGCCGTCGCGATCCACGAACGTGGCCTCGTGGCCGTGGCGCATCGCCCGCCACTTGTTCTCGTCTAAGAGCTCCCGGCGCAGCCCCGCGCCGATCGGTTCGTGCTCGCCGTCCTCGTAACGCTCCGCGAGGTCGACCACGAGCGCGTGGATCCCCTCGACGAACGCCCGGACGACGGCGGGGTCGGCCTGGGCGTCGGGCGTGCGGACCTCCACGGTCCCGTGGCCGGTGTGGGGGCGTACGTCGTACCAGAGTTCGCCGCGATCGTCGATCGATCCCTGTTCGACCATGCGGCGCTCGAAGCGTTCGTAGGAGTCGTAGTCCGCGAACCGCGTGGGCATCCCGGTGTTGGGGAGGTTCTCGAAGATCTTCGACCGGGCCGAGGCGAGCCCGGTGTCGAACCCGTTCCAGAACGGGGAGTTGGCCGACAGCGCGAGCATCGGTGGCACCTCCCACCGGAGTTCGTTGGCGATCCAGACCGCCTTGTCGGGATCGTCGACGCCGATGTGGACGTGCAGCCCCGCGGTCGTGTTGCGGTGCTGGGGGTACTGGATCCGCTCCAGTTGCGATCGGTACCGCGGCTTCTCGGCATGATCGAGTTCGCGCCAGCGGGCCTCGGGGTGGAGCCCCGCGGCGGCGATCCGGAAACCGTGGGTGTCGGCGTAGTCGACTAACGCCTCCCGCACCGCGAGCAGGTGGTCCTCGGCGGCGGCCACGCTCTCGATCAGCGGCGTCTGCGTCTCGATCGTGAACTGGAACAGCTCGTGATCGAGCCGGTCTGCGAGCGGTGCCGGCGGCTCCTCGTCGCCGTAGACCAGCTGTTTCGTGCCCGAGACGGGCATCCCCTCGTCGTCGACGACGTAGAACTCCTCCTCGACTCCGAGGGTGCCCATCCGGTCGAAGTTCGCCCGGGAACCCAGTTCCTCCATTTGCTGGATTCTGAGGGCCCCCACCTAAATAGGGTGCCGGCTCCGGAACGAGTCGCCGACGGGTCGGCCTAGAGGTCGGCCCGGGCGAATCGCCGGGTCCCAATGACCAGCGGGAGCGTCGCCCAAGCGACCAGCACCGTCGCCATCACGCCCGACCCGAGTAGCGGCGTGGTCACCGCCACGCCGTAGATCGCGCCGGTGTCGCTGATCACCTGACTGTACGCACCGAACGGGCTCAGTCGACCGAGCACCTGGAACGCGGTCGCCGGCACGGCGACGCCGAGATCCGTAACGATCCCGTGGAGGACGGAGGCGACCTGTGGCCAGAGGAGCGTGCCGACGAACAGCGCGACCGAGCCGACAAGCGCGCGTGTCGCCGTATCGACGGTGACGGAGACCGCGAGCCCCAGGGAGACGTACGCCGTCGCCATCAACAGCGTGAACAGGACGAAGCCCACCAGTCGGCCGGGGCCGACCTGCGGCACGACCGCGACGAGCCCGGCAACGCCGAGACAGAGCCCCACTGTCAGCGATCCGACGACGAGGAGCAGTCGCGAGCAGAGCACCCCGCCGACGACCGTCGCCCGTTCCGTCGGTGTCGAGAGGAGCAGACGAAGTCGTCCGGCGTCGCGGGCGCCGGCGACGGCGGGCGCGGCGGCGAGCACCCCGACGAGCGGGATCGTACCGCCAACGACCAGCCACATCGACAACAGCAAGAAGCGGAAGGTCGGCTCGGTTCCCAGCCCGAACCCAACGAGCACGCCGCCGATCGGAGCGGCTAACAGCACGGTGAGCACCGCTTTGAGGAGCAACGACCGACGGACCACGAGTAGGTCGTGGCGAGCGACTTCGGGGAGGCTCACTCCGACTCACCTCGTGAGGCCGCTGTCTCGGTGACGGCGCCCAGCTCTGCCGTTCCCGCTCCGTTTCCTGCCGTCGGCGACTCGTCGCCCGTGTAGTGGTCGAACAACTGTTCCAGCGACCGCCCAGAGACTGTGAAGTCCTCGACAGTCGCGCTTTCCACCGCGACCGCAACGGCTTCAGCTTTCGTCGGCGCCGCGCGGCAGCCGACGGTGACCTCCCGACCGTCAGTGGCCACGTCGACGACACCCTCGACGCGCCGGAGGCGGCCCAGGACAGACCCGTCCGGTTCCTCACGGAGTTCGATCCGGAGCCGTTCGGCGCCGCCGGTTCGGTCCCTGAGCCCATCGACGGTGTCGACTGCGGCCAGTCGGCCGTCGTTCAGGATCCCCACACGGTCACAGACGGCCTCGACCTCGGCGAGGTGGTGACTGGAGAAGAACACGGCTGTCCCGTCGTCGACGGCGGCGCGGACGATCTCCCGCAGCCTCGTGATTCCGGTCGGGTCCAACCCGGAGGAGGGTTCGTCCAGCACGAGTAGATCAGGGTCGCCCGCGAGCGCAGTTGCGAGCACGAGTCGCTGGCGCATCCCCGTCGAGAACCCTCCTGCTGGGCGGTCGCGGTCGGCCGCGTCGAGCCCCACGGTGTCACAGAGGCGGTCTGGGTCGTCGTCGACGCCTTTCAGCCGACAGATCGATCGGAGGTGGTCTCGTGCGCTCAGCCCCTCGAACACGCTGTAGCCCTCCGGGAGGACGCCGACGCCGCGGCGACAGTCGCCTCCCGCCGCCGCCACGTCCCGTCCGAGCACTTCGGCCCGGCCGGCGGTCGGCGTCGCGAACCCGAGCAGGAGATCGATCGTCGTCGACTTGCCGGCGCCGTTAGGGCCGAGGAAGCCGAACGCTTCGCCGGGCTCGACAGTCAAATCGAGGTCGTGGAGGGCGGTGACGGGTCCGTACTCCTTGCGGAGCCCGGCCGTCCGGATCGCTGCCATACGAGCGCGTTTGTCGGTGAGGAGTAAAGTCCGGTGATGGGACAAACAGGCGTCGGACCTTGCGACATCTTCATGTAGCGCCTACCGCTTCCGGGCGACGATCCCGAGGTGATCGTCGTGATACGGCTCCAGTCGCTCGGTCTCGAGGATCTCGTAGGTCGTCGACAACGTCTCCCGCACGTCCTCGAACACGTCCGCGGGCTCGGCGACCACGTCCTCGCTGCGGGCCTTGACCGCCGCGAGCAGCAGGCCGTCGTCGCCCAGGAACTGCGCGTTGCGGTTCGCCACCTGGGCCTGCCCCCGGGTCGCCACGTCCTGGACGATGCAGTCCAGCCTGGCCTCCACGACGCCAGCGTACTCCCGGGGGTTCCGCGCGTCGGCGAGTAGCGGAAAGAGATTGGGGCGGCTCTCGGCCACGTCGACCAGATCGCGGACGGGCCGGGGGGCGAACTCAACCGCGTACGTCGGGCCCGCGAAGTCGGCGACGTGGCTCACGGTCGTTCCCGAGGCCGCGCCGAGATACAGCACCGACTCGCCACCCTGCAGGTGGATGTCCATCCCGAGTTCGAGCATCGCACCCAGCTTCGACCGCCCGGCATCCCACACGCGCCGGTCGTCGACGGTCGGCTCGCCGTACACTGGGTCGCCGGCCGTGGTCAGCCGCTCCCCACCCGCGACGGTGCGGCGCTCGACGCCCGCGGGGAGCTCACTCATCGGCCACCTCCCCGGCGTCGCCGTCAGCGGCCTCGTCGCCCGCACGCGCGCGGATCGTCTCCATTCGCTCGCGGAGGTCCTCGTGGACGCTCTCCCGGCGTTCGCCGGAGTAGTGGTCGATCCGGGCGGCGATGGCGAGCTTGCCCGCCAGCGCACGCGCCGCGGAGCCGCGGTCGTCGGGGCGGGTGCCGCGAACGAACTCGTGAGTGAAGATGACGCCGTGTTTGGGCGAGGGCGCGTGGCCGCGGAGGTGAGCGAACAGCGCGTCCTCGGCGCCGAGCACCTGCACGGTGCCCGCGGGTTTCTTCGCCAGCGACTCCAGGCCGCCGGCGAGCGAGATCAGCCGCGCGGCCAGCACCGGCCCGGCCATTTCGGCGAGGTTGGGCGCGACTTCGGGTGCACGGCGCTCGACGAACGCCCGCAGGTCGTCGCGCTCGTCGCGGAGGTCGACCGCGCGCTGGGCCAGCGAGACGGCTCGCTCCTCGGTCGCGTCGGCGGGCTCTATCCCCGCGACGACAGCCGCGAAGTCGAGCCCGGTAGCGGCCTCCTCCACGTCCAGCAGCGCGCCGGCCCACTCCTCCAGCCGTTCGGCGAGCTCGTTCGCGGTGCGCTCGGCGTCGTCCATCGCTCGCAAGGCGTGGATCAGCTGCTGGTCGTCGGCGCGGCCGGCCGCCCGTGCGGCCTCGCGGGCGGCGTCGACAGTCGCCTCGTGGAGCCGGTCGTAGTACTCGTCCTCGTCCGCAGCGAACCCGGACGCGACGGCAAGCGCGGGCCAGTCGCGGGGCTGCTCGGCCTCGCCGTCGTGGATCGCCGCCGCCGCGGCGTCGGCGTCGCCGGGGTCGACGCCGGCGAACCAGGCGTCCTCGGTCTGAGTCATACCGGCCCTACCTGCTGTAGTCGTTTAGTCGTTCCCGAAACGGCCGGGGCGTCGACGCCGGCCGAGCGCGTCGCCTCCTCAGCGCCCCATGGTGTGGAACGCCGCGTTCGGGCGCATGTCCGCGAACATCGCCATCCGATTGCTGAGGTTGAAGAAGGCGGTCACCGCGGCGATGTCCCACATCTCCTCCGGACTGTAGCCCACCTCGGCGAGCCGTTCGAGGTCGGCCTCGGTGACGCGGTCGGGCTGTTCGGTGAGTTTCACCGCCACGTCGAGCATCGCCATCCGCTTCTCGCTCACGTCGGCCTGCCGGTAGTTCGCCACCAGCTGGTCCGCCAGCTCCGGGTTCCCCGAGTAGATCCGCAGCAGCGCGCCGTGGGCGACGTTGCAGTAGTAGCAGTGGTTCCGGCCGGAGACGGCGACCACGAGCATCTCCACCTCCTCGCGGTCGAGCGCGGTGTCGTCGACGAGCGCGTCGTGGTAGGCGAAAAACGCCCGAAAGTGACTCGGCTTGTAGGCGAACGCCGAGAACACGTTGGGCGTGAAGCCGGCTTGCTCGGTCTCCTCGGTGAGACGGTTCTGCAGGTCCTCGGGGAGTTCTTCGAAGTCGGGGACCTCGAAGCGAGTCATCGCGTCGTCGTCGAGTTCGGGGTCGGCCATCGACGGCGATTGGGCTTGCAGCCACTTCAAGCCGCACGGCGAGAGCGCCCGCGAGAAACGGTTAAGCCACCCTGCCGCATCCCTACGGTATGAACCCTGTCACGTCGGCGCTGAACGCGCTGCCGCCGACGGTCGGGCTGGCGGCGATCGTGGTCGGGAGCCTGTTCGCGGCCATCGTCGTCGAGCGCGTCGTCGTCCGACTGCTCCGACGCCTGGGTCGGTCGACGGAGAACGGTTTCGACGACATCGTCGTCGACGAGCTCCGACTGCCGCTCGTGGTCACGGCGGCGCTCGGGGGCGTGTTCCTCCTCACGGGTGACGGCGGCGTGCTCGACGCGCTGGCCGTCGACGCCGCCACCCGGGATGCACTCCTCAGTCGTCCGACGCTGACGGTCCTCGTCCTCGTCTGGGCGTGGGCGCTGAACGCCATCGTGAACCGTGCAGTCGACTCGGTGAAGGACGCCGGCCCGCGGTTCGACTTCGCGCCGGTGTTCTCGAACGTCTGGACGCTGGTCGTGATCGTCGCCGCGGCAGTGGCTATCCTCTCCATCTGGCGCATCGACGTGACGCCGCTGCTCGCCGGCGCGGGTATCGTGGGCATCACCGTCGGCTTCGCCGCGAAGGACACCGTCGCGAACTTCTTCGGGGGGATCGCGCTCTACTTCGACGACACCTACAAGATCGGCGACTTCGTCGTACTCGACTCCGGAGAGAAAGGGACTGTCGTGAAAGTGGGAGTCCGCTCGACCACGCTCCAGACCCGCGACGAGGTGCTGGTCACCGTCCCCAACGCCGTGCTCAACGCCGCGAAGATCGTCAACGAGTCCGCCCCCGGCCGCCGCAAGCGAATTCGCGTCCCCGTCGGCGTCGCCTACGGCACTGACATCGACGCGTTCGAGGCCGCCGTCGTCGCCGTCGCCGAGGCGGAGACGCTGGTGCTCGACTCGCCCAAGCCCCGGATGCGGTTTCGCTCCTTCGGCGCCTCGGCGCTCGAGTACGAACTGCTCTGCTGGGTTAGGAGTCCCGTCCGCGGGTCAAAGGCGACCCACGAACTCAACCGGGGCATCTACCATCGGCTGACAGAGATGGGCGTCGAGATCCCGTTCCGGCAGGTCGACGTGACCCTCGTCGACGGCGACCCCGATCCGGACGTGGGCGGCGTCGGCCACCCCTCGGTAAGCGATGACTGAGCCCCAGGATTTTGCCGCTCGCGGCCCAACCAACCGTCGATGCCGCTCGCGCCCGGCACCGAGGACCGGATCGCCCACCACTGCGCCGAGCGACTGGACTGTTCGCCCGCCGCGTTCGAGGAGCCGGGAGTCGCGGTCGTCGAGAGTGATAACGAAGGCACCGTCCGCCTGCTCCGCCGCGGTGACGCGCTCGTCGTCGCGGCGCCGGCCGACTACCGGGACGCACTCACGAACGCCGGTGGGGCCATCCTGGCGGCCGAGCTACCGGCCGCGAATGCGGTATCTGCGGCGCTCGCCGAACACACCGGGGCGACCGTCGAGTCGTCCTACGGGCCGTACTTCCTCGGCTACGTCGACGAGCCGTCGTTCTCGCCGGTCGACTCCGAAGCGCGACTGCTCGTCGGCACCGATCGATCGGCGTTCGAGGCGCTTCGGGAGCGTGTCCCCGACGACGACTGGTCGCGCGCGTCGCCGGTGTTCCGGCCCGGACAGACGGCGGGGCTGTTCCGGGACGACGCCCTCGTGGCGGTCGCGACGCTGACCCACCCCCCGTTTCCGGACGTGGGGATCGTGGTCGATCCGGCACATCGCGGGCGCGGGTACGGGCGCGCAGTCGTCTCGAAGATGACGGCGACGGCGTTCAGTATCGACGCCGAGGCCGTCGTCCGCTACCGGACTCGCGAGTCGGCGGGCGCCTCAGTTGCGCTGGCGACGGCGCTCGGCTACGAACAGTGGGCACGGAGCGCGGTACTGGTGCTGGATCAGGGGAGCCCCTGAACCGCCAACGCGCCCGCGGCCGCGACGGCGAACACGCCCAACAGGAACAGGCCGTAGTTCGCGACGGTGTTGTCCGCGCGGGTGAGATAGAGGCTGAACTCCCGGCCCCACGGCCAGAACAGGTTCACGCCGGCCGGCGTGAGCACGTCGCCCAGCAGGTGGGCGCCGACGGCGACGAAGCCGACGAAGAAGCCGAACGTCGTCAGTCGCATGCGGTCGACGACGCCGACGCCCCCGGCGAGCAGCCCGCCAGCGCCGGCGAAGGCGACGCCGACGATGACGGCGAACAGCAGCGAGTGGGTCGGCCCCCGGTGGGGAATCCAGGGAATGCGGTGGTCCACGTCGGGCAGCATCGCCAGCCAGAGCATCGCCCCGCCAGTCAGTAGCGCCGCGATCAGTTCGCCGGCGGCGACGAACAGGTAGCCGATCGGAGCGAACACCAGCAGCGATACCCCGAGGTGACCGGTGCGATACATACCCACCGCTGTTACCGCCATTGGCCTAAAGCAACCGGCCGATATGTCAGTCGTTTGTATCGTCGTCGGCCGGCTCGTACGTCAGTGTCTCGCCGTCGGCGAAGGTAACGCTCGCGATCTTGCGGCGCTCGCCTTCGACGTAGCAGTAGACGCCGTCACCCTCGTCTTCGGTCCGGCGGTGGGAGCCGTCACAGAACGGATGCTCGTCGCTGAGGCCGCAGCGACAGACGGCGATGTCGCCGTTCTCCGGATCGATGTCCTCCTCGTCGAGGTACGTGGGCGAGTGCGATTCCCGGGTCACGTGGCGGGTCATACCGGTCGGTGGTCGCCGGCGCCGATAGTTCTTGGGCGCCGGGCAGCGTTTGGGCGCTCAGGCAGCGGGCGTGCCGGCGGTTTTTAACCACGGCCCGAAATACGCGGTGTATGGCGAACCCGGCACGGCGGGCGGGACTCTACCTCCTCGGGACGGCAGCGGTGATGCTCGTCTACGCGCTCCTCTACCAGCTCGGGATGGCGCGGCTGGAGGGGATCGAGGTGCGGTTCATCGAGTCGCTCCACGTCGTCGCCGAGACGTTCACCACCGTCGGCTACGGCGAGCAAGCCGGGCAGTGGGAGTCGCCCACGATGCTCACGCTGATGATCACGATGCAGTTCACCGGCGTCGCGCTCATCTTCCTCACGCTGCCGGCGTTCGTGCTCCCGCTGTTCGCGGAGGCGCTTGCGTCCGGGCCGCCCCGCTCGTACGACGGTACGGGCCACGTGGTGGTCTGCTCGTTCTCGCCGACGGTCGACACGCTCGTCACCGAACTCAGGGCTCGCGGGCAGCCGTACGTGGTTGTCGAGCCCGACGCCGACACCGTCGAGTCCCTCCAGGCCGACGGGGTCGAAGTCGTCCAGGGCGATCCTGAGGACGGCGAGGTGCTCTCGGCCGTCTCCGCCGACGATGCCGAGGCCGTCGTCGCCGCCGACGACGACGAGACCAACGCCAGCGTGATCCTGGCGGCCCAGCACGTCGCCCCGGAGACGCGGGTGCTCAGCCTCGTCGAGGACGAGAGCCACGCCGACTACCACCGCTACGCGGGCGCCGACGAAGTGATCCAACCCCGGAGCGTGCTCGGCGATTCGCTGGCCGGCAAAGCGTCTTCGTCGGTCTCCACGGATCTCGACGGCGCGGTCGAGATCGCCGCCGATCTCGAGATCAGCGAACTGCTCATCCAGCCCGGATCGCCACTCGACGGGGCCACGATCGGCGACTGCGGCATCCACGAACTGCGGGGCACCCACATCGTGGGGGCGTGGTTCCGCGGCGAGTTCGTCTCGCCGCCGAGCCCGACCAGAGTCATCGACGAGTACACCGTGTTGCTCGCCGTCGGCCCGGAGGACGGCGTCGAGACGATGAAGCGACGCAGCCTCTCCCGGGACGATCCCCCGCAGGGCCACATCACCGTCGCGGGGTACGGCGTCGTCGGCTCGGCGGTCGCGGAGGCGGTCACCGCGGCAGGGCTGTCGGTGACGGTCATCGACATCGAGGACGAACCCGGTGTCGACGTCGTCGGCGACGTGACCGATCCGATCACGCTCGAGGAGGCCGACGTGGGGTCCTCGGAGGCGATCGTCCTCGCGCTGTCGGACGACACGACGGCGCTGTTTGCCGCACTCGTCGCCCGGCAGGTCGTGCCGGAGACGGGGATCATCGCGCGGGCCAACGAGGACGATTCGACGCCGAAGCTCTACCGTGCCGGCGCGAAGTACGTCCTATCACTGCCGACCGTCAGCGGCCGGATGCTCGCCTCGAAGCTGCTGGACGAGGAGGTGATCACCCCCGAGACGCAGGTGGAAGTCGTCCGGCGAGAGGCGCCAGCGCTGGTCGGACGGACCCTCGGCCAGGCCGACGTGCGCGCTCGGACCGGCTGTACCGTGATCGCTATCGAACGCGACGGGCAGACGCTGACCAACGTCGACGCCGACCTCCGGGTTCGGGACGGCGACACGCTGGTCGTCGCCGGCGACGACGACGCCATCGACGCCTTCGCCGAACTCGCGACGTAGCTACGTGGGTTGGCCGGGGCGCTCGGGACTGAGGGCGACGACCCAGACGCCGAACAGCACGGCGCCGACGATCTCCGGGACCGCGATTCCGCGACCCAGCCACCCGAGCCACACCGGCCACGCGACGGGTGCGAGCAGCCCCGTGAGCAGCGAGAGCTTCCCCCTGGGGAGGCGAAACCGGGCAACGCCGTCGACGACGGCGGTCAGCGCGGCGAGACCGAAAAAGGCGAGCGCGAACGGAACGTGGAGGGGTTGGTCGGCGGGCGCCAGCCCCACGCCGGCCATCGACACCAGCGCGAGCAGATACGCCGCCGCGCGGATGTGGCCCAGTCGGTCCGACGCGGCGCTCCACAGCGCCCACGCGTAGGGGAGGCCGACCAGGCCGCCGCCGATCAGCGAGCCGTTGAACAGCCACGCCGTCCCGGGAGCGACCCCGAGATCCGAGAGCGCGCTCGTCCGCCAGGCGAACGTCTGTGAGATCGTCGTTGCAGCCACGATACCAGTGAGGGCGATGGCGACCGCAGCCGGCCCGCTGAGTCGCGCGAGACGGCGTCGGGTCCAGCCGGCGAAAAACGAAGCTGACACGGGCGGCGAGACGGACGCGAATAAGTTAGCCCTTCGGGCGGCGGTCTCCCACCCGCCACGGCGAGTGGGTGGATTGATGTACGACGCGCCGCTCTCTCGACTGTGAGCGAGCGTTCGATGACGCTGTTCGCCTACGGGAGCCACCTCCAGCCGGTCCGGAGCGGCCGGGCCGCCGACGCCGCGAGCGCACTCGCGTGGATCGTCGGCGCGGCCGCGACACTGGGACACCCGGCGGGGCTCGCCCTCGCCGGGTTCCTGCTCGGGATCGTCGCCACGTCGGTCGAGCGCGCGGTCGCCGCGGGCGCGAGCTTCGGCATCTCCGTCGCCGCCGCCGGCGTCGTCTGGCTGACCGTCACGGGGGCGATGCCGCCGACGGCCGGGTTCACCCCCATCGAGATGCTCGGGCTGGCGTTGGTCGGGCCGCCGACTGTCGCCGCGATCGTCCGCGCGCTCGGCTGACCGGCGAGGACCCATCAAACGGCTGTCTAGAGGCCGGGGGAACGCTCCACAAAGTATTTTGAGGGCACCGGGCGAGTAATCTTCTAAGATGAAGAGTGAAACGGTCGAGCGGGTGACCGAGTGGGACTCGGAGCCGTTCTCCGGCGGGCACGCGGGACTCCGTGAGTTCGCCGATCGGGAGTTCACGGGCGCCGTCACCGACGGCGGGGCGTGGCTGTTCATGCTGAACGGGCGAGTGCTCGGCGTGTTCGACGGCGGGATCGATCGGTTCGCCGACGCCGACGGCACCGCGTACGTCGCCCCCGACCGATCGCTCCCGCTGCTGTTCGCGATGCGCGAGACCGCCGGGGAGGTCCGCGGCGAGTACTACACCGAGGAGACGCCGCTGTCGGAGGTCGACCGAACGCTCCAGTCGGGCAACTTCACTGGCTACGTGGAGCTCTCCGAGAACGTCCTCTCCGGCGATTACTTCCTGGCGTACTACGGCGGTCGCCGGATGCCCGTCGCGTTCGTCGGCAACCAGAAACGCCGGCTCACCGGCGACGAGGCGTACGAGCGCGCGGCCGACGAAGTCGGGATCTACCGCGTCAAAACCGTCAACGTCGAGATCGTCGACGTGCCTGAACCCGCCGGCGCCGGCGATTCGGCCGCCGCAGGCGGCGCTACGACAGTCGACGACGACGACGGTTCCGCCGACCAGCCCAGCCCAGCCGAGGAGGACGCCACGGCAGGTAGCGACGGGCAGGAATCGACGACGGGGACGGAGTTCGCGACGGCGCCGTCCACCGGCAGCGAGGCGCCGGCACAGGAAGAAACCGAGGCGGCGCCCTCTTCGGACGGCCATCAGCCAGCGGCCGAATCACGGCGCAATCCCACGCCCACCGACAGCGCCGGCGCGGGGTCGGCACCGGCCGCGGAGTCGGCGTCGGCCGAGCCCGAACGGGCCGCGACGGAGGCCGCCGAGGCGGCGATGGCCAACGGCGCGGACACGGCGACGACCAACGGCGCGGACACGGCGACTGCCGACAGTACGGACGCGACGGCGATGGACTCCGCGAACGACCGCAGCGAGGGAACTCCGAGCCAGTCCGGTTCGGCCAGTCGCTTCGAAGGCGAGTCCGAGTGGCGCGAGACGACGACGATCCCCGCGCTCGACCCCTCGGAGTCGGTGTCGATGGAGGCCGCGAGCGAGTCGGCCGAACCCCCGGCCTCGGAGAGCACGTCGGAAACCGCGAGCACTGCCGAGCCAGAACCGGCATCCAGCGAGACGGTCACGGCGCTGCGCGAGGAGCGCGATCAGTTGCAGGAGCGCGTCGAGGAGCTCGAGGCGGAGACCGATCGCCTCCGCAACGAGCGCGACCGGCTCGAACGCGAACGCGACGACGCGGCGGCGACGGCCGACGAGCTCGAGACGGAAGTCGCGGAGCTCCGGGCGACCGTCGACGAGCTGGAGAGCGAGCTACGTGGCGCCGAAGCCGAACTCGAGGCCGCCCAGGAGTACCTGCCGGAGGGCGACCACGAGGTCCCGCCAGAGGAGGCGATCGCCGGGACGAGCCTGTTCGTCCGGTACGAGCGCAAGGGCGGCCCGACGCTCGAGGACGCCCACAACGGCGACGCCGACCGCGAGGCGGTCAACGACAACCTCCGGCTCGAACACCACACCGAGTTCGACGACGACGGCGCCGTCGTCGACGGCGAGCCGTTCGAGGCGTGGCTTCGAACCACCGTCGAGTACGAGTTCGTCGAGTGGCTCACCCGGTCGCTGCTGCACGACGTGCGCGAAACGCGCAACCAGACCGCCATGGGGAAGCTGTTCGGCGCCATCCCGGAGATCGACCGGATCGAGTTCCGTGGCAGCGTCGAGCTCGGCGAGGAGGCCGAGGAGGAGAGCGCGTCGTTCGACATCGTGCTCCGGGACCGGATGGGCCAGCCCCTGATCGTGACTGACCTGAACAGTTCACGCGAGCCCGCGACCGAGCCGATGCTCGAGTCGCTGCTCCGGAACGCGACGCCGGTCGGCGAGACGAACGAGCAGCTCGCGGCGGCGTTTTTCGTCACGTCGAGCTACTACGAGCCGGGTGCGCTGGAGACCGCCGAGGACGCGACTGGCGGCGGGTTCCTGGGCCGTGGCAAGCACAAGAGCTTCGTGAAGCTCTCGCGCAAGGACGGCTACCACCTCAGTCTCGTGGAGACCCGCGACGGCGAGTTCCACGTCAGCGTGCCAGAACTGTAAGCCGCAGTAAAAGTTAGTTCTCGGCTTCCGGCGCGGAGTCGATCCGCATGTCCCGCAGTTTGTCGACGGTGTCGTCGAGTTTCTCGTCGAGGTCATCGACGAACTCGGCGGTGTGGTCGGTGGTGATCGCACCCTGGCTCGACGGCTCGATCAGGTTCTCCTCCTCGAGCACGCGCAGCGAGTAGCGAACCTTGTGGTGGGGGTAGCCCGTCTCGTTCGACATCTTCACGATGCCGATCGGTTCGTTCTCGATAACCATCCGGAGGACCTGGAGGTGTCGCTCCAGCATATCCACTTCTTTCTCCAGTCGATCTATCATGCTGTATGTTAACTTCTCTTGGGAGAGGTTAAAACTTCCCCTCGCCGCCAGCGGGCTGCCGAGTGAGTGAGCTACACACGCAGGGTTGTTAACGGTTCTGGCGACGGCAGCGGACCGAAGCTGTGTTCGTCCTCGAATCCGGTCGGCGATGGGCGCATCGTAATCGGTTTAGCCGGGGCTAGTGAATCGCCGCGTATGACCGTCACAATCGTCGGGGCGCAACTCGGCGACGAAGGGAAGGGCGCCCTCGTCGATCGCTGGGGCGAGGAGGCCGACACTGTCGTGCGGTATCAGGGCGGGGACAACGCCGGACACACCGTCGTCGAGGGCGGCGAGGAGTACAAGCTCTCGCTGGTCCCGAGCGGCTGTGTCCGGGGGAAGACCGGCGTGCTCGGCAACGGCTGCGTCGTCAACCCCCGGACGCTGTTCGACGAGATCGAGACCCTCCGAGAGAAGGGACTAGAGCCCGACGTGCGCGTCGCGAAGCGCGCGCACGTGATCATGCCGTACCACCGCGTGTTCGACAACATGGAGGAGGCCGACAAGGAGGACTCCGACATGAAGGTCGGCACCACCGGCCGCGGCATCGGCCCGACGTACGAGGACAAGGCCGGCCGGCGCGGGGTGCGCGTCGGCGACCTGCTCGACACGGACGTGCTCCGGGATCGACTGGAGTACACCGTCTCGAACAAGCGCGCCATCGCCGAGGACGTGTACGGGATCGACGCCGGCGTCGAGTTCGAAGTGGACGAGCTGGTCGCGGAGTTCGCCACCTACGGCCAGCGCCTCCGAGAGAACGACATGCTCGTCGAAGCCGGCGACTTCCTCTACGAGCAGCACCAGTCGGGCGGGAACCTCCTGTTCGAGGGCGCCCAGGGGACGAGCATCGACATCGACCACGGCAACTACCCCAACGTCACCTCCTCGAACCCGACCGCCGGCGGCGCCGCCGTCGGCTCCGGCGTCGGACCGGGCGTCGTCGGGGACGGCGAGATCGTCGGCATCGTGAAGGCGTACCTCTCCCGGGTCGGCGAGGGGCCGCTCCCGACCGAGATGACCGACGGCGACGAGGCCGAACTGGCCGACGAGATCCGCGAGAAAGGCGGCGAGTTCGGCACCGTCACCGGCCGGCCGCGCCGGATCGGCTGGCTCGACGTGCCGATGCTGCGCCACGCCGCGCGGCGCTCGTCGTTCACCGGGCTGGCCGTGAACCACGTCGACGTGCTCGCCGGGCTGGACGAGCTGAAAGTCTGTCACAGCTACGAGCTCGACGGCGAGACCCGGGAGACGATGCCCGCGACGACGGAGGAGTGGGCGCGCTGTGAGCCGAACTTCCGGACGGTCGAGACGTGGAGCGAACAGGACTGGAGCGTCGTCGCCGACGAGGGGTACGACGCGCTTCCGGCCGCGTGTCGCGACTACCTCGAGTATCTCGAGACCGAACTCGACGCGCCGGTGTACGCCGTCGGCGTCGGCCCGGACCGCGATCAGACGGTCGAGCGACACACCCCCTGGGAGTAACGCCGCGACAGCGAGCTTTTCGAACGCGGATGTGGGACGTATTTAGGGGAGAACGAAAACGGTTGGTGTAGACACTCGATGACCGGAGCGTCAAACCCGGAAACACCGCCGGAGGGCCTGGCGGGCGAACCCGGAACCGAGTCGGTCGAACAGTCGAGCGACGTCGAGTACGGCGTCGACGAACGCCCGCCGATGGTCGAGTCGGCGCTGCTGGGACTCCAGCACTACCTCACGATGGTGGGCGCGAACATCGCCGTCCCCCTCGCGCTCGCGACGGCGATGGGGATGCCCGCGGAGTACCAGCCGCTGTACATCGGGACGTTCTTCGTCGTCTCGGGCGTCGGCACGCTGCTCCAGACGGTCGTCGGGAACCGCTACCCGATCGTCCAGGGGGCGACGTTCTCGATGCTCGCGCCCGCGCTGGCCATCATCGGCTTCGTCGGGACGGGCAACTGGGAACAAGCGATCCTCGCGCTCCAGGGTGCGATCATCGTCGGCGGGCTCGTGGAGATCGTGTTCGGCTACCTCGGCGTCATGGGCTGGCTCAAACGCTACCTCTCGCCGGTGGTTATCGCCCCGACGATCGCGCTCATCGGCCTGTCGCTGTTCAGCGCGCCGCAGGTCGCCGCCGCCCAGCAGGCGTGGTGGCTGCTCGGCTTGACTGTCCTCCTGATCGTCGGCTTCAGCCAGTACGTCGACGACGCCCACCGCGTGTTCCGGCTCTACCCCGTGCTGCTGGGGATCGCCGTCGCGTGGGTGCTCGCGACCGGGCTCTCCGTCGTCGGCGTCATCCCCGACAGCTCCCCCGCGTTCGTCGACCTCTCGGTCGTCGCGAACGCCAGCCTGATCCAGGTGCCGGCGCCGCTGCAGTGGGGGATGCCGACGTTCCGAACGTCGTTCGTGATCGGGATGTTCGCGGGCGTCGTGGCGTCGATGATCGAGTCCTTCGGTGACTATCACGCCGTCGCGCGCCTCGCGGGCGAGCGCGCGCCCTCCGCACGCCGGATCAACCACGGTATCGGCACCGAGGGCGTGGCCACGGTGTTCGCCGGCATCATGGGCACTGGGAACGGCTCGACCTCCTACTCCGAGAACATCGGCGCCATCGGCCTCACCGGCGTCGCCTCCCGGTTCGTGATCCAGGCCGGCGCGGTGTTGATGCTGATCGCCGGCTTCGTCGGCTACTTCGGCGCCCTCATCACCACGATCCCGGACCCGATCGTCGGCGGCCTCTACGTCGCGATGTTCGGCCAGATCGCCGCGGTCGGCCTCTCGAACCTGAAACACGTCGACCTCGACTCCTCGCGCAACGCCTTCATCGTCGGCATCTCGCTGTTCCTCGGGCTCGCGATGCCGGCGTACATGGGCAACGTCGGCAGCGCGGCCGCCTTCGCGGAGGGCGTGGCGGCGACACCCGTCGTCGGCCCGATACTCACGGCGTCGGTGCTCCCCGACGCGACGCTACAGATCGTCGCCGACACCGTCTACGTCGTCGGCGGCACGGGGATGGCCGTGGGTGGCATCGTCGCGTTCGTCCTCGACAACACGATCGAGGGAAGCCGGGCCGAGCGCGGCCTCGACGAGTGGGACGAGCTCACCGAGGAGTCCGGCGCCTTCACTTCGGCGTACGAGCGGTTCCTCAAGTAGTCCCGCGGAACCCGCACCCTTTTGGCCCATCCGACCCCACCAACAGCGCATGAAGGAGTCGCTGATGGAGATCGTCTGCTGCCCGATGGACAAACACGACCTCGAGCTCGACGCCGACGAGCGCGACGACGGCGAGATCATCTCGGGGACGCTGACCTGTACCGACTGCGGCGAGTCCTACCCCATCGAGGACGGGATTCCGAACCTGCTGCCGCCGGACATGCGCGACGACGCGTAGGCGGGAAGCTTTTTGCCCGCGTCGGCGGAACTGCCGCCGTGCTCGAACCCTCCCTCGAGAGCCAGCGACGCGGGGACGCACTCGCGTTCGAACTCACTGTCGAGAACACGGGCGACGACCCCGTCGAGCTATCGTTCACGGACGCCCAGCGCGTCCGCGTCTCGGTGTACCCCGCGGGCGCCGACGAGGACGCGACCCCGCTCTGGCGCTCCGACGCCGACCAAATGTTTGCACAGGTGATGGGCTCGGAGACCGTCTCCGCAGGCGAGAGCCGCACGTTCGACGCCGCGTGGTCGGACCCCGATCCGGGCGAGTACTACGTCGTCGCCGAACTTTGCTGTCGAGACCGGACGCTTCGCGCCGAAGAGACGGTGCTGGTCTAACGGAGCCGTCGCCGCCCCCGCTACCGGAGTTCGTCGTAGAGCTGTTCGGTCGCGCGCCGAACCGCCGCGTCGCTGTCCTCGGGCACGTCGTGGCCCAACTCAGCGAGCTTCGTCGTGTCCAGTCGCATCTTCGGCACGTCGCCGGTCCAGCCCCGGTCGCCGCCGGTGAACTCGTACTCGGGGTCGAGCCCCATCACGTCGGCGACGATGTCGGCGATGTCGACGACCGCGGTCGTCGTCTCCGAGCCGAGGTTGTACACGTTGTAGTCGTCCGCGGCGTTCTCGACGACGTCCCGGATCGCGGCCGCACAGTCGGCGACGTGGAGGTAGGACTTCTCCTGTCGGCCGTCGCCGAGGATCGTCAGCGTCTCGGGGTCGTCCTGCAGCTTCTGGATGAAGTCCGGGATCACGTTGCCGCGCTGGCGCGGGCCGACGATGTTCGCAAAGCGGAACACCCACGACTGGATCCCGTAGGAGTGCGCGAACGTCGACACCACGCCCTCGTCGGAGAGCTTCGAGGCGCCGTAGATGCTGATCGGTTCGAGCGGGCCGTAGTCCTCGGGCGTCGGCCGGGGCGCCTCGCCGTACACCGTCGACGAGGAGGTGAAGGCGAGTGCGTCACAGCCGATCTCGCGCATGCGCTCGAGAACGTTGTACGTCATCTCGGTGTTCTCCTCGAACACCTGGCGCTCGGCTTCGGGATCGTCGACGCGCACGTCGGTGTGGGCCGCGAAGTGGAACACCACGTCGGTCTCTCCGGTGATCACGTCGGCCACGTCGTCCGGGTCGAGCACGTCCGCCTGCGCGAACGCGACGCCGTCGGGGACTGCCTCGCGGGCGCCCTTCGAGAGGTCGTCGACGACCAGCACGTCGTTCTCGTCGGCCAGTACCGCTGCGAGGTGGGAGCCGACCAGTCCCGCGCCGCCGGTGACGACCACGTTCTTGCCGCTGAGTTCCATGTCGGCGACTGTTCGGGTTCGGGGAAGTGCGTTCCGGTCACCGTCGGCGCCGCGGGCACCGACCGGAAACCGAAAGCGCCTCCCTTCGGCCCCCACTCCGTCGGGATATGCAGGAAGCGCCGGAGTGCTGTGTGCTGCGGTTCGGCCACCGGCCGGGCCGGGACGACCGGATGACCACCCACGTCGGCCTCACGGCCCGGGCGCTGGGTGCCGACCGCGTCATCTTCCCGGACAACGCCGGTCAGGCCGCGGAGACGGTTCGGGACATCACCGAGCGCTTCGGCGGCCCCTTCGAGGTCGAACTCGACGACGAGCAGCGCGCGACCATCCGGAACTGGGCGGGAACGGTCGTCCACCTCACGATGTACGGTGAGGAGGTACAGACCGTCCAACACGAGATCCGCGAGGCTCACGTCGACGAGCCGATCCTGATCGTCGTCGGCGGCGAGAAGGTGCCGTTCGAGGTGTACGACCACGCGGACTGGAACGTCGGCGTCACGAACCAGCCCCACTCCGAGGTGGCTGGGCTCGCCGTCTTCCTCGATCGGCTGTTCGACGGCGACGAGCTCGACCGCAAGTGGGCGGGCGGCGAGCAGCGCGTCCTCCCGATGGAGACGGGCAAGCGCGTGGTGGACCCGGACGCGGTGGACGAGGACGGGACCGTGGACGACAGCGCGATCGACGAGGAGTGAGTTCGCTGGCGCTGGTCTGCCCGTCAGCTCCTCGCGGGCGAAACTGAGCGAGCACGAGCCGACCGTTTCGACGCGTGAACCCGGCTCGTCGGACCGATAACCCACAACGTTGAAGCGCATGCCCCTTTTACGTCACCGCAATGGCTTTTGAGGAACTCTTGGAGGACCCAGTGATTCAGAAGTACCTCCACGACCTGGTCGGTCCGACCGGGATGCCCGTCGCCGCCGCCCCGCCGGACGGCGAAGTGACCGACGAGGAACTGGCCGAGGAACTCGGCCTCGAACTCAACGACGTTCGTCGTGCGCTGTTCATCCTCTACGAAAACGATCTGGCCGCGTACCGTCGGGTCCGTGACGAGGACTCGGGCTGGCTCACCTACCTCTGGACGTTCCACTACGAGAACATCCCGGAGAACCTCGAAGAGGAGATGCACCGTCTCGCGGACGCACTGGATCAGCGACTGCAGTACGAGAGCGAACACCAGTTCTACCTGTGTGAGAACTGCTCGCTGCGCTTCGAGTTCGAGGAGGCGATGGAGTTCGGCTTCGAGTGCCCCGAGTGTGGCACCCAGCTCGAGGCGATGGAGAACACCCGCATGGTCGAGGCCATGGAGTGGCGCCTCGACCAGCTCCGTGACGAACTCAACCTCGAGGCTGCCTGATGGTCGTCCTCGCAACCAAGTGCTACGTCGAGGGCGACGCCCGCGAGCGCGCACTCGACAGCCTCGACTCGCTGGTCGCCAACGACCTCGCCGAGCTCGACGTGGAGTGGACGATCGGCGTCCTGGACACCGAGTTCGTCTCGGTCACCGTCGACGGCGACGACGAGACGGTCGCCCAGAACCTCCTCCGGGAGCGCTGGGGCGAGATCACCGACCACTTCGACGACGGCGAGACGTACGTCGGCACGCTCCGGTCGTGGGACGACGACGGCTGGACACTCGACGCCGGCAAACCCATCGAGATCTCCCGTGACGACCTCGGCCTCGGGCCGGGCGACCCCTCGCAGATCCGGGATCGCTTCGGCGTCGTCCAGCACACCCCGCTACGGTTCGTCTACGACGCCGACGGCGACCACCGACTCGCCGACGAGAGCCGGGATATGCTGTACGACTGGAGCCGCAGCGACGACGACGGCGCGAGCTCGGGCGGCCGCCTCAACGTCAACTCCGCGACCCGCGGCGAGGTGCGTGCGACGCTCAACCGCGCGGGCCACGCGCGGGACGTGATCACCGTCGAACGACTCGGCCTGCTCGAACAGAGCGTCGTCTGTACCGAGGGCACCGATCCGCCGGGCCTGCTCGCCAGCGTCGGCGAGTATCTCCCGGCCGAACTGAAGGCCGTCGTCCCGTAAGGATGAACCGTCGACACCTCGCGTTGGTCGCGCTGGTCGGAATGCTGGCGCTCAGCGGCTGCCTCGGCGGCGGCCCGACCAGCGCCGACCGACTCGACGAGGCGCCCGCCCAGCCCTACGACTGGGACGCCGAGGGCGACGTTCACATCACGGTCACGGACAACGTCACCTACCGCGCGGTGTACGACGTGACGGCAGTCAACGAGAGCATCGAGCTCTCCCGGCCCGGCTTCCTCGGCACCGACGAGCCGCTCACGGTCAGTGCGCTGCGGTATCGCTACCCCAACGGCACCGTCGTCAACGGCTCGGCGTTCGAGACCCACGGCGGCGACGTGCGCACCCAAAACAACCAGCTAGTGATCGAACCGCCGGGCGAGGACGGGCGACTCGCCTACGCCGGCGAGAGCACGCCCAAGCAGTTCACCCACCCCGTCGCGGTCGAGGGCGGGAACTACACCGTCGTCCTGCCGGAAGACCGGGAGGCGTCGGTGCCGCTGTTCGGCCGGATCGTCCCGACGCCGGACACGAAGACGGTCGTCGACGGCCACCTCACGATCGAGTGGACCCAGATCTCCAGAAACGCGCTCTCGGTGCGGTTCTACCTCCCGCGTGACGTGCAGCTGTTCGCCGGGCTGCTGGCCGGCCTCGTCGGCGTCGCCATCGTCGGCGTCGGCTACTACCGCCGGAAGATCGGCGAGCTCCGGTCGCGCCGCGAGGAGATGGGGCTGGACGTCGACATCGACCAGGACGACGACGAGGGGCCGCCGCCGGGGATGCGCTGAGTACGACGACGTGACGCGGCTCTTTTGCGCCCCCGGCCGTTACGCCGAGTATGTCCAACCGGAACGACGTAGCTCCCGGCACCGTCGGCGTCGACCTCCGCGAGGAGGGTGTGGTCGTCGAGTACGACGACGGCCGCGACACGCTCTACCGGGGCGTCCCCAGCGCCGAGGCGGGCTCGGTCCGGACCGGCCCGGGGAAGGAGTGCCACGTGCTCGTGACCGATCCGACCGAGACCGAGGGCGTGATGCTCTACATCAACGACCTGACAACCGAAGACGAGATCCTCGAAGACACCGGCGTCGGCCGGGTGATGCTCGAGTCCGGGGCCGAGGAGGAGGTGTTCCCCGGCGTGACTGCACGCCACGTCGAAGGCCGGCGCATCGAGGTCGAGGCCGATCCCGAGGAGGCCCGCGGCCGCGTGTTCGTGTTCGTCGAGGACGACTGGGGCGAGCAGAGCTTCGAGATCGTCTCCGCGGAGGCCTGACCCGCGGCGCTGCCGCCACTACCAAATGCTCGGCTGGCGAGCGGAGGGTCGTACTCGCCGGCTACTGCAGGTAGGACGGATCGTCGCCGGCGCAGTTCTGTTCGTGCTGGCGGGCGTCGCTCTCCTCGTCGAACAGCAGGCCGCAGTTCTCACACTGGTACCACGTCATTCCGTCACGTTCCGTGGCTTCGACCATAGCCGGACGTGGGACGGGGCGCGGTAAATCGGTTCTGCCGAGTGTCACGTCCGCGTCCGGCGGCCGTGCGCGTCGGCTCGTGTCGCTCCTTCCGTAACGTGCAAATGGGTGGCCCGCCGAGCGAGCGTATGCGCGGAGTGCCCACCGATTCCGCACAGCCTACACAATGACGCTCACCAAACGGGTCATCCCCTGCATCGACGTAGACGTTGACGAGAACGGCGAACCGGCGGTGTACACCGGCGTCAACTTCGAGGATCTGAAGTACACCGGCGACCCGGTGGAGATGGCCAAACGCTACAACGAGGCCGGCGCCGACGAGTTCGTCTTTCTCGACATCACCGCGAGCGCGGAGGGTCGGGAGACGATGCTCGAGACGGTCTCGGCGGTCGCCGACGAGGTGTTCATCCCGCTGACCGTCGGCGGCGGCATCCGCACCACCGACGACATCAAGGAGACGCTGCGCGCCGGCGCGGACAAAGTCAGCATCAACTCCGGGGCGATCGACAACCCCGACCTGATCGACCGCGGCGCCGAGGCGTTCGGCTCGCAGTGTATCGTCATCTCGCTCGACGCGCGCCGACGCTACGACGAACAGGGCGAACACTACGAGCGCGTCGACGGCGAGTCCTGCTGGTTCGAGTGCACCGTCAAAGGCGGTCGCGAGGGGACCGGCATCGACGCCGTCGAGTGGGCCGAAGAGGCCGAGTCCCGTGGCGCGGGCGAGCTGTTCGTCAACTCGATCGACAAAGACGGCACGAAGGACGGCTACGACATCCCGCTGACCTCGGCAGTCTGTGACGCCGTCTCGACGCCGGTGATCGCCTCCTCGGGCTGTGGCTCGCCCGCGGACATGTACGAGGTGTTCACCGAGGCCAACGCCGACGCCGGACTCGCAGCCTCCATCTTCCACTTCGACGAGTACACGATCGAAGAGGTCAAGCAGTACCTCGCCGAGCGCGGGATCCCGGTCCGGATCTGACCGGCGCCGCAGCGCTCACCGGTCATGGGTTCGTCAGAACAGCGTTCTCGCAGGATCGACCGTCGAGAGAGATCGAGAACGGTGTTACGCGGTCGCCGCCGACTTGAACGCGCTGCGGAGGAACTCGGTTTTCTGGCTCACGTCGCCAGCGGCGTCCTCGAGCACGTCGAGCGGATCAGCGTCGCCCTCGGTCGTGATCGAGAGGATCGGTTCGGTCTGGCCCCCCGACTGCTCGGGGTTCACGTCGTAGGTCGCGGCGGCCACGTCGTCGTTCTCCAGCAGCGTCCCCTTCAGGACGTTCATGAACGTGTGTCCCTCGCCGGCGACCTCAATGCGGAGTTCCTCCTCAGTCTTTTCGATGACCCGCAGTTCCATGGCTATCGCTTGTCGGGGTCCGCGTTTGAGTGTTTCGGGACCGAGACGCGGTCGCTCGGCGGTCGAGCCCTGGACGGACCGGAACCACACGACTCAATTACGCAGATTCCCTCTCCAGAACCATGGACGCGTTTGCCCCGGCCAGCGTGACGGCCGTGTTCGCCCCCGACGAGGTCGACACCGGCTCTCGCGGCGCCAGTGTGGCACTCGAAGACGGCGTGATCGTCTCGGTCGAAGATGCGGCCGAAACCACGGTCGCCGTCGACGGCGAACCGGTCGAGTTCGAGCCGGTGAGCCGCGTGCTGGACCGTCTCGGCGTCTCGGCCAGCGTCGACGTGCAGCCTGAAGTCCCACTCGGCGCCGGCTTCGGCGCCAGCGGCGCCGCCACGCTCGCGACGGCGCTCGCTGCGAACGAACGCTTCGAACTCGGCCGGTCCCGTGACCAGCTCGTCGAGCACAGCCACAAGGCCGAAGTCGCCGCCGGCACCGGGCTCGGCGACGTGTTCGTGCAGGACGCCGGCGGACTGGTGTACAACGTCGGCGACGGCCGGCAGCGGGTCGCGACCGACCAGCCCGTCGAGTACGCCACCTACGGCGGGCTCTCGACCGCCGACGCGCTCGCGGACGAGGAGCTGATGGACGTCGTGCGGGAGGAGGGCGGCTCCGTGCTCGATTCGCTGTCCGAGCCGCCGACAGTACGGCCACTGATCGAGCGCTCGTGGCCGTTCGCACAGACGCTCGGCCTGTCGACCGAGCGCGTCGTCGAAACCGTCAGCCGCGTCGAGGACGCGGGTGGGGTGGCGACGATGGCGATGCTCGGGGAGACAGTCGTCGCCGTCGACTGCGAGGGCGTGCTCCCCAACCGGACGCGTGTCTCCGCCGAGGGCGCCCGCCTGCGGTAGACCCCCCCGAAACCACCGGGACCACCACCTTCAAGCCCCGGACCCGACCCTGTAGAGACATGGACGGCCACGCCGCCGCCCCCGGTGCGGGGACGGTGCTGAACGCGCTCGCCACCGGCCGTGGGTCGGCGTTCGCACTCGACTTCGACACCAGCGCGCACGTCGACCTCGACGACTCCGGCGAGGTCGTCGGCGAGATCGACGGCCAGCCCGACGCCGACACCGAACTGATCGAGCGCTGCGTCTCGCTCACGCTGGAGCGCTGGGGCGACGACCCGGCGGCTGCCGAACTCCCGCAGCCTGTCGGCGGCACGGTCCGCACCGAGAGCGACGTTCCGACCGCCGCAGGGCTGAAAAGCTCTTCTGCAGCCGCGAACGCGACCGTTCTGGCGACCGTCGACGCCCTCGGGCTCGCCGGCATCGTCGACCCGGAAGCGGCCTGCCGAGTCGGCGTGCAGGCCGCCCGTGAAGCGGGCGTCACCGTCACTGGCGCGTTCGACGACGCCAGCGCGTCGATGCTCGGGGGGCTCACGGTCACCGACAACACCGCGGACGAACTACTCGCCCGCGAGGAAGTGGCCTGGGACGCGCTGGTCTGGACGCCGCCGGAGCGAGCCTACTCCGCCGACGCCGACGCCGACCGCTGCGAGCTGGTGGCGCCGATGGCCCGTCTCGTGGAGGAACTCGCACTCGACGGCGAGTACGCGCGGGCGATGACCGTCAACGGGCTCGCGTTTTCGGCGGCGCTCGGCTTCTCGGCGGACCCCGCCGTCGAGGCGATGCCCCACGCCGCGGGCGTCTCACTCTCCGGGACGGGACCGAGCGTCGTCGCCGTCGGTGATGCCGACGGTCTGGCGCGCGTCGAAGCGCTGTGGGCCGACCGACCGGGCGAGACGCTGCGGACGACGACCCGCGCTACTGGAGGCCGATACCTATGACCGATCGAACACCCGACGACATGACGCTTGAGGAACTGCGCGAGGAGATCCAGCAAATCGACCGCGAACTGGTCGAACTCATCGCCCAACGGACCTACGTCGCCGACACCATCGCCAGTGTCAAGGACGAACAGGGGCTCCCGACCACGGACGAGGATCAGGAGCAGGCGGTGATGGACCGCGCGGGCGAGAACGCCGAGCGCTTCGACGTGGACTCGAACTTGGTGAAAGCGATCTTCCGGCTGCTGATCGAACTGAACAAGGTCGAGCAGCGGGAGAGCCGCTGAAGGAGATCAGTTCACACTTTTCGACAGCTCAGCTCCCGCCTTGAACTTCACATCCTGAGACGCCCGACTGGCACTCGTCAAGTGAAGTACCGGCGCATCCACCGCCACATGCTTCAACTCAACCTTTCCCTCATACCCGGACTTCCCCGGACGCTTCCGAATCCCATCAGCCAGCCGACTCGAAAGGACCCCCGCCTTCACCAACTCCTCCGACGTACCCGAATCAATACGCGCCCCCCGACGAGCACGCTCACCCGACACAGCTCGCGACATCGCCTCACTGTAATCGAAGCAGCACTCGATACCAACCACCTGCGTCGGGCCAGCCATCGATAACACCGTCTCTGAATCCTCGTACAGCGCAGCATCATCGATAACCCACCCACCCGTGTACACGAGCTGGTCATCACTCTCGACACGAGACACGTAGAACAACGCCGGGAACGCGTGCGGGCATGCTGGTGGCTGTACCATCGCCTGTGAGATGATACGCCCCTGATGTGTCAACTCTACCGGTACGTCTCTCGCCGCACGCCCCCACTGACTCAAATCATCGGGTTCGTACGCGTCACCATCCACCGGGCACACGAGCACGGACGCCCCGTCCTCAGCCGTCGACGAATTGACAACCCCCCTCCCCCCATCACTCGTTCGGACCGCTTCGAGGCTACCACCCGTCGCCACCGGTCCAGTAACCTCCGCAACGAAGTGGGGCGTCGTCCCACACACCGCCCCCGGGTAAATGCCGGTGTCGTCATCATCACAATCACCACCACCACGTGACTTCTTCGAATCGGCCTTCGAAAGCCCCGCAAAACTACCATCGCCCGTCAGATAGGCGATGAGTCGCTCCGGCGTCACCGTCGCCGCGATACTCTCACTCCCACCCGGAACCTCCGCATCCGGCAAACACACAGTGAACCGCTCACCAACAATCGGCTCCCCACCCAGATACGCGACAAGCCCGTCGTCGCCCTCCTCAACATCAGACACACCATCCCCATCGGAGTCATCATCCGACCACTCCGTCTTCTGTTTGTTGCTCCGCGACGAATTGTAGTCCTGTGCCATCACCGCAGACGACGTAACCCACCCCTCCAACTCGACCTCCCCCGACAACAACCCAGAGCCGCCAGACACCGTCGGCGTCAACCGACTCACGTGTGGCCCACCGCGAGCCATCTCGAACGTGACTTCCGTCTCATCGTCATTCCACTCCACACCTGCAAACACCGCCGCGGGCGACGACCCCGTGTTCGTCACTGACGACGCAACCCGGCTCACACACCCGGCAAGCGACCCAGCCGCGACGGCACCGCCTACTGCGAGGAGGCGACGGCGGCTAATGCTAACGCGTGGCATATTACTTGCGACACCGTCTGGTCTTCGTGAACTCATAATCAGGTAGTAAAAGCGATAGTAGGTGATAAGGATTCCTGTATTTATAAATAGAATATGAAAATTTGATGCCTGTGCCGGTTCTTTTCGCTGGGTCTGTGACAGAGTGCATCCGTCCCGGAAGACGTACGATGACGTCGGGAGCGACAGTAGGACCTCGTGGGGGTGTTCAACACGGCGAAGTCATCGAGTCATTCGACACGGTGTGAGTCCCCGACTCAGCGGCGCTGAGGGAATCAGAGAGGTACACAGTTTCGCATATGAGTTTTCGCTACCTGAACCAGGTCGAGCAGCAGGAGCACCGATAGGTGAACTCCCCCCTCGTCGCCGAGATCGATCGCTCAGTTAGACGTACGGCTCGGGATCGAGATCGCGCTCGTTACGGTACTGGTCGACGAACTCAGTCACGTCGAACTCGAGCATCTGCTCTTCGAACTCGGTCATCGCCCGGTCGCTCTCGGCGTGGGAGACGGCGTGTTCCATCATCTCGATCACCAGCTCCACGATCACCTCGTGGAGCCGGCGGGCGTCGAACTCCGAGATCCACACCATCGCGAACCCCACGTCGCCCTCGTCGGTCGCGTCGGCGACAGCGATCTGTTCGGGGAACTCCTCCATCACCATCCCCATCAGGTGGGGGGTTCCGAAGTCCGGCATCTCCTCGCTGGTCGTCTCGACGACGTCGTCGAGCGTCTCCACCAGGAACTCCGGGAAGAACCGGGTCGGTGGGTGCATATCCATCACGACGGCGTGGCGCTCCCCGCAGTCGCAGTCGAGTTCGCGCATCCCGAGGTCGAGCGACGTGAGCGCGACCGTCTCGCCACATGGGAGCTCTAGCCGCTCGGCGCCTGCGTTCGACATAGTCCAGAAAGGGGGCTGGCGGGCTAAAAGGCCGCCGCTCCGGGGCTACTCGTCGTCCGTTTCGGCGTCGTCCTCGTCGGACGTTTGCGCTTCGACTTCTGCCTCGACCTCCGTTTCCGCTTCTTCACTCTCTGCTTTCTCCTCGTCCGCGTCTTCTCCCTCGTCCGTTTCCTCTGCTTCCGCTTCACCCTCTGCTTCTTCCGCTTCACTTTCTGCCTCCTCCTCACTCTCTGCTTCCTGCTCCCGTTCGAGACCCTCGATCTCCAGTTCGACCTCGATTTCGATCCCGTCGGTTTCGAGTTCGGCCTCGACCTCTCGCTCGTCGCCCGACTCGATCTCGAGTTCGTGGCTGTCCACCTCGACTTCTACCTCGACGTCGACGTCGATGTTCGGCTTGTGGGCCATGCCCGAGAGTTCGGTGCGAACCGTCATAGTTCGTGCGGCCAACGTGGCGTGGACGCGTCGCGGCGACTCTGGCGGTACCGCCATCACTCGCGGGTCAGGGCGCTCCCTGCTCGCCTCCGCGGTCGGTTCCTCCTCACGCCGTTCGGCGGCACGACCTCGCCTCCGACACGCTTTACCCCGGAACACCCCCACCCTAACGCATGCAAGAGGAGACTCGCGTCGAGTGGCGTCAGTGGGGTCAGGACGCCTTCGACGAGGCCCGTGAGCGCGCCGTTCCGGTACTACTCTCGCTCTCGACGACGTGGTGTGTCGACTGTCACGAGATGGACGCGACCACCTACGCCGACCCAAACATCGCGGCCAACGTCAACGACCGCTACGTCCCCGTGCGCGTCGACGCCGACCGCCAGCCCCGGGTGCGCGAGCGCTACGCCGCCGGCGGCTTCCCGTCGACGGTGTTTCTCACCCCCGACGGCGAGGTGCTCTCGACGGCCACCGCGCTCGCCCCCGACGGGATGCGGCAGGTGCTGAATCGCGTCGCCGAGAACTACGCCGAGAAGGGCGATGACGCCGGTCGCGTCCCGCGCGCGCTCTCGGGGGACCTCCCGCCTGCGGGGACGGTCGACGCCGCGATCGAGGAACAGCTGGCTGGCCAGCTCGGCGAGAAGTTCGACGACCGGTTCGGCGGGTGGGGCCGGGACGCGAAGTTCCCGCTGGCCCGGACCGTCGAGTTCGCGCTCAAGCGTGAGCGCGACCAGGCGCTCCGCAGCCTCGACGCCGTGCGAGACCATCTCCACGACGACGTGGCCGGCGGCTTCTTCCGGTACGCCGGGCGACAGGACTGGAGCGACGTACACTACGCGAAACTGCTGGACACGAACGCGACGCTGCTGCGGGCGTTCGCCCACGCCTACGTCTACACGGGCGAGGACGTGTACCGCGAGCCGGCCGAATCGACCGTCGAGTTCCTCACCGACGATCTCTGGGCCGGCGTCGCCGTCGGCGGGAGCGTCGGCCCCGGCGAGGGCGCCGAGTACTGGCGAAAGGACGCCGAGGGACGGGCGAACGACCGCTCGCCCCGAACTGACCTCACCGCCTACGCTGGCGGCAACGCCCTCGCCGCCGACGCGCTGCTCACCTTCCACGGCTACACCGACGACGAACGGGCCCGCGAGTACGCCGATCGCGTACTCGACTACCTCGAACGCGACCTCCTCGAACACGGATCAGTCGTCCACTTCCGCGAACGCGGGCAAACCGGCCCGCGGGACGTGCTCGCCGACATCGCCGCCGTCGTCGGCGCGTTCACCCGCGCCGAGCAGATCCTGGGCTACGGCGCCGACGTGGCGAGCACCGTCGCCGACCACGCGATCGAGACGCTCCACGAGGACGGCTCGTTCCGGGACGGGCCCGCGGAGGGCGCCGGCCTGCTCGACCGCCCGCTCCGGCCGCTCGACGGCAACGCCGCGATGGCGAACGCCCTGATCGACCTCGCGATGCTGACCGGCGAGGAGTCCTACCGCGAGATCGCCCGCGAGACCGTCGGCGCCTTCGCCGGCGCGTCCCACCGTGTCGGCGTCCAAGTCGCGGAGTACGGAACCGCTGCGGGCCGACTCTGCCGCGAGCCGCTCGTCGTCGCCGTCGCCGACGACCCCGGAAGCGACCTCCACCGTGCGGCGCTCCGGATCGCGGACCACGAGAAGGTGGTCGTCCCCAACGCCGACGAGTCGATCGCACCGGAACTGGATCGCGGCACCGCTCGCGTCGTCGGCGTCGACGACCCCGCGAGCGATCCCGAGGCGCTGATGACCCGCGTCGCCCAGCGAGAGTAGCCGAGAAACTCGGCGAAACGCTCTCCACGAGTAAACGTCCGGTGAGTTTTTGAGGTCACAGCGTGTGATAAGTGATCATGGCAAGCTTGCGCGATCTGGGGCTCTCGGAGTACGAAGCCCGGGCGTATCGGGCGCTCTTGGACGACTCGCCGAGCACGGCGAAGGATCTCTCGAAGTCCAGTGACGTGCCGATGGGGCGCGTGTACGACGTGCTGAAAGATCTCGAACAGCGGGGGCTGGCCCGGAGTCAGGCGGCGAGTCGGCCAAAGAAGTACGTCGCCGTCGAGCCCGAGGCCGCGCTGGACCGCCTGCTCGAGGCCAAGCGCGACGAGTTAGCGGAGCAGGAGTCCCAGTACGAGGCGGCAGTCGACGAACTGGAGGGCGATCTCGAGGCCGGCGTCCCGACGGAGGAGGGGTTCTGGACCGCCGTCGTCGGCCCCGAGGAGAGCGCCGACCTCCTGCTCGAGCGCCTCGACACCGCCACCGAACACGTCGTCACTGTCGCGGGCGGCCCGACGCCGCAGTTCGACGTGGGGGAGTACGGCGACGAAGTGACGTCGGCGCTCCAGCGCGCGCTCGACCGCGGTGCGGAGGTCGACGTGCTCCTCGGCCCCGAACTGATCGAGACGCTACCGAACACGGTGTTGAAACGCTACGAGAAGGAACTGGCCGACCACCCCGCCTTCGAGGTGCGGACGACCGAGCAGGTCAGCGGCTCGTTCCACCTGATCGACGGTGTCGAGGCGTGCATCGAGATCCCCAACCCCCTGACGCCCCGAGATCCGTTCGCGATGCTCGACCTGAAAGACCGGGCGTTCACCAGCGACGTGCGGGAGACGTTCGACCCGCGGTGGGCCGACGCGGAACCGTTGACGACTGATTAAGCCGAGAGCTCCTCGCGGAGTCGCGCCATCGAGACCTCGCGCTCGGCGACGGCGTCGTGCTGATGGATCGACTCGTCGTTCTCCTGTTTCACGTAGATCACTGCCTCGTCGTCGAGGCCGGGGTAGGCATTGACGACGCCCTCGGCCAGCGAGCGCACGCAGTCCTCGACGAACTTCGCGTTCGCGTGGGCCGCGTACGTCATGTGGTCCTCGTCGGGTCGCTTGGCCATGTTGTAGATCCGGGCGCTCATGCTGTCCCGCGCGATCTCGATCAGGTCCATCAGGTCGACCTCGGGTTCGCTGTCCTGCGTGACCGTCAGCGTCGCGTGCCCGCGCTGGGAGTGGCCGGGCTGGGGCACTTCGTCGAGGAACGCCTCGGCAGTCTCGTCGTCGACGCCCAGATCCGCCAGCGTCTCGCGGGCGCGGGACTCCGACATCCCCTGCGAGCAGGGACAGACCGTCATCCCCGTGACCGTACAGCCGATCTCCTCCTCGATCCCCTCCTCGGTGGCAGTCGCGGAGGCGACGATGTCGACGGTGCTCTGGGTTGGCCGGCCGCTGGCGGGTGTCTCCTCTTTGAGCATCCACTCGGCCTCCATCTGCACTTCGGCGGTGGTGGTGTACTCGTGTTTGGCCAGCAAGCGCTCCGCGGCCTCCCCGCAGAGTGCCTCGACCCGATCAGTTTCGCCGTCGACGGCGTCCTCGAGCACCTCGTCGATGACCTCCATGTTCCGGCTCATGTCGATCCCCTTGCGCCGGCTGGGGAGATCGACGTAGACGGAGAACTCCGCGGTCAGCACGTACGGGCGGTCGTCGCCCTCGAGTTCGACGAGTTTCTCGACACCGGTGACGCCGACCTGACTCAGCCCCACGGTCACGTCGGGCTCGTCCGCCTGCACGTCCGGAAGCTGATGACTCATTACTAACACTCTGTTCCCCGGAGCGATTAGTGTTGTTGGAAGCGGCACGCGCGCTGGCGCACGCGCGGGCGTGACCGGGGTGAGGTCACCGATCGTTCTCGGCTACGGCAGCGGCTCGTTGGCCGACACACCAGTCGCTCCAGTTCGTGCGTCGATGCTGGCTACGACACAGCCACGGCACAGTCTCGTTGGAGCGACACACCGGTCGCTCCAGTTCGTGGGCCGTGGCTGGCTACGGCCAATCGTCTCGCTGGTCGCCTTCCTCGAAGTGGTCCGTCTCGTCGTCGTCCTCGGCCAGCTCCCAGCCCGCCGCCTCGGCGGCGTCGTCGAGCGGGAGGTACTCCCAGCCGGTCGCCTCCGCCTGTTGGCGGTGCTCTTCGTCGGTGCCGACGAACACGTGGCGTTCGGTGTCGAACTGCCGTTTCACGTTCTCCAGGCTCTCCTCGACGCCGCGGGGGCCCGAGAAGAAGTCCTGTCGGATGCGCTCCTTTCGCGTGAAGTTGGTGACGACGTAGGTGGGCTTGTCGCTCACCACGCCGACGTAGCTCGTCCACCCGCGGGCGTCGTTGAACACCGCGTTGGGGTCGGCGATCGACTTCAGCGCGTCCAGTTCGAACGCGAGCGTCATGTCGGAGGAGCCACCAGAGTCCATAGGCGCACTCGGGGCGGTCTCCGCAAAACGACTTCGGTGTCGTCAGCGCGCGAGGCGGCACTCGGTCGGGTGAAAAGTGGTCGGCGTAGTGATCAGTTGTCCGTCGCGGGCGAACTGCGCCGCGACGATCAGTCGTCCTCGCCGGCTGACAGCGTGCCGACGAAATTAATCGTCCGCGACCGGGGCTTCCAGATCGTCGACGCTGAAGGACTTCTCAACCAGCGCCTCCTTCTCGTCGCCGACGTGGGTTCCCTCACGCATCAGCTGCTTGTACGCCGACTGGGGCGAGAGGTCGCCGATCAGGACGCCGCCGACGATGCGGCCGTCCTTGAGCGCCAGGCGGCGCCACTCCGTGTCGGAGTACTTCCGCTCGACGCTGTCGTCGCCCATCGTCGGGTGACCGAACGAGAGGAACGGGAAGTCGAAATGGGTGATGGAGTACGAGGAGACCCAGCGGAACTCCTCGTCGCCGTAGTCGAGCATGTTCTTCGCCGCGGTCTCGCCTTGGGCCTTGGCCGACCCCCACGCGCCGTTCTGGGCCTGCTCGCCAAGGATCACGTCGTTGAACTTCGTGCAGTCGCCGGCCGCGTACACGTCGTCGAGGTTGGTCTGCATGTACTCGTCCACGACGATGCCGCCGTCGTCGTGTTTGATCCCCGTCCCGCGGAGGATCTCGGTGTTGATGTTCAGGCCGATGGCGACGCCGGCGAAGTCGGCGTCGAACTCCTCGCCGTTGGGGTCGACGGCGCTCTCGACGTGGCCGTCGTCGTCGACCTCGAAGTGGTCGACGCCGGACTCGAAGACGGGCGTAACCCCACGCTCGCGCATCGCGTCGTGGAGGATCTCCGCCCCCTCCTCGCTGAGCGCGTAGCGCCACCAGGAGTTCCCACGCATCAGGTAGTGGGCCTCGACGTCCTGTGCGCCACAGATCGCCGCGAAGTCGATGCCCAGCAGGCCCGCGCCGACGATGACCCCCGTGTCGGCCTGCTCGACGTCTTCCTTGATCTTCCGGGCGTCCTCGAACGTCCAGAAGTGGTGGATACCCTCGGCGTCGGAGTTGTCTACCGGAAGCTGGGTGGGCGTCCCGCCGGTGGCGAGCAGCAGTTTGTCGTACTCGTACGTATCGCCCTCGTGGCTCGTGACGGTGTGGCCGTCGGTGTCGATGTCGACGACGAGCGTGTTGAGCCGGAGGTCGATGTCCCGCTCTTCGTACCACTCCTCGTCGTGGATCGAGATGGGGGCTTCAGGGAGCTTCCCCTTCGCGAACTCCTTGATCAGAATGCGGTTGTAGAGAGCTTCCCCCTCGTCGGTGATGACCGTGATGTCGGCGTCGGGTGCGTTCTCCCGTAACGTCTCCGCCGCCGAACTCCCAGCAACCCCATCGCCGATGATCACGAACGATTCGCTCATGGCCTCAAGTTTGGCAGTGGGGGTTAATGTGGGTTGCCATACGGCTTTCGGTAGGGGAACGATACCCACATTCCGCATTCTCGGAGGGTTGAAGGCCGTCGCACTGCAACGTCCGATCGATGAAACTCCGCCAGAACGTTCGCCACTTCGCGGCGAAGCAGGCGCTGACGATGCCGGTCGTCGGGGAGAAGATGAACGAGAAACTGGTAGATCTCCACGTCAGCGTGTTCGGCGACCGCGCCGAGGACGGCGCCCGCGAAGCACGCGAGCCCCGCATGGAGGCGTTTTTCGACTGCACGATGGCCACCTACCTCGCCGCGCTGTCGGACGGCTACCCGGAGGCCGAGGCGCGCGAGATCACCCACCTGCAGGCGAACTTCGACTTCTACAACCACGGCTGGACGGAGATGATGGAGTTCCCGGTCGACGAGGTCGAGGAGCACTACGACCGCTACGCCGCGTTCTTCGAGGCCCACGACATCACTATCGACGACCCGCTGGGGGAGTTTCGAGATCGTGAGATCCCCGAGGCACCCTCGACGCCGGCGAAACTCGACGATCCCGAGCACCCCCACGCGGCGGAGGGGTTCGCCGACGACGTGTACGTCGAGACCGAGGACGGCGTCGTTCGGGGCGATCGGTCCGACGAGATCCAGGAGACGGCGGGCTGAGCGAGATCGGGCGTCGCTCGGCAGTCGCTGAGCGGTTGGCGAACAGGTGACTCAAGTGGAGATCGGCAGCGACGAACGCGGCGGACGGAGTCACACACCCGCGAAGCCCGCCGCGACGGGAGGTCAGGTCACGGTGGGGCTGGCCGCGTTCTCCTACTTGAACTTCGGGACGACTACTCCGCGTTCCGGTCGATCCGCTTTGCACACTCGAACCCGGCGACGATGCCGCCGTCGAGGCTGCGCTCGGGGTACTGGGCCTCGCTGGCCATCCCGGCGTAGTAGAGCCCGTCGGCGACCTCGTTCTGCAGATCGTAGGGCACGACCATGTCGAGATACCCCTGTTCGTAAATCGGTGCCGCACGCGGCGCCTTCGCCAGCCGGAACTCCTCGACGTGCTCGTGGTCGAACGCGGGGTATATCTCCCCAATCGCGTCGAGCCAGCGGTCCTCGATCTCGTCGTCGTCGGCCGTCGCCAGCCACTCCTCGTCGTTCTGGACGTAGGAAGCGATGTAGAGGAGGTGATCGCCGCCGTACCGTTCCGGCGGGACGAAGTTCGTGTGCTCGATCAGCGCGCCGAAGGGGGCCTCGTCGGCGATGTTGAGCCAGTAGGTGTCCGTCAGCGATCGGTCCATCGTCACCACCGCACAGACCGCCCCCTGGAAGTCGATCTCGCAGGTGTACCCCGTCAGTTCTTCGAGAACGTTGGGCATCGTCGCGACCACGACGCCGTCGGTGTCGTGGGTGGTCGTCTCGCCATCGCTCTCGGTCGTGACGGTCGTGACGTCGCCGTTTTCGATGCCGAGGTTGGTGACACGAGTGTCGGTCCAGACGGTGTCACGCCCGACTGCGTCGACCAGGGGGTCAAGGAGCGCCTCGAACCCCCCGTTCGGGTAGCCGAGGATCTCGCCCCGCAGCAAGTCGCGCTCGCCGCGGAACTTGATCCGGGCGAGCAGCCACGCCGCGCTCACGTCGTGCTTCCGGTCGCCGAACTTCGCGTCGAGCAAGGGCTCGAAGAACGTCTCGTAGACGTTCTCGGTCGTGTGCTCCTTCGCGAACGCGACGGCCGACTGGTCCTCGAAGTCTTCCAGTCGCTCGTAGGTGTCGAACGAGGGGATCCCGCCGCGCACGTCCACGTCAAGCGTGAGCATCCCGAGCCGGAACTTGTCGTAGACGCTCCAGTGCGGGAACGCGAGGATCTGCCACGGCGTGTCCATCGGGTACGTTTTCCCCTCGATGTGGTAGGCGTTCTCACCGATCAACCACTCGATCCGGTTACCGACGCCGAGTTCGTCGGCGAGCTTGACGATCGTCTCTTCGGACTTCGAGAGGTGGTGGTAGAACTTCTCGATCGGATCACCCGCGGTCTCGTAGCTCGCCGCGAGACCGCCGAGATCACTGCTGCCCTCGAAGATCGCCACCTCGTAGCCGCGCTGTTGGAGGCTGTACGCGGCCGCGAGTCCGGCGATGCCGCCGCCGACGACGTGGTACATACACCGAAAACGGGGTGGGCGGGAGAAAAACCCTCTCGGTATCGCCGGCCGCCGTCGACGCCGTCCGTACACGACCCTTTTTGTTCGACGCGTGGGAGTGGCGGGTATGGACATGTCGCATACGAACACCGCCGGCCCCGACACGCGATGGTAGATATCGCGCTGTCGCTGGGGCGGCTCCTCGTCGCACTGGTGCTGGTGGCACTGAACGGCTTCTTCGTCGCCGCGGAGTTCGCCTTCGTCAGAGTGCGCGCCACCTCGGTCGAACAGCTCGCCGACGAGGGGCGAGCCGGCGCGGGGGCGCTACAGGACGTGATGACCGACCTCGACAACTACCTCGCAGTCACGCAGTTGGGCATCACCCTCGCCTCGCTGGGGCTGGGCTGGGCCGGCGAGCCCGCCATCGCGTCGCTACTGGAGCCCGTTCTCGGCTCGGTGCTCCCGCCGGCGCTCGTCCACCTGGTCGCGATCGCGATCGGCTTCGCGATCATCACGTTCCTCCACGTCGTGTTCGGCGAACTCGCGCCCAAGACGTTCGCGATCGCCCGAACCGAACGGCTCTCGCTGCTGCTCGCCCCGCCGATGAAGCTGTTCTACCTGCTGTTCTACCCGGGTATCGTCGTGTTCAACGGCGCCGCCAACGCCTTCACGAGCGCACTCGGCGTCCCGCCCGCGTCGGAGTCCGACGAGACGCTGGGGGAGCGCGAGATCCGGCGCGTCCTGGCTCGCTCCGGCGAGGAAGGCGATGTGGACGTGTCCGAGGTCGCCATGATCGAGCGCGTGTTCGAACTCGACGACACCGCCGTCCGTGAGGTGATGGTGCCGCTGCCGGACGTCATCAGCGTGCCCGCCGACGCGACGCTTTCGGAACTGCGCGAGACCGTCTTCGAGTGGGAGCACACCCGCTACCCAGTCGTCGCAGCCGACGACGCCACGCAGATCGCCGGGTTCGTCGACGTGAAAGACGTGCTGCGGGCGAGCGAGACCGATCACGACGGGGGGACGACCGCCGGCGACCTCGCTCGGGAGGTGCTCGTCGTGCCCGAGACGACGACGATCAACGACCTCCTGTTGCAGTTCCAGGCCGACAACCAACAGATGGCCGCGGTCATCGACGAGTGGGGCGCCTTCGAGGGGATGGCCACCGTCGAAGACGTGGTCGAGGCCGTCGTCGGCGACCTCCGGGACGAGTTCGACGCCGCCGACCGGGAGCACTCGATCCGGCAGGGCGACGCCGGCGAGTTCGAGGTCGACGGGGGCGTCACGCTCTCGGCGGTCAACGACGCGCTCGGCACCGATCTCGACCACGAGGCAGTCGAGACCATCGCGGGGCTGATCCTCAGCCACCTCGATCGCGCGCCGGAACGCGGCGATAGCGTCGCGATCGACGGCTACGAGGCCGAAGTGACCGCCGTCGACGGCACCCGGATCGAGACAGTGCGGATCTACGAGCGTGCGGACGCGGACGACGGGAGTTCGGAGGACGAGAACTGAGCAGTCTCCGCGAGTAGGTTTTTCAGGAGAAAGGATTGGCAACGAGCCAGCAGTCAGTTCCGAGCGACCAACAGCGTCGTCGCCTCGCCACCGAGCAGTCGTACGTCGGTCAGGCCGGCAGCCTCGGCGGCTTCGCGGAGTGCGTCGGCGTCGTGAACCGGGACGCGGATCGTCTCGCTAGTTGTGGCGGCCTCGCCGCTCGACTCGTCGGTCGCGCGGTAGCCCATCCGGAGGTCGACGCCCCCGTCGGTCGGCAGATTCGTCACCGAGCGTTCGAGTCGGTAGCCGCTGCCGGAGAGCACGCCCACGGACTCGACCGCGTCGCGGATCGCCGCCGCGTCGGTGACCGCCCGAAGGAGGAACGTCCCCTCCGGCGCGAGTCGGTCGGCGGCGGTCTCGATCAGCGTCGTCGGCTCGTCGACGACCGGCGGCGCCACGGGGCCGGCCATCGCGACGACGGCGTCGAACGTCTCGTCGGTCGGCGGCCGGAGCGGATCGCCGACCGCCACGCCCGCGGCCGGCGCGCGGTGGGCGGTGAACCTGAGCAGGTCCTGGCTGGCGTCGACGCCCAGCGCGCGGTCGAAGCGATCGGTGAGGTGGGCGAGCAGCGCGCCGACGCCACAGCCGAGTTCGAGCACGTCGCCGGACTCGGGGGTGAACGCCCGGACGGTCTCGAAGTCGCCGGCGACGCGCTCCTCGTCGGTCAGCCGGTCGAACACCGGCGCGAGCGTCGTGTACAGCGAGTGTCCGCCGTCCGGCGCCCGGAGCAGCCGCTCGCAGGCATCCGCGAACGTCGGCGCCGCAGGGCGGGGCATCTAGCTCTCGTCCTCCGATCGGTCGGCGTCGCGCAGCCGCACGCGAACGCTCTCGGCGTGGGCCTCGAGCCCCTCCGCGTCGGCCAGCGTGGTGACCGTCGGCGCGAGGTCGTCGAGGGCGTCGCGATCGAGTCGCTGGACCGTCGAGGAGCGCAGGAACTCGTCGACCGAGAGCCCGCCGTGGACTTTCGCGCCGCCGCCGGTCGGGAGCACGTGGTTCGTGCCGGTGCCGTAGTCGCCGGCGGCGACGGGTGCGTACCCGCCGAGGAACACGCTGCCAGCGTTGTCGATCCGGTCGAGCAGCGCCTCGTCGTCGTCCGCCTGAATCGAGAGGTGTTCGGCGGCGTACTCCTCGGTGAACAGCACCGCCTCGGGCATGGATCGAGCGACCAGCACGCCCGAGGCGTCGTTGTCGAGCGCCTCGCGGATGATCTCCTCGCGCTCGCGCTCGCCGGCCTGGCGGTCGAGTTCGGCGACGACCGCCTCGGCGAGGTCCGCGTCGTCGGTGACGGCGACGACGCTGGCCTCGGGGTCGTGTTCGGCCTGGGCGAGCAGGTCTGCGGCGACGAACTCGGGGTCGGCCGACTCGTCGGCGAGCACCAACACCTCGCTCGGGCCGGCGAGGAAGTCGATCTCGACCTCGCCGCGGACCTCGGCTTTCGCGGCGGTGACCCAGGGGTTGCCCGGGCCGACGATCTTCTGGACGGCGTCGACTGTCTCGGTGCCGAAGGCCAGCGCGCCGATCGCCTGCGCGCCGCCGACGGAGTACACCGCGTCGGCGCCGGCCTCGTGGATCGCCGCCAGCGTGACGGGGTTGATCTCCTCGGCGGGCGGCGTCGCGACGGCGACGTGGTCGACGCCGGCGACTTTCGCGGGCACGACGCCCATGATGGCGCTGGAGGGGTAGGCGGCGGTGCCGCCGGGGACGTAGACGCCGACGCGCTCGATCGGCCGGAACCGCCGGCCGAGTTCCCGGCCCTCGAACTCCTCGCGCCAGTCCGTGGGGCGTTGGCGCTCGTGGAACGCGCGGACGTTCTCGATGGCGTCCCGAATGGCGTCGAGCGTGTCGTCGTCCACGTCGTCGACCGCGCGCTCGGCCTCGGCAGTCACGTCGAGGTTGGCGACTTCGACGCCGTCGAACTCCGCGGAGAACTCCCGGAGCGCCACGTCGCCCTCCTCGCGCACTCGCGGCAGGATCTCGCGAACGTCCTCGCGGGCGCTCTCGACGCCGGCGTCCCGATCGAAGAAGGCCCGGCGCTCGGCCGTCGAGAGCTCCGCGACGGATCGTGGTTGCATGGCTCGGCGTTGCGCGGCGCGGCCTAAGGCGGTTGCGGATAGCCACCGCTACAGGGTGTTGCGGCGGCGACGACGCCCGAGGGCGCCGTCGCTAGAACGTGTGAGTTCAGGGGTCCGCAGAGCGGACGCCCGAATAGTTACTGCGCTGCGAAGAACCGAATCCGACTTACAGGCGGGTCAGGTTCGTCGCGCGGGGGCCCTTGTCGGCCTGTTCGATGTCGAACTCGACCTCCTGGCCCTCCTCCAGGTCGGGACCGCCGACGTCTTCCATGTGGAAGAACACGTCGTCGTCCGCGTCCTCAGTCTCGATGAATCCGTAACCGCCCGTGTCGTTGAAGAAATCAACCGTACCAGTCGCCATTACATTCCTACAAACCTGCCGACGGATGTTAACCCCTTCGGTCCGTCCTCGTCAGCGGTGGGGTGTCCCAGCCGGGTGCCAGGATCGGGCCGACGGGTCTTTACTCGCTCGTCCACGACCAGCAGACAGTGAACCCAGAGGACGTGCGCGAGGAGTGGGCCGAGCGAACCGGCGAGTTCTCCCCGACGTACTACGCCCACAAGGGCCCCAACGAGGCAAGCGAGTCGATTCGCGACCTGCTCCTCCACTTCCTCGACCCCTCGGCCCGCGTCCTGGAGATCGGCTGTAGCTCCGGGCGCCACCTCGCCCACCTCCACGACGGCGGCTTCGACGATCTGCACGGTATCGAGATCAACGCCGACGCGATCGACGTGTTGCGGGAGGAATACCCCGGGCTCGACGCCGACGCGACGTTCCACGTCGGCGACGCCGGCGAGATCCTGCCCGAGTTCGACGACGGGGCGTTCGACGCCGTCTACACCGTCGAGACGCTCCAGCACATCCACCCCGACGAGGCCGAGACGGTGTTCGACGAGGTGGCTCGCGTCACGGACGACCTGCTGATCACCGTCGAGAACGAGTCCGCCCGCGGCGCGGGCGCCCGCGAGGACGCCGACGTCTCCTACGTCAACGACGAGTTCCCGCTGTACCACCGCGACTGGAAGGCGATCTTCGAGCGTCGCGGGTTCGCCCAGCTGCTCTCGGAGTCGAGCATGCGTCGGGACAGGATGCGCGCGTTCCGTCGGCCGTAGGCGCCGCGGAACGGTGGGCGTTCCGTCGGCCGTATTCTGTTTCGTCGCTACTCCTCGTGGGGCACCGACAGCACGGTCGCCTCGCCGTCGATCACCGTCGTCGCGCTGTCATCGTCGACGATCTCGGCCACCGTCTCGACGCGCACGCGGTCGTCACCCAGTTCCTCGAGGACCTCGACGCGAGCCCGGACCGTGTCACCAGGGGTGACCGGCGCCTCGAAGTCGAGATCCTGTGCGAGGTAGACGATGTCGCCCGGGAGCGCCGCGAGCGCGGCGCTGATCAGCCCCGCGCCGAGCATCCCGTGGGCGACGACGCCGCCGAAAAAGCCCTCGGCGGCGTACTCGGGGTCAGTGTGGAGCCGGTTCTCGTCGCCAGTCAGGTCGGCGTACCGCTCGATAGTCTCCTGTGTCACGTCGCGCTGTACCTCGGCGTCGTCGCCGGCGGCCGCAACAGGCATAGCTCGATCCACTCACGGCGACACTGTAGCCTCCCCGGTTCACATGTGAATACGGCCCTTGATACAGGCGGAGAAACACGACACGGGTATGCCAACTGCACACAACGGCGACGTGGCGCTCTCCTACGACCGGGAGGGGCCGGCCTCGGCGCCGACAGTCGTCTTCGTCGAAGGACTTGGCTACGGAACGTGGATGTGGCAGTTCCAACGCGAGCCACTCGCGGAGTCCTACGACACCATCGTCTTCGACAACCGCGGGACTGGGGACTCGGACTGCCCCGAGGGCCCGTACACGGTCGCCGAGATGGCTGCCGACCTGGCGGCCGTCCTCAACGACGCCGGCGTCGAGTCGGCCCACGTCGTCGGCGCCAGCATGGGCGGGATGATCGCCCAGCGGTTCGCGCTGGAGGACGACCGCGCCGAATCGCTCGCGCTGCTCTGTACTTCCCACGGCGGCGAGGACGCGGTCCCCGTGCCTCCGGAGACCCAGGCGTTCATGTTCGACGTGCCGGCGGACGCCGACGAGCGGGAAGCGATCCGCTACAAGATGACCCCCGCCATCTCGGATGGGTTCGCCGAGGAGCACCCCGAGCTGATCGCGGATATCGTCGACTGGCGGCTGGCGTCCGACGCCAGCGAGGCCGGGCGGACCGCACAGGCCGCCGCCGTGCAGGCGTTCGACGCCAGCGACGAACTCGACCAGCTCACTCTCCCGACGCTGCTCATGCACGGGACTGACGACGAGGTGCTGCCCGTGGAGAACGCCCACGCGCTCGCCGAGGCGCTTCCCCACGCCGACCTCGAACTGTTCGAGGGGGGCCCGCACCTCTTCTTCGTCGAGCAGGCCGACGCGGTGACCGACCGACTCCGGACGTTCCTGGATACCCATGCCGAGTGAGGCGTTCTCGCCGGTCCACGGCCACAGCGCCCGACCGTACGACTGGGTCGGCGCCTGGAGCGAGAAGCGCGCCGAACTCTCCCCGGACCGCGTCGGCCTCGTCGACGACACGACGGGCCGGGAGTTCACCTACGCCGAGCTCGACGCCCGCGCGAACCGGACCGCCCGCCTGCTCAGGACCCACGGCGTCGAAGACGGCGAACGCGTGGCGGTGGTCTCGCGGAACCGGCCCACGCTGGTCGATCTGTTCTTCGCCTGCGGCAAGACCGGCGGCGTGCTAGCGCCGCTGTCGCACCGACTCGCTCCGGGGGAGCTCGGCGAACTGCTCGCGAACGTCGATCCGGAACTGCTGGTCGTCGAGGCGCCGTTCGTGGCGGCCGTCGACGACGCACTCGGCCGCGCCGACCGAGACGCGACGGTCCGTGCGCTGCCAGCGGAGGACGAAGCCAGCGTCGACCACCCCTCGCTTCTCGAGGAGCGACCCGACGATGACTCGCCGGTCGAGACGGCCGATCTCTCGATGGACGATCCGGCGCTGTTTCTCCACACCGGCGGCTCCACCGGAATCCCGAAGGAGACCGTCCTGACCCACGGCGGCCTGCTCTGGAACTCCTTCAACACGATCACTGCGTGGGGGCTGCGCGAGGACGACACCACGCCGATGGTGTTCCCGATGTTCCACACCGGCGGCTGGAACGTGCTCACGCTGCCGCTGTTCCACATGGGGGGGACGGTCGTGATCGCTCGGGAGTTCGACCCCAGTGAAGTCCTCCGGCTGGTCGAGTCGACGCGTGCGTCGGTGCTCGTTGCGGTCCCCGCCGTGCTGCGGATGATGACCGAACACGGCGACTGGGAGACCACCGATCTCTCGTCGCTGCGGTTCGCCAAGTCCGGCGGCGGCCCCTGTCGCGACGCGGTGCTCCGGGCGTGGTGGGACCGCGGCGTCGACCTCTCGCAGGGGTACGGGCTCACCGAGTGCGGCCCGAACAACTTCACGATGCCCGACGGCTGGCCCCGGGAGAAAGCCGACAGCGTCGGCGTGCCCGCGATGCACGTCGACGCCCGGGTCGTCGACGACAGCGGCGAGGAAGTCCCGCAGGGCGAGGTCGGCGAACTCGAACTCGCCTCACCCCACGCTGCCGACCGCTACTGGGGGAACGAGGAGGAGACCCGGGGGACGTTCGGCCCGACGGGCGACGCCGACGACGGCTGGGTGTCGACGGGCGACCTCGTGCGCGTGGACGAATCGGGGTACTACTACATCGAGGGACGGAAAAAGAACATGTTCGTCTCCGGCGGCGAGAACGTCTACCCCGCGGCCGTCGAGAACACCCTCACCGATCACGCGAAGGTCGAGGAGGCGGTTGTGATCCCGATCCCCGACGAGACGTGGGGCGAAGTGGGGAAAGCCGTCGTCGTCGGCGACGAGTCGCTGACACTGTCGGAGCTGACCGAGTTCCTCGACGGCCGGCTGGCGTCGTTCAAACACCCGAAGGCGCTGGCGTTCGTCGACGAGATGCCAACCTCCGGGCCGTCGAAGATCGACCGCAGCGCGGTCGACGATCGGTTCGGGGAGTAGGCAGGCAAGACGGGAGGGAGAGGTTACTCGTACGTCCCCGTCATCCCGCCGTCGAACAGCAGATCCCCGCCGTTGAGGTGTTTCGCGTGCTCGGAGAAGCCGAACACGAACAGGTTCGCCACCTCGACGGGGCTCATCATCCGCTTCGTCCGCGACTGTCCGAGCATCACGTCCTCGACGACCGCCTGCTCGGTCAGCCCGCGCTGTTCGGCGGTGTCGGGGATCTGGCCGGTCACCAGCGGCGTCGAGACGTACCCCGTCGACACCGAGAACGCCCGCACGTCGCCGTCCCCCTCGGCGGCGAGTGACTGGGTGAGCCCGCGGATCCCGAACTTACAGACGTTGTACGCCACCTTGTCGCTCGTCGTGTAGTGGCCGTGCACCGACGCCATGTTGCCGACGGCGCCGCCGCCCGCCTCGCGCATGTGCGGGAACGCGTGCTTGGACAGGAGCGTGGGGGCGCGGAGCATCACCGCCTGCATCAGGTCGTACTGCTCGGCCGGGAACTCCTCGATAGGGGCGACGTGCTGGAGGCCAGCGACGTTCGCCAGGAAGCGCAGCTCTCCGAGCGCGGCCGCTGCGTCGACGATCCGCTCGATGTCGGCGTCGTCGGTCAGATCTCCTTCGACTGGGTGGATCGATCCGTCGGCGTCCATCTCGGCAGCGCGGTCGACGGTTCCCGCGAGCCCGTCGGCGTCCACGTCGGTCGCGGCGACGGTGCAGCCGTTCGCCGCCAGCGCGACCGCGGTGGCGCGGCCGATCCCCGAGGCTGCACCGGTGACAAGCGCGACCGAATCCGCGGCGTAGCGGTCGTCGTCCACGTCGAGAACGTTCGCGGCGGTGAGCTCCGGCCCGTCGGCGCCCGGGATGGGGTCGTCGGTCATAGCGAACGGCAGTTCCCGAACCACCCAATAAGGGCGGGTTCAGGTGTGAACCCGTTCGGGATGCCATCACGAAAACGCTTAACACCGGTTAGATGAATCGTTCATGATAGTCCAGTACCAACCCCCATGATCGATATCGCACTCGATATGCGGCAGTACGACTGCCCCTTCATCGACACGACCGACGATGCCGAGTTGAGCTTCGCGGCGTCGTACTGGGAGTTCAACCCCGCGGCAGGGGAGCTGGAGACCCGTATGGTCGTGGAGGCGCCCGACCGCTACGAACTCGACGAGGGGCTGTCGATGCTCCGTGACCACCGGGGGATGCAGGGGTTCGATCTCCTCGCCAAGCGCGACGGCGCCGCGCGCATCCGGACGACGATCGAGGAGACCAGCGCGATGCGCACCATCCGACAGAACGAGGGGTACGTCACCGGCCCGTTCTACATCGAGGACGGCCGCGAGACGTGGCACGTCGGGTTCGACAACGACGGCCTGGCCGACGGCGCGCTCTCGGGGCTGGAGCGCAACAACGACTTCTCCGTCCTCTCTCGGGAGGACACCAGCATCCCGGAGGTGTCCGAACTGATGAGCAACGCCGGCGCCGCGATGACGCTGATCGACGGCTGCCGAGAGCTCTCCGACACGGAACGCGAGACGCTCGAAACCGCGGTAAATGGCGGCTACTTCGAGAGCCCGCGGAACGCGACGTTGGGCGATCTGGCCGACGAGTTCGACGTGTCCAAACCCGCCGCCTCGAAGAACCTCCGGCGGGCCGAGCGAAAGCTGATCGAGCGGGTCGTCGACGCGCTCGGTGAGCTAGAGTAACGGCTGGATGGCCGCTTACGTCCCGATTATTCACATGTTAACCCACCCATCCATAGTGGGAGAGAGTCTCACGATAAGGATATGGCGCGAAAGCTATCCCGACGCGGAATGCTTCGAGCGACCGGCGCGGCCGGCGTCGCCGGACTCGCAGGTTGTACAGATGCACTCGGTGGCGGCGGTGGGTCGATGAAGATCGGCGTACTCCAGCCCGTATCCGGGGACCTCGGCTACTACGGGAAACAGGCGCTCTGGGGGTTCTTCTCCGGCTTGGCCTACAAGGGCGACACCGACCCGATCGAGGACTCCACCACGGGGACCTACACCGCGACCGCCGGCGACACCGAGTTCGAGCTGCTGGTCCGGGACAGTAAGTTCAACGCGGACACCGCCCAGTCGGCGGCGACGGACCTCGTTGAGAACGAGGACGTGGACATGCTGTTCGGGACGGCGTCCTCGGGGGCAGCGGGGCGAGTGATCGATACGGTCGTCGACACGGCCGACGTGCCGTTCATGGCCGGGCCCGCGGCATCCGCCGGTATCTCCTCGAACGAGGGAACCTGTTCGGACATCGTGTTCCGAGCCTCCGAGAACACCGCGATGGACGCCCGGTCGGGCGGGAAGTACGTCGCTCAGGAGACCGACATCTCCTCGGTGTACCTCTTCGGCGCCGACTACTCCTTCGGCCGCGCGGTGGTCAACAACTACGAGGAGGTGCTGTCGAACAACGGCGTCGAGATCCTCGACAAGCGCTTCGTCCCGCAGGGGTACAGCGAGTGGGACGGCCTGCTCTCGAACGCCGAGGAGGCCGGCGCCGACGGCGTCGTCGGCGGCTTCACCGTCGCGACGCTGCCCGCGATGTTCACCTCCTACCTGCAGGGCGACTACAGCTACTCGGTGTTCGGCGGCCTCGCGACCCGGATTACCAACGCCGTCGTGGGGCAGACGCTCCAGCAGGCGCTGGGCAAGCCCCTGACCCAGGAGAAGATCGACAACTCCGGGCTCGGCCCGTTCACGACGCGGTACCACTGGAACCAGTACGACAACGAGATCAACAGCTCGTTCGTCGAGAGCTACACCGACGCCTACGGCACCGTTCCGGACCTGTTCTCCGCCGGGACGTTCACCGCCGCCTCCGCCATCGTGCAGGCGGTCAACGCGGCCGGCTCCACGGACGGCGCCGACGTGGCCGAAGCGCTGCGCGGGATGACCGTCACGGACACGCCGAAAGGTGAGGACGGTTACACGTTCCAGGAGTACAACAACCAGGCCCGCTCGGCGATGACTGTCGCCGACCTCGCGCCCACCAGCGACGAGTGGAGCGACAACTGGCAGGCCGCGATCCAGCCCGGCGAGCCGCTCGCGACGATCGGGAAGGACGAGACCACGATCCCCGCCGACGCGCCGGGGATGAACTGCTCGCTCTAGATGCTCCGCACCGCCGGACTGACCAAACGCTTCGGCGGGCTCACCGCCGTCGACAGCGTCGACTTCCGGCTTCGCGAGGGGGAGCTCTGTTCGCTGATCGGCCCCAACGGCGCCGGCAAGACGACGTTTTTCGACCTGCTGACCGGCGCGCTCGAACCCACCGCGGGTGAGATCGAACTCCGCCGGGACGGCGAGTGGGCGCCGCTCACCGACGCCTCCCCGGCCGAGGTCGCAGGGGCGGGGGTCCACCGATCCTACCAGATCACGAACATCTTCCCCGAACGAACCGTGCTAGAGAACGTCCGCGTGGCCGCGCAGGCGGCCGGCCCGAACGACTGGAAAGGGTGGCGCAACGCCAACGCCTTCGAGGAACACATCGGCGAGGCCCATCGTATCCTCGACCGTGTGGGTCTCGATGCGCTGGCCGAGCAGCCCGCGAGCGCGCTCTCCCACGGTGAGAAGCGCCAACTGGAGGTCGGGATCGCCCTCGCCGGGGACCCCGACGTGCTGTTGCTCGACGAGCCCAACGCCGGCGTCTCCAGCGAGAGCGTCGACGACATCATCGACCTCATCGCGGACGTCGCCCGCGACCACGCGGTGTTGCTGGTCGAACACAACATGGATATCGTGATGAACGTCTCCGACCGCATCGTCGTGCTGAACCAGGGCGCCGTCATCGCCGACGGCGAGCCGTCGGCCGTCCAGAACGATCCCGCAGTCCAGCAGGCGTATCTCGGGGGCTACGGGACCGACGACGACGAAACGCCCACCAGCGGTGCGACCGCGGACCAACCAACTGAGGGAGCCGACGAGGAGGGCGCCGAACCGTGAGCCTGCTCGAACTCGACGGTGTCGAGACGTACTACGGCGAGAGCCACATCCTCGAAGGCGTCGACCTGGAAGTCGAGGAGGGGGAAGTGGTCGCGCTGATGGGCCGCAACGGTGTCGGGAAGACGACGACGCTGCGGAGCATCCTCCAGCTCACCCCGCCCCGCGAAGGGTCGATCCGTTACCGGGGCGAGGAGCTGGTCGGCAAGGAGACCCACGAAGTCGCCGACGCCGGCGTCGGGTGGATCCCCGAGGACCGCCGGATGTTCAGCCAGCTCACCGTCGAGGAGAACGTCCGCATCGCCGTCCCGAAAGGCTCGGACGTGCAAGCGGGGCTCGAACTCGCCTGGGACGCGTTCCCCGACCTCGAGGAGATCCGTGATCGCGACGCCGGCGACCTCTCCGGGGGGCAACAACAGATGCTTTCGATCGCCCGCGGTCTCGTGGGGGAGAACGACCTGCTGCTGGTCGACGAGCCCAGCGAGGGGCTCGCGCCGCTGATCGTCGAGGCCGTCCACGACGCACTCGAAGAAGTGGCCGGTGAGACGACGATCCTCCTGGTCGAGCAGAACCTCCCGATGGCGCTCGATCTAGCCGACCGCTTCTACGTACTGGACCACGGCGTCGTCGTCGACAGCGGCGACGCCGACGCGGTATCGACCGACTCCGAACGGCTCAGGAGGCATCTCTCGGCATGACGGGGAGCGTACTCGCACCGCTGTTCGTCGACGCACTCGGGGAGTTCTTCCGACCCGGGACGCTGTCGGAGGTGTTCCTGAACGGGCTGTCGAAGGCCGCGCTGTACGCGATGATCGCCAGCGGGCTGACGCTGGTGTTCGGGCTGTTGGGCGTGCTCAACTTCGCTCACGGCTCGTTCACCATGCTCGGCGCGTACCTCGGCGGGCTGGTGATGGTGGTACTGGTGGGGAGTGCGACGGGCGATCTCGCCCGCGTGCTGTTCTTCCTCGTCGGCACGCTGCTCGTCTTCGCCGCGATCGGCGCCCTCGGCGGCGCCGTCGAAGTTGGGCTCATCCGCCAGCTGTACGACCGACCGCCGATCTACCAGATACTGATGACGTTCGGGCTGGCGCTGGTGCTCGACGAGCTGGCCCGCATCGTCGTCGCGTTCTACGGTCTCCAGCCGATCACCGACTGGCGCGAGGCGCTGGGCACCAAGCCCGCGTTCATGGCTGACAACATCGAGGTCGCCGGCCTCACGGTCGGCCCGCTCGAGCTGTTCCAGATCGTCTTCGGCGTCGTCACGATCGGCGCCGTCTGGCTGTTCCTCACCCGGACCCGCTACGGGATGGTGGTCCGGGCTGGCAGCGAGGACGACGAGATGACCGCCGCGCTGGGGATCGACGTGAACCGCGTGTTCACCACCGTGTTCGCGCTCGGCTCCGCGATCGCCGGCGTCGCCGGCATGCTGCTGATGTGGGACCCCGTCTGGGGGGCGAGCCTCCCGCTGGCCCACGAGACGCTACTACCCGCGTTCGTCGTCGTGATCGTCGGCGGCCTCGGCACGTTCCGGGGCACCGTCGTCGCGGCCGGCCTCATCGGCATGGTCGACGCGACGATGACGTGGTGGTTCCAGAACGCGATCACGTTCACTGGTCTGCCAGAGATGATGATCTTCCTCGTACTCGTGCTGACGCTGATCGTACGGCCGCAGGGACTGTTCGGCGTCGAGGAGGTGGGGGGCCATTAGCTCCTCCACCGCCGACGCGGGCGACGAATCCGACCCGACGGTCCCCGACGAGGACGCCCTCGCGGCCGCCAGCGGGACCGAGTGGTGGCGGCGCTACCTGCGCGACCACACCGCACACGCGCTCGTGGTCGCGGCGCTGGCGCTCTACCCGTTCGTGTACGCGCTGCTCGTGGCGTCGCCGATCGGGACCGAAGTCGAGACGCTGCTGCCGCGGGTCGACACGATGGTCGGGGTGTTCTACTTCGGCCTGTTCGCGATGTCGTTCGACTTCGTCTCGGGGTACACCGGCTACCTCTCCTTCGGCCACGCGATCTTCTACGGCACGGGCGCGTACTTCGTCGTGCTCGCAGCCAACGGACAGGTACCGCTGCTCGCCCCGGGGACGCCGTTCATGCTCATGCTGCTGCTGGCTGGGCTGCTGGCGGTGGTCATCGCGCTGGCCATCGGCGCGCTCTCCTTCCGGCTCTCGGGGGTGTACTTCGCGATGATCACCCTCGGGTTCGCCCAGGTCGCGTACGTGTTCATCCGCGGCTGGGACTACGTGAGCGCGAACCCGAAAGACGGTGCGGCGGTGTCGACCGACGTGCACCCGAACGGGTTCGACGTAGGGGTCCCGTGGATCGACGCACTCAACCTCGAGATCGGCCGGCTGACGGGTGACACCGTGGAGTTCCTGTTCGTCTCGCTCTCCGGGACGGAGGTGTCGTACTACATGGTCGGGCTGGTGGTGCTGGGCTGCTACCTCGCGATGCAGCGCCTGATCCACTCGCCATTCGGCACCGTGCTGCTGGCGATCCGCGAGAACGAGGAGCGCGCCGAGGCGGTCGGCTACGAGCCGTTCCAGTTCAAGCTGGCGGCGTTTGCGGTCAGCGCGTTCTTCGCCGCCGTCGCGGGCGGCCTGTTCGCCGGCTTCCGGCGCTCGGTCGCCCCCGACAACTCGATGTACTTCCTTGTCACCGGCGACGCGCTGCTGGCGTCGATCATCGGCGGCTTCGGCACGCTGGCCGGGCCGCTGTACGGCCGGCTGTTCGACGAGACCGTCCGGGAGTTCCTCTCGAAGCGGGGCTCCGGCGGCGGCCTGCTGCCGTACCTCCGGGAGCATCTCCCGGCGAGCGTGATCGAGGCCGACCTCGTCGGCGGGCTCACCGTCGGCGGCGCCATCGAGACGTTCCTCAACGGCCACGCCAGCCTCTACGTCGGCGTGATCTTCGTGCTGTTCGTGCTGTACGTGCCGAACGGCCTGCTCGGCACCGTCCGTGACCGCCTCGGCGGCACGGTCGCGAAACAGCTCCCCGACTACCTCGACCGCTACCGGCGCGACTGATCGGTCGAGGCCCCTTTCGATGACAACGCTATGACTGTCTCACTCACCGGCTACGGCCGCTACGTACCGCAGGAAACGATCACTGGCGAGGCGATCGCCGACCGCTCGGGTATCCCCGAGGAAGTGGTGACCGAGAAGATGGGCGTCGAGGAGAAACACGTCTGCCCCCCCGACGACGACCACGTCACCGACATAGGGGTCGTCGCAGCCCGCGAGGCACTCGACGACGCGGGGGTTGACGCCGACGACCTGGATCTGGTGCTCTATCACGGCTCGGAGTACAAGGACCACGTCGTCTGGTCCGCCGCCGCCGACATCGCCGACCGCATCGACGCCGAGAACGCCTACGCGACCGAGAACTACTCGCTGTGTGCCGGCCAGCCGATCGCGCTCCGCCAGGTCGCCGCACAGCTCGAAACCGGCGACGCGGAGACCGCCCTGCTCGTCGGCGCCAGCCGCGAGGAGGACCTCGTGGACTACACCGACACCGACGCCTCGTTCATGTTCAACTTCGGGTCGGGCGCGTGTGCGACCGTGCTCGAACGCGACGCCGGCGATCGCACGCGGGCGACCGTCCACGGCCACGCCGCGACCACGGACGGCTCGTTCTCGCGGGACGTAGTCATGCCCGCAGGCGGCTCCGAAATGCCCCCGAGCGAGGCGACTGTCGACGAGGGGCTCCACACGCTGACCGTGCCGGATCCCGACGACATGAAGGAGCGACTCGGCGAGGTGAGCCTGGCGAACTTCCTCGCGGTCGCCGACGACGCGCTCGCAGGTTCAGGGCTGACCCGCGAGGAGATCGACTTCGTCGCGCTGACCCACATGAAGCGGTCGTTCCACGACTACCTCACCGACGAACTCGGCGTCGGCGACGGCCACCACTACCTCGACGAGTACGGCCACGTTCAGAGCGTCGATCAGGTGCTCGCCCTCGACGAAGGGTTGGAACGCGGGCTCGTAGCGGACGGCGATGTGGTGCTGTTCCTCGCCGCCGGGACGGGCTACACCTGGGCGGCGAGCGTGCTGCGCTGGGTTGACTGAGGGTCGTCGAAGCGCGTTTTCTTTATTTTGATCTGTTTGTGAAACGGCTGGGAGAGTAGTTCGTGCGAACGAGTCGTATTAGGAAGAGGAGTAGAACGTCATCAGCAGTTCCATTACTGCGTAGACGACCGCCAAGCTTCCGGAGAAAATACCTATCGTACTCAGCAGCCGGTTTCGGGGGACGACAGTCGTTTGCGCGACCACTAGTAGGGCCATCAGGATGACAAGAACCGCGAGGAGTCGGTTGGTGCGGTCGGACATACGATTACCTCACGCCAGAGTGGAGTGAAGTATCTGTTTATTTCTGCACGTATCATCTGGAACAGCAGGCAAGAGTAGTGTGCGGGTCTGATTCGTAGCTACCCTGTATGTAGCATCCACGAGCGAAGCGAGCGGTTCCCCGGACCCGACCGGAGGGAGGGTCCGGGTTTGTCATCACCGGAAACCTCTGATTTCCGGTTAGCAGCCAGAACCTTCGATTCTGGCAACATAAATGGGTTTTACGGGGGTTCGGCCGAGCGAAGCGAGGGAGGACCGCTTAAAAGCGGTTCAGACGAAGGCTTGCCGGATCACCGCCGCCAGCACGCGCGCAAAGCCTGTCCCGTCGCTCCAGAACGCCGACTCGCCGGCGACGGACTGCATCTCGGCGGTCGGCTGTACGCTCAACAACACCGTGTCGTCGTCGACCAGCAGCACGCGCCCGACGCTGAGTTCGGGCGTCGCGTCCGACACCTCGACCGCCGAGAGCCCGGCCTCGCGTGCAGCCTCGCGCACGGCCGCGTCGACGCTCGCGACGATCACGTCCACGCCCGCCGCGTCGGCGTCGGCAAGCGCGTCGGCCACGTCGCCGGACAGCAGCGCGGAGTGACTGGTCGCGAACAGCACCTGCTCCTCGGCGCCCGCGACCAGCGAGGTGACCCGGGCGGCGACGTTCTCCCGGCCTTCTGTCGTCCAGATAGCCTCCCGGTGGTCAGTCGGGGCCTGCTGGCCGCGGACCGTCTCCAGGTGGTCGAACGCCGCCTCGGTGGTCGACCGCAGCCGGTCGTACAGCAGCTCCCGCGCCTCGTCGATCTCGACGGGACGGTAGCGTGTGGGCGAGCCCTCCTGTACGTCGATCAGGCCCAACTCCTCGAGTTCGTCGGCCGCGCCGTACACCTGCGACCGGGGCACGTCCGCGACCTGTGCGATCTCGCTCGCGCTCGCGACGCCCAGCTTCTGGAGACCGACGAACGTGCGGGCCGCGTACGTCGAGAGCCCGAGTTCGGTCAACCCCGCCGCGGCGTCGCCGTCGTCCATCACTCCTCCTCCCGGGTCCAGGCCTGGTTCACGCGGTTGAGCTGGCCTTCGCTCAGCGTCCCCTGGTCGAAGCTCCCGTAAGCCTCGTCGAGGTCCGAGTCCGAGACCGCCCCCGAGGCAGTCACGCGTTCGAACAGGTCGGTCACGACTTCGACCTCCTCGTCGCCGTCGATCGGGTAGTACTCGCCGTCGACCACCAGCGCGCCGTCGAAGGCGAACCGGTCGCCGTCGGCTGCGTCCGCGGGCACGGCCGTCGTGTAGCGAAGCGTCGGGTTCTCGCCGTCGAACGCGACCGAGACGACCTCGTCGGACTCCGCCAGGCGGACCGGCTCCGGGCTGGCGGACTCGACGGTCGATTCCTCGCCGGCGCGCTCGTACAGCACCGCACGCCCCTCGACGCCGGCGGTTTCGAGCGTCACTGCGACGCGTCCACCCGGCGCGACGACGCGGCGGTCGAGGCGTCGCGCCGCTCGCGGGCCGTCACCCGCTGGGGCGACGGTGCCTGCCGCGCCGGCGTCCGTCGGCGCGTCGCCGTCGTCCGGCGCGGGGAACACGTCGTCGGGACCGACGTACTTGGTCCAGACGGCGAGCAGCGAGGGCAACACCAACACGCTCGCGAGGAACGCGTAGATGATGGTGAGCCCCGTGATCTGGCCGAACTGCTGAAGCGGCGGCAGGATCGCGAACACCAGCACGCCGAAGCCGCCGACGGTGGTGGCCGCCGAGCCCAGCAGCGCGCCACCGGTGCCGGTGACGGCGCGCTGCATCGCCGTCCAGATCTCGCCCGTTCGCTCGAGTTCCTGGTTGTAGCGCTCGGAGAGGTGGATGCTGTAGGCGACCCCCAGCCCGACAGTCAGGCTCGTGATCATCCCCGTGATGACGTTGAACGGGATCTCGAGCAGATGCATCGTGCCGAGGATCCACGTCACGCTGAACGCGACGGGGAGCAGCGTCACCGCCCCCAGCGTCGCGCTGCCCTCGGTGATCCGGTAGGCGATCATCAGGAACACGAACGTCGCCACGAGCGTGATGAGCAGGCTCTCGACGACCGTCTCGAGCAGCTGGTCCTGAACGATCTTGTTCAGCACCGCGCTGCCCGTGGCAGTCGCGTCCAGCCCGTCGCCACGGACCACGTCGGCGACGCCGCGCATCGACTCTGTGACTTCGTCGCCGCCGGCACCGCCCTGGATGGAGACCACGATCCGCATGGCGGTGTACTCGCCGTCATCGCGCTCGATCACGCTCTCGGCGCGATCGGGGGCGACATCGTACAGGTCGTCGTACAGCGCGCCGAGGTTGCGGTCGGGCACGCCGTCGCCGTCAGTGTCCGCGGCGACGAAGCTCTCGTTGAACGACTCGTTCTCGGCAGCCACCGACTCCATCACCGACAGCGGGCTATCGATCCGTGCCTCACCGTTCGAGAGCGTCTGCGTGACGTTCTCCTGAGCGGCGGCCTCGTCCTCGGCAGCAGCGATCCGTTCCAACACGTCGTCCTGTGTGAGTGTGCCCGAACTGTTCTGGCGTATCAGGATCTGTGCCTGTGAATCCTGTCGGACGAAGTTGTCGTTGACGTACTCCAGGTTCGCCTTCGCGGTGTACGTACTCGGCGCGAACGGCTCGGGGAGGTCCTTCATCCAGTCGTCGGGATCCTCCGCGATGAAGTCGGTCTGGTCGAACGACGTGTCGACCTGCGTGGCGCCGTACCCGCCACCCGCGCTGAGTAGCAGCGCGGCGACGATGACGAGGTACGGACTTTTCCGTGCAGCGGTCGCGCCGACGGCGAGCACCGACGAGAACGCGCCGCCGCCGGTGCCGAACGCTTGCTTCCGTCGGTCGATTCCGCGGACTTCGAGGAACTCGTCGAGTTCGACTTTGAGCGCCGGGATCAGCAGGCCGAACACGAGCAGCGCGGCCGTGATCCCTGCGGCGCTCACGATGCCGAACTCACGGATCGGCGGCACCGGGCTTGTGAGGTTCGACAGGAAGCCGATCACGGTCGTCGCCGTGACGTAGATGAGCGCGATGCCGACGCCGACGAGCGCGGTCCGCATCGAGCCGCGGGGCGCAGCCCCGCCGCCGTTCTGACGCTCCTCGCGGTGGCGCATGAAGATGTGGATCGCGTAGTCGATGCTCAGCCCGATCAACAGTACCGGGACGGCGATGAAGATCTGGTTGAACGCGATCCCCGTCCAGCCCATGAAGCCGAACGTCCAGGCGAGCACCGCGCCGATGCCGAACAGCCCCAGCAGGATATCGAGCACGTCGCGGTAGGCGACGACGAGCGCGATCAGCACGAAGATGATCGCCAGCGGGCCGACGATCAGCAGGCTGTCGGTCATCGAGTTGTTGATCTCGTCGAAGATGATCCCGGCGCCGAAGACGAGGTACTCGCCGCCGTCGGCGTCGTCACCCAGTTCCTGCATCGCGAGCTGGGCGTCGGTCACGTCATCGCCGGCAGTCCCCTGGGCCGCCGAGCCCTCGCCCTCCATCGTCACGATCAGCATCGTGGCCTCGGCCTCGGTCGAGCCGGGGTCGTAGTCGGTCGGCATGAACGCGAACGCCCCCGGGCCCTCGCCGCCGTTGTTCCCGGCGTCCTCACCGAGTACGAGCTGAATCGTGTTGTTGAGCTCGGACTCGTTCATCGAACGGATCTGCTCCTGTTGCTCCTCGAGCGTCGCGTTGGAGGCGTTTCGGTACTCCTGACGCTCGGTCTCGAGTTCGTCAGCCAGATCCTGGAGGCGATCGGCGTCGGCTCGGAGCGCCTGGGAGCGCTCCTGCAGCGCAGCGTACTGGTCCTCGAGCACGCCACGCGTCCCGAGTCGGTACGCCTGCTGGACCTCCTCCTCGGAGGTAGCGTTCCGAAGCTGCTGTGCCGCCTGATCGAACGTCGCGGCGTCCTCGTCGGTGAACTCGACGCTCGTGTTCGCCTGCACGTCCGCGAACACGGCGTCGACGCTCGCGTCGGGGTTCTCCCGCAGCGTCGTCAGCCCCGTACGGAGGAGGCCGGCGGTCCGGGTCAGCGTCTCGTTACGCTGCTCGATCGCCGCGCGCTCCTCGCTGACGCTCTCGTTGAGCGCCCGCAGTTCGGCCGCGGTCTGCTGGACGTCCTCGCCCTCGTCGGCGGTGATCGACGCGACCGCGATCACGTTCGCGATACTCGAAGTCGACCGATCGCCCGAGAGCGTCCCGTTGACGGTCTCGTTGTCGTTGAGCGTCTGCTGGTACTCCAGTAAGGCGGCCAACGACTCCCCGTCCAACACGTCGTCGTCGCGCTGGATCACCTGCGCAGTCGTGGTGTCGTCGTCACCCGTCGAGAAGTTCTCCTGGGCGTAGTCCAGCGCGTCGCCCTCCGGCGAATCGCTCTGGAACTGGTCGAGCGACGACGTCTGCTCGACCATCGTCGCCCCGCTGCCCAGCGCGACGGTCACCACCAGCATCACCGCGATCACCACTTTGCTGTGGTCCATCACGGCGTCGACGACGGTGTCAACCCCCCTCATCCGCACCTCTGATCGCTCGCCGCACTCTGGCTAGACATCTGTCTGTACTCTCGTACTAACACCTCGCGGTTAACGGTTCCGACTTCGGTGAACGATCGTTCAGGCGCCGATCGAGCGGGCGGGAAAACGCCAGCGACCACAGACGGAACCCATTTTGCCGACCGCCCGTTCTTCGTGGGTATGTCGCTGGTTCCAGAGCGGCTCCGGCCGTATCTCGCCGGGCTGCTGGGCACGCTCGCGACCGGCTTCGGCCACCTGTATCTGCGCCGGTGGCTGCGCGGCTTCGGCTGGATCGCGCTGGCGTTCGCCGCGACCATCGCGTTCGTCCCGGAAGGCACCCTGCAGGCGATCAGCGCCGGCGAGGCGGTGGCTAACCAGGCCGAACTCTACCCGGCGATGGGCATCCAGTTGATCGGCGCGGTCGACGCGTTCGTGCTCGCGTACCGCGAGACCTCGGGAGCCGACGTCGACCCCGAAGTCGACGTACCGCTCGTCGCCGAGAACGACGCGAACACCGTCACCTGCCCCAACTGCGGGAAGGAGGTCGACGCCGATATGGGGTTCTGTCACTGGTGTACTACCGAGTTCGCGACGGCCGACGCCGATTCGGCGTGAGTCGGCGTCGAGTCGCGCGACTCGCCGTGTTCGGCCGCCGAACGGGCGGTGAACCGTCACGAGTGGTTCGCGAACCGACACCCATATCTAGGTAACTGAACATTCAGTCAGTATGGGGGAGAAACCGCCGTTTCTCGCGAACCCCGAGTCCACTCGGGAGTCGATCATGCGGGCGACGTATCTCGCGCTGTGTGAGCACGGCTACGCCGGGCTGACGATCCAGCGCATCGGCGAGTCGTTCGAGAAGAGCAAGTCGCTGCTCTATCACCACTACGACGACAAGGACGAACTCCTGCTCGCGTTCCTGCAGTTCATGCTCGAGGAACACGAGTCGTCGGTGCTCGAGACCGTCGACGACGAGCCGCGGCAGCAACTCGACGCCGTAATCGACACGGTCCTTCCCCCGGCGCTCCCACCGGAGCGCCGGGAGTTCACGGCTGCGATGGTCGAGCTCCGGGCCCAAGCCGCCCACGACGAGCGCTACAGTGAGCAGTTCGCCGAGCACGATCGATTGTTACGGCACCACTTCGTCGACGTGATCGAGGACGGGATCGAGGCGGATGTGTTCCACGATGTCGACGCAGAGCGCGCCGCGGATTTCGTCGTGACTACCGTCACCGGCGCGATGACGCGTCGGGTCACTGGTGGCGGCGACCGGGCCGCGAGGACCGCCCGCGAAGCGCTCGATACCTACGTCGACCACGTCCTGCTGGTCGACGGCCCGGAGGCGGACGCCTGACTGACGCCCCCAGAATCGACCCGATCCGCCACGAGTAATCCCCTACTTCGGCCCTCGCTGTCGCCCCGTGGATCGTTTTCCGGTCGTACTGCTGCCGAGTTCGGCAGCGAGAGCTCGCTCACCGACGAACCGAGCGGGCGTTTAACCGACTGCCGGCCAAATTACCCGTATGGTCTCCAACACGCGACTGTACGGCGCGGCCATCGGCGTCGTCTCGGGCGGCTACTCGCTGTGGAGCGCGTCGACGGCGACGGCGATGGGGACGAGCGGCTGGCTGATGGCGCTACTGGGCGTCGTCGTGCTCGTCCACGGCGTCGTGTTGCTGACAGAGTACGCCGACCGTCTGGGCGACGCCAGCGGCCCGCTGATGATCGGCTACGCCGTCCTGATGCTGTTGAACCAGGCGCTGTTCGGGACGGGAATAACCGGCGGGATGGGTAACGGCATGAACGGCGGCATGGGCGGCGGGACGATGGGCGGAACCACTGGAGGAACGATGGGAATGGGCTGGGACGCCGGGATGGTCGCGCTCGCCGTCCTGATGCTGCTCAGCGGCGTCATCATGACCCAGCACACCGCCGACGACGGCCGGATGTAGCTCACCGAGGGGAGTCGCCACCTGCAGCATCGACGCTCGGGCGCGGGAGATGTCGCTATCGAGTGTCGTGTCGCCCGGAACACTAACTGCCAGCCTCATTCCGGGGCTGCGTGCCGCGTCGGCTGGCTAACCCTCGTGCCGGGCGGCCGGGTACGCCCCGGCGGGCGGTCGCTCTCGCGACGGATGTGCCGCGCCCGGGTTCGCCACGCGGTCATCGCTCCCAATCGGGAGTACTCGGGTGGGGACTAAAGGCGCGGAATAAACCTACTCGACGCAGGTACTTAAAAGGGCCGTCGAGGCCGCCTCAGTCGTCGGTCGGCGCCGACCCCGCCGGTGGGGTGTCGGCGACGACCGGTTCCAGTCCTTTCCGGCTGGCGTCGATCTCCGAGAGGCCGTACACGAGTCCGACGAGCAGCACGGCGCCGACCGGCAGCAGCAACAACGGCGAGATCCGGGTGACCCCCCAGACGACGAGCAACGCGACGGCGACAGCCCCGACCGTGACCGCGTAGTACAGCTGCGTGCGGACGTGGTCAATGAGGTCGGCGCCCGTGAACGTCGAGGAGAGCACTGTCGTGTCCGAGATCGGGGAGCTGTGGTCGCCGAAGATGGCGCCGGAAAAGATGACGCCGACCATCGCCGCGATGATCGTGTGATCGCCAGTGAGGCTCCACGCGACGGGGATGACGATCGGCGTCAGAATCCCCATCGTCCCCCAGGAGGTGCCCGTCGAGAACGCGATGAAGGCCGCAAGCATCAGGACGAGTGCCGGCAGGATCGCGACTGGGAACGACTCGCCGACGACCCCAGCGACGTACTCGCCGGTCTGGAGCGCGCTCACGACCTCGCCGATACCCCACGCGAGCACCAGGATCGAGACCGCAGTCAGCATGAGCCCGAACCCGTCGATCGTCGTGTCGGTCGCCTCGCCGAGCGTGAGGATCCCGTACAGTTTCCCGAGCACGAACCCGGTGACGACCATGGCGAACGAGCCGTAGATCAGCGCCGACGCGAAGTCGGCGTTGGTCACCATGTCCATGAGGCTCGCGCCGGGCGAGTAGCCGGTCCACAGGGCGCTCGCGATGGTGACGGCGATCAGGACGGCGATGGGGACGAAGAAGTTCACGAGCCGCGCGTCCTCGGCGTTCGGTTCGCCGAGGTCGGACTTGACGTCCTGCATCGGGCGGGCGTCCTCACGACTCACCTGTCCCGTGTGCCACGAGCGGTGTTCAGCGTCGAGCATCTCGCCGTAGTCACGGCCGGTAGCCACGATGATGGCGACCATCACGATCGCGAGGATCGAGTACATGTTGAACGGGATGGAGTTGAGAAACACCTCGAAAGCGGGCGGGTGGTCGGCGACGCCGGCCGCCTCGTAGCCGTCGGAGATGAGCGAGAGCTGGAACGCCACCCAGGAGGAGATCCCCAGCGTCGCCACCGGCGCCGCCGTCGAGTCGACGATGTACGACAGCTTCTCCCGGGAGATCTGCAGGTGGTCGGAGACATCCTTCATCGCGGAGCCGACGATCGCGGTGTTGGCGTAGTCGTCGAAAAAGAGCACGACCCCGAGCCCCCACGCCACCGCCCCGGCTTTCCGTTGGGAGTCCAGTCGCGCGATCGCCCAGTCCCGGACGGCGTTCGAGCCGCCGAGGTTCCAGACCATCGCGACGCCGGAGCCCAAGAGGAGGGTGAACACGAGGATGCGAACGTGGAACTCCCCGGCGACAGCCGCAACGATCCACTCGAACGTCTGGACGACGCCGAGGCCGCCAGTGAAGATCACCGCCCCCGCCCAGATGCCGATGAACAGCGACAACACCGCCTTCCGGGTCGTGATCGCGAGTACGATCGCGAGCAGCGGCGGCACGATCGAGAGGACACCGAACTCTGAGGCCATTACCCCAAAGTACGTATCGTATTGACATAAAGGCAACCGGCAATTTGTGCTGGTACCTGACCTGTCCGGGTTCCCCGAGCCTGGGTGATCCGGGTTCCAAAGGGACAGCCCGAGGATGACGCCGCAATCGGCGTCTCGTCGACGATTTCTCGGCCACTAGGCAGCTGCTTCGACGATCCGTGTCCGGCGATCTGCGATTTCCCCGAAACCCTCGAAACCGTGCCGCTATCGCCCTCTCGCGGCCGGGACCCGAACGCACTTAGGCACGCCTCTCGGAAACCGTGGTAATGTCTGTCCGTGTCGGCCTGCTCGGCGCCACCGGCGCCGTAGGGCAACGATTCGTCCAACTGCTCGACGACCACCCGACGTTCGAGATCGCGGCGGTGACCGCCAGCTCCGAAAGCGCCGGCGAGTCCTACCGCGACGCCGCCAAGTGGCGCGTCGACACCCCGATCCCGGAGCGGATCGCGGAGCTGACCGTCCGCGAGACCAGCCCCGACGCACTCCCCGACGATCTCGACCTGCTCTTTTCGTCGCTGCCCTCGAGCGTCGGCGCCGAGATCGAGCCCGAACTCTGTCGGGCGGGCTACGTCGTCTCCTCGAACTCCTCGAACGAGCGCATGGCCGAGGACGTGCCGCTCACGATCCCGGAGGTCAACCCCGACCACCTCGACCTGATCGAGACCCAGCGCGAGCAGCGCGGCTGGGACGGCGCGCTCGTCAAGAACCCCAACTGCTCAACGATCACGATGACGCCCACCCTCGCCGCGCTCGATCAGTTCGGGCTTTCGCGGGTCCACGTCGCCACCCTGCAGGCGGTTTCGGGCGCCGGCTACTCCGGCGTCACGTCGATGGAGATCATCGACAACGTCTTGCCCCACATCGGCGGCGAGGAGGCGAAGATGGAGACCGAATCGCGGAAGCTCCTCGGCGACGTGACGGACGGCGAACTCTCGCTCCACGACGTGGATGTCTCGGCGTCGTGCAACCGCGTCCCCTCGCTGGACGGTCACTTGGAGAACGTCTTCGCCGAACTCGACGACGACCCGACGGCCGACGAGGTCCACGAAGCTCTCGCCGAGTTCGACGGCGTCGACCTGCCGTCGGCGCCCGAGCAGCCGATCCACGTGTTCGACGACCCCGAGCGCCCCCAGCCACGGCTTGACCGGATGCGGGGCAAGGGGATGCAGATCTCCGCGGGCGGGCTGCAGGAGACCGCAGAGGGGATCCAGTACAACTGCCTCGCGCACAACACCATCCGCGGCGCCGCCGGCGCGTCGGTGCTCAACGGCGAGCTACTGGTCGAAGAAGGCTGGGTGTAGACCGGTTCAGACGACGCGGTTCTCGATCTCCTCGCCCGTCTCTAGCGCTTCGTAGTTCGCCGCCACGATGTCGCTCAGTCGCTCGAAGTACACCGGGGAGTGGCCGGCGTTGTGCGGCGTGATCCGGACGTTGTCGAACCCCCAGAGCGGGTGGTCCGCCGGCAGCGGTTCGGGGTCGGTCACGTCGAGGAACGCGGCGCCGATGTCGTTGCTCTGCAGCGCGTTGACCAGCGCGTCGGTGTCGACGACGCCGCCGCGGGCGATGTTGACGAGGTGGGCGTGCGGTGGCAGGGTCTTGAACGCCTCGTCGTCGAGCAGGCTCCGGGTCGCGTCCGTGAGCGGGCAGGCGAGCACGACCGCGTCCGTGCGCCGCAGCGCGTCGTGGATCTCGTCGAAGCCGAGCACCTCGTCGGTCGGCCCCCCCTTCTCGGGGCTGTAGCGCACGCCGATGGTGTCGACGCCGAACGGGTCGAGTCGGTCGACGACGGCCTGGCCGATCGCGCCGAGGCCGACGATCGTCACCGTCGACCCGTGCAGTTCTCGGGTGCCGTAGGACTGCCAGACGCGCTCGTTCTGGTTCCGGGCCGCGCGGGGGAAGTCCCGCGCCAGCGAGATCAGCGCGCCGATGACGTACTCCGAGATGTTCGGCCCGTGGACGCCGGAGGCGTTGGTGACGGCGACGCCCGCCTCTTCGAGCGCGTTCATCGGGAGGTGGCCCGTGCCGGCGAACGAACAGGCGAACAGCTCGAGGTTCTCGGCGCGGTCGAGGAGATCGGAGTCGATGTTGAAGCCGGCGACGATGCGGGCGTGCGGAATCAGCTCCCGCTCTTCGGCGGGCGTCTCCGCGACGGCGATCTCCGCGTCGGGGAGCCGCTCACGCATCGCGGCGGCGTAGTTGTCGACCGAGAGCCCGTGGATCTTCTGGCGCAGCAGGAGGATATCCGGTTCGCTCATACAGGCGAGTCCGAGCCGGGTCGAAAAGAGTGTACCTCTCTCGCCTCGCGCGAAACCCGCCGGGATCAGTCGGACTTTACCCCCGCTCGGCCAACCGCGGCTGTGCTCGCTGCGGACACGCGCCAGCGCCTGCTCGTCGCCGTCGCCGCAGCAACGCGGTTCGGCTCCGGCATCCTCCTGGGGACGGGGCTGGCGTTCTACCTCGGCCGGAACGACGCCTCGGCGCTGGTGGTGGGGCTGGTCACGACCGCGTACTTCCTCGGGATGACCGTGTTCTCGCCGTTCTGGGGCGCCGTCGCCGACGTGACGGGGCGTCGACGCACCGTGCTCGTGGTGACTGGGCTCGGGGCCACGCTGGCGCTCGCCCCGCTGTTTCTGTTCTCGGGCGTCTGGGTGCCCATCCTCAGCCGCGGGCTGTACGCGGTGTTCGCGGTCGGCTTCGCGCCAGTGATGCTCGCGGTCGTCTCGGCCCGGGGTGGCGACGAGGGCCGCGGGCGCTCGCTTGGCTTTTTCAACGCCGCGCGGGCCACGGGGTTCAGCGGCGGCCAGCTCGCGGTCGGGGTGCTGCTGGGCATGCTCGCGCCCGACGGACTGTACTCGATCATCGTCGCCGGCAGCCTCGTGTCGACGCTCGTGGTCGTGTTCCTCGACGACAGCGTCGCGCCACAGCCCGAGAGCCAGCCCACCGTCCGCGAACTGCTCGCGGAGGTCCGCCGGCGCCTGCTCCCGGCGGTCGACGACCGCGACCACCTACGTCGGAACGGGCTCTGGATGCTGTACGTCGCGCTGGCGTTCCGCAACGCCACGGTGATGGGGCTGTTCGGGCTGATGCCGGTGTACCTCCCCGAGACGCTGGGGATCTCGGAGTTCACGATGGGCGCGCTGCTGGCTCTCAACCCCGCGGGCCAGACCGTGTTCATGCTGCTGTTCGGCCGGGTCGCGGACGCGTGGGGCCGCAAGCCGCTGGTCGTCGTCGGCATCGCCGGCTCGGGGCTGTTCGCGCTGGTCGCCGCGGCGGCGACGCTGTTCACGGGGCCGCTGCGGCTGGCCGTCGCGGCGCTTTCGTTCGTGGTCATCGCCGCGGCGTACTCGGCGATGACGACCGGCGCGCTGGCGTTCATCGGCGACGTAGCGCCCGACGAACGCGAGTCCGAGCTGATGGGGCTGCGCTCGACGGCGAAGGGGATTGGCGGCGTCGTCGGCCCCGTCGTCGTCGGCGGCCTCGTGGCGGTCGTCGGCTACCCGACGGCGTTCGCCGTGGGCTCGTCGATGGCGTTCGTCGCGGCCGGCCTCGCGGGCTGGAAACTGGTCGAGAGTCGCGAGGGCGTCGTGTTCCCGGGGCGTGGGGCCGTTCCGGGGGACGATTGATCACTGCGGCACGCTGTCCGCCGCAGTGGACGACTGAGCACTGCGGCGCGCCGCCGATTGCCCGGGACAACACTCAACCGTTCTCACGACAACCATCGGACATGACTCTCGAAGCGACCGCGCGGCGCTACTACGACCTGGTCGACGCCGGCGACTACGACGACCTCGTCGCGCTGTTCACCGAGGACGTGGTGTACGAGCGCCCCGGACAGGCCCCCATCAAGGGGCGGGACGCGCTCCGGACGTTCTACGAGGAGGAGCGCCCGCTCTCTGACGGAACCCACGAACTCCACGCGGTCGTGCCGCACGGCACCACCGTCGCGGTCCGCAGCACGTTCCGCGGCGAGCAGGACGGCGACGCCGTCGAAATCGGCTTCGCGGACTTCCACGAGTTCGCGGACGACGAGATTTCGCGGCGCTACACCTACACCGACCGGGACACCGTCTGAGCGGGGTCGCCGACGCCCACCATTATCCCCCCGCCGACCGAAGGTAAGCGTATGACCGAGATGCAGTACACGCGACTCGGCTCGACCGGCCTGGAAGTCTCCCGGCTCTGTCTGGGCTGTATGAACTTCGGCTCCGGCTCCGAGTGGATGATGAACGACCGCGGCGCCAGCCTCGACCTGCTCCACGAGGCGATGGACGCCGGTATCAACTTCCTCGACACCGCGAACGTCTACTCGACAGGCGAGAGCGAGGAGATCGTCGGCGAAGCCATCCAGTCGCGCAACCGTGACGAACTGGTGGTGGCGACGAAGGTCCGTGGCGAGATGCACGACGGCCCGAACGGCTCCGGCCTCTCGCGCAAGCATATCCTCGATCAAGTCGAAGCCAGTCTCGACCGACTCGGCACCGACTACATCGATCTCTACCAGATCCACCGTTGGGACGACGACACGCCGATCGAGGAGACGCTGGCCGCGCTTGACCACCTCGTCGAGACCGGCCGCGTCCGGTACATCGGCGCCTCGACGATGTCGGCCTACCAGTTCACGAAGGCGCTGTACACCTCCGACATCGAGGACTACAGCCGCTTCACCTGCATGCAGCCGGAGTACTCGGCGGTCGCGCGCCACGAGGAGGCGAACCTCCTGCCCGTCTGCGAGGGCGAGGACGTGGGCGTCATCCCGTGGTCGCCGCTCTCGGGCGGGTTCCTCACCGGGAAGTACGAGCGCGACGCCGACGCTCCCGAAGGCTCCCGCGGCGAGGTCAGTGAGCACGTCGAACAGAAGTTCACCGACGCGAACTGGGCGGTGCTGGACGAGATCCGCGCGATCGCCGACGACCACGGCGCCACCCCCGCGCAGGTGAGCCTCGCGTGGCTGCTGGCGCAGGACGTGGTGACGGCACCGATCATCGGCCCGAAGAACAGCGAGCAGCTGCAGGACAATCTCGGCGCGCTCGACGTGGACCTGACCAGCGAGGAAGTCGAACGCATCGCCGCGCCGAAGACGCCACAGTACCCGGCTGAGTAGCGGGCGTAGTCAGACCACCGGCAACGCCGTTCGGTCCTCGATCACCGGAATCGCGTCCGCCGGCACTGCCTCGAACCACTCCGCCGCCAGACGTTCGCGATCTCGCAGTCGATCAGAGTTCCTGGACGCCCTCGTCGGTGATGAGTGAGTCGATCAGTTCCACCGGCGTCGCGTCGTAGGCGGGGTTCTCGATCTCGACGCCCTCGACGGGTTCGCGCATCACCTCGCTGCTCGCGCGGAACTCGTTCTCGAAGCGGAAGTCGTCGATTACCTTCGTCGAGGAGCCGACGACCGTGACGGGGACGTCCTCGCGCTCGGCGACGGCGGCGATCGGGTAGGTGCCGATGCGGTTGTAGAGCGTGTCCTCGACGATACAGTCCATGCCGACGATGACGCGGTCGACCTCGTCCATCACGTAGCCGGCGGCGCTGTCGACGAGCAGGTGGGGCTCGACGCGGTCCATCCCCGCCAGCGTGCGGGCAGTTTTGCGGCCGAGGTAGCGCGGCCGGGCCTCGGTGACGTAGGCAGTCAGGTGACAGCCCTCGACGCAGGCAGTCTCGATCGCTTCGAGGACGGTCGAGGAGTAGTCGTGAGTCAGGATGGTCTCGCTGTCGTCGATCGTGTCGGCGGCGTGAGCGGCCGCGCGGCGTTTCCCTGCCTCGACGCGCTCGACGGCGTCCTCGATCGCGTCTTCGAGCAGTTCCTTCGCCTCCTCGGGCGTGTCGGCTTCGCCCAGCACCGCGTCGGTGATGCTCCGCATCGCGGTGTGGAGCGAGGCGTGAGAAGGGTTCGCCCGCCGGAGCGCGCCGGCGTTGTGCTCCAAGTCGCGGTCGAACGCGTCGGCGGCGACGTACTCCCGATCGAGCAGCTCTCGCAGCGCCGTCGCCGCCTTCACCGCGACCGCTGAGGAGGAGTGGCTCCGCATCTCCCGGATCTCGGCGACCGTCTCGTCGATCATGGTCGCGGCGTGGGGCGCTCGCCCGATAGGTGTTGCTACTGCGAGCGCGCCGCGTCGCCGGCCAGGGGCCGGCGCCGAAAGGCACGTGCGTCTCGCCCGCCTACCGCAACGTATGGCCTACCCCGTCACCTACTACTGCCCGCGCTGTGGCGCGGTCCACGAACTCCAGCGCGAGGGGTATCTCGCAGACAAAACCGTCACGCCCTACCCACTCGAGGGGTGGCAGTACGCCAACCCCGACGAGCCGTTCGAGGACGAAGCGGGCGTCGACGGCGTCCGGATCGTCTGTGGTGACGAGGCCCGACTGCTCTCGGGCGACGACCTCCCGACAGGGGCAACCGCTCCCGACTTGGGGTGTGGCGAGCCGTTCTACCTCTCCTTCGTCCGGTTCGAAGGGGGCGTGGAGATCGAGCCGGAGCCGGAGGGCGACCGCGTCACCATCGGCGTCGGCCTCGGCGGCCCGCGCGGCCCGGGCGGACCCGCGGGCCCACACGGGGACTGAGCGCCACCGCGGTGGTCACTCCTCGCGGAACTGGTTGTACACCGTCGGGTGGCTGAGCACGTTTGCCGCCGTGATCGCGATCGCCACGACCCCGGCGCCGACGACCAGTTGCGTGTACGGGTCCGGCGGCGTGAACAGCACCGCCAACGGGAACGCCACCGCGACGATCCCGAGGGCGATGCCGACGAACCGACCGCGCCGGGTGTCGAACATGGGCGGCGTAGCGCCCGGACAGGGGTAAACATCCCCGGTACTAGGTGTGGCATGTCCACAACCACCACATTGGTATCGAAAGAACGGCCCTGGAACGGGGTTGATAGTTAAACAACGGCGTTTTCACCGTCGGTGGGCTATAGTCGAGCACACCAAGCCACCGTGGGTCGGTCACCGGCGGCGGCAAACTTCCACATGCCCTCGCTATCTAACACCGTTCTCGACGACGCGCGCGTCGCCGTGGTCGGCGACACCGACTGGACGGCCGCCGTCGCCGACGGACTCCGGCTCCGCACCGGCGGCGCCGTCGACAGCATCGATACGGCAGCGGCCGCGCTCGATCTCGTTCGAACCGACGCCGTCGACGCCGTACTCACTGCCAACGAACTCGACGACGCGACCGGGATCGATCTGGTTCGGGAGATCCGCGGTACAACGACGACCCTCCCGATCCTCCTCGGGAGCGCCGCGGGCAGCGAGACGCTCGCCAGCGAGGCGATCGAGGCGGGCGTCACCGACTACGTCGTCGTCGACGGCGCCCGCGAGGCCGGCGTCGACGACACGCTCCGACGGACGGCGGAGGCGCTTCGAGCGGCCCAGCGGAAGCGGACTCGGCGCGATCGTGCCCGGCAGTTCGACGCCACGTTCGACGACGCCCGGACCGCGACCTGGGTGCTCGACCCCGACGGAACCCTCACGCGAGTCAACGAGGTCGCACGGGAGATGGTCGACGTGGACACCGACGCGCTCGTCGGCCGGCCGTTCTGGACGCTCCCGTGGTGGCCCGACGACGACACCGCCGCCGCGGACGTTCGCCGGCTCGTCGAGACGGCCTGCGACGGCGAGTTCGGGCAAGCGGTCGTCACCCGCGGCGGCGTCACGAGCGACCGCGTGTTCGAGCTCTCGGTCCGGCCCGTGAAGGACGAACGGGGCCGGCTGGTCTCCATTGTCGTTGACGGGATGGACATCGGCGACCGGGTCGATCTGGAACGCGAGCTCCGGCAGTCCGAAGAGCTCCACCGCGTCACGCTCAACAACATGACCGACACCGTCCTGATGACCGACGAGGACGGCGAGTACACGTACGTCTGTCCGAACGTCCACTTCATCTTCGGCTACACCGCCGACGAGATCCGCGAGCTGGGCACGATCGACGAACTGCTCGGCGACGAATTGTTCGACCGCGAGGCGCTCGCCGAGTCGGGCGTGCTGAAGAACATCGAGGTCACCGCGACCGACAAGGCCGGCCGCGAGCACACGCTGCTCGTCAACGTCCGCGAAGTGTCGATTCAGGACGGGACGCTGCTGTACAGCTGTCGCGACATCACCAAGCGCAAGCAGCGCGAACAGGCGCTGGCCACGCTACAGGAGACCGCCCGCGACTTCCTCTACGCCGAGACCCACCAGGAGATCGCCCAGCACGTCGTCGACGACACGGCGTCCGTGCTCGATCTCGACGCCGGGGCGGTCTACCTGTTCGACGCCGACGACAACCACCTCCAGCCCGCCGCACAGTCGCCGGGGATGCGGGCGGCCAACGGCCCCCTTCCGACCGTCCACGCCGACGGCCGCGACCTGACGAGCCACAGCTTCGTCGAGGACGAGGCGCTGTTTTTCGACGACGTGCACGCCGACGATCGGCTCCAGAACCCCGCGACGGATATCCGGAGCGCGGCGTACATCCCACTGGGCAACCACGGCGTGTTCATCGCGGGCTCGACCGCCGTCGGCGTCTTCGACGACGTGACCCGCGAGCTGGCAGATCTGCTCGCCGCGACCGCCGAGGCGGCCCTCGACCGCGTCAGTCGCGAGTCCCAGCTCCGCGAGCAGGATCGCGAGCTCCAACGCCGGAACGAGCAGCTCAGCACACTCAACCGCATCAACGAGACGATCCGCGAGATCGACGGGGCGCTCGTCCGCTCCGAGACCAGAGAGGAGATCGACCACACCGTCTGTGAGCGGCTCACCGCCGACAACCGCTTCCGGTTCGCGTGGATCGGCACCGTCGACGCCGCGACCGACACCGTCAACCCACAGACGTGGGCTGGCGCCGAGGAGGGGTACATCGACAGCCAGTCGTTCCCGGTCGCCGCCGACGGCGTCGAGCCGGCGGGACGGGCGGCCGCCACCGGCGAGGTGACGCTAGTGTCGAACGTCGCCGCCGATCTCCGGGCGGCGCCGTGGCGGAAAGACGCCATCTCCCGGGACTTCCTCTCGGTGTTGAGCATCCCGCTAGTGTACAACGATCTCACTTACGGCGTCCTCACAGTGTACGCCGAGACGCCGGACGCGTTCGACGACCCGGTGCGGACCGTGCTGGGCGAGCTCGGGGAGACGATCGCGTCGGCGATCAGCGCCAGCGAGCGCAAGCGTGCGCTGCTCACCACGTCGATGACCCGCGTCGACTACGCGGTGGCGGACCGCTCGTTCGTTCTCACGCAGTTGGCCGATGCGGCGGACTGCACGCTCAGCTACGAGGGCGGGGTCCAGCAGACCGCGACCGGGAACTACGTGTTCGTCACCGTCGAGGACGCCCCCGTCGACAGCGTCGTCGACGCCGCGAGCGCGCTGGTGCTGGTCGACGACGTCCAGGAAATCCGCGGTGGGGAGACCGGCGGGGTCGTCCGGCTCCAGCTCTCGAAGCCGTTTCTCGCGACCGAACTGGCCGACCACGGCGCCATCCTCCAGACCGCGTCGGCGACGGAGTCGGGGACGGCGCTCACCATCGACGTGCCGGGGAGCGTCGACACCAGACACGTCACGCAGTTCCTGCGCGAGCGCTTCGGCGCGGTGGAGCTCACTGCGAAACAGACCAGAGAGCAGGCCTCCGAACACGGCTTCTACGCCTCGGTGCTCGAGCGCCTGACTGACCGCCAGCTGGAGGTGTTAGAGACGGCGTACTACAGCGGATTCTTCGAGACACCACGCGGCGTCACCGGGGAGGAGGTGGCCGACTCGCTGGATATCTCGCCGCAGGCGTTCTACCAGCACGTCCGGACGGTCCAGCGGAAGCTGTTCGCCGCCCTGGTCGACGACCACGCCCCGGTCGCGACCGCACACGCCGATTGACCCCGGTAGCGGCGTGCTCCCGTTCGTTCTGTCGGATCGTGTGATCGCGAGACACTGTTGAATGCTCAACCCACCCGTCTCGACGCGGTTCGGTAGTCAACGACGAAATACTCCCCTGTCACTCCAGTAGTCGTGGCGAGTACCCACCACAGGGCGTGGGGCTCGTCACCATGAGAGACGTTGACCAGAATCCGGCGGAAGAGACCCCGTACGAGTGCTTCCAGTGCGGCAACGTTATCGTCGCGGAAAACAATCCGGGCAAATGTCCGGACTGTGCCGGTGCGATGCGTAACCGACGGACACCGATCGAGTAATCATGGCATCTACATCCACTACAGAGACCGAGGAGCCCACTGAAGAGCCGACAGAGCACGAATCCGCGCTTCAGACCGCGCGGCGCCAGCTCCAGCACGCGGCCGACCACCTCGACATCGACCCGAACATCGTCGAGCGGCTCAAACACCCCAAAAGCGTTCACGAAGTCACGGTCCCCATCGAGCGCGACGACGGGAGCGTCGACGTGTTCACCGGGTACCGTGCCCAGCACGACAGTGTCCGCGGCCCCCACAAGGGCGGCCTGCGCTACCACCCCGAGGTCACGCGCGACGAGTGTGTCGGCCTCGGCATGTGGATGACCTGGAAGTGCGCGGTGATGGACCTCCCCTTCGGCGGCGCGAAGGGCGGGATCTCCGTCAACCCCAAGGAACTGAGCGACCGCGAGAAGGAGCAGCTGACCCGTCGGTTCACCGAGGAGCTCCGTGACGTGATCGGGCCGACGATCGACATCCCCGCGCCCGACATGGGCACGGACCCGCAGACGATGGCGTGGCTGATGGACGCCTACTCGATGCAGGAGGGCGAGACGATCCCCGGCGTCGTCACCGGGAAGCCCCCGGTCATCGGCGGCAGCAAGGGTCGGGACAGCGCGCCCGGCCGCAGCGTCGCCATCATCGCTCGCGAGGCGATCGACTACTACGAGAAGGATATCCAGCAGACCTCGGTCGCGATCCAGGGGTACGGCAGCGTCGGCGCCAACGCCGCCCGCCTGCTCGACGAGTGGGGGGCCAACGTCGTCGCCCTCAGCGACGTGAACGGCGGCATCTACGACACCAACGGGCTCGACACCCACTCGATCCCGACCCACCACGAGGAGCCGGAGGCCGTGATGACCCACGACGCCCCCGAGACCGTCTCCAACGACGAACTGCTCGAACTCGACGTGGACGTGCTGATCCCGGCGGCCATCGGCAACGTGCTGACCGCCGACAACGCCGACGCCGTCGACGCCGACATCATCGTCGAAGGGGCGAACGGCCCCACGACGACGGCGGCCAGCGAGATCTTCGCCGAGCGCGACATCCCGCTGATCCCGGACATCCTCGCCAACGCCGGCGGCGTCACCGTGAGCTACTTCGAGTGGCTCCAGGACATCAACCGCCGCGCGTGGTCGCTCGAACGCGTCAACGACGAGCTCGAGACCGAGATGCTCGCGGCGTGGAACGACGTGCGCGAGGAGTTCGAGACCCGCGACGTGACCTGGCGCGACGCCGCCTACATCGTCGCGCTCTCCCGCGTCGCCGAGGCCCACGACGCCCGTGGGCTGTGGCCCTAATCGCGGCGCCGGAACCGATCCGTATCCCCTGCTGACGCGCCGGCCGGACGCCCCTCAGCCCTTGATGTTGCAGACGGGGAACGTCCGCGCCACTTTGTCGCCGATACCGAGATCCCCGCTGACTCGGACGACCTCGTCGATATCCTTGTACACGCCGGGCGCCTCCTCGGCGATCGTCGCGCCGGAGTTCGCCTTCACGTAGATGTGCTCCTGCTCGGCGAGGTCGTCCTGTACGTCGCCGCCCCAGAACTCCTGTTTAGCCTGCGTTCGGGACATCAACCGCCCGGCGCCGTGGGCGGTGGAGCCGAACGTCTCCGACAGCGAGCGGTCGCCGCCTTTCAGCACGTAGCTCCCGGCGCCCATCGACCCCGGGATGATCACCGGCTGTCCAACGTCGCGGTAGGTCGCGGGCACCTCCGCGCGGCCGGCCGGGAACGCGCGAGTGGCGCCTTTCCGGTGGACGAACAGCTCCCGCTGCTCGCCGTCGACCTCGTGGGTCTCCCGTTTGGCGATGTTGTGGGCCACGTCGTAGAGGAGCTGCACGTCGTCGGTGTCGACGGCGTCGAACACGTCGGCGAGCGTCTCCCGGGTCCGGTGGGTGATCAGCTGGCGGTTCACCCACGCGAAGTTGACCGCGGCACACATGGCGCCGTAGTACTCCTCGGCCAACGCTGAGCCGGCGGGGGCGGCCGCGAGATCATTGTCGGGGAGTTCCTCGAGCAGTTCGCCGTGTTCCTGCTCAATCCTCCGGACGTAGTTCGAGCAGATCTGGTGGCCCAGCCCGCGGCTCCCGCAGTGGATGAGGACGACGATCTCACCCTCGCGGAGCCCGTAGGCGTCGGCGACGTCGTCGTCGAACGTGTCAGTCACGCGCTGGACTTCGAGGAAGTGGTTCCCGGAGCCGAGACTCCCCATCTGGTTCATCCCGCGGTCTTTCGCCTTCTTCGGGACGTACTCCGGCTTCGCGTCCGGTCGCCGACCTTCGTCCTCGCAGTGGGTGAGATCGTCTCCGGTCGCGTACCCCTCCTCGAGAGCCCACTCGACGCCCCGTTCCAGCGCGCCGTCGACGGCATCGCGGCTGCCCTCGACGACGCCGCCGCCGCCCAGGCCGGAGGGGACGGCGTCGAACAGCGCGTCGACCAGTTCCTCCTCGCGGCCGCGCACGTCGTCGTAGGTGAGCGGCGTCCGGAGCATTCGGACGCCGCAGTTGATGTCGAACCCCACGGCGCCCGGCGAGATACAGCCCTCCTCGGCGTCGATGGCGCCGACGCCGCCGACGGGGAAGCCGTACCCCTGGTGGGCGTCCGGCATCGCGAGCGCGTACTTCTGCATCCCGGGGAGGTGGGCGGCGTTTTGCAGCTGTTGGAGGCTGTCGTCGTCGCCGATCTCCTCGAGGAGCGTCTCGCTCGCGAGCACGCGGGCGGGGACCTCCATCTCACCCTCCTGAGCGATCTCCCAGACGTGCTCCCGGACGCGTTCGAGCGTGATGTCGTCGAACTCCCTCGTAGTCATACTCGAGCGTGGGGGCCGGAGCCGAAAGACCGTTCCGTGTCAGTCGGCCATCGGCGTCGACTCGGCACCGATTCGCGCTGTCGCTCCCGTGAACTGCTCGGCTAGCCAGCGATCGGTGGAGTACGCGCGGCCGCCGGTGATCACCAGCATCGACACCAGCCGAACAGCGAGACGTGTGCCATCACCGGATCGTCCGGCAGGCCGAACAGCGTCGTGGTGAACATCGCGATCTCGGACACAAAAGGTGGTTCCCCGCAGCACTAAACCGGCGGCGCACACACCACCAGCCATGCCGAACAGACGGTGTCCGGACTGTGGCGTGACGATGGAGGAGACGACGACGCGAACCTCCGACGGGTTCGAACTCCACCTGGTGACGGACGAACGCAAGGATGGCCTGCTGGGGACGCTCGGTGCCAAAGAGAAGCTGCAGCCGACGACGTACGTCTGTCCGGAGTGTGGGCTCATCCGGCAGTACGTCGACCCGTAGCGTCGACGCTCGCGGGGGCCACGATCACGGCATCAGGCTCCGTCGCCGCGGCACGGCGGCCGCGGCCGGTCGCGAGCCGTTCTTGGTTACAACACGATCACGGCATCAGGCTCCGTCGCCGCGGCACGGCGGCCGCGGCAGGTCGCGAGCCGTGATCGGCTATACGTCGAACACGACGTACGCCTCCCACCCCCCGTCCACGCGTTCGAGGCGCATCTCCGAGTAGGTCACCGCCTTCACGTCCCGGGCGACGACCGCCGAGAGCGGCACCGCGCGGTAGCTCCCGTCGACTGTCCACTCGCCGTTCCCCTCGACGCTGGCCGCGTTGTCGACCGGAAGCACCGCTCGCACGTCGCGTTCGTAGATCAGCTCGTCCAGATAGTCGTACAGCGCCGCTTCGGGGTTCTCGGCGACGACCCCGAGTTCAGTACGCTCGCCGCCGTCGGGCTCGTCGGGCGCCGGCCAGTCATCGCACATCGCCGCCGTGAGCCCGTCGGCGACGGCTGCGAACGTCGCGCCGAGGTCGTCGCCGGTCGCCTCGACGGCGACGTCGGCGGTGTGCTCTTTGAGCGTGAACTCGGCCATCATGGCTCCTCGTTGACGTTCTCCGCCGGCTGGTCGTCGCTCGATTCCGGATCACTGTCCTCAGGGTCGGGTTTCTCCGTGGGCTCCGTTCCGTCGTGGTCCGTCGGCTCCCGGCCGGCGACGGCGACGCCGCTGGTGACGACGGCGCGAATCCCCTCCTCGACGGTCATGTCCACGTCCATCACGCGGTCGGCGGGCATATGGACCAGGTGCCCGCCCATCACGGGGTTCGGTGCGAGCGGGAGAAACAGCGTGAGCATATCGGGGTGGCCCGCCGGCTGGGCGAGGGCGTCCGGCGTCTCGGTGGTGACGAATCCCAGCGTGTACGCACCCTCGTGCGGGAACTCGACGAGTTTTACCTCCCGGAAGCTCTGGGTGTCCGACTCCAACATCACGTCGCTCATCTGCCGAAACGACTGGTAGACGCCGCCGACGGCGGGGATCTGGGAGATGAAGTAGTCGAAGTAGTTCACCGCGCGTTCGCCCCACTTGGTGGTGTTGGTGAACACGCCGACCACCATGATGACCACCAGCAGGACCGCCGGCGTGGCGAGCTGGATGACGACGAGTCCAACGGGAATATCGCCGTACACCGGGATGTTCACCAGGTCGCCGGCGTCGATGATCCCCCGCGCGAGGATCGTGAGGTAGTTGTAGACGTACTGGAACGCGATCGCCAGCACGATGACCGTGACCAGCACCGGCACGACGACCGCCAGCCCCGTGACGAACGACTCACGGAGCGTCTCTCGGGTCGACCTCCGGACGCGCTGGTCCATCCGCAGCTCCGACTCGTCCATTCGTGCTCACCAACGCAGTGACCCAGGCTAAACCCTTCGGCCACGACGGTCCGCCGCTGTCAGAACGCCCACCACGCTTTCCCTCGCGCGCGCCGATTAGGAGGGTATGGCCATCCTAGACGGACTGATCGTCGGCGTCGTCAGCCTGCTCGTCGGCGCGCTCGCGATCCACATCGGCGCCAAACTGGTACTACAGAAAGACCCGGCGTTCGGGAACGCCGTGATCGCGGCTGCCGTCGGGGCGCTGGTGTACGCCCTGTTCAGCTTCATCAGCGCTATTCCAGCTATCGGCCCGGTGCTGCTACTGCTGCTGTGGATCGGCGTCGTGAACTGGCGCTACCCGGGCGGCTGGCTCCGTGCCGCGGGGATCGGCTTCGCCGCGTGGCTGGCAGCGATCGTGCTGCTGTGGATCCTCTCGCTCGCGAACCTCCTCGAGGTGTCCGCACTCGGTATCCCGGGCGTCTGAGGTCGAAAGGGCGGCCGCGGCGGGTCGCTGGCCGCAGTTGGCTACTGCACGACCACGGCGGAGGCTCCGCGGTCCCGGCACGGCGGCCGCGACAGGTCGTGAGCCGTGGTGAGCTACTGCACGACCACGGCAGAGACTCCGTGATCGCGGCACGGCGGCCGCGACAGGTCGCGAGCCGTGGTCGGCTACTGCCCCGCCTAGTGCTCGGCGACTGCCTCGTCGTCGAGTTCGGCCGCGGTCGGTTCGAACGTCTCGCGGTGGACGATATCGTCGACGGAGCGGCGGAACTTCCGAGGGGTGGTCGTGTCCTGGGCGTTCGCCGCGGCGTGACCCATCGTCACCAGCATCACCGGCTCGTACTGGTCGTCGATGTCGAACGCCTCGCGCAGTGCTTCGCCGTCGAAGCCGCCGACGGGACAGGTCGCCAGCCCCTGGGCACGGGCGGCGTGCATCAGGGTCATTCCCGCGAGCGCCGTGCTACGGGTGGTCCAGAGCTGGTTCTCGCGCTCGTCACGCTCAGCCATCCCGTCGATAGTCTCGAGTAGCCCCGCTTTCGCCTCCTTGTTGGGGAGGTACCCTTTCCGGAGCTGGTCCTCGGCGACCGCCTCGGCGTGCGCGCTGGGGTCGGTGTTGCCCAGCACCGCGATGGCGACGGGTGCGTCGGTGACGTGCTCCTGGCCGTACGCGGCCTCCTTGAGCCGCTCGCGGTTCTCGTCCTCGGTCAGCACGAGGAACTCCCACGGCTGGAGGTTGTAGCTGGAGGGGCTGTACCGAACCTGCTCGAAGACGGCCTCGATGGTGGCGTCGTCGACTGGCTCGTCGCTGTACTCGTGGATGCTGCGGCGGCTCTTGACGGCCTCGTCGAACTCCATACCCGTGAGAGGCCGTTCGAGGTTTAATGCCTGTCGAGTAGCTCGTAAGTAGGTCACCGCGGCGTCAGCGGGTGACGCCGCCGTTACCGTCGTGTCGCCGGCCTCACCGGACGACGGTGACTGGAGCCGGCGACTCGCGGACCACCTTCTCGGCGACGCTGCCGAGCAGCATACGCGAGACGCCGGTGCGGCCGTGGCTCCCGATCACGACGTGGTCGTACGCGGGGGCGTCGACGTCGTCGCTCTCGCCGGCGGCGACGTTGACGATCGTCTGCGCCGGTCGCCCGACCGCCTTCTCGGTCCGGAACTCGATCCCGTACGTCTCGCCCGCCTCCGCGAACAGTTCGTCGGCGTCGGCCTGGGCCTGCTCGAACCACTCCTCGCCGCCGCTGGGGATGCCGACGCCGGCGCTGTAGCCGGCCTCGACGGGGTTGATGACGTACAGTAGCGTGATCTCGTGGTCGCCCCACTCCTCGGCGGCGAACTCGAGAGCGTCTTCGGCCTGTGGCGTCCCATCGTACGCGACGAGTATGCGGTCGGTCATGGGTGAGCGTTCGGGGCCTTCCGTAAAAAACGAGGTGGCGCGGTGGGCGGTTCGGTGGGGGGGGGCCAACACCATCACCTCGGCTCCTCGGCGGCGGTCGTCGCCGCGCAACGGAGGCCGCGGCCGACCGCGAGCCCGGGGTCCTACACAGTCACGGCAATACGCCCCGAGCGCCGACCCGAAGATCGGCGCCGGTTGCGAGCCGTGACTGGTGTTACTCGCCGTGTCTGGTGACACACAGACACGGCATGGGTTCGTTGACGACGACACGGAGGCCGTCGTCGCTCACTCGCCGTGTCTGGTGACACACTCGCTCAGGCCGATCAACTCCACCGGCTCGGAGTTGTCCGGCGAGTACACCACCATCTGGCCCTTCTCCATATACGGCACCTTCTGGGCCAGCTGCGTCGGGATGTTCACCGACGAGATCGCGTCCTCGTCGCCGAGGTTCAGCACGATCTTCGTGTTCACCTGCTTGAACACGGGCTCCGCGATGTCTTGGGGGTCCTGCGTGATGAGGAACAGTCCCAGTCGCTCCTTGCGGCCCTGTTTGGCGGCCTCGGTGAACTTCTGGACTACCTTCCGCGCCTGCACGGTGTCGGCCTCGGAGAGGAAGTTGTGCGCCTCGTCCATCCCCAGCACCAGCGGCGTCTCCTTGATGCGCTGGCTTTGTGGGGAGTTCGAGAGCTTGTCGTCGACGAGCAGCGAGGAGACCGCGAGCACGAACATCTCCTTCGCCCGCGACGTCGAGAGGTGGTACGTCGGCACGACCGTCAGCCCGCCCGGCCGGACGAGTTCGTGGTCCAACTCCGTGATCGGCCGGGCGTCCTGGTCGAAGATCCCGTTGGGGATCCCCCGAACCCGGCGTTTGACCGCGTCGAACGTCGCCTCGTGGACGCGCCCGGACTCGTGAAGCTCTTCCTGTAGCCCCGGGTCGTCGAGGTACGTCAGGAACTGCTGGTACGTGCCGCTCTGCCCGTAGTCACTGAAAAATCGATTGAGCAGGGTGAGCAGCGCCGGATACTGATTGTCGTTCAGGCCGCCACCGGCAACGAGCCACGGCATGTCGTACTCGTCGACGACCGAAAACGGGATCGTGAACCGCACCTGCTCGGCGCGGTGGTTCTCGCCGCCGTAGCTCACGCCCTCCTCGACGGGGACGAGCGCGATCGTGTCGTCGTGGCCGCCGTGGGCGATCCCCTCGCGATCCAGCTTCCGGGCGAACTCGTCGCTCATCCCGGGGTTGTCGTCGTGCATCTGGGCGTACTCGTCCTGCGGGTCGAACTGCACGACGGCGGGCGAGACCTCTCGACCGTCGTCCATCGGGTACGTCCGCTCGGCGTCGAGATACTGCCGCAGCACGTTCTTCGAGGCGTGGGTCTTCCCCGAGCCCGTGCCGCCGGCCACGAGCGTGTGCCGGAACACGAGCGGGTCGCCGTCGGCGTACTCGTCTTTCACGCGGTAGTCGACCGTCGGCGGCTCCGCGGCGGTGCGGACCTTCTCGCCGCCGACGGAGAGATGGCCCAGGAAGACGCCGTCGCCGGGGATCTTCAGGCCGGTTTTGATCTGTGCCTCGTCGGACGCCTCGCGGGCGAGGGCGCCCGGCTTGGGCACGCGGTCGGTCATCCGTCGTTTGAGCTCGCCGCCCTCCTCGTAGATGACCGCCACGGGCTCCAGTTCGGCCATGAACTTGTAGTCCCGCTCCTCGAACCCCTCGCGGCGCATCTGCCGGCGCGCGTGGATCTCGGTGGCGTCGTCGGACTGGAACTCTTGGGCGTACTCCAGCGCAGCGATGGAGCAGAACAGCGTCTCGTCGTCGGGGTACGGGACGAGCAGGTAGCTCCCCAGCCGAACCGAGTCGCGGTTCCCGGTGGTGATGAACGCGCGGAGCCGCGTCTCGTCGCCGTCCTGGGAGACGCGCAGCCCCTGGGAGACGGAGACGGTGCCGAGCCCCTGGTCGGCGCCGGCGGGCTCGGTACCGTAGCGCTCGAACTCGGCCGCCGTGTCGGCCTCCTCGGCCGGGGCGTCGTCGCTCGCGTCGGCGGCGGCGTCGTCGCCCCCGCTGCCCGCGTAGTCGGTGAAGTCGCCAAGATCGCCCGAATCGCTCATGCGCCGGACGTGGGGGGCTCTCGCCATACACCTTTCCCTGCGGCGCCGCGGGCACTACCCCTAAAGGCGCTGACCGACTAACCGAACCATGATCTACGTCAGCGGCCACGGCGGGGGCACGACGCTCACCGGCACGGTGTTCGAGCGCGGCGAGGAGCCGCCGTCCTACAAGGGCGCCCCCGACGAGGAGGCCGCCTACGTCTGGGTCTGCGACGCGTTCTACCAAGTCGAGAGCGGCGGGTCGGCGATCGAGATCGACGGCGAACAGATCCGGGTCGCGTTCGAGTCGCCGATGCCCCGCGGGTTCGACACGCGCGAGCAGGCGCTCGACGCCGCACGCGAGCACATCCGCACCCAGTTCGCCCGCATCGGCGTCGACGACGTGACGATCGACGTAGAGAAGGAGCTGCCGAACGAGCCGTAGCCGCGTTCAGTCGTCCTCGCCCCAGCGGAGCCGGTCGTACGTCGACCGCGACTCGCTGCCGAACGTCTCCTCGAACTTCCGGCGGATCGCCCCCTTCTCGCCGGCGCCGATCTTCGCCAGCTCGTCGGCCTTGCCGATCGCTTCGGGCGGGCCGCGCTCGGTCGCCACCTCGCTCAGCAGCTGGGTCGTCAGCGCCGTCCGCGTCTCGGGATCGCGAGTGACGGCGTAGGGGGCCTCGATCTTGTACGTCACGTCGGTCCGCGGGTCGTAGAGGTAGCAGAACGTCACCTCGTACGCTTCGGGGTCGAGACGGCGCGTGATCCCCATCGCGTCGCCGTCGTCGGACATCGGCTCGTCCGAGGAGCCCCGCGAGCGGAACCAGGAGGTAAAGGTCAGGTCGGACTCGTCGCGGGCGGCCGCCGGATCGGCGCTAGCGCCGTTCTCGGGGCCTGCCGCTTGCTCCTCACGACACTCGAGCAGGCGGGTGAACAGCGCGGCGTCGTCGGTCCACGGCGTCGGGGTCCGGTCCGACAGCGTCCGGACGATGAACCGTGAGGTCGGGTTCTTGACGAACCCCGCGATCGGGACGCCGCGCTCGACGAACTGCTCGACGAGTCGCACGTAGTTCTCGACGATGGCCTGCGGGGCGGCTTCCTGTGTCGCCTCCGCCAGCGCGGGGTCGCGGGACTCCCAGTTGAACAGTCGCTTTGGGTAGAGCGGCCCGTCGAGCAGGAGGAGCTCCTCGACGGCGTCGGCGTGTTCGAGCGCGTGGGAGGACTCCGCCAGGTAGAGCGCGAGTTCGTGGGTCACCTCGTCGGCGAACTCCGCGACCTCGGGGACCTGCAGAACCTGCTGGCGACTGTACCCCTCGTCGTAGCGCTGCCAGTCGGTGCCGTACTCCCGGGTGGCGTCGTTCGCGTGGACGGTCGCGACCAGCGAGCGCGAGCGGTGGAGTTCGAGATCCGTCGGCGCCGCGGCCATCGCCGCCTGCGCCACGTCCAGCAGCAGCCCGTTTTTGAACCCGGTCGGGTTGAGCGTGCCGGCGTCGAGCCCGTGGGTCGTGTCGAACGGCCGATCCGCGAGCGCCACGTCGTCGATCGCCGCGGCCCGAAGCGACGGCTCGTCGAGCGGTTCGACCACGATCCTACCGTCCTCGCGAAGGGGGTCCAGCATATCCCACGCGCGCTCGGCGTGGTCGTCGTGGTCGGAGTCGTCGACGGTGCCCGCGATGGAGGCGGCGATGCGGGCGATGGTGTCGACGTGGATGGGGTCGAGCGTCACGGCGAGAGCGACGGCGGGCGCCCCCAAAACTCCCTCGCCTCACTCGGAAGAGCGAAGTTCCCCCCGGTCCAACCGCCGACTATGGCTACGCTGCAGGAGTTCGCGATGCGAATCGTCGAGGATCTCCCGAAGATGGGCGAACTGTTCCAGGGCGTCGTCACGCAGGACCCACTCGCGGCCGTCTCGGCCGCGATGGGCGCGCTGTTCGTCCTCGGCGCCAGCGGCGCGCTGGCGTATCTCGCCGCCGGCGGCGTGCTCGACCTGCTCGGCGCAACGTCGCCGCGCTAGTCGGCTCAGACCCGTTCTTCGGACAGTTCCAGTGCGTCACTCGCGAGTTCGACAGCCTCGTCGAGCGCTGGCCCCAGCGGTGAGCCACAGACGATCCCGTCGGCGTGGGCCAACACCGCGGCGAGTCGGTCGGCCACGTCGTCGACGGTGCCCGCGGCCGCGAACGCGTCGATCATCTCGGGCGAGACCTGCTCGAACGCCGCCTCGAAGCGGCCCTCGCTGATCTTCTCGCCGACTGCGGCGGCGCGCTCGGGGTCGATGTCGTGTCGGGAAAGCACGGGCTCCGGCGTCCCGGCGGCGATGAACGCGACCGGCGGCCGCGCGGCTTCGCGGGCAGCCTCGCGCTCGGTGGCGACGCTCACGCTCGCGTACGCGAGGAAGTCGAACTCGCCGCGGTGGTCGGGGCGCTCGCCGAGCCCTTCCTCGACGCGGTCCCCGGCCCACGCGAGATCGCGTGGGTGCGAGCCGTTGAACAGTAGGCCGTCGGCGTGTTTCGCCGCCATTCGGCACATGTGCGGCCCCTCGCCACCGACGTACACGGGCAGTTCGCCCGGGGGCTCGTAGTTCAGGCCGGCATCGTCGGCCTGGAACGTACCGTCGTGGTCGACGCGCTCGCCGGCCCAGAGCCGTTTGGCGACTTTGAACGCCTCCAGCACCGAGCGTAGGCTGCGGTCGTCGCTGTCGACGCCGAGGTTGCGGAGCGTCGAGGGGTCGCCGGGGCCGATCCCGAACACGCCGCGCCCGCCGGCGTGTTCGTCGAGCGTCGCCATCCGGGAGGCCAGCGCGACGGGGTGGCTCTCGTGTGGGTTGGCGACACCCGGGCCGAGCCGGATCGAGTCGGTTCGCTCGGCGATGGCCGCGAGCGTCTGGAACGGGTCGCGGTTGTTGTAGTGCGAGGAGACGAACGCGGCGTCGAAGCCGGCGTCCTCGGCGGTCGCTGCGAGTTCGGCGAGTCGGGAGACGGGGTGTTCGGGCGTCAGTTCGACCCCGCGGCGGATCGGTCGGCTCATGGTTCGTACTCCCAGTCACGCAGCGCTTGCCGCACAAAATCCCCACGCATCTCGCGGAACATGTTGTCGCTGCCGCCGTGGTCGCCGAACGTCCAGTCCCGGACGACCACGACGGGCGTGCCGTCGTCGCCCTCGCCGGAGACGAGGTTGGCGGCGCCCGCGAGTTCGTCGACGACGCTCTCGACGGTAACCTGCAGTTCGTGGCCGTCGCGGTCGGTCTCGCCGCGCCAGTCGCGCGAGGCCGGCATGCCGGCCCAGCCGACGGCGACGGCGCGCTGGCCGTGGCGGAACGAGCGCCCGGAGGTGTCGGTGACGATCACCGGCGGCGACTCGGGGAGCCGCTCGTGGATGCGCTCGGCGGACTGACTGGGCCGTTTCGGGAGCAGCAACAGGTCGTGGTCCGGCACGTTCGAGCGATCGATGCCGGCGTTGACGCCGACGTGGCCGAAGCGCGTCTCCGTCAGGACGAACGGCTCCTCCATCACCACGTCGGTACTCTCCTCGAGGACCGCCTGAGCGAACCGGGGGTCCTTCTCCTCGCCCGAGATAGCTTCGAGGTTCCGGGCGATCTCCTTCGCCCGCGGGCCGGCGGGGAACTCCTCAAGGTCGGCCGCGCGGCCCTCGGCCTTCGAGACGACCGTGGAGGCCACACAGATCACGTCGTCGGGCCGGAGATCGACCCGGTCGGCGATCATCGCCGCCAGATCGTCGCCCTCGCGGATCTCCGGTAACTCCGGTACGGCGAACAGTTCCATACCGCTACCAGTGCGGCGTGGCACAAAGTCGTGTTGAAGCGACGGACCCGTCCACCCGCCGTTCACTGAAAGCAACAGGAATACGTAGAACGGCTGTGAAGCCCTGATCAATTGATGCGGGATCAGGATTTCCTCGAGTCCGAGTGGGACTACTGCCTGGTGCTCGATGCCTGTCGATTCGACGTGTTCGACGAGATCTACGACGAGTATCTCGACGGGAAACTGGAGAAGCGACGCAGTGCCGGCTCGTCGACGCCGGAGTGGGCCTACCGCAACTTCACGGGCCAGCACGACATCGCGTACTTCTCCGGGAACCCGTTCATCAACGATCTGGGTATCCCGTTGAACGAGCTCAAGTGGGGCGCCAGCTGTGAGTACGAGTGGACCGCTTCGGAGCACATCAGCGAGGTGTTCGACGTCTGGAAGTCGGGCTGGGACGACGACCTGGGGACGGTGCCGCCAGAGGGGATCACCGAGGCGTTCCGGAACAACCGTGACGCCGTCGAACGCGCCGATCGGACTGTCCTCCACTACATGCAGCCACACGCTCCCTACCTTTCACGGGGGAAAGGCCAGAAGCTCAAGCAGATCCAGAAGGGGATCCGGAAACAGGAGGAAGCCGAGAACGGTGACGCCGAAGCCGACGGCGGCACCTTGGCCTCAGTGAGCGACCGGCTGCGGACCAACGTCGAGAGCGTACTGGACGGCAGCGAACTCGCCCAGAAAGCCGGGCTCTGGCTCGAACTCGACCCGGCGGACGTGATGAAAAACGGGACGCAGGAGGCCGCGCTCGGCCTGTACGAAGAGAACCTCCGGATCGTGCTCGAGGACATCGCCGAGTTCGTCGACGAGCTCGACGGCGACGTGGTCGTCACCGCCGACCACGGCGAGGCGTTCGGCGAGGAGGGTGTCTGGGAGCACCACATCGAGACCCACATCCCGCCGCTGATCGAGGTGCCGTGGCTGGAACTCGAGTGACCGCGGTGACGGCGAACCGCGGTCGATCCCGAGTGAGAGCGAACGACTGATACTGATTCGCGTCGAAGGCCCTGCCGGGCGGCAGTGACGAGGGTTACCCCCACAGAGCCCCTTGTGACGATGGATTCTCCCGAGCCGCCCGTTCGATGCCTCGAGCGGCGCCGATAGCGCGACTCAGCGCTGCACGTGTCCGGGGAGCCCCAGCACGTCGACCGCCGCCGCGGCCACCGCCTCGCGCTCGGACTCGGGCGCGTAGACGCCGAGTCGCCAGCCGTCGCGCTGGGCCTGCCGGATGGCGCCGACCAGGCCCGAGGCCTCCTCCAGGCGCTGGACGACGCCGTTGACGACGACGCGGGCGTTGGACTCCTTCATCGATGGGCGCCGGGGCACGTCGACGATCACCGACGGCTCGTCGACGCCCGCGCGCTCGGCGATGTCGCGCTCGGCGGCCCGCTCGTCCTCGTGATCGAGTTCCAGCAGGTGCGCCGGCGTGTCCGAGAGCCCCGCCCAGACCGTGCGCTTGTACAGATCGCGGCACTCGATCCGGCCGCCGAGATCGGGGACGTGCTCGCGGAGTGCGACCAGCAGGTCGTGGTCGGCCATCCGGGCGAACTGCTCGATACCCACGTCGTTCGAGCCGGCCAGCAAGCGCTCGCTGGCGCGTTCGAGCATCGAGCCCGCGATCCGGGAGACGTGGTGGCGGTAGACGATCCCGTTCATCAGCCCGCGCGCGAGCAGCAACGACTCCGCAGTGCGGACGTTCCCCTCCGCCAGCACGAGTTGGCCGTCGCGATACCGCAGCGAGCGGACGAGCCGGCCGTGGTCGATCGACCCGTAGGGGACGCCGGTGTGGTGGGCGTCACGAACGAGGTAGTCCATCCGGTCCACGTCGAGTTCCCCCGAGACGAGTTGGCCGAGTTCGCCCTCGCCGCGCACGAGGGCGGCGACGCGGTCGGGCGAGAGATCGTGCTCCCGAAGCACGTCGGCGATAGCGGTCTCCTCGACGACGCCCCCGATCTCGTCGTGGTGGCGGCCGGCGTGGCGCATGATCACCTCCTCGGTCTGGTGGCCGTACGGGCCGTGGCCAACGTCGTGCAGCAGCGCCGCCGCGCGGACGTGCGCGGCGCGCTCGCCGTCGACGCGCAGGTGCGACAGCGCTTCGCTGGCGAGGTGGTACACCCCGAGAGAGTGCTCGAAGCGCGTGTGGGAGGCCGAGGGGTACACCAGCCGGATCGTCGAGAGCTGCTTGATGTGCCGGAGCCGCTGGACGGCGGGCGTATCCAGCAGATCCGCCGCGACCGGGGAGAGGGTGATCCAGTCGTGGACGGAGTCCTTGATCGCGTTCATACGGGCACCCCGGGGGCGAGCCCCAAAGTCGCCCCGGTGTCCTCGGGAGAGGAACTTTCAACCCCACACGCCCGAAATCCCGAGCATGGTCACGTTTCTCGCTGGGGGGACCGGCACCCCCAAACTGCTATCGGGGGAGGATCCCGTTTTCGCCCGCGATGCCGTCACTGTCGTCGGCAACACCGGGGACGACGTGGAGCTCGGCGGGCTGCTGGTCTCGCCGGACATCGACACTGTGCTGTTCGACGGCGGTGGCGTGCTCGATCGCGAAACGTGGTGGGGGATCGAGGGCGACACCCACGAAACTGACGACGAGCTGTTCCGCATCGCCGACGCCGCGGGGCTCGAGGCGGGCCCGCGGTACCTCGACGACGACGCCCAGACCGCCGGCCGCGACATCGCCTGCTGGCGGCGCTTCTCCGGCGTCGCGGAGTTCATGACGATCGGCGACAGGGACCGCGCAGTCCACGTCACCCGGACCTCGCTGCTCGACGAGGGGGAGACGCTCACCGACGCCACGCGCACGCTCGCCGACGCGTTCGGCCTCGAGATCGAACTCCTGCCGATGAGCGACGACCCCGTGGCGACGATGATCCACACGCCCGACGGCGAGATGCATTTCCAGGAGTACTGGGTCGCCGAGCGCGCCGAACCCCGCGTCGAGGACGTGGAGTTCCGCGGCGCCGACCGAGCCGACCCGACGCCGGCAGTCGAGGCGGCGCTAGCCGACCCCGTGGTCGTCGGCCCCTCGAACCCCGTCACCTCGGTGGGGCCGATCCGGGCGCTGCCGGGCGTCAACCGCGCGCTCGACCGTACCCCGGTCGTCGCCGTCTCGCCGTTCTGTGCGGACGAGCCGTTCTCGGGGCCCGTCGCGGACCTGATGGCCGGCGTCGGTCGCGAGCCGTCGACCGCGGGCGTCGCCGAGAGCTACGAGTTCGCGGACGCGTTCGTCCTCGACAGCGAGGACGGCACCGAACTGACCCGCCCGGTCGTCCGCACGGACACGAAGATCGACGAGCACGCGGACGCCGAGCGCGTCGCTCGGGCCTGTGCGCTCGCGCTCGCAGCCGTCGGCGCGCCCGTAGCCGACCTCGGCCTCACCGTCGACGACCCCGCCAGCCTCGACGGCGACGACATCGACACGAGCGACCTGCCGGCGTTCGGGGGTGAGCCGTAAGTGTTCCACCCGCGCCTCGCGCTGGCGTCGCTCTCGGGGGAGTCCGACGCCGGGTGGGCCGCGGCCGGCGCGGAGTGGGCCGGCGCGGCGTTTCTCGGCGGGGTCTGTCTGGACGAACCGACCCGCGCGGCGGCCCGCGAGATGGTCGCGGATCGCGATCGGTCGGAGTTTCTGCCCGCGGAGCCGGTCGCGTTCGTCGACGAGCAGCTCTCGGCGCTCTCCGGCGTCGACCTCCGTGCGGGGATCAACGTTCGGTCGACGACGACCGAGCCCGTCCGCGAGGTGGCAGCGGTGGCCGCGAGCCACGACGCCGTCGTCGAGCTCAACGCCCACTGCCGCCAGGACGAACTCTGTGCGGTCGGCGCGGGCGAGTCGCTGCTCCGGGAGCCCGACCGACTCGTCGCCCTGGTCGAGGCGGCCGCGTCGACGGGCGCCGAGGTGAGCGTGAAGCTGCGAACCGAACTCGACGGCGTCGATCTCGTCGCCGTCGCCGAACGGGTCGAGGCCGCGGGCGCCGACGCGATCCACGTCGACGCGATGGACAGCGAAGCCGTCGTCGCGGATCTCGCCGCCGCCACGGAGCTGTTCGTGATCGCCAACAACGGCGTCAGGGGCCGGGAGAGCGTGCGCGAGTATCTCGACTACGGCGCCGACGCGGTGAGCGTCGGCCGGCCGAGCGACGACCCCGCGGTGCTCGCACGCGTCGCCGACGCCGTCGCGGAGTGGTTCGCCGAGCAGGAAGCCGACACGGTGGGGGCCGAGCCGTGACCGAGCGCGCTCGAACGCCGGCAGAGAACGCCGAACTCGCGCTGCTGCTGGAGGTGGCCGGGACGCCCAAACCGGGCAACGTGGATCGCCACCGGGATCTCGACGAGCTCCGGTTCGAGCAGTTCCTCGCCGGGAGCGTCGGGAGCGCACGCGGCCTCCGTGCCGCCGCCGACGGCGCGCCGCTGGGCGAGGCGTTCGAGCGCGCGGTTCGCGGAATGAGCCGCCAGTCCGGCGGCAACACCCAGTTCGGCTGTCTGCTGCTGCTGACGCCACTGGTGAGTGTGGCCGGGACGGCCGAACTCAGCCCCGAGGCGGTGCGCGAGCGCTGTCGGGCGACGGCGGTCGACGACGCCGTCGCCTTCTACCGCGCGTTCGACCACGTCGACGTGGCCGTCGGCGACCCGCCGGAGGACGCCGACGCCCTCGACGCGCGCCGCGGGAGCGACGCGGAAGCGGCGCTCCGAGCGCGCGAGACGACGCTCTGGGACGTGATGGCGCTCTCCGCCGATCCCGACGACGGCGTCCCCGACACGAACGCCGCGGAGTGGGTCGACGGGTTCCCGCGGACGTTCGACGCAGCGGAGGCGATCCTCGACGACGACGGCCCGGTGCTCGACCGCGCGGCGCGCTCGTTCCTCCGCCAGTTGGCCGCGGAGCCGGACACGCTCGTCGCCACCACTCACGGTGAGTCGGTGGCAGAGACGGTCCGCGAGCGGGCAGCGTCGACGCTTGCCGCGGTCGAGCGGGCCGAATCGCTCGACCCGGCCGAGGAGTTGGCCGAGGCGTTCGTCGACGAGGGGATCAACCCCGGGACGACCGCCGACCGCGTGGCCGCGGCGCTGTTCGTCGCGCTCGAACGGGGGCTGGCGGTATGACCGGCCGACCGACGGGCGAGGAGTGGGAGCCAGCGGACGAGGCGCCCGACGGCTGGCCAGTGCCGCTTCGGGGGGTCACCGAGTCGGTGATCGCGACGAAGGGGCCCAACGATCTGTGGAACTTCGCCGCCCTCGGGCTCCACGCCGGCGATCCCGTCACCGCACAGACCTACGGCAACACCCGGACGCGCCGGAACTTCGAGCGCCGCGAGGGTGGGGTTGTCCAGTTCGTCGCCGACCCCCGGGCGTTCGTCGACGCCGCACTCACGATCCGGGAGGCGCCCGAGCCGGTGCTGCCGAGCGCCGACGCCTGGGTCGAGGTCGAGGCCGCGTGCGTCGGTTCGCGGACGGAGGGCGAAACCACGATCCGGGAGTGGGAGCTGACGCCGGACGAGTCCGCGGTCGTTCGGGCGGGACCGACGACGATCAACCGCGGCTTCGGCGCGGTGATCGAGGCGACGGTCGCGGCCTCGCGGCTGGGGGTTGGGGGGTTCGACGACGACGCCCTCCGGGAGCGCCTCGACTTCCTCGCGACCGTGGTCGACCGCTGCGGCGGCGCCCGCGAGCACGAGGCGCTGGCGGCGGTCGCGGCGGCCAGCGACTGGGAGCGCCCGGAGAACTAAGGCTGCAGCGGGCGACAGTACGGTATGGACACCGCCCCAGAGCGAACCAACCGGTTCGCCATCGAAGACACCGAAGCGCCGAAGGAGACGCTGCTCTGTGGGTTCGCGAGCTACGGGCTCTCCGGGCTGACCGCCGTCGACTTCCTCATCGACCAGCTGGAGCTGACGGAGACCGGCCACGTGACTGCCGACGGAATCCCGAGCATCACCCCCTTCGAGAACGGGCAGCCGACCCACCACACGCGGCTGTTCTCTCGCTCGGATCTGGAGCTGACGCTGCTGAAAAACGAGCTGTTCGTCCCGCCGGCGCTGAGCGGCCCGTTCGGCGAGGCGATCCTCGACTGGACCGAGCACCACAACGTCTCAGAGATCGTTGTCGTCGACGCGGTGCCGATGCGACACGGCCCCGACGATCACCAGACCTACTACGTCGCCACCGACGACTACTACGATCGGCGGCTCGACGGCGACGACGAGACGCCGCCGATGGCCCGCGGCTATCTCGACGGCGTGACGGGCGCGCTGGTCGAGCAGGGGATCGCGTCACCGCTCGCCGTCGGCGTGTTCCGGACGCCAGTTCACGAGCAGATCCCGGACATCGACGCCGCGATCCGGCTGATCGACACCGTCTCCGAGCTGTACGGTCTCACGGTCGACACCGAACCCCTGCAGGAGTTCGCCGACGAGATCGAGCGCTACTACAACGAGCTCGCCGAGCGGTACGAGGCCGCATCGGAGCGTGAACGGGCGTTCGAGGATCGGATGTACATGTAGGCGCCGACGAGCCGAGTCAGTAACTTTAACGCGGCGAGTCTGCACCTATGCAGTCATGGAACGCGTAGACGTCGCTATCGTTGGCGGGGGGCCAGCGGGCACGTCGGCCGCCTACGCCGCGGCCGAGCACGGCGCCGACGCGCTCGTGCTGGAGAAGGGAGTCCCGCGTGCGGACCGCGAGGGGCTCGGGCCCGACTCCACCGACGCCGCCGGCATCCTCGACTACTGGGTCGACATCATGGGAATCCACCCCGACGAGATGCCCGACGGGGTGGTCCAGAACGTGCTCGACCGCGCGGAGTTCCGCGGCCCGAACACCGCGTGTAACCTCCGCTCGACCGGGATCGACTCCTCCTACGACGAGTTCGGCTACACCTTTCACCGCGCGCGCTTCGACGACTTCCTGCGCTCCCGCGCGGAGGAGGCCGGCGCCCACTACCGTATCGAGGCGTCGGTGACCGAAGTCGACGCCGACCGGGACGGCCACCCGCGGCACAAACTCGTGCTCGCGAGCGGCGAGGAGATCGGCGCCGACTACCTGCTGCTCTGTGACGGCCCACAACGCACCGTCACGATGGGCGTGCTCGACGAGTTTCTCCCGGATCATCGCGCCGCGAGCCAGGTGCTCTCGCCGCCGACGGCCAACCACATCGCCTACCAGGAGTACCGAAAGTTCCCCGAGGAGATCTACGAGCAGGTGCAGGACGCCATCGTGTTCTGGTGGGGGCTCATGCCCGGCCACACCGCCTACCCGTGGATCTTCCCGAACCAGGAGCGGGTCTGCCGCGTCGGCCTGACGATGCCCATCGGGATGGACATCGACGCCGTCGAGGACCGCGAGTCGTACGACCTCCTGCGCCCGGAGGACGAGCGCATCCCGCAGGGGGCGACGTACATCGAGCGCCTGCTCGAACGCGAGTACGGCGACGAGTACGACCTGAGCGACTTCCCGATCGTCGAGGACGCCGGGAAGAGCCGCGGGACGGAGACGTATCCGATCTCCTCGACGCGGCCGATCGCCTCGCCCGTCGACGCCGGCGTCGCCGTCTGTGGCGGCGCGATGGGGACCACATCGGCGTTCCACGAGGGCGGCGACCACCTCGCGGTCCGGACCGGCGAGATCGCCGGCCGCCTGGCCGCACAGGGGAAGCTCGGCCACTACAACCACGAGTGGCAGGCGGCCGTCGGCGACGAGCTGCTGCGGAACGTCTCGCTCTCCGAACTCGTGCGGGGCTGGACCCCCGACACGTGGGACGACGTGTTCCAAGTCGGCGAGGAGATGCTGGCCGAAGAGGGGTCGAACGAGATGCTCTCCTGGAGCCCGCGGGCCGGCCTGCGGGGCGCGAAGCTACTCGGCGAGTACAAGCTGACGAAGTTCCGGAACCGGAACCGCTACGTCCAGCTGACGGCCGACGAGTACAGCTACTAACGGAGAACTACGCTTCGGCTGCCTGGGCGGCGGCGCTCGCCTGTTTGCGCGTGATGTAGCCCGCGATGCGGTTGCGGACTTCCTTGGACTCGACGTTGGTGAGCGCGGAGACGCTCTCCTTGTTCGTCTCGAAGTTCTGGTTGAACGACTCGGGGTACTTCTCGAGCAGGATGGTCCCCAGCTGTTTAACGTACTTCGGCTTGATGGCCATACGGGCAGATTCCGCGGAGAGCCACTAAAGCGATTCGTTCCGGGCCAAGGGTGGCGCCGCGGGCCGAGCGCCGACAAGGTAGAGTTATGGCCCGCCGGGTCCCGTGCCGTAGTAAGATGGAGGTCGAACTGCTCGAGGCGACGGAGAACCCGGAAGAACTGATCTGTTCGGCCGCACGCAACGACTACGCGTCGGCGTTCGTCGGCGACCAGACGTTCGAAGAGACGATGGAGACCGTCGAGGGCGACAGTATCACGGATAAAAAAGAGACGCTGATCGGCCACCTGCTGAGCCACGGTCACTTCGGCCCGTTCGAACACCCCCAGGCCACCTTCGCGATCGAAGGGATGTCCCGCTCGTGTATGGCCCAGCTCACCCGGCACCGACACGTCTCCTTCGACGTTCAGAGCATGCGCTACGTCGCGTTCGACGACGTGAATCCCGAGGACGTTGGCGACGGCGAGATGGTGGTGACGCCGCCCTCCGCGAGTGACCCGGACTGGATCGGCCGCAACCAACAGAGCGGCACGGTCGACGAGGAGACCGTCGAGCAGCGCGAGGAAGTGTTCCGGAACTCGGTCCAGCGCTCCGTCGAGGAGTACCAGCGCCTGCTCGATCTGGGGATGCCGCCGGAGGACGCCCGGTTCGTGCTGCCGATCGGCACCGAGGTCAACGTCGTGTTGAGCATGAACGCCCGGACGCTGATGCACGTCGCCGACATGCGCGCCGCCGCCGACGCCCAGTGGGAGATCCGCGGGCTGACCGAGGAGATCCTCGACTTCGCCGCGGAGTGGTGCCCGGTCACGTTCGACTACTACGAGGAGAACATGAAGCACCGAAAGAACCGTCTCGCCCCCTGAGCCTCAACGCCTTTGCCCTTCCTCGCCGTAGCGCCGGCAATGCAGTCTCCCAGCCGGGCGCTCGCCGTCTGTGTGCTCCTCGTGCTCGCGGGCTGTGCGGGCGGCCCCGTCTCGACCGAGGGTGACGGACGGACGCCGCTCGGCACGCCCACGCCGTCGACGCCCGTCGACGCGCCGCCCTCGGCGACGGCCAGCCCCGACGGCATCGAGGCGGAGGTGATCGACGTCGTCGACGGCGACACGATCGACGTGCGCCTGGCGAACGGGACCGAGGACACGGTCCGCCTGCTCGGCGTCGACACGCCGGAGGTCCACGCCGAAAACGACCCCACGGAGTTCCCCGGCGTCCCCGACACGGAGGCGGGGCGG
>Ga0207754_100027_pt1 | contig 180495 bp, 196 predicted proteins | sample A23E1SouthBayCA_FD_187728 | JGI IMG/M metagenome (GOLD analysis project Ga0207754, IMG submission 187728) | Aerobic enrichment media microbial communities from Eden Landing Ponds, California, USA - A23 E1 (SPAdes) | ecosystem: Environmental > Aquatic > Marine > Unclassified | place: Emeryville... | reverse complement strand
CCGCCGGCGCCCGTCTCGCTGACGCCGGCCGACGCGGCGCTCCTTGACGCGAACCGCGACCTCGTCGAAAAGCTGGGGTTCCGCGTTGTCGAGTTCGGAGAGGGGGGCGGAACCGGAACGTACCGCGTCGAAGCGGTCCCGGCACCGCTCGGTCGCCCGTTCGCCCCGGACGCGCTCGCGGACGTGGTGGCCGACATCGCCGCCGGCGACGACGCCGACCCGCGGGACGAACTGCTGAAAGACCTCGCGTGCCACCCGTCCATCAAAGCCGGCGACGACCTCACCGACGACGAGGCCGCGCGGTTAGTCGAGCGCCTCGGCTCGTGCGAGACGACCTACACCTGCCCGCACGGCCGGCCGACGGTGCTCGCCATCGACGAGGAGACGTTCGTCCGCGGGTTCGGCCGGCGGAGCGGCCGGCTCGGGTAGGGACGCGACGAGAGCAACGTTGCCGAGCCACTCCGGCGCGGTCGTGCGAAGTGGCGCGGTAGCTCGTGCGGAGATAGTTACTGAATAGGTACAGAGATGGCTCGGCCGGCCGCTACCAGTCCTTGCAGTCGAGACAGACGTACTCGTCGCCGTCGAGCCACCGCTTTTGCACCGACTCGCCGCACTGCGGGCAGGTCGTGGCTTCGGGGGTCCACCGGTAGGTGGCGAGCGTGCTCACGTCGCGGTCGTCGGGGTCGTCGGAATCGGCGGGGTCGTCCGCGAGGTCGGAGCCGTCAGCGTCGGCGTCGGCCGTCGGTTCGTCGGCCGCTCCGTCGTCGCCGCCGGCGAAGTCGTCGAGCGAGCGGTTCGGCATGACTCAGCGTCCGTAGCCGCGGTCCTTATCGATGCCGACCGAGCGACGCGGCGGACGGTCGCCGCGAACCGCGGGGCGGCGAGAGGCTCGCGGGTCGGGGCGAGCGCCGTGCGAAACCCACACAATCAATACCCCCGAATCCCGAGAGTCGCGCATGGCAACACTCACGGATTTCGTCATCGCGCTGCTCACGAGCGTCCTCGAACTGGTGGTGACCTTCGCCGACGTGGCGCTGAGCGGCCCGCTTACCACGGTGAGTTTCCTCTTCGGCAACGTCTTCATTCTCCTCGCCGTCGGCGCGTTCGCCTACGTCGCCCTCGGCGCACTCGGCGCGGAACTCGGCATCATCGGCGTCGGTTCGTCGAGCGGTAGGCCGCCGCAGCGAGAGTAATCGCTTCTTCGAGGTCGGGGCCGACCGGCGACCCGACCACGACGCCGCCGGCGTGTTCGAGCACCGCGTCCATCTGGTCGGCCACGTCGTCCGGCGTGCCGGCCATCGAGAAGGCGTCTATCATCGCCGGCGTGACGAGGCCGAACGCCGCGGAGAACGCGCCGGCGGAAATCTTCTCGCCGATGTCGCTCGCGCGGTCGGCGTCGATGCCGTGTCTGTCGAGGACCGGCGGGGCCGCCCCCGCGGCGATAAAGGCGACCGGCGGGCGGGCGGCCTCGCGGGCCGCGTCCGCGTCCTCCGAGACGGAGACGCTGGCGTAGGCGGCGAGGGTGAACTCGCCGCGGGAGTCGGGGCGGTCCTCGACGCCCATATCGACCTGTTCTCTGGCCCACGCGAGGTCGTCGGGGTGCGAGCCGTTGAACAGCAGGCCGTCGGCGTGCTTGCCGGCCATGCGGCACATGTGCGGGCCCTCGCCGCCGACGTACACGGGCACCTCGCCGGGCACGTCGAAGTTGAGGCCGGCGTCGGCCGCCTCGAACGTGCCGTCGTGGCTGACGCGCTCGCCGTCCCAGAGTTGCTGTGCGACCTTGAACGCCTCAAGCACGGAGCGGAGGCCGCGCTCGTCTTCGAGTCCGAGGTTGCGGAGCGTCGAGGGGTCGCCCGGGCCGATGCCGAGCAGGCCGCGACCGCCCGAGGCTTCAGCGACGGTCGCCACCTTGCCGGCGAGCGTCACGGGGTGTAGCTCGTAGGGGTTGGCGACGCCGGGGCCGAGGCGGATGTCGTCCGTCTCGGCCGCGAGTCGCGCGAGGACCGCGAAGGGGTCGCGGTTGTTGTAGTGACACGAGACGAAACACGAGTCGTAGCCCTCGCGTTCCGCCTGCGCGCCCAGTTCGACGAGGTCGTCGACGGGATGTTCCGGGGTGAGTTCGAGTCCGAGCATGGTGTGAATGTAGTGTGAGCGTGGTGTGAGCGTGGAATGGTGACGCGAGTCGTCAGGGGTCGTAGCGCCACTCGCGGAGCGCCTGTCGCACGAAGTCGCCGTCGATGTCGCGGAAGTGGGCGTCGCTTTCGCCGTGGTCGCCCCACTCGAAGTCGCGGACGACGACGACGGGCGTGCCGCCGTCGCCCTCGCCCTGCACGAGGTTGGCGGCCGCGGCGAGTTCGTCCACGACGCTCTCGACGGTGACGCCGAGTTCGCGGCCGTCGCGGTCGGCCTCGCCGCGCCAGTCCCGCGAGGCGCTCAGGCCCGCCCAGCCGATGGCGACGCCGCGCTGGCCGTGTCGGAACGGCCGGCCGCAGGTGTCGGTGACGACGACTCGGTCGGCGTCGATACCGGCGCGGATGCGCTCTGCCGACTCGCTCGGGCGCTTCGGGAGCAACAGCAGGTCGCGGTCGGGGACGTTCGAGCGGTCGATGCCGGCGTTGACGCCGACGTGGCCGAACCGCGTCTCCGTCAGGAGGAACGGCTCCGACATGACGAGGTCGACGCTCTCTTCGAGGACCGCCTGCGCGAACCGCGGGTCCTTCTCGTCGCCGGTCAGTTCGGCGAGGCGGGCGGCGAGTTCGCGCGCCCGCGGGCCGGCCGGGAAGTCGTCGAGGTCCGCGAACCGCCCTTCGGCCTTCGAGACGACGGTGGAGGCGACACAAACCACGTCGTCGGGCCGGAGGTCGACGCGCTCGGAGACGAGGGCGGCGAGGTCGTCGCCCTCGCGAATCTCGGGCACGTCGGAGACGGGAAACAGCTCCATACCGCTTCGGAGGGCGAGGGCGGTGAAAAACGACGGGATGCTGGCGAACCGGGCCGGTATCGCAGGCGGGCGACCGGAACCGGCTCGGCTGCGAGACAGCGCGACGACGCGCCGACCTCAGTCGTCGCGGACGACCTCGACCGACACCGAGCCGTCGGTGGCCGTGCCGACCATCATCGTCGCGTCATCGCCCGGATTCGCCGCCGTCGCGGTGCCCGGATTGAGGACGCGGACGCCGTCGACCGTCTCGTCGACCACCTCGTGGATGTGGCCCGCGACGCCGACCGCGTCGGTGCCCGCGGCGTCTCTGACCGCGTCGGCGACGCGGAACTCGTAGCCCGTCTGCGTGCCCGTGCCGTGGGTGACGACGAACGTGACGCCGCCGACCTCCGCGACCTCGACGAACGGGAGGTCGATGCCCGGCGGGTCGACGTTCCCGCGGACGCCGACGAACCGCGCCGAGAGGTCGCGGAGGCGGTCGAGCGTGGCCGGCGAGTCGAAGTCGCCCGCGTGAATCACGAGGTCGGCCTCGCGGACGTGGGCTTCGACCCAGCCCGGAATCCCGTCGGCCCGCCCCGGAACGTGCGTGTCGCTCAGGATGGCGAGTCGCATACCGACACCACGCGACCGGCCTGAATAGTCGTTTTGTCAGTCGCGGCCGTAAGTCACGATATGCCACACGTCGTCACCGTCTTCCTCCGACACGGCGGCCGCGTCCTCCTCACCCGCCGGAGCGACGCCGTCGGAACGCATCAGGGCCGCTGGGCCGGCGTCTCCGGCTACGTCGAGGGCGACCCCGAAGACCCCGAGCGCGACGCCCGGCGCGAACTCGCCGAGGAGGTCGACGTTCGCGAGACCGACGCCGAGTTCGTCCGTGCTGGGGAACCCCTCACGGTCACCGACGAGGGCCGCGAGTGGACCGTCCACCCGTTCCTGTTCGACGCCGAGACCCGCGATATCGACACCAACGAGGAACTCGCCGGGGTCGAGTGGGTCCACCCGACCGCGATTCGGGACCGCGAGACGGTCCCCGGACTGTGGGCGACCTACCGCCGGGTCGCGCCCGCGGTCGAGACCGTCGCCGGCGACGAGACCCACGGCTCGGCGTGGATTTCGCTCCGGGCGCTGGAGGTCCTGCGCGACGCCGCCGCCGAGACGGACTCGCGGGACGCGCTCGCGTCGGTCGCCCGGCGACTCCGCGACGCCCGACCGAGCATGGCCGCCGTCGAGAACCGCGTCAATCGCGTCATGGCGGAAGCGGACCCCGACCCCGAATCGGTCCGCCGACGCGCCGAGGCGGCTATCGACACCGCCGCCGAAGCCGACGACGCGGCAGCTACTCGCGCCGCCGAACTCATCAGAGAGCGCGGGGTCGACCGACTCGCCACGCTCTCGCGGTCGGGGACCGTCCTCGCGGCGCTCGAAGCCGCCGAGGCCGCCGCAGTCGCCGTCCTCGTCTCCGAATCCCGACCCGGCGGCGAGGGCGTCGGCGTCGCGGAACGACTCGCCCGCGACGGACTGGACGTGACGCTGACCACCGACGCGGCGCTCCCCGGACTCGTCGCGGCCGGCGAAGTCGACGCCGTCCTCGTCGGAGCCGACTCGGTGCTCGCGTCCGGCGGCGTCGTCAACAAGGTCGGAAGCCTCCCCGTCGCGCTCGCGGCCGCCCGCGCCGACGTGCCCGTGTTCGCCGTCTGCGCCCGCGACAAGGTGCGCGGCGACGACCAGTTCGTCGGCGAGGAGGCCGGAGACCGATACGACGGCGAGGCCGCGATACGGACAGAGAACCCGCTTTTCGAGGTCGTCCCCGCGGACCTGCTCTCGGGCGTCGTCACCGAGGATGGCGTGTTGGACGCGGACGAAATCGGCGCGGTCGCGGCCGAACACGCCGCGCTGGCGGCGTGGGACGGCTGAGTCGGGAGTGCGGGGTTCTGGGAACCGCCGGGACCACTGCCGGCGGGGGCAAAAGGGTGGATTCTTGGGCGTCCGCCGCAGACTCCGACTCGGTGGCGATGACGAAGGTTACCCCCACTCAGCCCCTTGTGATGATAGATTTCATCCGAGCCACCAACTACTGACGACCCGTCGCTCTGTCGCTCCGAATCTCGTTGCCCCGGAGCGTCGCGTACGCGCTTCTCGCGAACCGGGCCACCTGCTGGGACCGAACGGGCTCTCGTCGGACACCCGAAAACCGGACACCGACGCCGAAGCCGCAACGTCCTTCGTGAGCCGCCGCGACCCCTCGGCCATGCACATCGAACGCATCGCGGTCGACGAGTCGGTCGGTCGGACGATGCCCCCGGGGCTGTTCGTCGAGGCGCTTTCGGGCCGCGGCGTGCCCGTCGAGCGCGTCGGCGACGACGAGGAGTTCGGGCCGGGCGACGCGGTCGCCACGTTCGGCCACAGAGACGCCTTCGTCGACGCCGACTGGGTCCACTGCGTCCGCGCCGGCTACGACGAGTTCCCCGTGGACGCCTACGAGGCGGCCGGCACGGCCCTCACGAACAGCACCGGCGTCCACGGGACCACGGTCGGAGAGACGGTCGTCGCCTATATGCTGACGCTCGCCCGCCGCCTCCACGCCTACCGAGACGCCCAGCGCGACCGCGAGTGGAACCTCCCGCGCTACAAGGAACCGTTCACCCTCGACGGCGAGCGCGTCTGCGTCGTCGGCCTCGGCACGCTCGGCCGGGGCGTCGTCGACCGCGCGGCCGCCCTCGGGATGGAAGTCGTCGGCGTCCGGCGCTCCGGTGACCCGGTCGAGCACGTCTCGACGGTGTTCACCCCCGACCGGCTTCACGAGGCCGTCGCCGACGCCCGATTCGTCGTGCTGGCGATGCCGCTAACCGCGGAGACCGAGGGCATGGTCGCCGCGCCGGAACTCGACGCGATGCGCGAGGACGCCTACCTTGTGAACGTCGCGCGCGGCCCCGTCGTCGACGAGGACGACCTCGTGGCGGCGCTCGACGGCGGCGACATCGCGGGCGCGGCGCTCGACGTGTTCGAGACGGAACCGCTGCCCGCGGAGTCGTCGCTGTGGGAGTTCGACGAGGTGCTCGTCACGCCGCACGCGAGCGCCGCGACGGGGAAGTACCACGAGGACATCGCGGCGCTCGTGGGAGAGAACGTCGAGAAGATAGCCGCCGGCGACCCGCTCACGAACCGGGTAGCGTGAGTTCGCGGGACGACGGGTCGAGATGTCGGCGGGACGGCGCGTCGCTCAGAGGAACTTGAACAGGTCGTCGCGGCCCTGCTCGTGGAGGTGCGACCGCAGGGCCTCTTCGAGGTGGGAGATGTCGCCGCGCTTGGCCGTGATGGGCGCGATGACGTTCCGCCACTGCTTCCACGGCGGGAACAGCCCGAGGCGGTCACAGAGGTCGTTCAGGCGCTCGTCGCGGTCGTCGACCTTGTCCATCTTGTTGACTGCGACCACGGTCGGGATGTCGAGTTCGTCGAGGAAGAAGAACATCTCCACGTCGTGGGGGATGGAGTCCTCGGTGGTGTGGCGGTCGATGATGTCGATGACGCTTTTCCCGTCGACGACCAGGACCGCCGCGAGGATGTCGTCGGCGTGCTCCTCGATGTACTGAACCACGTCGGTCTTGATGGCCTCGCGGGTGTCGCGGTCGACGCCGGACATGAAGCCGAACCCGGGGAGGTCGGTGAACATGAAACTCTCCGCGTTCCAGTCGAAGTGGTTGGGCTTGCGGGTGACGCCGGGCTTCTTGCCCGTCGTGAACTTGCTGTGACCCGTCAGCTCTCGCATCAGGGTTGACTTCCCCACGTTCGACCGCCCGACGAGGACGATTTCGTCGCGGTTCGGTCGGTCTTCGAACATACAGGCGATTCGCCACCGCGACGGATAAGGTGGGCGGAACGGACCCGCCGGTCTGCGGCGTCGGCGTCGAAAAAATCACGTCTCCGGGCGAGTCGCCCCCCACGACGACTCACCGACGACGCGTACGCAAGTCGGCCGCGTCAGTCACGGCCGCCGGCCGATAGCTCGCCGGCGTCGTCGTCGAGGAATCGCAGCAGCGGCTCGATTTCGTCGAATCGAGGGCCGCACGCGACGGAACCGCGACGACGGTTCCAGTCGACGAAGCCGGCGTCAGCGAGCTTCGGCAGGTGAACGTGGAACAGTTCCACCTTCAGTCGGTCGCGGTCGCGGCCGCCACCAACGGCCGCGTCCCGCGTTGCCGCGTCGAGGCGCGCGCGTCGCCGTCGGCGCAGGCCCAACAGCAACCGTCGCCGATGGACGTTTCCGAGGGCGTCGAACGCCTCGTCGAGGCGGGGGGACGCTGTGGCTACCATCGGCGCAACCCCCGTCGAATCCGAACGAGCGTCGCGCGACGGGCGCGAGACGCCGAGATAACGCGGCTTCCGCGAGTCGCTGACAGGCCCCGCTCCGGGCACCCGGCGAACACCACCCGATACCGGTACCGTCGAGAGCGCGGCTCGTCAGTCACACGCCCGTGCGCGGCTGCACCACCACGGCGCTGTCGGGCGGCGTACGGCTGTCGATGTCTGTGTGCGTTCACAACTACGTCCCCCGAGGGGTCATAGCTAGCAAGCCAGCATTCTCTTTCTGCTTTCACAGTCCGGTCATTGAAGTAGTGCATCCGGGAAATCGGTGGGTGCGCGTCCGAGTGGGCTGCGGTCACACACGAACGTTATCGGCCGAAATCCTGCCGAACACGAGCGCGTCCCGGTGTCCGAGCGCCACCTCCGGGTGCGGTCGTGATTTTCGGTTGACATAGGTGTTCAATACAGCGGCTGCTGAATGAGAGCCAGAAATGGCCGTAATCGTCGAGTTGACGATTGACTCGGAGAGCTTCGACCTCGGGAGAGTCACCGCCGTGTCGAACGGCGTCCACCTCGAACTCGAGCGCGTCGTCCCGACCGGCGGTGAGGTCATGCCGTTCTTCTGGGCCCACGGTACGGACTTCGAGGCGTTCGAGCGCGTCGTCCGAGACGACCGGCTCGTCGACGATTTGGCGGCCGTCGCCCGCGTCGAAGACCGGGTGCTGTACAAGGTCAACTGGGGAGAGACCACGTCGAGTCTGACCCGGGTACTCACCGACAGCGAGGCGACGATTCTCGAAGCCCACGGCAACGACCCGTGGCTGTTCCGCCTCCGGTTCAACGACCACGCGGCGCTCACCGAGTTCCACAACCGCTGTCAGGACGAGGGCATCGAGTTCCACGTCGAGCGCATCTACACCCTCGCGGAGGGCGAGCCGGGCGTCTACAACTTCGACATCACCGACGAACAACAGGAGGCGCTCGTCACCGCCGTCTCCGAGGGGTACTTCGAGGTTCCGCGGCGAACCACGCTCAACGAGGTGGCCGACCGACTCGGAATCAGCCCGCAGGCCGCCTCCGAGCGCGTCCGCCGCGGGGCCGACACCGTCCTCCGGAAAGTGCTCTTGTCGCAGTCGGCGGCCGACCTCTCGTAGCGCCCCGACCCGCCGACCTGCCGGTTCCGCCCCCGCGACGAGAGACACCGCGGCCCGAGCGGGGGAGCTATCTTTCCGGCGCGAGTACGCGACGGCGACGCGATGGACAAAGCGACGCTCCGAACGACGGTGTGGGACGACCTCGAATCGTCGGGCGCGGCCCGGTTTCCCTTCCCGCCGCACGGCCGCATCCCGAACTTCGACGACGCGACGGCGGCCGCCGAGCGACTCGCGGCGACGCCCGAGTGGGCCGACGCCGAGGCGGTGAAGGCCAACCCGGACGCGCCGCAACTCCCCGTCAGGCGGCGGGCGCTCCGCGAGGACAAGACCGTCTACATGGCCGTCCCGCGACTCCGCGACGAGGAGTGTTTCTACGAACTCGACCCCGCGCGCATCGACGACGACGAACTCGACAGCGCGCCGACCGTCTCGCACGTCGAGACCTACGCCGACAAGGTGGGCCCCGACGCCCTGCCATCCATCGACCTCGTCGTCTCGGGGTCGGTCGCCGTCTCCGAGGCGGGCGCTCGCGTCGGGAAGGGCGAGGGGTTCAGCGACCTCGAATACGCGGTGTTGCGGGGCCTCGGAGCCGTCTCCGAGGAGACGACCGTGGCGACGACGGTCCACGAGCGACAGGTCCGCGACGACCTGCCCGAGCCGGACGCCCACGACGTGCCGATGGACCTCGTCGTCACCCCCGACCGGCAGGTCCGAACCGAGACCCCGTATCCGCGGCCCGAGGGAATCGACTGGAACGCGCTCCCCGACGAGCGCCTCGACGAGATGCCCGTCCTCCGGCGGTTGTGCGACGAGTCGGACGAGTCCGACGAATAGCCGAGCCCCTGCTTATTTCACCGCCCGGGCCGACGTGAGGCCGTGCGACTCGTACAGGTGTTGGTGCCGACCGGCAAGCGCGAGGCCGTCCTGCGGACGCTCGACGAGGAGGGCGTCGACTACGCCGTCTCCGAGGAGACCTCCGGCCGCGGCTTCGTCGCCGTCGTCACCTTCCCGGTCCCCAAGGAGGCCGTCGAGCCGGTGTTGGCGCGGCTCCGCGAGGCGGGCGTCGAGCGCGACGCCTACACCGTCGTCGTCGCGGCCGAGACGGTCGCCTCGAAGCGGTTCGACCAACTGCGCGAGCAGTACGAGGAAGACGACGAGAACGGCGACCGCATCGCCCGCGAGGAGTTGGCCTCGAAGGCCGCCGACCTCGCGCCGTCGGTGTCGACGTACGTGCTCATGACGGTTATCTCGGCGCTCGTCGCCACCGCGGGCCTGCTCCTCGACTCGCCGGCCGTGGTCGTCGGGTCGATGGTCATCGCCCCGCTCGTCGGTCCCGCGATGTCCGCGAGCGTCGGCACCGTCGTCGACGACGACGAGATGTTCGCCCGCGGGGTTCGCCTGCAAGCGCTCGGCGGCGTCCTCGCGGTCGGCGCGGCCGCCGTCTTCGCCTTCCTGCTCAAACAGACCGGGGCGGTCCCGCTGTCACCGGCTGAGGTGCTGTCGATTCCCGAGGTGGACGAGCGCCTCGCGCCCGACGTGCTGTCGCTCGTCATCGCGCTCGGCGCGGGGGCAGCGGGCGCGATTTCGCTTTCCTCCGGCGTCTCGACCGCGCTCGTCGGCGTCATGATAGCCGCCGCGTTGGTCCCGCCGACCGCCGTCGTCGGCATCGGCATCGCGTGGGGCGCGCCCGAGGCCGTCGTCGGCTCGGCCATCCTCGTCCTCGTCAACATCCTTTCGGTCAACTTCGTCGCCATCGGCGTCCTCTGGCAGCAGGGCTACCGACCGGAACGCTGGATTCGCCGCGACGACGCCCGCCGGGCCGCCCTGTTCCGCATCGCCGTCATCGGGGTCGGCCTGCTCGTCCTCTCGTCGTTCCTCGGCGCGGTCACCTACACGACCTACCGGAACGCCGACTTCCAGTCGGAGGCGCACGACGCCATCGAAGACGCGCTTTCGGACACCGACGCCCGCCTGCTGTCGATGGAACTGCGGTACGACAGCGGGCCGCTGCAAGAGCCGGAGGGAATCGTCGTGACCGTCGGCTACGACCCGGCCTCCGACCCGCCGATGGTCGAGCGCGAACTCACGAGGCGGGTGAACGCCGTCGCCCCCGAACCGCTGTCGCCGTGGGGGGCGAGCGAAATCGACGTCGAAGTCCGCTACGTCGCCGTCGTGGAGTAGTTCGCTGCCGGGGGTTGGCACGCGTTTCGAAGGCTACAATCGCTCTTTGTCTCTAGCGCGGCTTGAATAGCTGAACCGACGTACGATGGGTATGCAACGACGCACGATTGCTCCGATATTCCTCGTCGGCCTCGTCCTCCTCGCGGGCTGCCTCTCGGCACCCTTGCAGACGACCGCCAACGGGGGCGCAGACGCGATAAACGCGACGAACGCGACGACCATCTCCACGACCGGCACCGGCGAAGTGACCGCCGACGCCGACCTCGCCGTGGTCTCCATCGCCGTGACGACCACCGCGGACTCGGCCGACGAGGCCCGCGGCACCGTCGCCGACGACGTGGCCGCCGTCCGCGACGCCCTCACCGACGCCGGCATCGCCGAGGACGCCGTCCAGACGACCGGCTTCAACATCTACCCCGAGTACGATTACAGCGGTCAGGAACGCGAACTCCTCGGCTACCGCGCCGCCCACACCCTCCGCGTCGAGGTCGCTCCCGACCGCGCCGGCGAAGTCATCGACCTCGCGGTCGGTGCCGGTGCCAGCGAAATCCGCGGCGTCTCCTTCACGCTCACCGACGAGAAGCGCGCCGAACTCCGCGAAAAGGCCCTGACCCGCGCCGTCGACTCCGCGAAGGCCGACGCCGACGCGGTCGCCAGCGCCTCGGGCCTGACCGTCGCGGGCGTCCACACCGCCACCGTCGGCGGCAGCGCCTCGCCCGGCCCGTACCCGGTCGCCTACGCCGAGGACGCCACCCGCGGGTCGTCCGGCTCGACCGAACTCTCGCCCGGCCCCGTGACCGTCTCGGCGACCGTCGAGATGGTCTACGAAGCCGAATAAGAACTCGCACCCCGCTGACCGAACTCTCGGTTCGCGGACCGACCCGCCCCGCGTCCTCAGTTCTCCGATAGCTATCCCGTAGCCGCGGCTCTCCGGGCGTGGCGGCGTGACGAAAACGACAGCACCGGAAAACCGAGGCGCTTACTCGTTGCGCGACGGCGGGATGTCGGGCTCGAACCCGATGGCCTCGACCGCGGCGTCGAGGACGGCCTCGACGTTCTCGCCCGTCTCGACGCTCATGTAGAGGTCGGCGTCCATGTCGGTCGAGCGGTCGCTTTTGTTACAGACGGTGAGCACCGGAATGTCGCGCTCCTCGAAGCGCGCTTTCACGGCGTCGCGGAGTTCGAGCTGCGACTCGATGGGGTAGCCGCACGCCCCGCTGGCGTCGGCGACGAAAAGGACGGCGTCCGCGAGGTGTTCGAGGGCGCTCACGGCCTGCCGCTCGATGTCGTTGCGCTCGTCTTCGGGGCGGTCGAGCAGCCCCGGCGTGTCGATAATCTGGTAGCGGATGCGGTCGCGGTCGAAGTGCCCGATTTGGACGCCCTTCGTGGTGAAGGGGTAGCGGGCGATTTCGTTCGACGCGCGGGTCACGTCGTTGACGAACGAGGACTTGCCGACGTTCGGGTAGCCGGCGACGACGATTGCCGGTTCGTCCGGGCGGATGTCGGGGAGGTCTTTCAGGGCGTCGCGCGCCTCGCCGATGCGGAGCAGGTCGTCTTCGACCTCCTCGACGACGCTCGCCATGCGGGCGAACGCCTGCTTTCGGTGCTTGCGCGCGAGGTCGGCGTCGGTCTTGCGGAGCTTCGGCTGGTACTCGCGGGCGATGTTGTCGACCTGCCGGGAGGCCCACATCACTTCCGAGAGGCTCTTTCGGACCTCGTCGACGTCGACGATGGCGTCGGCGAGTTCGTAGTAGAAGGGGTCGACCGTCTCGAAGTCGGGCCACTCGACGACGACGTTTTCGAGGTTGTCCGAGAGGATGTTCGACGCCGTCTGGAGCATCGACTGCTGAGCCTCCAACTTGTTCTGCTTCGCTCGCCCCGTGCGCGCGGCCCGCGAGAAGGCCTTGTCGATGAGTTCGTCCGACCGGGGCGTGGTCGGGAGAGACTCGAAAATCATTGCAGTCCGCTACATGGCCGAGCCGTAAAAGCGCGTCCGTTTGGGGCTCGGCGCTTCGAGCGGGGGATTCGCCGTGCAGGTCTCCCGCACGGCTCGACCGGAAGCGAAGGGGTCGCAGGGGGTCGGCGCGGGGACGCGGGGACGCGGACGGCGGGACGTTCCCCACCCGGGCCGCCACGAAGTTCTTGCCCGCCCGCGGCCTACCTCGACGCATGACTGACTGGAAAGCTGTCGCCGTCGGCTTCGTCGTCATCGTCGTCGTCGGCACGGGCGGGCTGGCGCTCCCCGTCGTCGGCCAAATCGGCGCGGGGCTGCTCGGTGGCTTCGCGGCGGGCTATCTCGCGGGCGGCACGCTCGGTAACGGCGCGTGGAACGGCCTCGTCGCGGGTTCCATCTCGGGTATCGTCGTAACGCTCTTCGCGGCGCTCCTCGGGAGTCTACTCGGACTCGCCGGCGGGCCGCTGGGCGGCCTCCTCGGCGGCGTCGGCGTCCTCGTCGCGGGCGTCGTGCTGACGCTCATCTTCGCCATCGACAGCGCCATCGCCGGGGCCGCCGGCGCGTGGGTGAAGGGCTGAGGCTGAAGCTGAATCGCTGAATCTGAGAGGGCGTCACAACGGCTATTCGCCGCGTTCGAGGTACTCCCGTTGAATCTCGACGACCTCGGTCGAGTCCGCGCACTCCGAGTACCGGCGCAGCGGCTCCTCGTTGAGTTCGAGGAACGTGTGGCCCCAGTTGAACTTCGAGAGCACGTCTTCGGCGCGCCCCTTCTCCCCGAAGATGACGAGCGCGGCGGCTATCGCCTCGACCGTCGTCAGCTGCATCGGGCGGCCGAAGTTCACGGGGTTGGCGGCGACGAGATACGGGAGCGCGCGGTGCTCGCCGGGGAGCGAGAACATGGCCTCGCCGGCCGACTCCCACGAGCAGTCGAGCGCGACGAGCGCGCCGGTGTCGGCGTCGGCCGGTGACAGCGCCCTGTCGGCGTGCGGGTTGAGCACGACGCCGTAGGGGGTCTCGCGGTCGGAGCCGTGGAGGGCGGCCATGTCGAAGCGTTCGAGCTTCTTCGCCGTGCACTTCTTCGGGTCGTCGTCGCCCTCGTATCGAACGTGCAGGTCCACAGCCGCGGTACGCGGCTGGCGGAGAAAAGCGTCCCGAACGCGGTGTCGGCGGGGGCGTTCGACGGCAACACCGACAGGGCCGGCAGCGCCGGCGTCGGATTCTTCCCGCCCGCCGACGAAGACAGAGCGTGCACCCCGACGCGACGTATCTGGCCCGGCAGTACTACACGGCGCTCGACCACCACGGATACGACATGCTTCGGAACCTCCTCGAACCGGGGTTCGTCCAGCACCGCGGCGACATGACGCTCTCGGGGCGCGAGGAGTTCGTCACGTTCATGCGGGACGACCGGCCGCAGAAGGACACGCGACACGTCATCGAACGCTACATCCAGTCGAAGTCCGACGACGAAATCGTCGTCCGCGGCCACCTCGAAGACGGCGATGGCGACGAGCTATTCGTCTTTCTCGACCGGTTTCGAGCGCGCGACGGGAAGCTCTCGGAGCTGAAGACGTTCGTCAAATCCTCGACGGCGAACTGACGGGGCGTCGCTGGAAACCGGAGAACTCGGGTCGCGGCGTGCGTCAGTCGCTCAGTCCTTCTTACCCGCACCGACGGCGGCCTCGCCGACGGGCTCGTGACCCTCGATGACCTCGCGGCCGCCCATGTAGGGCTGGAGGGGTTCGGGCACGTCGACCGTGCCGTCCTCGTTTTGGTAGTATTCGAGCAGCGCGACCATCACGCGGCCGACGGCCGTGCCCGAGGCGTTGAGCGTGTGGAGGTACTCCGCCGACTCGTGGCGCTCGGGGCGGTAGCGGAGGCCCGCGCGGCGCGCCTGGAAGTCCTCGAAGTTCGAGGCCGACGACACTTCCAGCCAGCGGCCGCCCTGTTCGGGGGCGTCCTCGGACTCCGTGCCGGGGGCCCACACTTCGAGGTCGTAGGTCTTCGCCGACGCGAAGGTGAGGTCGCCGGTGCAAAGCGAGAGGACGCGGTACGGCAGGCCGAGGCGGTCGAGCACTTCGGCGGCCTCGTCGACGAGGGCGTCGAGCCGGTCGTACGACTCGTCGGGCTCGACGAAGTTGACGAGTTCGACCTTGTTGAACTGGTGGACGCGGACGATACCGCGGGTCTCGGTGCCGTGTTCGCCCGCCTCGCGCCGGAAGTTCGGCGTGTACGCCTGATGCTTCAGCGGGAGGTCGTCCTTCAGCAGAATCTCGTCGCGGTACATGTTCGTCACCGGCACCTCCGCGGTGGGACAGAGCCACAGGTCGTCGTCGTCGTAGTTCTCGGTCTCCGCGCCGCCGATACGGTAGGCGTCCTCCGCGAACTTCGGGAGCTGACCGGTGCCCTCCATCGAGGTGGTCTTGACCGGAATCGGCGGGAACAGGTCGACGTACTCCTGTTCGCGGTGCACGTCGAGCATGAACTGCACGAGCGCGTGTTCGAGCATCGCGCCCTCGCCTTTCAGGAAGTAGAAGCCCGAGCCGGTGGTCTTGGCCGCGCGACCCTCGTCGATGATGTCGAGTTCCTCGCCGAGGTCGTAGTGCGGCGTCACCTCGTCGGGGAGCTCGCGCAGGTCGTCGAAGCCGACGCGGCGGACCTCCTCGTTGTCGGCCTCGTCGGCCCCGACGGGGACCGACTCGTGGGGGAGGTTCGGCAGCTCCATGAGCGCCTCGTCGAGTTCCGCTTCGAGCTCGTCGGCGCGGGCTTCGAGCTCCTGAAGCTCCTCTTTGAGTTCGCCCGAGCGGTCGATGGCTTCCTGCGCCTCCTCGTCTTTGCCCTCCTGTTTCAGCTGGCCGATCCGCTGGCTGACCTCGTTGCGCTCGTGGCGGAGGTCGTCGCCCTCGGCCTTCAGCGAGCGCCACTCGTCGTACACGTCGAGGACGCGGTCGATGTCCACGTCCTCCATGTTTCGGGCGGCGAGCGCGTCGCGAACTCGCTCCGGTTCGTCGCGGAGTAGTTGCCTGTCAATCATTGGGCTGTGATTTCCGGGCGGGCGGGAAAATCGTATCGCATCGCTGAGGAACGGGGGCGAGCACGCGGCGGGCGAACGCGAGAAATCCGCGCCGGATGCGCGCGACGACACGGCGTCAGCGGAACGCCCCGACACCGCGGTGAGAGCGGCCGCCGCGGTCGGAAGCCGACGGAGCGACTACCAGAGGAACGCCGGCCAGACGAACTGGAAGAGGAACCAGATGAGGATAGTCAGCACGCCGGTCATCACGACGTTGAGGACGGCCCCGGCCCGCATCATGTGGGACTGCTTGATGTGGCCGCTCCCGAAGACGATGGCGTTCGGGGGCGTCGCCACCGGCAACGCGAAGGCGAACGAGGCCGCGATGGCCCCGCTGACCGCGAGGAACACCGCCGCGGAGACCTCGGTGAGGCCGAGCGTCGCCGCGAAGATGCTCCCGATGCCGATGAGCACGGGGACGATGATGGTCGCCGTCGCGGTGTTCGAGGTCATCTCCGTGAGGAAGATGACGAGGAGCACGATAGCGCCGACGACGAGGATGATGGGCGCGCCGGTCAGAGAGCCGAAGACGGCCTCGGCGAGCCACTTCGTCGCGCCCGTGGAGGCGAACGCGTCGGCCAGCGAGATGCCGCCGCCGAAGAGGAGAATCGTCCCCCAGTCGATGTCGACCAGTTCGTCCCACTCCATCGTGTCCGCGAGGACGAGCGTCGGGATGGAGACCATCCCGACCATCACGTAGTACAGGAGGCCTTGATGCCCCTCGACGCCGAGGAGCGTCGCCCCCTCGGCGGTCCCGAACAGCGTGTTGAACACCGGGTCCGAGAGGAACAACTCGAACACGGGGTCGAGGCCGCCGACGACCCACAGCCCCGCCGTGGCGGCGAAGATGTACGCGACCCGGCGGCCGCGGGTCGAGAGCGCGCCTTGGTCGGCGAGGTACTCGCGCGCCTGGTCGCGGGCACCCTCGACGTCGTCGACCTCGGGCGGGTAGAAACGGAACGTGAGGAGGTACCAGACGATGGGGAGGGTGATGGCGACGATTGGGAGGCCGACGAGGAGCCACTCGACGAAGCCGATTTCGTAGCCGAGCAGCGCGTTGAGCTGGGTGGCGACGACCGCGTTCGGCGGCGTGCCGATGAGGGTGCCGACCCCGCCGACGCTCGCGGCGTAGGCGGTGCCGAGGAGCGTCGCTATCTGCATGTTCGAGAAGGAGCCCTCGGCGGCGTCGGCCTCGTAGACCTCTTCGCGGCCGAGCACCTGCGCGAGGACGCCGAGCGCGATGGGCGTCATCATCGCCGTCGTCGCGGTGTTCGAGACCCACATCGACAGGAACGCCGTGGCGAGCATGATAGCGAGGATGAGCCGCCGCGGCGACGACCCCATGACGGCCATGAGCCACAGCGCGATGCGGCGGTCGATGTTGTACTTCTGGAGCGCGTTCGCCAGCATGAAGCCGGCGATGAAGAGGAAGATGAGGTGGTCAGCGAAGCCCGCCAGCGCCGGGTCGATATCGCCGTAGACGCCGTAGGCCGTGAGCAACACCGGTATCGACAACGCCGTCACCGCGAGGGGGAGCGCGCCGGACACCCAGAGGATGCCGGCGAACACCATCGTCGCTAATGCGTACTGTCCCCGCGTCGAGAGTCCCTCAAGCGACGGCCCGAAGGCCAGCGCGAGGGACGCGACGAGGGCGAGCGTGAAGACGGCGAATCGTCCGCGAGCAGTCTTTGTAACACCGCGTATCATTGATACAGCGTATCTCTAACGATAGTATTACTTAATCATTTTCAATGCGGTAGCGAACGGCGGTATATCAGTGGTTGCAGTGCTCAAACGGATGAACTTAGCAGACGGAGAGAGGGCGTTTCGGACTGGCCGCGTCGGGTTAGAAATGCTCGACGAGCGTGCGGACCTGTTCGTCGTCGAGTTCCGCGGTGTAGAGCGCGAGCAGGGCGCGCCGGCGCGACAGTGAGAGGCCGCGGCTTCCGGATTCGAGCATCGAGATGTGCGCCTGCATGAGGTCGTCGACGGCGCGTTCGACGGCCCGCTGGTTGTAGCCGGCGGCGACTCTAAGCAGTCGCCACGCCATCGGAGAGATGTCCGTGATATCGACATCCGGAAGCGGTTCGCCACCCTGTTCGGACATGGAGACGGCTTTGCAGTCGCCCGTAATCAACATAGGGGGTCAGGGCGACCGAACGCTTTTCTCCCCCGGAGACGGGCGTCAACCATGGCGATTGGCGACGTCGAACCCGTCCCGGACAGCACTGATATCTACTACGTCGATACGGGCATGTACGAGGTGGAGAAGTACGGCTCGGTCTACCTCGTCGACGCCGAGAAGCCGGCGCTCGTCGACACCGGCATCGCCGCCGACCGTGAGCACATCTTCGCCATGCTCGACGAGGTCGGCGTCGACGACCTCGCGTACATCCTGCCGACGCACGTCCACCTCGACCACGCGGGCGGCGCGGGCTACCTCGCCGAGCGCTACCCCGACGCGACCGTGATGACCCAGGAACTCGGCGCGCCGCACCTCGTGGACCCCTCGCGACTCATCGAGGGTACGAAGGCGGCCGTCGAAGACCAGTGGCGGTTCTACGACGAACCGCTCCCAATCGACGACGAACGCGTCGAGGGCCTCACCGACGGCGACGAAATCGACCTCGGCGACCGGACGCTGACGGTCCACCACGCGCCCGGCCACGCGCCGCATCAGGTGATGTTCCACGACGACGGCGACGACGTGCTGTTCGTCGGCGACGCGCTCGGCATCTGGGAACCGCAGTCGCGGACGCTCCGCCAGACCTCGCCACCCTCGCAGTTCCACCTCCAGAAGGCGCTCGACGACGTGCGCACCATCGAGGACATCGACCCCGAGACGGTCTGTTTCGGCCACTTCGGCCCGAGACCCTACGACACCGACCTCGCGGAGGCGTACAAGCGCGTCCTCGTGGAGTGGGTCGAGGCCATCCGACAGAAGCGCGCGGAGCTCGGCGACGACGAGGCCGTCATCGACCACTTCGTCGAACACACCCAGATGGACGAGGTGTGGGGCGAGCGAAAGGCCCGCGACGAAGAGCGCCTGAACACCCGCGGCGTGCTCGGCTACCTCGACTACATCGGCGACGACGAGTGACGCGAGCGGGTCGTAATCAGCGTTTCCCCGCGGTATCGCGGGCTTTCAACAGACCGAACGTACATAGTTTTAAATGGTGAATTACAACTAACAGGACATGGACTGGCGGGACGCGGAGGCGGCGTTCGACGACCCTGTCATCGAGCGGACGACCCTCCCACGGATGTTCGAAGCGAGCGCCTCGCGGAACGCCTCGCGGGTCGCGCAGCGATACAAAGGCGGCGTCTACCGGCGGTCACTGGTCACCGAGGGCGTCGTTCCGGCGGCCCCCGACGGCGACTACGCCGGCCTGACCTACGACGAGATGCGGGGCATCGTCCGCCGCCTCGCGGCGGGGTTCCGCGACCTCGGCATCGAGAGCGGCGACCGCGTCGGCGTCCTCTCGCACACGCGCATGGAGTGGGCGCAGACCGACTTCGCGGTCCTCGGCGCGGGCGGCGTCGTCACCACGGTGTACACCTCGTCGTCGGAGCGACAGACGCAGTACCTGCTTTCCGACCCCGACGCAGACGCCGTCGTGGTCGAAAACGAGGCGCTACTGGAGCGCGTGCTCGCCGTCGAAGACGAGTTGGACCTGCGGTTTATCGTCGTCGTCGACGAGTACGACGGCCACGACGACCGCGAGGACGTGCTGACGCTGGGGGAACTGTATCGCCGCGGCGAGGAAGCGTACGACGAGGCGGCCTACGAATCGTGGCTGGACGAACGCGACACCGACGACCTCGCCAGTCTCATCTACACCTCGGGGACGACCGGCCAGCCGAAGGGTGTCCGACTCACCCACTGGAACTTCCGGTCGAACGTCAACGAGAGCTATCGGCGCTTCGGTCCGCGCCCGGACAAAGGCGACACGCCGGTCATCGGCCCCGACTCGGTGGCGCTGTCGTTCCTGCCGCTCGCCCACGTCTTCGAGCGCATGGCCGGCCACTTCATGATGTTCGCGGCAGGCGCGGCCGTCGCCTACGCCGAAAGTCCCGATACGCTCCGCGAGGACTTCCAACTCGTCCGGCCGACGGTCGGGACGAGCGTCCCTCGCGTGTACGAGAAGCTGTACGACGCGATTCGGGCGCAGGCCGGCGAGTCGCCGGCGAAAAAGCGCGTCTTCGAGTGGGCCGTCGGCGTCGGGCAGGCGTACCACACGACCGACGCGCCGGGCTACCTGCTCACCGCGAAACACCGCCTCGCCGACCGCCTCGTGTTCGGGCAGGTGCGCGACGCGCTCGGCGGCAACCTCGACTTCTTCATCAGCGGCGGCGGCAGCCTCTCGGCCGAGTTGTGCGCGCTCTACCACGCGATGGGCCTCCCGATTTACGAGGGGTACGGCCTCACCGAAACGTCGCCGGTCATCTCGGTCAACCCACCCGAAGCGCCGAAAATCGGCACCATCGGCTATCCGCTTCGGAACGTCGAGACGAAACTCGACACGACCGTCGTCGGCGACCAACTCGGCGACGCCGGCGGCGAGGTCGGCGAACTGCTCGTCCGCGGGCCGAGCGTCACCGAGGGCTACTGGAACGACCCCGAGGAGACCGAGGCGGCGTTCGTCGAGGACGACGAAGGCGGCCGGTGGTTCCGCACCGGCGACGTGGTCGAACGCCGGCCCGACGGCTACATCGCCTTCCGCGAGCGCGCCAAGCAGATTCTCGTCCTCTCGACGGGAAAAAACGTCGCGCCCGGCCCCATCGAGGACGCGTTCGCCTCCTCGCCGGTGGTCGAACAGTGCATGGTCCTCGGCGACGGCCGCAAGTTCGTCTCGGCGCTCATCGTCCCGAGTTTCGATGGCCTACGGGAGTGGGCCGCCGAGGAGGGCATCGACCTCCCGGACGACCCGAAAGCCATCTGCCGCGACGACCGGGTGTACGAGCGCATCGAGGCCGAGGTGGACGCGGCCAACGAGAACTTCGAGTCCTACGAGCGAATCAAGCAGTTCCGCGTCGTGCCCGAGGAGTTCTCGGAGGGCAACGACCTGATGACGCCGACGATGAAGAAAAAGCGCCGGAACATCCTCGACCGCTACGCCGACGAAGTGTCTCTCATCTACGACGAGGACCGCCGGACCGAGGAGCGACGGAGTCGCGAGCGGGATGCGACCCAGTGAAATCTGACAGCCTAAACTTTTTCGAGCGTTTTGCGGGCATACGTATCCACAAGGCGGCGGAAATACCGCCCGAGATGTATGGTTTTATCTTCCGTCGTCACATGAACCGAATCCATGGAGGCGATATAAGTGGCCGCAGCAGGAGGGGCGAACCTCATCCCGCTCGTCGCCGCGATAATCGGCATCGGCGTGGTCTCGCAGGTGCTTTCGGACCGCTTTCAGGTCCCCAGCGTCGTGTTCCTCATCGCGTCGGGCATCCTGCTCGGCCCGGAGGTCCTCGGCGTCATCTCTCCCGACTCGTTCGGGAACGCACTACAGGCCATCGTCGGTCTCTCGGTCGCTATCATCGTTTTCGAGGGCGCGTTCCACCTTCGAATCGACAAGCTACGGGAAGCGCCGGCCGCGACGTTCCGGCTCGTCACCGTCGGAGCGATAATCTCGTTCGTCGCGACGGGCGTCGTCGTCCACTACGCGCTCGGCGCGCCGTGGCCGGTGTCGTTCCTCGTGGGCGCGCTCCTCGTCGCGACGGGACCGACGGTCATCGCGCCGATTCTCGAAGTCGTCCCGGTCCGCGACCGGGTCGGCGCGGCGCTCGACACGGAGGGTATCGTCAACGACGTGACGGCGGCCATCGTCGCCGTCGTCATCTTCGAGGCCATCCTCGAAGGCGTCAGTAGTCCCGACGCTCTCGTGACGCTGTTCGCCGAGCGCCTCGGCGTCGGCGTCATCGTGGGCGCAATCGTCGCCGGGTCGCTGTACTACGCGCTCCGGTACGTCGACCTCTCGCCGGGCAACGCGCCGCAGAACGCGCGCCTGCTCGTCCTCGCCGGCGCGCTCGTATCCTACGCGGCCGCCGACTACGTCGCCACGGAGGCCGGCATCGCCGCGGTGGCGACCGCCGGCATCCTCCTCGGCAACGCGGACGTGCCGTACGAAGAGGAGATTTCGGCGTTCAAAGGCGACATCACGCTGCTCGTGCTGTCGTTCGTCTTCATCGCCCTCGCGGCGCTGTTGGACTTCCAGAACCTCCTGAATCTCGGCGTCGGCGGCCTCGCCGTCGTCGCCGCCGTCGCGCTCGTGATTCGGCCGTTTTTGGTCTTCGTCTCGGCGCGCGGCGACCGCTTCACGAGAGAAGAGAAGCTCTTCATGAGCTTCGTCGGCCCGCGCGGAATCATCCCCGCGTCCGTGGCCTCGCTGTTCGCCATCGCCCTGCAGGAGGAGGCGACGCGACTGGCGGCCGAGGGAATGGCCCAGCAGGCCGCCGCGCTGAACCAGAGCGCCTCGATTCTCGTCGGCACGGTGTTCCTCGTCATCCTGACGACCGTCGTCTTCGAGGCCGGTCTCGCTCGCCGGATCGCAGAATATCTCGACGTCATCCCAATGCGTGTACTCATCATCGGAGGCGGGAAAGTGGGCCGTGCGCTCGCCGAACGCCTCGCAGACCGCGGAGAGAACGTGGTCCTCATCGAGCAGGACCAAGAAGTAGTCCAGACGGCCCGGAACATGGGCTTTACCGTCCATCACGGCGACGGAGCCGACACGAGCGTCTTGCGCTCCGCGGGGGCCGCGAACGCCAAGTTCGTGGTGGCCGCGACCGGCGACGACGACGTGAACCTGCTCGTCGCGCAGTTGGCGAACTCGAAGTTCGACCCCGAGAGCGTCCTCGCGCGGGCGAACAACCCCGACAACGTCGAGGCGTTCGAAGAACTCGGCGTTCGGACCATCTCGTCGACCATCGCCACGGCGCAGGCGCTCGACAACTACATCGAGCGCCCGTCGATGTCGAACTGGATGGGCGAAATCGGTCGCTCCGGCGACGTTCAAGAGGTCGAGGTCACCGCCGAGCGACTCATCGGTCGGACCATCCGCGAGGTCGGCCCCGAACTGCCGGACGGCTGTCTCGTCACGCTCGTCTCGCGGAACGGTGACACGACGGTCCCCAACGCGGAGTACACACTCCAGGAAGGCGACCGCATCACCATCATCGGCGAGCGCGAGGCCGTCCGGGACGCAGAAGAGCTAGTCAACCCCGAATAGCGGCTCTCGCCGCCCGCCGCTCGTTCGGTTTTTCGCGTCGTCCCCGACGCTCAGCGCCGCGCCCACCGAACGAACACCGCCCAGTAGCCGGCGGTGAGCGCGACGAGGGCGACCCAGACGGACGCGCCGGGAGCGGGGCTCGAGACGAATCCGAATCCCGCGGAGGCGGCCGCCGCCACCAGCGCCGCCAACGTCCCCGACAGGGCGGTCGTCGTGAGATTCATTACCGAGATACTCTCGACGACGGGAGTATGAACGTGACGAAATTAGAACGGACGATTGTGACATACATCGGGCGGGGAGCAACGATACGTCTCGGGGGGCTAGAAAAACAAAACGCAGCCGAGCCCGCAGCTATCTGCTGAACTCGATTGCCGCCCCTTGGCCGAAGCCGACGCAGAGCGACGCGAGGCCGCGGTCCACGTCGCGCTTCTGCATCTCGTGGATGAGCGTCACCGGCAGGCGCGCGCCGGACGCCCCGAGCGGGTGGCCGAGCGCGATTGCGCCGCCGTTGACGTTGAGACTGTCCGCGTCGATGCCGAGTTCGCGCCGGGAGTACTCACACTGGCTGGCGAACGCCTCGTTTATTTCGACGAGGCCGTAGTCGTCGATGTCGGTGCCGGCGCGGTCGAGGAGGCCGCGGGTGGCCGGGACCGGGCCGATGCCCATGACCGTCGGGTCGACGCCGGCGACGTTGTTCGTGCCGACCGAGGCCAGCACGTCGAGGCCGCGGTCCTCGGCGAACTCGCGGCTGGTGACGAGGACGGCGGCCGCGCCGTCGGTTATCTGCGAGGAGTTGCCGGCGGTGACCGAGCCGTCGCCCGAGAAGGCGGGGTCGAGGCCGCCGAGAATCTCCATCGAGGTGTCGCGGCGGATGCCCTCGTCCTCGGTGACGACGCCGTCGTCCGTCTCGACCGGGACGATTTCGTCGTCGAAGCGACCCGAGTCGGTCGCCTCGGCGGCGCGCTGGTGGCTCCGGAACGCGAACTCGTCTTGGGCCTCGCGGGAGACCTCGTACTCCTCGGCGACCTTCTCGGCGGTCATCCCCATCTGGAGTTGGAAGATGTTGTACTGCTCGCTCAGTTCGGGGTGGAGGTGCTCGTAGGAATCGCCGTCCATCGGCACGCGGGACATGCTCTCGACCCCGCCGGCGACGATGCACTCGCGGTTGCCGGCGGCGACGGCGTCGGACGCGGAGATGATGGCCTGCATCGAGGAGGCGCACCAGCGGTTGATGCTCGTCGCGGGCGTCCCCTCGCCGAGGGCCGACAGGAGCGCGATGACGCGGGCGACGTTGTTGTCCTGTTCGGCGCGCTGCTGGGCGACGCCCCACATCAGGTCCTCCACGTCGTCGGGGTCGACGCCGTGTTCGTCGAGGATGTGGTCGATGAGCGTGACCGAGAGGTCCTCGCTTCGAACGTCTTCGAACACGCCGCCCGCCTTGCCGAACGGCGTGCGGTACGCGGCCGCGATGACTGGCTCTGGCATGACACAGCATCCGGGTTCGAACACCATAAATAGTTTAGAACTCGCTATTCGTCGCGGCGAGTTGTTCACCGGGTCGAAAAACGCCGAGAAAGCGGTGAACGTGGAGACGACGGCACCGACTCTCGGAACTCAGGAACGGGTGGCGGAGTCGCTGTCCGGCCGACCGGGGGTTCCGCCGGTACCCGCGTCGGCAGCCGTTGGTTCCGCCGGGAAGAGCTCCGGCGCGACATCCGCCGAGGCGTGCTCGAACGGCGCGTCGGCGACGCGGGTGTCGGCGTCGGCGTCGGCCTCGGCGTCGTCAGCCGGGTCGTCGTGGGCGATGCGTTCGGTCATGCTCAGTCGCTCGTGACCGCCTGTTCGGACTGCGCTTCGTCCTCGGCGAACGGGTACCACGACTGCTTGGCGTCGTGCATGTACGGCGCGTCGAACTCCGTCTCCTCGGGCACACAGTACTCCGTGACCGCCTCGGTCCCCTCGGCGTCGACCCACTCGCGGAACGTCTGTCCGGGCTCGCGGCGCTCCGCGAACGCCTCCACGAGCGACGCGATTGCGCCCGGCACTTCGTCGGCCGGGACGCGCTGTTGAATCCAGTCGACGAACGACGGCTCCTCACCGATGCCGCCGCCGACGCCGATGTCCATCGCCTCGACCATCTCGCCGTCCTTCTGGGCGCGCATGCCGAACAGGCCGATGTCGGCCGTGTTCGCCTGCCCGCAGTCGGCGGTGCAGCCGGAGTAGTGAATCTTCAGTTGGCTCACGTCGTCGGGCACGTCCACGTTGTCGCGGAGCCACCGGAGCATCCGGGCGGTCCGGGCTTTCGTCTCCGTGAGCGCGAGCGAGCAGAACTCCGTGCCGGTACAGGCGACCGTGCCGCGCTGGAACGGGTTCGGGACGGGCGTGTGCTTGCCGAGGAGCGGCTCTGCGAGCAGGTCGTCGAGCTTCTCCTCCGACACGTCCATCAGAAGCGGGTTCTGGCGGCGAGTGAGCCGTATTTCGCCGGAACCGTACTCGTCAGCGATGTCGGCCAGTTCGATGGCGTCGGACGCCGTGAGCCGACCGACGGCGACGCTGAGGCCGACGTAGTAGTCGCCGTTGGCCTGCTCGTGGACGCCGACGTGGTCGTGTTTGCCGGCGGACTCCGGGCGGCCCGCGTTGTAGCTGTACTCGTCGCGGATGTTCTCACCCGCAGACCGGAGTTCGAAGTCGACGTACTCCTCCTGGAGCAGGTCGCGAATCTTCTCCGTTCCCCACTCGTCGACGAAGAAGCGACTGCGGGCGCGGGCCCGAACGTCGCGGTTGCCGTGTTCGTGGTAGAGTTCGACGAAGCCGCGGACGACCTCGTAGGCCCGCTCTTCGTCGGCGACGAAGATGTCGAGGTCGCGGGCGACGCGCGGCTTTCGGGAGCCGAGGCCGCCGCCGACGCGGACGTTGAAGCCGGTGACCGTCTCGCCGTCAAGCTCCTTCTTCGCGGGTTCGAGCCCCACGTCGTTTATCGAGTCCTGCGCGCAGCCCTCGCGGCAGCCGGTGACGCTGATGTTGAACTTCCGCGGCATGTTCGACAGCGCGTCGTTCCCGCGGAGGTCCTCTTGGAAGCGGTCGAGAAGCGGCTGGGATTCGACGAGTTCGTGCTTGTCGCGGCCGGCGACCGGACAGCCGGTGATGTTCCGCATCGTGTCGCCGCCCGCAGAGCGCGAGGAGACGCCCGCCGCTTCGAGCTTCTCCCAGACCTCGGGGATGTCTTCGAGTTCGAGCCAGTGGAGCTGAATCGACTGGCGGGTCGTCAGGTCAATCCACGCGTCTCCGAACTCGGGGTTCTCGACAGGGCCGGAGGCGTAGTCGCGCGCGACCTCACCGATGGCGCGAAGCTGCCCCGGTTCGAGGACGCCGTTGGCGTTCGTCAGCCGCATCATGAAGTACGAGTCCTGACCCGTCCGCTGCTGGAAGACGCCCCAGAACTTGAAGCGAGTGAACCACTTGTCTCGCTCCTCTTCGGGGATGGCGTCAACCCCCTTTTCCGCGAACTCCTCGATTTTGTCGCGGACCGCGTCGCCGTAGAGCTCCGACTTCCAGGCTTCCTTCTTACTCGCCATTACCGACCACCAGTGGGCAATCGTCCACTATCCGTGTGCGTTTGGTTGCGAACTTGGTCATGTTTCGTGATAACACGACTCGATAGAAGTTGATAAGCGTATTCGTTGATAATGTGTAGAAATAGAGCCTATGTTCACTATTCGTCCATTTTATAACCGGATACCCCGAATATAAGGTCATATTCTGGGCAGAAATCGGGCTGTTCATTCGACAATCTAAACATACCATAATGAACGATAATGTAGTATGTGCCTCGAACGCGGCTCACCGGCGAGGGGTGAGCGCGCGCAAGTCGTCGAAGGAGTTCACGTTGTGAAACGCGTGCGTTCCGGCGTGAGCCTCCACTTCGCGGTCGTCGAGGACGGTCACGTCGAGCGCGGACATCACGGTCTGGAGGCGCTCGTCGCCGTCGCGGATAGTGTCGGTGCAGGCGACTTCGGCGGCGCGGCAGTGAACGACCGCGGGGAGCGGTTGGGTCGTCTCGGAGACCCGCGGGACGACGCCGGCGCTGCCCTGCAAGCGGCCGAAGAGGTGCGAGATGAACCCGCTCGGGACGAGCGGCATATCGCACGGGAGGACCGCCGCGTACTCGGCGCTCGTCGCCCGCAGGGCGGTTCGCAGGCCGAAGACGGGGCCTCGGTCGGGATGCGAGTCCTCCGCGAACCGGATGTCGAAGTCCAAGAGTGCGCCGGCCAGCGAGTCGCGCTGTTCGGCGCGACAGTTGACGACGAGTTCGTCGACGACGGGGTCGAGCGAGGCGGCGACCCGATGAATCATGGGCTGTCCGCCGACCGTAGCCGTCGCCTTGTCGATGCCGCCGAATCTGGTCGAGCGGCCGCCGGCGAGGATGATTCCCGCGCGGCCGGTGTCGAGGTGTGGGTGCGACGCGTCTGCCATTCTCAGGCGGCGGTGGGTTCGAGTTCGCGGGACCGTCCGCCGGCGGCGACGAACGCCATCAGTCGCTCACCTCGGCGGCGAGGCGGTCGGAGGCGGCTGTCGTCTCGGGGTGTTCGAGGCGGACGGCGCACTGCTTGAAGTTCGGTTCGTTCGACTGCGGGTCGACCGCGGGGCTTGTGAGTCGATTTGTCATGGGATGGTGAATAGAGAGCCAGACGAGGCCCGGCGGGACGGCGTCGTCGGGGTCGAGCGTCGCCGGGACCGACGCCCGACGGGAGACGACGGTGGTTCGGCGGTCGCCCTCGGGGTCGACGACCGCGTCGCGGTGCGCGTCGATAGTGTCGGGATGCGCGCGAGCGACCGGCTGGTCCGGCGTGTCGCTCCGCGTGCGGACCCCGGTGTTGTACCCGTCGGCCTCGCGGCCGGTCGTGAGCGTCAGCGGGTACGGCTCGTCGGCGGGTTCGGGGAGCGACGACCCCGAGAGCGCGCTGAACTGGGCCTTCCCGGACGCCGTCGGGAACGACCACGTCGGGTCGTCCGACTCCCCGTCGGCGTCGTCGTAGTAGCGGTATCCGCCCTCGCTCGTCGGGTCCGGCGCGGGCCAGCGGACGGCGCGCTCGCCGTCGAGTCGCGTGTACGACAGCCCCGAGCAGTCGGCGTCGGTCCCCTCGGTGAGCGCGGCGAACTCGTCGAACAGTTCGCTCGGCGAGACCGACGGTCTCGGGAGCAGTCCGGGCGCGACGCGGGCGGCCACGTCGGCGATGATGTCGAGGTCCTGCCTGACGCCCGGCGGCGTCTCGGTGGCCGCGCGGACCCGCGAGACCGTCCGCTCCATGTTCATCGTGGTCCCCTCGGACTCTCCCCACGTCGCCGCGGGGAGCACCACGTCCGCGAGTTCGACCGTCTCGGACCGGAAGGCGTCCTGCACGACGAGGAACGAGTCGTCGAGGACCTCGCGGGCGGCCGTCGCGTCCGGAAACCCGGCGAGCGGGTTGGTCGCGACGGTCCAGACCACCGACGGCGACGACTCGAACATGCCGACCGGCCCGGGTCCGTTGTCGTCGGGGAGCCGGGAGACGGGCACGTCCCACGCCTCGGCGACGGTCCGGCGGTGGTCCGGGTGTTCGAACGGTCGGTGGCCGGGCCACGTCCCCTTCGAGGAGACCACGCGGGTGCCCATCGAGTTCGCCTGCCCGGTGAGCGAGAAGGGGCCGGACCCGGGGCCGAGGTTGCCGGAGGCGAGACAGAGGTTCACGAGCGCGCCGGCGGTCGCGGTGCCCCGGACGCTCTGGTTGACGCCCATGCCCCAGTAGACGAGCGTGGGAGCGTCGAGGAGCGACGCCAGTTTCTCGACCTCATCGAGGGTGACGCCGGCCTCCGACGCCGCCTCCTCGACCGACGGGAGTTCGTCGACGACGCGGTCGAACCCCTCGGTATGTTCCTCGACGAACGCCTCGTCAACGCGGTCGGTCTCGACGAGACGGCCGAGAACCGCCTGCGCCAGCGCGAGGTCGCCGCCGGGGTCGATGGCGACGTGGTCGTCGGCGATTCCTGCGGTCTTCGTCTCGACGGGGTCGACGACGACGAGGTCGCCGTCGTCGGCCGACTGGCGAATCCACCGGAACATCACGGGGTGGGCGACCGCCGAGTTCGCCCCCCAAACGAGGTGCGTCTCGGCCTCGGGGATGTCGTCGTAGGTCGGCGGGGGCGCGTCGCTCCCGAAGGCGCGGTAGTAGGATTTGACCGCGCTCGCCATGCAGAGCGTCGTGTTCGCGTCGTAGTGTCTGGTGCCGATACCGCCGCGAGCGAGTTTTCCGAGGGCGTAGGCGGCCTCGTTCGTCTGCTGGCCGCTGCCGAGGACGGCGACCTCGTCGGGGTCGTCGGCCATCGCGTCGCTGATAGCGTCTCCCGCGCGCGAAAGCGCGTCCGACCACGAGGTCTGCCGGAGTTCGCCGTTCTCCCTGACGAGCGGTCGCGTGAGCCACGAGCCGTCGGGGTCGGCCGACTCGCGGATGCCGCGACCGCAGGCCAGCCCGTTGTTCACGGGATGCGAGGGGTCGCCCCGGACCGCGTCGAGACCGTACGCCGTATCGGAGCCGAGGTGGACGTGACCGCAACCGACCGCACAGCGCATGCAGGTCGTGGGGACTTGTTTCGCCACGCGACTCACCACCCACCGCTCGCGTCGAATGTACCGCATTCGGGCATATATCCCGTGCCGTTCGTGAATATCATTTCACTTTCTTGGCTCACAGTGGCGGAAGATAACCATAAAGACCTAATCGTTTAAGAAGACATATTTTCCCCGATTGTTCTGAAGAAAGAACCAATATACAATCGAATAGAAGGAATATAATCGCGTAATCAATCCGTTTTAGAATATATTTTTGAATTATTTTTCTGGAATTAATATCCGATGGCGGTTCAGCGTCTCGTTCCTTGCCATCGAGGCAGTTCGGTCGCGCGCGGCTCCCGGCGGCGCTCCGACGCTCTTATGCGTCTCCCCGGGCAATTTCTGGGGGATGAGTGAACGGGCGCTCGAGGTTGTCGAGTTTCTGCTGACGGCCCACCTCTACACTGACGACCGAACGCTTGACGAAAACGACCTTCCCCCGCGGTATCGACGCGTCTTCTGGGCGGACGCCGAGGACGACGGCGACGAGGACGACTCGTCGGCGGCCGGCATCGAGCGACCGCTCGTCGTGACCGAGTCCGTCGCGCGGAAGGCGACCGGCGTCGAACACCCCTGGGACGCGATTTCCGACCTCATGTTCACCCAACGTGAGGAGTTCTCCGGCCGCCTCTCGCTGACGCAGCCCGAGATGGCGCTGGAGTGGTTCGTCAAGCGAGCCGACTACGACCGGCTCGTGACGAACCCGACGGTGGCGAAGTCGGTCGAGGACCGCGACGACGTGGACGTGACCCACGCGGACGCGAGAGAACAGACCCGGCCGATTCACGCCGACCGCGTGTGGATAGACAGCCTGCTCGACGAGTACTTCGACGACGAGGACGACGCCGAGATGCTCGACCTCGTGCAGGTCCGCGCGCCCGAGGAAATCGAGATGACGCTCGACGACCTCGTGCTCACGACGGACCAAGAGGGCGAGATTCACAAGCTGATGAAGGCCATCGAACACCGCGAGTACCTCGCGGACATCGGCCTCCGCGAAATCGGGAAAATCCTGTTCGTCGGGCCGCCGGGGACCGGCAAGACCACCGTCTCGCGGGCGCTCGCCCACGAACTCGGCCTGCCGTTCGTCGAGGTGAAGCTCTCGATGATTACGAGCCAGTACCTCGGTGAGACGGCCAAAAACGTCGAGAAGACGTTCGAAGTGGCGAAGCGCCTGTCGCCGTGTATCCTCTTTATCGACGAGTTCGATTCGGTCGCCAAGACCCGCCGGTCGGACGAGCACGCGGCGCTCAAGCGCGCGGTCAACACGCTGCTCAAGAGCATCGACGACATCTCGCTGATTCGCGACGAGGTCATCCTCATCGGCGCGACCAACCACCCCGACCAGCTCGACTCGGCGGCGTGGCGGCGCTTCGACGAAATCGTCAACTTCCCCAAGCCGGACCGCGGGATGCGCGCCGACATCCTCCGCGTCATCACGAACCGGATGGACATCGACGAGTTCGACCCCTCGGCCATCGCGGACGTGACGGAGGGCCTGACCGGCTCCGACCTCCGACTCGTCCTCCGCGAGGCCGTCCTCGAAGCGCTCACCGAAGAGCGGATGGAACTCACGCAGGACGACCTGCTCGAGGCCGTCGCGGACTTCGAAGAGCGCGACAACCTGAAGAACCTCGACATGATGTCCGACTCGTCGGAGCTCGTCGCGGGGTCGGCGTCCGGAGACGGTCACGACCACAGTCACGACCACGACCACGCGGACGAACACGAAGGCGAGACGCAGAAAGACGCCGGCGCGGCGCAGTAAGGCTACGTTTCTGACAAAATATTTACTAGTGGACCGCAAACGGCGAGCCGATGCCCTCCAGCAGACGCCGATTCGTTCGGACGATTGCGGCGGGCGGGGTTCTGACGGCGCTCTCCGGGTGCACATCGGACCCCGAATCGTCCACCGCGACGCCCCTCCCCGAACCTGAGCCGAATCCCGCGCCCGCCTCCGGGGACCCGATTACGCTCTCGCGCGACTACCGAGCGTCCTCGAAGTACGACTACTATCCGGATGGTGCGGAGATTCGACGGCGCACCGGCTATCGCAAACACGTGAACGAGTCGGGAACGACGAGAGAGCCGATATACGAGCGGGAACCGGCATCGTCGTGGGTGACGCGAGTCGGCGGGACCGTCGCGGGAGCCGAGGCGATGGCGACGGCGCGGGAGCGACTCGGCGTCGACTCGGTAGAGAACGTCAGCCCCGGAATTGGGTACAACGACGAGGGCGAGAGGCGGGTGATGCTCGGCTACGAGGTGTGGCCGAATCGGAGCGGTGAAACGCGAACGCCGTCCGTCGAATTCGAGGCGCTCGTCTCGGCGGTTCCGCGAACGGTTACCGCGAACCTCCAGTTCGAAGCGGCGACGCTCTCGGGGACGTTCCACCCCGCGGTCGAATTCCGGCAAATATACCGGTCCTGACTCGCCGCCGTCGGCCACGTTTATACCTCGCCGTCCCCGTGGTTGAATCAATGCGCGTGACCCTCCTCGGGACCGGCGACACGACCGGGACGCCCACCGTCGGCTGCGACTGCGAGACCTGCCTCGCGGCCCGCGAGCGAGGCATCGAGCGGACGCGCTTTTCGGTCCACGTCGAAAACGAGCGGACCGGCGAGTCGCTCCTCGTGGACTTCAGTCCCGACTTCCGCCACCAGTTTCTCACGCAGGACGTGCCGCTCCCCGACGAGGCCTTAGTAACTCACATCCACTTCGACCACCTCGACGGTCTCGGGAACGTCTACCGCCTGCTCGACGACCTCTCGGTCCACGCCGCCGACGAGGTCGACCCGGTCACGGGCGAGAGCGTCGCCGACGCGATTCGCTCGAAGTTCGACTACCTCGACCGCATCTCGGTCGAAGACCGGACGCCGTTCGAGTCGTTCCGCGCCTGCGGCCTCGACGTGACGTTCGTACCGGTCGTCCACCCGCCGCTGGTCTGTTACGGCGTCGCCATCGAGGACCCCGAGACGGGTGCGAAGCTCTCGCTTTCGGGAGATACGACCTACGCGATTCCCGAGGCATCCCGCGACGTACTCCGGAATCCCGACCTGCTTCTCGCCGAAGCCATCGTCCCCGCATCGGTCTGCGAGTACCACCCCATCGGCGGCGACGACTACGACGAAAACGGGGTCGCGCGGACCTTCGGCACGAAACACATGACCCGCGAGGGGGCCATCGCGCTCGGCGGAGAACTCGACGCCGACGAGACCCGCCTCGTCCACGTCGCCCACTACTATCCCGCCGACGAGGCGTTCGAGGAGCCGCTGGCGGTCGACGGCGAGGTGTACGAACTGTGAAGCTGCGAGCCGTCGCCGAGGACACGGCGTTCAGATATCTCATGGTCGCCGGCGTCGTCGCGGCCGCGGGAAACTTCGTCCTGACCTACGTCGACACGGGTCGGCTGGACCTCGTCGGCGTCGTCGTCCAAGTCGTCTTCGTCGCCGTCATCGGCGTCGCGCTCGTCGCCTACTGGAACTACATGGAGCGGCGGGCGGACGCGGAGTGAGGCGTCAGCGATACCGGTCGAGTCCCGACTGTCTGCGGACCGCGCCGGGCGGGTCAGCGACCCAGTCCGTCCGCGACTCGCGGAGGCCGTCGCGGTCCAGTTCGGGCGGGTCGGCCGCCTCGAACGCCGGACAGTCCGTGCCGCACTCCGAACCGGGGTCGACGACGTGGTCGAAGTGGTCGCAGACCGGGCGGCCGTCGGCGTCGACGCGGGCGCGGGCACAGCCCGGCAGGTCGTAGGCGCGCCATCCCTTGCCGTAGGCGCGCTCGGCGAGCCGGAGGCGTGCGGTTCGCTTTTCTGCGGGCGAGACGAGCGCCACGTCGGTGTGCAGCGAGTGGTACTCGATAGGTTCGACGCCGGTCGAGTCGGGCGAAAGCGGGCGGGGCTCGCGGACCACCTCGCGGTCGCCGGTGTCGGGGTCGAAGCGCCAGACGCCGACTTCCTCTGGAATGCGGTTGAGGTGCGCGCCGGTAACATAGCTCTCAGTCGTGAGAATCACTTCGTCGAAGACCGCGAGGCTCACGTCGAGGCGAAGCTGTCTGAGCAGGTCGCCGGGGCTTCCGAGGTCGGGTTTGTTCTCGATGCCGACGAGCCGGGCGAACCAGTCGTCTGGATAGCGGGCGGCGCGGCGGACGTACTCCCTGCTCCGGCGGCGCTCGGACTCGAAGAAGCCGACCTCGACGGCGCGGTCGGTGGCGCGCCGGGCGCGGCCGGGGTGGCAGTCGAAGCCGTCGCGCCAGAAGACGGCGCTGCCGGCTCCCACGTCGCTCTCGATGGCCGCCGCGGGAATCGCGCGGTCGGTGATGCGGGCGCGGTCGTCGAACCCCGGCCCGGGAACGACGGCGCACACGTCGATGATTCGGCCCCCCGGCGAGGCAACCGACGCACCGAGTTGGCGCGCGGGGAGCCAGTCCGTCGTCTGTTCGAGGTGGGCGCAAAGCGCCAGTTCGAAGGCGAACTCCGAGGGCGACGACGCCGGAACGGGCACGTGACACGCTCGGTGGCGGAGCGGCAAAAAGGTCGCTCCCACGGCCGTCGGGTCGTGTCGGTGTTCTCGTATCTGATTTTCGGGGGGGTACCTATTTGAGAGAGAGCGCGGCAGTACTGACCGATGAAGGGGGAAAACAACGAAACCCACAGTATCAGGCGGAGAGCGTACCTCGGAATCGCGGCCAGCGCGGGACTCGCAGGTCTCGCCGGTTGTAGTTCCGGAATGACCGCGAGCGCTGCGCGGGCACCGCCGCAGGTTCCCGAGGCGGCGCTCGAAGCCGGCGGCTGGGAGTACATCGGGGGACACTCCTTGGACCCGGCCTTCGAGCAGTCGGTCGGCCCGGCGAGCGTCTCCGCGGCGTTCGAGACGCTCGTCTACGAGGACATGGACCTCTCGGAGACGCTGAAGGAGAAGACGCTCGGGCAGGCCGAGGGGCAGTTCTCGCTGTTCTTCGCGACGCGCGTGACGCTCGACCCGAGCCTGTCGAACCTCCCGAAAGCGGCCCGCGGGACGGTCGTCGACTTGGTCGAAGAACACGCGCGGGCGAACTACGAGGGGCAGTTAGAGGACGTGGATGTCACGGACATCGAACAGACGGGCACGCGGTCGACGACGGTCGACACCGGCGAGTCGGCGCGCGTGACCGAGTACGAAGCCACGATTGCCTTCGACGAGATTACGTTCCCGTTCACCGAGGAAAAGGAGTTCACCATCGAGGGACAGGAGTTCGACGTCAGCGGGATGCTGGCCGTCTGGGAGCACGGCGGGACGATTCTCGTCGCCGGCGGCGCACACCCCGGTGAGAACATCGAACTCAGCGTGACCAAGGAGCCGACCGAGGCTATCGAAGTCTCGGTCGACATCGACCTCGGCCTCACGCCCGACGCCTACCGCGAGGAGCTTCAGTCGCTCGTCGCGGGCGTCGAATAACCGGTAACACCCGGAGCCGACAGCGATTCGAGGGGTTACTCGAATCGGTTCGCGAACCGTCGTGCCGGGGGGCACGACCACCCATTTTTCGAGCCGTCGCCGGGACCGGGAGACGCCGCTGAGTCGCCGCGCGCGGTGTGTGACCGCCCGACGCGGCCACAGCGTCGCCGCTCCGAGAACAGCACCTTTATCAGTCGTTCGGAGCCAAGTTCACGCAAGATTACTCTCAGGAGGTCAATGGTGACGAAAAACCCACAACAACCGGAGGTGAACATCGGACTCGTCGGTCACGTCGACCACGGAAAGACGACGCTCGTTCAAGCGTTGTCCGGCTCGTGGACGGACCAGCACTCGGAGGAGATGAAGCGCGGTATCTCCATCCGACTCGGGTACGCCGACGCGACGTTCCGTCAGATTCCCGGCGTTGACGCGCCGGAGTGTTACACGGTCGAAGAGGAGACGGAAGACGGCGAGGAGACGGACGTACTCCGCACCGTCTCGTTCGTCGACGCGCCCGGCCACGAGACGCTCATGGCGACCATGCTCTCTGGTGCCGCCATCATGGACGGCGCCATCCTGCTCGTGAGCGCGACCGAGGACGTGCCGCAGGCCCAGACGGCCGAGCATCTGATGGCGCTCGACATCATCGGCATCGAGAACATCGTCATCGCGCAGAACAAGGTCGACCTCGTCGACCGCGAGCGCGCCGTCGACAACTACGAACAGATACAGGAGTTCGTGGAGGGTACGGTGGCCGAAGACGCGCCCATCGTCCCTATCAGCGCCCAGCAGGAGGTCAATCTCGACCTCCTCATCGAGGCCATCGAGGAGGAGATTCCGACGCCCGACCGCGACGAGACCGAAGACAGTCGGATGTTCGTCGCGCGCAGTTTCGACATCAACCGCCCGGGGACGACCTGGGAGGGGCTCTCGGGCGGCGTCATCGGCGGCAGCGTCGTCGCCGGCAAGCTCGACGAAGGCGACGAACTCGAACTCCGTCCCGGCCGCGAGGTCGACGAGGAGGGCCAGACCGAGTGGCGCTCCATCACGACCGAAATCCGCTCGCTCCAGGCGGGCGGCAACATGGTCGACGAGGTCCGCCCCGGCGGGCTCTGCGGCGTCGGGACCGGTCTCGACCCGAGCTTCACGAAGGGCGACGCGCTCGCGGGACAGGTCGCCGGCGAGCCCGGCACGCTCCCGCCGACGCGCGAGCAGTTCACCATGGACGTGGAACTGCTCGACCGCGTCGTCGGCGCCGAGGAAGGCGAGGGTATCGACGAGATATCCACCGGTGAGCCCCTGATGCTCACCGTCGGCACCGCGACCACGGTCGGCGCGGTGACGAGCGCGCGAAGCGGCGAGGCGGAAGTCTCGCTCAAGCGCCCCGTCTGCGCCGAGGAGGGCGCGAAAATCGCCATCAACCGCCGCGTGGGCGCTCGCTGGCGGCTCATCGGTATCGGGACGCTCAAGTGACGTGACCGCCACCGTAGTCGTCATGGACACGAACGCGCTCATGATGCCGGTCGAACTCGACGTCCGCGTGTTCGACGAACTCGACCGGCTGCTCGCGGCCGACGCGGACCTCGTGGTCCCCACGGCCGTCCTCGACGAGCTCGAAAAGCTCTCGTCGGGCGGCGGGACCGAAGGCGTCGCGGCGAGCGTGGGCGCGGACCTGGCGACCCGGTGCCGGGCGGTCGAAACCGAGGAATCGTACGCCGACGACGCGGTCGTCGAACTTGCCGAATCGGGCGAGGTCGACTACGTCGTCACGAACGACAAGCCCCTCCGTGACCGGGTGCTCGACTGCGGGATTCCCGTCGTCGGCATCCGGGGGCACGCCACGCTGGCAATCACGGAACCTTAACGAAACTATGTACAAACGGGTACGACTCAAAGATACAGTCGAAGTCCCACCCCGACACCTGGGCGACGTGACGCCCGAGCGGGTCAAGCGACTGTTGCAGGACAAGTTGGAAGGACGGATGGACGAGGACGTGGGGAGCGTCGTGAGCGTCGTGAACGTCAACGACATCGGCGAGGGCACCGTGCTGCCCAACCGCCCCGGCGTCTACTACGAGGCCGACTTCGACGCCATCACCTACGACCCAGACATGCAGGAGGTCGTCGACGGCATCGTGGTCGAAGTCGTCGAGTTCGGTGCCTTCGTCGGCATCGGCCCGGTCGACGGGCTGCTGCACGTCTCGCAGATATCCGACGAATACCTCGCCTACGACGGCGAGAACCAACAGCTCGCGTCGACCGAGTCCAACCAGACGCTCGCCGTCGACGACGAGGTTCGCGCCCGCATCGTCACCAAGAGCATCGACGAGCGCAACCCGCGCGACTCGAAGATCGGCCTCACGGCCAAACAGCCGGGGCTCGGCAAGCACGGCTGGCTCGAATCGAAGCGCCAGCAGAGCGAGGCCTCGGCGGAGGGTAACTGATGGCGAAGCCCCGTCTCGCCTGCCGCGAGTGTCACTTCGTCAACGACCCGGACAAACAGACGTGCGAGAACTGCGGGTCGAGCAGTCTCACCGAGGACTGGGCGGGCTACGTCGTCATCACCCACCCCGAAGACAGCGAAATCGCCACCGAGATGAACGTCACCGAGCCCGGCGGCTACGCGCTGAAGGTCCGCTGAGGATGCTCACCCTGCCGACGGCGCTTCGGGCGGCGTTCAAAGAGCCGTTCGGCCCGGTGTACGCCGAGGCCGACGACCTGCTGGCAGACGCATCCAGCGAGGACGCCGGCGCGCCGCTCGTCGCCGTCGGCGACGTCGTCACCTTCCACCTCCGCCGCGCCGGTCGCCCGCCGGACGTGGCCGTCGTCGACGGCAAGACGAAACGCGAGGCCGTCGGCGAGGAGATTCGGCAGGCGGTCGAGACCGGCCGCCTCGTCGAGGTCGAAAACGAGCCGGGCACCGTCTCCGTCGCCCTCGTCGAGGCGCTCGTGGCCGCGCTCGACGACCCCGAGCCGACGACGCTCCTCGTCGAGGGCGAAGAGGACCTCGCCACGCTCCCGGCGGTGCTCGCCGCGCCCGTCGGTTCGACCGTCGTCTACGGCCAGCCCGACGAGGGAATGGTCCGCGTCGCCGTCACCGACGCGGCCAAAAGCGAGATGCGGGACCTCCTCGCGCGGTTCGACGGCGACTTCGACGCCGTCGTCGCGCCCATCGACGCCTGAGACGCGGGCGCGCTCGTCCCTTCGAAATCCTTTTACTTGCTTCGGGGGGAATTACTGGTAACTGAACCATGGATATCGAAATCATCTCCGAGGAGGAGAACCCCATGTTGCACCGAACGGACGTTCGATTCGAGATCGTCCACGAGGAAGCGACGCCGTCCCGCCTGTCGGTCCGCGACTCGCTGGCGGCCAAGCTGAACAAGGACTCCGACGAGGTCGTCGTCCACGAACTCGACACGAAGTTCGGCATGCGCAAGACCGCGGGCTACGCGAAGGTCTACGAGAGCCCCGAGTTCGCGCGCGATGTCGAGCAGGAACACATGCTCGACCGGAACAAGATTACCGACGCCGAAGTCGAAGCCGAAGAGGCGTAGTCCCGGCTTCCGACCGCCGTTTCTTCACACTCGATGCGCATTCTCGGAATCGAAGGTACAGCGTGGGCCGCGAGCGCCGCGGTTTTCGAAACCGACGACCCCGACGCGCTCCGCTCCGGTACCGGGCGGACGCCCGACCCCGCGGCCGACCACGTCTTCATCGAATCTGACCCGTACCAGCCCGACAGTGGCGGCATCCACCCGCGCGAGGCCGCAGAGCACATGGGGACCGCCATCCCCGAGGTCGTCGAGACCGCGCTCGAACACACCGCGGCGCGACACGACGGCGACGGCCCCGTCGTCGACGGCGTCGCCTTCTCTCGCGGCCCCGGTCTGGGGCCGTGTCTCCGCATCGTCGGCACCGCGGCCCGCTCGGTCGCCCAGACGCTCGACGTGCCGTTGCTGGGCGTCAACCACATGGTCGCACACCTCGAAATCGGCCGCTACCAATCGGGGTTCGACTCGCCGGTCTGTCTGAACGCCTCGGGCGCGAACGCCCACCTCTTGGGCTATCACAACGGCCGCTACCGCGTCCTCGGCGAGACGATGGACACCGGCGTCGGCAACGCCCTCGACAAGTTCACCCGCCACGTCGGCTGGACCCACCCCGGCGGCCCGAAGGTCGAGGCGGCCGCGGAGGACGGCGACTACGTCGAACTGCCGTACGTCGTCAAAGGGATGGACTTCTCGTTTTCCGGCATCATGAGCGCCGCGAAGGACGAGGCGGACGCGGGCACGCCCGTCCCCGACATCTGCGCCGGTCTCCAAGAGACCATCTTCGCCATGCTCACCGAGGTTGCCGAGCGCGCGCTGTCGCTGACGGGGACGGACGAACTCGTCCTCGGCGGCGGCGTGGGCCAGAACGCCCGCCTACGCGAGATGCTCGCGGAGATGTGCGACCAGCGCGGCGCGAAGTTCCACGCGCCCGAACCGCGGTTCCTCCGCGACAACGCCGGCATGATAGCCGCCCTCGGCGCGCGGATGCTCGCCGCGGGCGACACGCTCGCGGTCGAAGAGTCGACGGTCGACCCGAACTTCCGGCCCGACCAGGTCGACGTGACGTGGCGCGGCGCGGACGAGTCGGTCGCGCGCGCCTACACCGACGACGGCGCGATTCGCGGGGCCGAGGCGACCGTCGACATCGGTACCGAGGAGGTCGTCAAGCGGCGCGTCCCGAAGACGTACCGCCACCCGGAACTGGACGACAGACTCCGCCGCGAGCGTACGAAGGCGGAGGCGCGGCTGACGAGCGACGCCCGACGCGCCGGCGTTCGGACGCCCGTCGTCCGCGACGTGGACCCCGTCGACGGCGTCATCACGTTTCAACGGGTCGGTGACGCCGACCTCGCGGAACGGCTCGACCCCGACGCCGTCCGCGTCGTCGGCGAGTACCTCGCGCGACTCCACGAGGCCGGTATCGTCCACGGCGACCCGACGACGCGGAACGTCCGGGTCGGGACCGGACCGGGCGGGGAACCGCGCGTGTACCTCATCGACTTCGGTCTCGGCTTCCACACGGGTCACGTCGAGGACCACGCGATGGACCTCCACGTGTTCGCCCAGAGCGTCCAGGGGACGGCCGCCGACGCCGACCCTCTCATCGACGCGCTCGAAGCGGGCTACGAGACCGTCGGTTCGGCCGAGGTCATCGCCCGGTTGCGCGAGGTCGAGTCCCGCGGTCGGTACCGGTAGGCCGCCGCCGAACTCGTCGGAAGGCCAAAACGATTTATCCCGAGCCGGCGTATCCGTCACACATGGCAGACAAACCGCAGCGCGGAACGCTTTTCGGCATCCCGTACAACTTCGAGCGCCCGAGCGCCGGCCGACTGCTCTCGTCGTACTGGCAGCCCGGCAAGGGCATGCTGGTCGAAAAGCCGTTCGGCATCGGCTACACGCTGAACCTCGCGAGCTGGCGGTCGTGGGTCGTCCTCCTCGTCGCCGGCGGCCTCCTCTGGAACGAGCGCCAGAAGGCCGAAGAGACGGAAGACGAGGCCGAGGCCGACGACGGCCCCGTCGAAGTCATCGTCGACTGAGGCGAAGCGACCGACACCGACGACTTTTCCACGTCCGCCCGCGGAGGGGCGGGCATGCTCCGATACGTCACCACGAACGCGGGGAAGGTCCGCGAGGCGCTTTCGTACCTCGACGACGACGTGACCCAACTCGACTTCGACTACACCGAGGTGCAGGCGTCCGAACTCGGCCCCATCGCGGCCCACGGCGCGCGCGAGGCGTACCGCTACGCCGACGACCCGGTGCTCGTGGACGACGCCGGGCTCTTCATCGACGGCTTCGAGGGCTTCCCCGGCCCGTACTCCTCGTACGTCGAAGACACCCTCGGCGTCGAGGCGGTCCACCGACTGGCCGCGGCCGAACTCGACGAGCCCCGCCGGGCCTCGTTCCGCTGCGTCCTCGCGTACTGCGACGGCGAGCCGTTCGAGGCGAGTCCGGACCCGATAGACCGCGACGACCGGACCGTGGCGGCCGCCCGCGGCGCGGAACAGGACGCAGAAGAGACGGAGGCGCTCCCGGTGAAGCTCTTTACGGGGAGCGTCAACGGTCGCATCGTCCCGCCGCGCGGCGAGGGCGGCTTCGGCTACGACCCTATCTTCGAACACGACGGCGCGACGTTCGCGGAGATGACCGCCGAGGAGAAAAACGGCATCTCCCACCGCGGGCGGGCGTTAGCGAAGTTCGCGACGTGGTTTGCTGAGCGAACGGAGTGAGCGAAGCAAACGTCGTCGGGCGCGAAGCGTCCGACGGAAGTACGCCGAGCGGTAGCGAGGCGTCCGTCGAAAGTCGCTGATTGTCGGCCAGACGCTGAACGGGAGTCGTCGACCGCGTCGCCAGCCGCTACGTTTACCTCGCCGGAGCGACCCCGAGACGCATGGACACCAGCGACTTCTTCGAGGGCGGGACCGTGACCGTCTCGGCGGCGACCTACGCGGTCGTCAAGACCGAACGGGGTGACCCGGACGCCTTCGCGACGATTCGAGACGATACCGAGACGACGGTCGTCGTCGAGGAGGGACGCGTCGACGAGACGAGCGCCGTCGAGGTCGAGCGGGGCTGGAAGCGACTCACCTTCGAGATGGTCCTGCCGTTCGAACTCGTCGGGTTTCTGGCCGAGGTCGCGGGCGCGCTCGCCGAGGAGGACATCTCGATATTCGCGCTGTCGGCGTACTCGACGGACCACGTGCTCGTCCGGGCGGACGACGTGGCGGCGGCCGCGACGAAGCTCGAATCGCTCGGCTGTACCGTCGAGCGCGCCGGAGAGTCCGGGGACGGAAACTGACGCCGAACCCGGCTCGCGAGCGAACAGTTTGATACGTTCGGCGGTGCCACATTAGCCGTGATGGTTCCCGACTGCGACGACTCCCTCCCACTCGTCACCGACCCCTGCGAGACCGACCGCGCGCGCACCGCCCGAGTGAGAGCCGACCCTCGCCCCGGCCCCGACTTCGACCCCGTCACGACCCACAATCGCGGGGGGGCACGCTCAGGCACCGCGGGCGCGTACGGAGACGCATGAACCGAGCGAACGTCGTCGCCGCCGGCGCGGCCAGCGGCTACGGCATCGCCGTCTTCGCCGCCATCGCGGTGTTCTTCGGTGACGCCTCGCAGGGCCTCGGTGTTGCCGTCGGCTTCGGTCTCGTGACCGTCCTCGCCATCTTCGCGGTGACCCGAATCCTCAACGACTGACCTGACAGGCGGTCAGCGACAGAGCCGACACGGGTGGTCGATTGGGGCGGCGCGAGCGACTACGCTCGCGGGTCGCGGTCCGGCCCGGGGTACGGCCCGCCTTCGACCTCGGCGTAGAGACTCTCCGGCGCGAACAGCGATGCGAACGCCTTCGGATGGCGGACGCTGACCGGGAAGCGACCGCCGAGCGCCGCGCCCGCCCGCGCCGAGCTGAGTCGGTCGTCGAACGTGAGGAGATGCATCGCGCCGCCGCGGTAGGCCGACGCCAGCGCGGGGTTGTCGCCGTCCGGATGGGCGACGAGCTCGGCCCACGAGTCGGTTTTCCCTCGCCAGTCGGCCGCGAGGTCGGCGTCCGCGAGCGACGAGACGACCGCCTCGGCGTCGTCGAGGAGCGGGTCGCTGGCGACGAGCGTCGTCCACGAGTGTCGCCGCAGGTGGTCGAGCGCCGCTCTCGCGGGGCCATCGACGAGCAGGTCGGCCGCGAGCACGTCGGCGTCGGCGACGACCCGCGCGGGCGAGGGCTCCGTCTCAGGCATCGTCGCCTCGGCGGGCGCGAAGCGCCTCGCTGATGTCGGCTTCGGTGGTCTCGTAGGCGGCGGCGCGGGCGAAAAGCGACTCCCAGCTCATGGCCGCCTCCACGGGACGAGTCGAAAAGAATCCGACGCAACCGGTTTCGGGGTCGAATCGTTACGATACACCGGTATTGAAATTATTTGTGATTACGTTGCGTGGGAAACAGTTAATTCGCGTTCGGTGAACCACAATGCATGGCGATAGAGCGACGGCGTTTCTTACAGGCTGCCGGTGTCGGTGCGGTTCTCGGACTGAGCGGATGCACGGGGAACACGAGTCCCCCGCAGGCGAACAACGAGACCGCCGAGGGCTCTGGCGGGAGTGAAAGCGGTGACGGTTCGACCCAAGAGCTGACGCTGGCGACGACGACGAGCACGTACGACACGGGGCTGCTCGACGCCCTGAACCCGGTGTTCGAGGAGAAGTTCAACGCTCGGGTGAAAACCATCTCACAGGGGACCGGCGCGGCAATCGAGACGGCGCGAAACGGCGACGCGGACGTGATTCTCGTCCACGCCCGCGGCGCGGAAGACGAGTTCCTGCAAGATGGCTACGGCGTCAACCGCCGCGACGTGATGTTCAACGACTTCGTCGTCGTCGGGCCGGCGGACGACCCCGCGGGTATCTCCGGGATGGAGAGCGCGACCGACGCCTTCGCGACCATCGCGGACGCGGAGGCGACGTTCGTCTCCCGCGGCGACGACTCCGGGACGAACAAGAAGGAACTGCTCATCTGGGAGGCCGCCGGCGTCGAGCCGTCGGGGACGTGGTACCGAGAAATCGGCAAGGGCATGGGCGACACGCTCGTGCAGGCCGACCAGTCGGGCGCGTACACGCTCTCCGACCGCGGGACGTTCCTCGCGACGCGGGACAACATCGACCTCGAAATTCAGGTGCAGGGCCCGCTCAAGGGCGGCCCGACCATCCTGAAGAACCCCTACGGCGTCATCCCGGTGAACCCCGCGAAGTACCCCGACGTGAACTACTCGCTGGCGATGGCCTACGCCGGCTTCCTCACGAGCCCCGAGGGACAGGAGATAATCAGCAACTACACGGCCAACGGGTCGCAGTTGTTCTTCCCCAACGCGCTCTCGGAGGACCCGCAGTTCGGCCAGTACGTCCCCGAGAGCTACGACGGCGGGGAGAACGCCTCGTCGTCGGCGTCGGTTTCCGACGCGCAGTTCGAGTCGTGGGTGGCACAGCACGTCCCCGAGGACTTTTAGTCCGACCGGACCCCACCACCGCCCGTGTTCGCCCTCGGCGACCTGAACCTCACCTACCTCGTCAGCATCACGGCCGTCTCGCTGTACGTGAGTACCGCGGCGGTCGCGCTGAGCGCCGCGCTCGGCCTCCCGATTTCGCTGGCGGTCGGGTTCCGCGACTTCTACGGGAAGTCGGTCGTCACCTCCGTCATCTCGACGGGGATGGGCTTTCCGAGCGTCGTCGTGGGGCTCGTCGTCCTCTTGGTGCTGTCCCGGTCCGGGCCGCTCGGGACGTTCGAACTGCTGTTTACGCCCGAGGCGATGATTCTCTCGCAGACCATCCTCGCGCTCCCCGTCCTCGTGAGCGTCTCGCTGTCGGCGGTCCAGTCGGTTCCGCAGGACCTCAGAGACGCCGCGTTCGCCGCCGGCGGCACCTCGACCGACGTTGCCCTGTTGGTCGTCCGCGAGGCGCGCTACGGCATCGTCACGGCGCTTCTGGCCGCCTACGGCCGCGCCATCAGCGAGGTCGGCTCGGTCCTCATCGTCGGCGGTAACATCGTCTTCTCGGACAGCACGTCGTTCACCCGGACGCTCACGACGGCCATCACCGTCGAGGCGCGGAAGGGGAACGTCGAGACGGGCATCGCCCTCGGAGCCATCCTGCTCGCGCTCGTCCTCGGCGTGAACGCCCTCGGCGCGCGCTTTCGCGACCGGACCCCGGGACGGAACGGGAGGGGACGATGACGACCGAGCGACCGGGTGCCGGCGATTCGGGTTCCGAGAAGCCCGACGAGACCGCAACGCCCGACCCGGCGGCGAACGGCGCGCGGCGGAGCAAGACCCGACTCGCGGCCCGCGACCTCAGCCACGGCTTCGGCGACGGCGCAGTGCTGGAGGATATCTCGCTCGCCGTCGAACCGGGCGAGATTCTCGCCGTCGTCGGCCCCTCGGGGACGGGGAAGACGACGCTCTTCCGACTGCTCGCCATGTTCGAGCGTCCCGACGAAGGAACGGTCGAGGTCGGCGGCGACGACGTGTGGGACCTCCCCGAGGCCCGCCGGCTGGCGGTCAGACGCCGGGTCGGGATGGCGTTCCAGACGCGGAGCCTCTTTTCGACGACGGTCGAGGAGAACGTCTCCTACGGGCTCCGAGTCCGTCGGTCGTGGTCGGCTCGCGTCCGCGACGCGGTCGAGGGACTGTTCGGCCGCGACGAGCCGTCCGAGACGGTCAGAGACGCGCTTCGGACCGTCGGGATGTTCGACAAAGTCGGCCGCGACGCCGGCTCGCTGTCGGCGGGCGAGGCCCAGCGCGTCGCCATCGCGCGGGCGCTCGCGCCCGACCCCGACGTGTTGCTGCTGGACGAGCCGACATCGAATCTCGACCCGCGGAACACCGCCGCCATCGAGTCAGCGATGCGGGCGGCGCGGGACCGCGGCATCGCCGTCGCACTCGCGACCCACGACATGCAACAGGCCCGGCGGGTGTCGGACCGGACGGCCGTCATCCTCGGCGGGACGTGCATCGAGTCGGGTCCGACCGACGCGGTGTTCGAGTCGCCGGACGACGAACGAGTCCGCCAGTTCGTCGAGGGGAAACTCGTCTACTGAACGCGGGCTGACCGCCGCGGCCTCGTCGGCGGTATAACAGCACATATTGCGGGTAGATGGCGTGTGACTCCCGTCTGACGCAGATTTAAGGTTCCCCATACGTACCCGAGTATGGGGCGCGTATTCGGCCTTCGTTCCCATCCTCCCACCGGCGCGCCCGGCACGAAAACCACCACCACCATCGTCGTTCTGGTTCCCCCGGTACGACGCGCGGCGCCGCCACCACGGCGCTGTTTTCCGAGGCAGACTGTACCGCAGCGAAGCGTCTCGGTTGCGACGGGTCTCGACACGAAAAGCGTCGGTTCGGCGTCAGCCGAGCAGTTTCGACCGAACCCGGTCCAACGCGTTGCGCTCCGTTAAGAGCGCGAGCTGGTCACCGGGCTCGACGACGGTTCCCGGAAGCGGAATCGTCATCGGCTCGCGCTCCCGGCCGTGGGCGTAGACGCGACCGTCCGAACCGAGGTCGATGTTGGCGACGTGTTCGCCGACGACGGGCGCGCCGTCGGGGACGCTGACCGTCGTCAGCCGAAGCTGGTCGGTCAGGTCGCCGATGGCGTTGAAGTCGCCGCCGAGAAGCGCCGTCTTCGCGCCGGCCGCGCCGAGGCGTTCGGGGTAGATAATCTCGTCCACGTCGTCAGCGTAGCGCTCGTAAATCTCCTGGCGGTAGTCCTCGCTGATTCGCATGACCGTCCGGCAGTCGTACTCTTTGCCGAGCATGCAGGCCGCGAAGTTGATGTTCGGGTCGCCGGTCAGCCCGCCGACGGCGTCCGCGCCCTCGATGCCGGCCTCCCGCAGCACGGTTTCGGTGCCGCCGTCGCCGAGGACGGCCTCGAACCCCTCGTCGCGGGCGCGGTCGACCTTCTTGTCGTTGTTGTCGACGACCGTCACGTCGTGGCCCTCCTCGCGGAGCACTCGGGCGGTCCGCGAGCCCACGCGACCGTACCCAACGATAACGAAATTCATGGTAGTAGTATGCACACCAGGTGGCTAAAAGATGGCCCCGTCAGGACCGAGTCCGTTCGAGGCGTTCCCTGACCGAATCGATGGTGTCCGCGAGCGGCGGCGTCCCGAAGAGGGCGACGAGCACCGCCCCGACGGTGTCGAAGACGAGGTCGACGATGGTGTCGCTGAGTCCGTACTGGACGAGGACGGCCTCAGAGCCGATGGCTTCGGCGGCAAGGCGCGCGCCGAACTCCAACACTTCCCAGAACACGCCGGCCGCGAGCGTGAAAAGCAGGACGTAGACGAACATGAAGCGGTCGGGGAGGTGGACGGCCTCGGTGTACTCGTCGACGGCCCGCGCGGTGACGTAGCCGACGGCCGCGACCACGGTCGCCGAGAGCGTGTGGGTGACGTGGTCCCACCAGTCGATGTAGTTGTACGGGCCGAGCATGCCGACGGCGTGGAGCAACACCGCCAGCGCCAACCAGAGACCGAGAAGCGGGTGGAGCCGAATCTGCCAGTCGCGGCGGAGCACCGCGGGGAGGAACGTCGCGCCCAGCGCGAGCACCGCGTTGACGACGACGCTCAGATTCCGCGTGTGGATGCCGACGAGCAAGATACACAGGATGGCGGCCTGAATCACCCGCCCCGCGAGCCGTTCGAATCGACGGGAGACCATCGCGGTGTGCTACGGCCTGAGCGCCCTAAATTTGACTGTGGTACTAGCTAGCACGACCACCGACACCGTTTTTCCTCCAGATTGCATACGCCCCACCGATGATGGCCACCACTCACGCCCTCGCGGGTGTCGTCCTCGGCACCGCCGTGTGGGCGCTGGTCCCCGAGGCCGGGATGCTCCCGGTGCTCGCGGCCGCACTCGGCGGCCTGTTCCCCGACTTCGACCTGTACGCGGGCCACCGGAAAACCCTCCACTTCCCCGTGTACTTCAGCGCGCTCGCCGTGCCCGCGGTCGCGGTCGCCGCGCTGAACCCGACGACCACGACGCTCGCCGTCGCGCTGTTCCTCGCGGCGGCCGCGCTCCACTCCGCGTCGGATGTGCTCGGCGGCGGCCTCGAACTCAAGCCGTGGCTCGGCACCTCCGAGCGCGCCGTCTACGACCACTGGAACGGCCGGTGGCTCGCTCCGAAGCGCCTGATTCGCTACGACGGCGCGCCCGAGGACCTCGCGCTGACGCTCGCGTTCGCCGTCCCGCCGGTGCTCGTCTTCGACGGCCTCGCGGAGACGCTCGTCATCGCCGCGGTCGCCGTCTCCGGCGTCTACGTCCTGCTCCGCAAGCCGATGGTTGCGATTGCCGAGACCGCCGTCGCGGCGATGCCCGACCACGTCGTCGACCTCATGCCCGAGCGGTTCGTCCGCGACTTCCGCTGAATCGCACCCACTTCCGCTGCGTCGCACCTGTTTTTCGAACGCGTACGACGGCCTCGCCGCCGTCAGCGCTGCTCCTGACACCGACCAGCGGAGCGACGACGCCCCCGCAGTGCCCGACGACGAACTGGGGAGACGAACCCGTTCGCGTCGGCGCGGTACGAGGGATGAACCGCTCGCGTCCCCGCCGTGAGAACCACCGCTACCCCCGAAGCGTATAGCATCGGAGAGAGTGGTACGGCTCATGCTCTCACTAGTCATGGCTCTCGCAGTTGCTGTCGGTTGCCTCGCCGTCGCCGCCGGGACGGTCGGGACTCTCGGGAACGCTGGCGGCGCCGACGACGCCGGCGAATCCGACGACACCGAGAACGCCAACGATTCCGGTGACCCCGAGAGTGTCGACGACCCCGACGACCCCGGCGGGTACGACTACGTCGTCGCGCAGGACGGCAGCGGCGACTACGAGACGATTCAGGCCGCCATCGACGGCGCGAAGTCGTTTCCGCCGGAGCGAATCCGCATCCTCGTCCGAGACGGCGTGTACGACGAGAAAGTCGAAGTCCACGCGTGGAACCCCGACATCACCCTCGTCGGCGAGAGCGCCGACGGAACGATCATCACCCACGACGACCACTTCGAGCGAATCGACCGCGGGCGCAACAGCACCTTCTTCACCTACACGCTGAAGGTCCGCGGAAACGACTTCCGCGCCCGCGACCTGACCGTCGAGAACAGCGCCGGCCCGGTCGGACAGGCCGTCGCCCTCCACGTGGACGCCGACCGCGCCGTCTTCGAGAACTGCCGCTTCCTCGGCCACCAAGACACCGTCTACGCCGCCGGCGAGGGTGCTCGCCAGTACTTCTCGGACTGCTACGTCGAGGGGACGACCGACTTCGTTTTCGGCGGTGCGACCGCCGTCTTCGAGGACTGTCGCGTCCACTCGAAAGCCGACTCGTACGTGACGGCGGCCTCGACGCCGGCGAGCGAGCCCTTCGGCTTCGTCTTTCTCGACTGCGAACTGACCGCCGACGCCGACGTGTCCGAAGCGTATCTCGGTCGCCCGTGGCGGAATCACGCCCGAACCGCGTTTATCCGCACCCGGATGGGCTCGCACGTACTGCCGGCCGGATGGCACAACTGGTCCCGGCCGAACGCTGAGTCGACGGTCGAGTACGCCGAATTCGACAGCCGAGGCCCGGGTGCGGAAGGCGAGCGAGTCTCGTGGGCGACGGCGTTGACTGAGGCGGAGGCTGAACGGTATTCGAAGGCGAACGTGTTGAGTTCAAAAGGTGCTGGAGAGTGGTGGGACTGGGAGGAGTGAGAGTGCGAGTGGGGCGGTTCAGTCTCAACCGGAATCCAGCAACTGCTCGGCGACGAGACGCCTCGCTCGACAGTTGGAGTTCGAAAAGAGCCTAGGCCGGGATGTGAACTCACTCGCAAATCGGAGATTTGCTCGCTGCTCAAATCCGGCTACGGCTTCTGCTCGTCACGTTGTTCCTCACAGAAAGCCTAGGCCGGGACATACACCAAAGGTTGAATATCTCATGTCTTAAAGGGTTGGTATCGCAATGGAAAACACCCGCGATAAACTCGACCGTCTTCGAGAGCGAATCGAATCTTCCGACGAGATCAGCGACGACGACCGGGAGCTTTTGCTCCGCTTCAGTGACCGCCTCGATCTCCTCAAGTCGGAATACAGCGATATGCGCCACGACAAACTTCTCAGGCACTGCACCCGGATGGCTGAGAACGTCGGCGGGCTTGCGCAGGCTCTCGAAGATCGAGAGGCCGCAGAGGACATCGTGCGCTGGATCAACCGGACGTACGACAACGAATACACCAACCACGACTACCGGACGGCTCTGCGCGTTCTCGGGCGTCGTACGACTGACGGAGACGACTACCCGGAGAGCGTCGAGTGGGTTCCCTCGGGAACCAGCAACAGCTACGACCCTGTACCGAATCCGGGAGAGATGCTGACCTGGAATGACGACGTTCTCCCCATGATCGAGAGCGCGAGGAACCCAAGAGACGCCGCGCTCGTCGCTGTCGCCTTCGACTCGGGTGCCCGAAGTGGTGAACTCCAAGACTTGACTGTGGGCGACGTGAACGAACACAAATACGGCTTGCAGATCATGGTCGATGGCAAGACTGGCCAGCGGTCGGTGACGCTCATCTCGAGCGTCCCGTACTTGCAGAAGTGGCTCGCTGATCATCCGGCACCAAACGACCCCGACGCACCGCTCTGGTCTAAGCTCTCGACGCCGGAAGGAATCAGCTATCAGCAGTTCCGCAAGTGCTTCGATGATCCAGCCGAACGAGCGGGAGCACTAAACCCGTTACTCCGACCAACTTCAGAAAGTCCAACGCCACCTTCCTGGCCCGGCAAGGAATCGCTCAGGCACACATCGAAGACCGGCAAGGTCGCAAGCGTGGAAGCGATGCGACCGCACACTACGTCGCCCGGTTCGGGGGACAGGCAGAGGACGATTTCGCCCGTATGCACGGCCTCGATGTTGAGGAAGAGGAGCCCGAACTTATCGGGCCAGAGGTGTGCCCCCGATGTGAGAAGCAAACGCCCCCTCACCGGGATACCTGCGTCTGGTGTAATCAGGCCCTCGACCACGCCAGTCTTGCGTCGCTTGAGGACGATAAGCGCGAGGTCCGCGACACCTTCCTTCGGATCGCTCAGGAGAACCCGGAAATGATCCAAGATCTCCAGACGGCCCGTGACTTCTCTGAACTCATCGAGGACAATCCCGAAATCCTCGAACAGGCCGAGGAGTTCGTCGCTGCGATGAACGAGTCCTAGGCTCATCTCGACGCCTGCCGCTTCAGTTCGTCCAGTTTCTTTTGTACCTGCTCGATTGCCTCAGGATCGGGATCTTTAGCAAGTAAGGCGAGCGCGTAGCTTTGCGCCTCGGTGTCGCCGGATGCGAGAACCCGAGAGATCATTTCCTTGTTCTCGCGGACGTACTGACGAGGAGATGCCTGGCTCATTGCTGTTCACTCTCCCATGCGTCGAGAGTTGCCTGGATGTGGTCGGATACACCGGCAGAGTCGTTGATTCGCTTGTGCGCTTCGGTAGTGTCGTTTTCGTGCATTTGGTAGAGCAGTTTGTGCCCGTTTCCGGCCGGGCACACCGACGAAAACAGCGATGCCTCTCCTGCGAAATTTTATTGCACCGGACGGTAGACAACCGACCGGGCAAGCCGGAGACCGGCAACCCGTTATCGTCGTGCCGCGTTTCCACCCGAAGCAGCACCGTTCCACTTGTGGCGCTTCGGGGGCGTTCGATCCGTCGCGGCTCGACGGGAACCAACCACGGTTAGCCCGCCGTGCCGCTGTGTATTCGTCCGTATTCGGAAATAGATAATAAGTGTTTGTTCTGAAATAGAGTTTCAGGACCGGCGAAAAAATCGCAAGACAGCGGTCGATAGTTGGTGAAATTTCCCCTCCAGAATGATTGGAAATAACGCCCATGAATGTATATAAACGAACTATCAAAATCGCTCGTTTTCGACCGGTATCACCGGGCCGCCTCGACGACTGCCGGGCCGACCCTCCAGATGATCGCGAAAACGATCACCGCCACCAGCACGTGCGACCAGTTGATTCGGTGCTGGACCGAGTGGTTGAACGAGTGGGAACGGATCAATTGGCCCTCAACGTTCTCTGGTGCCGGGTTCACTCGAAACCCTCCGCCGGGTCGTAGACATCACCGACAGCCTTCTGCAGCCGGCCGTCGATGTCTAAGTCTCGGAGTTCCTCAGCGGCCGCAGCGATGACTGCAAGGTGGAGCAGGGCGCTCACAGCTCCTCCAGCGGGTCGTACGTGTCGGATTGACTACGGCGTTGAGGGCGGGCCTCATTGGTCGGACTCGAAGCTAATGCGTCCAGACCGTCCGGGTTCTCGGAGATGTAGTATCGTAAGGCCCGCCGGACGAACTCCGACCTGAAGGCGCACATTTCGCCCGCAGCCGCTTCTACCTGCTTACCGACTGCCGGAGTCACCCGGCAGGAGATGTTCGTTGTCATGCGAGGAAACGGATGGATACGGGCGTAAAATAGATTGGAGAGGAATTGGTGGTTGGGTGAGTTGATGAATTGGGGCAAATGTTAGAATTTATTTATATAGTCTATTCATACAGCAATAATGGAAAGGCAAGCTGACACAACCATTTCTAGAAGAAGTGTTCTCCGTGGATGCGCTGGTGGGTTGGTAATCGCTAATTCTAACGCGGCGAATACACAGAACAACTCAACAACAGGTGGCAAGGCATCATCTAATAATTCATCAACAACATCGAGTTCGCTAGATGAGTCGGGTGGGGAGGGTGAAGGTTCTCTACTCCAAGGCGTCGAAACCGGAACCTGGATCGGCTTCATTGGAACTTTATTCGGAAGTTTCGGGTTGCTCTACCTTCGTCGGCAACACCGGCGGTCAAGCTTACGTACTGCACTTATTGGAGAACTGAAGCATCTTGATAGAATTACAGAAGTAAGTGAAGCACTTCAAAGCAAGCACGAGGACTCTTTGGATGAAAAAATCTCTGCGTCGGAAATCCCTCCAGCCGGTGTCTTTCCAACGTCAGTCTACGAATCTAACCTAGGAAGTGTTGGCTTACTAAAAGAAGAGGAAGTAAACCAGGTTGTGTCTTTTTATTCGACTCTGATAAGCTGTAAATCAATAATCCAAGCAATCAATGATGGTGGGGACTTGCCAATGGCAGACCACACTGAACTCTACGACAATATCATCAAGCTTGACGAGAATTGGGAAGACCTAATTAAGCAACTGGGAGGAGATATTGAGGAAGACCGTGGTAACACAGATACAGCAGAGTGAAAATAAAACTCTTTGTATCCCCTGACATAACCATCATATCCGTAACCAATACCTCTAAGAACTTATTGCCAGGGACCCATCAATATGAATAATAAAACAGCGGATTTCCTTGACTTGCTCGAGGTAGATCCACCAACTAGATCTGCCTTAGCTGAGTATGTAGAAGATCAAGAATCGCTAAAATCATTATCAAATAATTTGAGTGTTGTTGGGTCAGTTAGTAACTTTGACAGCAAACAAGAGTTTGAGGATTCACTTTCTAGAAATTTTGATATAATTGACAGCACAAATAACCTTATCTTACTTTGGTCTCCCAAGCAAAAGGTTGCCAGCTATGTCCACGTTGAAGATTTAGACTTTCCTGTTTTCTATACAACTGCGACTAAAACAGACCAGATGCCCAAAACGGTTGGAAAGTATCTGAAAGGCGAGTTCCAAATGAGCCGGATGTGGCTCGCAAAGCAACACGTCGAATCTCTCCGAAAAGAGATAGATGGTCGATACTCTAATCTTATCTGTTCCTTCTTTACTGCGAAGAGGTCGCAATCAACAACAATACCTGCCAAAGAAAGGGAAGATTACGACCGGACAATCTCTTACTGGGCAGATGATGGTATGTCAACCTTCTTGGAGATGAAACGGAAGTACGGCGTACTCCCGACTAATATGAAATTTGAACTGCCAGGGCAGTTCAAGATACAAGTGACCCAAAAAGGAGTACATACGTCTTTAGATGGAGGGTTGGTCCAGATAACGGACTTAGTTGAGTATTCAATTGATCGACTTCGCCTAATTAAGCAAAAAATCAACTCTATGAGCTTCGGGGTGGAGGAATATGACCACCTCCCGGAGCAAAAAATTCCACACAGTAAGCCGTGGGCGATTAAATTGAACTCTCGGCCTAGTGTTGAAGATGTCAACAATCTTCAAAAGTATCTGGAAAATGACGACATAGAGTTCAACGTCGTCCATTATGATCCAAATCCTGAAAAGCAAAGCTTCAGCGCTGAGTTGATGGATACCACCGACTACGGAAAAACTATCCTCAGGACAAAAGAGAATACGATCAGGGTATACCCACGAGAAGAAACCGGGATGGACCAGTCCCTCCGGATATACAACTTTGTTGACGACAACATTGACTCGAACTGCGAGGCCGTTGAGGTAGTATGATCGAGGCCCAGGAAGTAGATAAAGAAGGATATCTAGAAAGCCTGAGCCCGCGAGACAAAGAGAGATTTGAAAAAGAGTACAAAACAAACTTTGGAAATATCGACCAAGAGGCTATTGAGACGGACTTACGCCAAAAATTCGATGAGAGGGCAAGGCCCCACAATAGGTTAGTCAAGGGTTGCGCCGGTGCTTTCCATCCTAAAACCGGATCAATGGGTACAGATAGTGAATTTTATTTCTCTTCTGTTACCCCGCTAGCACCATTTGACGGGATCGAAGAGCCGATTGTTGATGTTATGCTAGAAAAGCATGAGCACAATGCGGCTTATTTGTGTGCTATCTGTTGTGAGGCGAGAAATGGAGCCAAGGATTGGGTAGATAACATCAACAAAGCCCACGAGATTATTGAACGGAACCGTCCATATTTTGAAGAACAATTTGGGGCAACAACACGCGGTATCAGAGAAATACAGTACGTGACGCTTCTAGATGCCGATGAGGCAATGGGGGTTGATGTTTCCACATTAAAACGGAATTGCGACCCTGATAATTACGCACTCTGGGAGATGGACAAAGACGATTGGTGGATTTCTAACAAAGGGGGAAAGATTTGTCACCCTCAACTGAAAGATGCCATATCTAAAAAAATTGACGTGGTTATTGAGAATCCGCTTCATTACTCTGTGGGGACCCACCCGGTTATTCCATTAGAAAAGATCTCGTATAAGATCATGAAGGAGCAACTGACATTTGATGACGATAATCCAGATGAGTTCAGTACGGGTATGTTTGAAACGCATTACCGGGAAGGCCTCCAGATCAAGTGTGAAGATAACGCAAAGGATCAAATAGTCGACAGAGAGATGGAAAGGCTGCTCGAGGCTGGTATAAATATGGGATACTTATCCCAAGATGATTTAGATGACTCCACTAGGGACTACCGGTTGGTCTACACTGGACCACGGAAGCCAGATCATGCTGAAAAAGGGGTTGAAACACAGTACTTCCGAAATATGCCAGAATACGTTGGATCAGTTCAGGCATTTGAAGAGACAAAAGATAGTTTCGACCCGGAAACAACGATTGGCGACTACAACTGATAAGATTTGAACACTACAATCTCTTGCAATAAATATATGAAATTTTACAAGTTGTAGTAGGTATTACTCTTCCGGATATTCCCAATCAACTAATGGCTGCGTAGATACCTCTTTTAGAACCCGACGGATTGCCGGTTCAATCAGTGCGGCGTCAACTGGGTCTAAGTCAGAGACATAATTCGCCAGTGAGGCGTCCACACCCTCGTCTGAGAGCATCCCCATTGCCTCGCTGATCAATAGATTGAGCACTGTATAGCTATTCCTTTCAAGGAATAGTTCTACGTCCTCATCTTCGTAAGCCTCCCCGATCACCCCAATTAGCGACGGCTCAACGTAGTACTCTTCCCCGATATTTCCGGGATGGTTTGAAACAAAGAAATGTACCGATGATGTCCAGTATTCTTTGGGCTTCCCCTCGTTTGTTATGGAGATACAGCCGGCATCAACCATATCGTCCAAGTCTTGGTAAACCGTCGTTTGAGGGATACCGGTGTCCTCGATTACCTCCTGGGCAGTGATTCCCCGCGAGAGATACGGGTTATCTGCTTCTTCGGAGACAATAGACTCCATGACATCCATGCTAAACCAGATTTTGGCCCAGCGTGGGTTATTCAGCAACTGCCCCGTAGCGGCGATCGTGTCCACGGTCATGTCGAACTCTGCCCGCTCGATTTGAGACACATCTTCTGGGTCCATTTCGTGTTTCAAGTTTCGTGAAATACATAAATTAGTTTCGGTCAACAATTCGAAACGGCGAATTGCTTTGAGACGGGCGGGAACTGATCGCGGGCGGGCGGGGGTATTTTGATTTAGTACCCTTAGGTACACCTCTAAGAGAGAATCCGACGGTTTCGGTCGGATTCTCTCCTTGGACGGCGTGCCCTGAGCAGCGTCAAGGTAGAACCACCGAGCAAGTTAGACGATACAGCCGCCTCAGAGGGGTAATTACCGGCAGAAAACGTCGGTAAACAGTTATTCGGATAGTGTAGCCACTCAGCCGTCGAGTTCTATCTCAAGGTTTCCCACACCCTCCCACCGACCGTCTTGGTCATCTGCTCCGCCTCGGCATACTTGAGGCCGATAGTGGCTTCCTCGTAGTGGTAGCGGTAGGTCCCCGCCCGGTAGATCGCGGGGTCGCGCTTGGCGGTTTCCCAAAGAGACAGCCCTTCTCGGAGCAGCCGGCGGACCTGTTCGCGGTGCTTGTCGGCGTCGAGTTTGCCGAAGTCAATCGTCAGGTCGTCGCCACGCTCTCGGACGTTGATGTCGTGCTTAGCCGCCCATGCGATGAAGGCCGACGTCCGGCTGTCTATGCCCCGCTTTGCTGCTTCAAGAGCCTTTGCACCGGCTTCGACGGCCCGCTGAGTCGCCTGCTGCGCTTGCTCGACGGCTTCATGGACTAACTCGGCCACGTAGTTCGACCGGAGAGAAACGTGCCCGTACTCGCGGCTCACGAGGTCGTCGATCCGCTTCAATGCTCGGCGCACGCTATCCGGGTGTCGGCCGTACTCGTCGGCGATGTCCGCCGGAGACACTTGCCCCCCGTCCGTGACGAGCATTTGGAGGCTCTCCCACTCAACCGGGCTGAGACCGTCAGAGAGGTGCTTAATGACCACGCTGTGCTGACTTTGCTCGATCTGGGTCGTGTTAAGGTCGATCAGTTCCCGGCCCCTGTCGCTCTCTGAGGCGGAGAAATAGGCGTCCTCAACGTAGGTGCCGCCACCCGTCCGTAGCTCGATCCCCGCGTCTGCCAGCACCCCGAGAACGGTCTCTTCCAGTTCGGCGTTGAGTTGTTTGATCGACTCAGGGGAAACGTCGAGTTTTCCGTCCCATCGGTTAACCTGGTACGAAGCGCCAACCTTCGGATGGTGGAGAGGATGGTCCTCGGGTAGAGAATCCGCCTCTTTCGCGTAGTAGTGCTTGATCTCTTTCGGGAGTTCGTGGCCGGGGATTGCCTCTTGTATGCGCTCCTGGCCGAGCGTCACCGTGTGGTAGAATCCGGGCAGCGTCTCGCCTCGATTGTTCTGGTCGTTCTGTACTACCTTACGGTAGCCGCTACGGTCTTTCTCTAAGAGATGGCCGAGACGTGCGATTGGGCCACTCCGACCGTGTATCGGCCCGCTTACGTCTCTGTGTAGCCGGACATACCGCTCCGCGTCTTGAATGTTGCTGTACGGGTGGGGGTTAGTGAAATAGTCGGCCTGGATATCGACGGCATCGAACGCCCGGCGGGTGAGAAAGAGGTAGTCGGAAAACTCGATATTGGACCCACTCACGCGGAGGTTGACGCCTTCTCCGAACCCCTCAGGTACCGGAATTTTCTTGCCACTCTTTGACTCCATGCCTGGCCACCGGGGCGTGAGATGAACGTTGAAGTCCCGTTGGCCCACTGGATCATCTCGGCTACGAACTTTAAGCCGGTACTCTCGGATGGTCTCGATGTCGAATCGAGTACCCTCTGGTGTCGTTTTTCCTGGGTTCTTAATCCCGCTAGGCTGAGAGTATAGGGTAACACCCCACTGTTCACCGTCATATTCGAAAGTCCCCGATGCAGATCCGTCGCCCTGCTTGCCACGGCTGTCAGCAGCAAAGAATGGAAATAGCCCCCGCTCGTTGAACAGGTAGTTCGCTACGAACTCGTGCGGGGCGGTCTCGACGAAGACCGTCACGCGACACACCCCCGAATATCCGCTGAAACGGTCGAATACGCACCGCTCGGGAGTGTAGTTATGAGATCTAAACGAAAGGGTACAAGCCTAGGCCGGGATTTGAACCCGGGGTCTCGTCCTTACCAAGGACGCGCTTTACCGCTAAGCTACCCAGGCAGGCATTCCTTGGTTGTCCGGGTTCCTCTTTAGGGGTTTCGATTCGAATCGCCCCGGGACCGTGGTAGCGTATGTCGATTAGCGGTCGGCGGCGGAGGTGACCGCGTCGTCGCCACCGCCCCCTCGGTAGAGCGCCGCGATGCGCTCGACGGTCCCCTCGGAGACGGTCTCGTCGGCCGGCGGGAAGTCGCCGTCGTGGGTGTCGGCCAGCCCGGCGGCGTACTCCACGAGGGCGGTCGGCGGGGCCGAGCCGACGGCCGTGGTGCCGGCGACGACGGCGAGCGTGCAGATGTTCACTTCGAGTTCGCCGTCGAGGTCCGGTCGCTCCGACTCGGCGGCCGAGCGGCGGCGGGTCTGGTCGCGGCCGAAGGCGCGGACCGTCTCGACGGCGTGGTCGGCGGCCTCGGTCCGGGCGAGGAGGTAGAAGCCGCGCGAGACGAGCACGTCGGCCGCGAGGATGTCGAGGTCGGCGTCGGTGTCCGCCTCGGGAGTGTCGAGCTGCGACCACGGCTCGTCGTGGGCGAGCGACCGAGTGAGCCGAAGGCCCTCGTAGATGAGTTGCACTCCGGCCGCGCGGGAGGCCAGCCCGTTCAGGTCGACCTTCGGTTCGACGGCCCGCGCGCTCACGAACGTGAGCACTGCCGGCGTCAAGGAGGCGGCGTCGAGGCGTTCGTCCAGCGCCGCGCGGAGGGCCTCGGGCTCGATGTCGGAGAGGGCCTCTCGCGCGGCCTCGCGGGCTCGCACGGCGTCGTCCATCGGCCGAGAGTTACGGTTGGGAGGGCAAAGACCTTTGGAAAACCACGGCACAACGGGCGTATGATACGGACGACGGACGACGGCGACCTCCGGGTCGTGACCATCGACCGCCCGGCGCGACGGAACGCACTCAGACCGGCCGACCTCGACGACCTCGAAGCCGCGGTCACGGGTGCCGACGCACCGGTCGTCCTCCTCCGGGGGAGCGGCCCGGCGTTCTGTGCCGGCGCGGACCTCGACAGCGTCACCGACCTCGACGACCCCGAGGCGTTCGCAAAACGCGGCCAACGCGTCGCCGACGCCATCGAAGCCGCCGACTCGGTCGTCGTCGCCGGCATCGACGGGGCGGCCCGCGGCGGCGGCGTCGAACTCGCGCTCGCCTGCGACGTTCGGGTGGCGACCCCGCGTGCGACCCTCGGCGAACCGGGCGTCCGACTCGGCCTGTTCGGCGCGTGGGGCGGGACCGTCCGCCTTCCGCGCGTCGTCGGCGAGGGTCACGCCCTCGAATTCTCGCTTTCGGGCCGCGTCGTCGACGCCGACGAAGCCCTCCGAATGGGACTCGTCTCCCGAATCGTCGACGACCCGCACGCGGTCGCGGCCGCGATAGCGGAAAACGACCACCGGTCGCTCCGAATCATCAAGGAGCGACTGCGCGATCGCGGCGACCGCGACGAGCGGCTCGAACGGGAGGCCGCCGGCTTCGCGGAGCTGCATCGGGCGAACGTCGACGACATCGCGGCGTCGCGAGAAAAGTGAATTCCGCGGGCGGGTCGGCGGTCGGCGGTCGGCGGAGCCGCGGTGACCTACACGTCGAGCGCCGACGGCGCGGGCGGCATCGACCGCTTGTGGGCGCTCCCCTCGACGAGTCCGACCACGCGGTCGACCTGTTCTTCGGTCACGTCCAGGTGGCGGGTCGTCGCGGACTTCGAGAGCGGGCCGTCCACGTGGAGCGCGAGAATCGCGTCCAGCGCGTCGTAGGTGAGGCCGAGTTCGCCCTCGTCGGTCTGGCCGGACCACATCTCGGCGGACGGCGTCTGTAACACGAGGTCTTCCGGCACGCCGACGTGGGCGGCCAACTGGCGGACCTGCTGTTTGTAGAGGTTCCCGATGGGGTTGCAGTCGACCGCCTGGTCGCCGTACTTCGTGAAGTAGCCGGTCATCGCCTCGGCGCGGTTGCCCGTCCCGAGCACGATACGGTTCTCGTGGTTGGCGACGAAGTAGTTGAGCACCGCCCGCGTGCGGACGTAGACGTTTCCGGCGGCCATGCGGTCGTCGGCCGCCTCGGGGAACGTGTCGAAGAACGTCTCGGCGATGGGCTGAATCTCGACCACGTCGTACTCGATTTCCAGCATCTCGGCGACGCCCTCGGCGTCGCTCATCATGTCCTCGGCGTTCGCCACGCTCGGCATGACGAGGCCGTGGAGGTTCTCCTTCCCGAGCGCTTCGACGGCGAGGAAGGCGGTGAGCGTCGAGTCGATGCCACCGGACAGACCGATGACGGCCCCGTCCGCGCCGGCGGCCTCGACGGTGTCTTCGATGAAGGTCGTGATGTGTTCGCGGTGCGCTTCGAGTTCCTCGTCGGACAGCAGGAGGTCGAACGGGGCGTCCTCCGAGAGAACGTCGACGGATGTCATGGGCCTCGCTTGGAACCGGGAGCCCAAATAGCCATGTGTCACGCGAAAACAATGGACGGCCGTCCAGTTTTTGTCGGGGTGTGATGGGGTGAAGCGCTACGTTCAAGTGCCCCCGCAGTCTACGAATTTTTGCTTCGGAAGACGGTTCGAAGCGTCGCGCGCCGATGTGTTGTCGAACGACTATGAGACAACGCGCGGGGCGAACGAATGTGAGCGCCGATGGTCGACCGAGCGGAGCGAGGTCGAGTCAGGGGCGCAAGCGAAGCGTAGCGCGCCGATGGGTGACTGAACGGAGTGAAGTCAGCCACGGGGCGAACGAATGTGAGCGCCGATGGTCCAGTGGTAGGACACGAGCTTCCCAAGCTCGGAGCCCGGGTTCAATTCCCGGTCGGCGCATTTCTGTCGAACGTAGTGAGACGAAATGCGCAGGGAATCTGAACCCTGCCAGTCGCAGCCGACGAGCAACGCGAGGAGGAGCGTCTGGCTCAGGTTCAATTCCCGGTCGGCGCATTTCTACCGAGACAACGAACGAGCAACCGCTCTGCGTGTTGCTCGTTCTTGTCGAGTGTGTATGCGACCCGAGGGAATTGAATCAGCGAGCAACGCGGAGCGTTGCGAGTGAGGTTCAATTCCCGGTCGGCGCACTTCCGGTGAGACAAAGTCTCACCGACGTACCGTTCGTTTCACTCACGGTACTCCCTCGCGGTCGTTTGCCGACCGACCTTCGCAAACCTTCGGTTTGCTCAGTTTCGACGAGACGCCGTCTCGCCAACGTCCCGCTCGCTCCACTCGCGGGACTCCCGGTCGGCGCACAGAATCTCGTCTTCGAAACGTAACCCACCGCGCCGACTCAGAAAAACAGGTTCTGCACGTCGTCGAACTCCGGTGACTCCGAGCGGAACACCGGCTCGCGGGCGGTCTGTCGAATCATCGCGTGGCGTTCGAGGGCCGAGTCGAATTCGAGAATCGCCCGCTCGATGTCGCGGGCGAGCGCGTCGATTTCGCCGTGGAGTTCGTCGTCGTCGGCCATGATACGCGTAGTTAGGCGAGGGCTGGTAAAACGGACTCGGCTACGAGTCGTCAGCGGAGCCGTCGGGTGCAGTTCCAGCAGAGGTCGAAGGTGGTGTCAGCCTCGTTTTCGGCCCCACAGTTCGGGCAGATGCGCTCGCCCGTCGGCGTCGTCTGCACGCCGGTCTGCGAGCCGTCGTCGAGCGACGCCGCGATTTCGGGGTGGGTGTAGCGGTCCGTTCGGGCGGAGTCCCGGCCGGACCCCTCGCCTACCGTCGGCTCACCACCGTTGACGAGGTATCGATAGACCAGAAGCTGGAGCAGGGTCAACCCGAGGGCGTAGACGACGATCCAACCCCAGGAGTCCATCACACATTGACTTACGTTAGCATGCTATATCGGTTCTTCGGTCGAACGGGTCTACCGACGCTCTCGGCGCTGGTCGCGGGCGATGTCGACGCGGCGGGTTCGCCTCGAAACGAGTTACTCGCGCCGGTGGGAGTCCACCGGGCCGTCGAGGTCGCGGTCGAACTCGTCGAATGCCTCGATGTCGTCTGGGAGTTCGTAGGGAATCTCGCGCTCGTCGGCGCGGCGCTCGCCACCGGCGTCGAGCGGTTCAGCGACCTCTTCGAAGCCCGGCTTTACTTTCACGCTCTTGGCGGGCGAGCCGACCGCGATGTGGTGGGCGGGCACGTCGCCCTGGACGACCGACCGCGCGCCGACGATGGCGTTCTCACCGACCGAGACGCCGGCGTTCACCATCGCGTCGTAGGTGACGCGCGCGTCGTCGCCGATGGTCGTGTGGTAGTTTCGGACCTCGGTCTGGTCGACGGTGTCGTGCGAGTGGCTGTATATGTGGGCGCTGTCGGAGATGGAGACGCGGTCACCGATAGTGAGTTTCCCGCGGTCGTCGAGGTGGACGTCGTCGTGGATGACCGTGTTGTCACCGACGGAGATGTTGTGGCCGTAGGAGAACGTGACGCCCTTGAAGATGCGGAGGTTGTCGCCGGCCTCCGCGAACAGGTGGTCCGCGAGCATCTGTCGGAACCGGAGGGCGAAGGCGACGTTGTCGGCCATCGGCGTCGCGTCGAACTGCCGCCAGAGCCACTGGAGGTGCTTCGAACGCTTGAACTTCGCCTCGTCTTTCTCGGCGTAGTACTCGGCTTCGAGCGTCGCGTTACAGGGGTCGTACCCTTGCAGTCGAACCCGCGTCGCGGGCGAGACGGGCTTGCCGTTCTGCCAGCGCTCCCACGCCTCGCGGTCGCCGAACAGGTCGATGAGGGTGTCTCGAACGACCGTACAGGTGTCTTCGTCCGAGGCGAGCCGACCGTCGACCTCGTCGATGAACGCCTGTAAGCCTTCTTCGGCGTCCTCCGGAAGCGAAACGTGGACCTTCGTCATTGCATCGTCGTAAGCCGTCGAGATTCAAATGGATTCGGTTGTGCGAACCCCGCGTCAGGCTTCCTCCGGGCAATTCTGTCTGGTTTCGAGCGTTGGTGAACGGAAATCAGAGCGCCCGCCCGCGGCGGGATTCCCAGCGTGCGGGAACAAAACACACGGAATAAGTCGCCCCAATTCGTAGGGCCGGGCATGCACTACCGCGAACTCGGCACCTCCGGAATCGAAGTCAGCGAGGTCGGCTTCGGTGCGTGGGTCGTCGGGACCGACTGGTGGGGCGACCGCTCGGACGAAGACTCCATCGAGATGCTCCACCACGCCATCGAGCAGGGCATCGACTTCTTCGACACGGGTGACGTGTACGGCCACGGCCACTCCGAGGAGGTCGTCGGCGAGGCGCTTTCCGACTACCGCGACGAGGTCACCGTCGCCACCAAAATCGGCTACGACTTCTACAACAACCCGCAGGCCGGCCACGGCGAACTCCCCAAGGAAATCACCGGCGAGTGGGTCCGCGAGGCGACCGAAAAGAGCCTCGAACGCCTCGACATGGAGTACGTCGACCTCCTGCAACTCCACAACGCGAACGTCGACGAGGTCACGCCCGACGTGCTCGAAGCCCTCGACGAACTGAAAGAGGAGGGACTCATCAAGGCCACCGGCTGGGCGCTCGGCCCCTCCATCGGCTGGCTGGCCGAAGGCGACATGGCCATCGAAGAGGAGTTCGACGCGCTCCAAATCGTCTGGAACGCCTTCGAGCAGGACGTGGGCAACCACTTCCTCGACACCATCCGCGAGACCGGCTCCCCGACGAGCCTCATCGCCCGCGTGCCGCACTCCTCGGGCCTCCTGAACGAGCAGGTCCGCCCCGAGACCGAACTCGGCTCCGGCGACCACCGCGGCTTCCGCCCCGACGAGTGGTACGAGACGGGCTGGGAGAAGCTCGAACAACTCCGCTTCCTCGAACGCGACGGCGAGCGGACCATGGCGCAGGCGTCCATCGCCTACCTCCTCGGCTACGACGAGACGGCGGCCGTCACGCCGACGTTCCGCACGAAAGACGACATCGACGAGTGGGCGAAGGCCTCCGACGTGCCGAAACTCACCGACGAGGAGCTGACCCGCGTCGAGGAACTGTACGCGGACAACTTCGGCATCGACCGCTTCGACGGCATGGACGCGCTCCGCTCGTCGGTCGACGGCGACGACATCCGCGCGGCCGGTCTCGACAAGCGCGTCGCGAAAGGCGCACGGAACGAAGCCTGATGGGTCGCCTGAAAACCCTCCTCGGCGTCACCGCGGTCGCCCACGTCGCGCTCGCGTGGCTGGTCAGCCTCGACGCCAAGAAGCGCGGCGACGACGCCGGCCGCTGGATAGCGCTGACGCTCCTCACCGGCGTGGTCGGGGCCGCGAAATACGTCCGTGACGGACGCTAACGGCGGCGACAACGCCGATAACCCGAAACGAATCGACGACGGACGAGGTCGCGGCAACGGCAACGTGAACAGAAACTAACCCATCTCGCTCGGACGCAGTTTTTGTATTTCGAGAGACGTGTTCGGCCGATAGGCCTCGAAGTGCATCTCGCAGTCGTTTGGTTCCTCACCATCGCCCCGTCGACGGCGGTGTTGGCCTACGGCGGGCGGCGCGTCCTGCGTCGCTTCCGCGGCGAGTCCGACGGCGAAGGCGGGTGAGCCCGGACGACCGACGGGCGCACCTACGACCCGGTCGACGACGAATCGCCCATCGAGCGCCTGCGGGAACGCTACGCCGCCGTCGACCCCTCCGACGAGGAGTTCGAGCGCCGCCTCGACACGCTGGTCGAAACCGAGAGCTACGTCGCCGGGGCAGGGTCGCAGTCACAGTCGCGGGCGAAATCGCCCTCCGGCGACGCGAGAACGAGCCTTCGAACAGCGCTGACGGAGCGGCAGTCGGCCGGACACGGGCTATTCAGGCGACCGTGGCAGAGTCCGAGCGCGCCTCGCGGCCGAGTTCGGTGGTCCGAGACCAAAAAAGCCACAACGCTCGACCGAGTGCGGGACGACTATGCGTACCTCAGTCGTCGAACTCCTGCCGGACCTTCTGGAACTCCTCGTCTTCGGTCTCGGGAGCGCGGGGCTTTCGCTCGCCGGGGCGTACATCGAGCGCTTCGCGTTCCTCACCTTCGAACAGGGCAACGTCGAAATCGCCGCGTGGGCGGTCGTGATGGGCGCGGTGGCGCTGTACTTCGCGTACAACGTCGGCACCGACAAAGTGCGCCCGAAGCTTCGAGACGTTCGCGCCGCGCTCGCGTAGAAAAAGCTGCGTCTCGTTTTCGGCGTTCCCGCGTCAGGCGAGGGAGACGTGTCGCGGCCGGTCCGCCAGCACGTACACGCCACCGTTTCCTGCGCTCGCTCCGCTCGCTGGCAAAATCTGGACCAAAAGGGTTCGTTACCCCCGAATGGGGGTTCCTCACCCCGCTCCCGACGGTCGCGAAGTTACGCTAAGAACACGTGTCGCGGCCGGTCCGCCAGCACGTCGCGGCCCCACTGGACCGTGTCGCGGAACGCGTCGGAGCGGAAGAACTCCATGGCGTCGTCCTGCGAGCGCCACTGGCTGGCGATGAACATATCGTCTTCGTCCTCGACGTTGACCATCAGGTCCGTATCGAAGTGGCCGTCCATCTCTTCGAGGAGGCCCCCGACGGTGCCGAACTTCTCGACGAAGTCGCCGCGGTGTTCGGACTTGACGGTGTAGAACATCCCCATCGTGCCGAAGCCGGACTCCTCGCCGGCGCGCTCGACGATGCCGGGGAGCTCCGAGAGGAAGCCCGCGGCGGTCTCGGCGGCCGACGCCGTCTCCCAGATGGAGACGACGGCGACCCGGCCGCGCTCGTTGGCCTCGTAGACGGCCGTCTTGACGTGCGTCGGATAGTGGTCGAAGTTGCCGCGGAGCCCCTCGACCTCCTCGAACAGCTCGTCGGCGTCGGCCTCGGAGTAGAGGACCGTCGCGTACACGTCCTCGCCGTGGGGCTTGCCGGCGTAGATGTTCAGGTCTTCGAGCTGTCCCCGGATGTCCTCGTCTGCGGCCTCGTCGTCGCCGTCGCCGCCGTGGTGGCCGCCGTCGTCGCTCTCGCCACCGTGATGGTGACCGTCACCTCCTTCGCCGTGGTGGTGGCCACCTTCTCCGTGATGATGACCGTCGCCGCCGTGGTGGCCGCCCTCACCGTGCGCGTGCGCGTCGTGGTGGGACTCGTCTTCGAACTCGCTCGTCGGGACGCCGTCGCCCGCGAGGAACGCGCCGAGGTCCGACGGCGGGAAGCGCCGGCCGACGTAGAACTGGCCGAACTCGCCGTACTTCGAGGACACCTCGTCGAAGCGCATCTCGTAGACGATGTCCTTGATGTCGGTCGGGTCGTCACCGAACAGGGTGACGCCCCACTCGTAGTCGTCGAAGCCGACCGAGGAGGCGATGACCTGCTTGATTTTCCCGGCGTACTGCCGGCCGGTGTCGCCGTGGGTCGACATCAGGTCGCGGCGCTCGTCGAACGAGAGGTCGTACCAGTTGTGCTCCTCGCCGCGGCGCTTCGACATCGGGTAGAAGGACATGTAGGTGTCCTCGGGGATGTCGGGCTTGAGTTTGCCCTCGATGTAGCGCAGCAGGCCGGCGTCGATGTCCTCCTCGTTGCCCTCGAAGTAGTCGTCCGAGACGTAGCCGGACACCTCGGTGACGGAGACGTAGGAGGTCGGCTGTTCGGTGAAGGCCGCGAGCGCGGTCCGCTCGAACTGCCGTTCGGCCCGGGAGATGTCGTCCAGCGTCGGCCGGAAGTGAACGACCACGAAGTCCGCCTTGTGGCCGAGGACGGAGAAGACGGCGGACGCGCCCGCCTCGGCGTCCTCGACCGCCTCGTGGGCGTCGAGGTACGCGACGCCCTCCTCGATTGCGCGGCGGCGCTCGTGTTCGGGCGCGTCACGCCACGCGTCCCAGTCGACGGTTCGGAAGTCGTGCAGCGCGAACCAGCCCTCGTCGGTCTGTGGGGCCTCTACCATACCGTGGCCTAGGGAGTCATCCGGTATTGAAGTTGCGAGTCGTTTTCGCGGTTCGAGAACCGTCGAAGCGCGACGGGGCGGGACCGACCGGGGTGTCCGGGGCAACCGGACTGACCGGGGCGACCGGACCGGACAGGCCGACCGAGACGCTCAGCCGAGGAGCGTCGGCCCGAATATCATGAGCACGAGCGACGCGAGCATCGTGAGGCCGATGGAGGTCGTGATGGTGCGGACGACGGTGTGGGGGTCGTCGACCGGGAGCCGCGAGACGACGGCCTCGGCCGAGGTCCGCAGGATGCGGCCGCCGTCGAGCGGGTAGCCGGGGATGCAGTTGAAAAGCCCCAGTTGGAGGTTAATCCACGCCGTCCAGAACAGGACGTTGGCGACGATGAAGACGCCGCCGCCGAGGAAGCCGAGCGGGCCGCCGACCTGATAGAAGTTGACGACCTGCCCGGTGAAGCCGGGGAAGTTCGGAATCCCGAGGACGACCGACGCGAGGGGCAAGAGCAGCGACACGTAGACGAGTTGGAGGGGCGATCCGGCGAAGGCGGTCGCGAGGCCGCCGTCGCCGCCGTCACCGCCGAGAAGCGAGAGATACGTCCCCGCGGGGTACTCCTGCGTGCCGAAGTCGGTCAGGACCAGGCCGCTCGTCCCCTGGAAGATTCTGACGCCGAGGAAGCCGTTGCCGTCCTGGTCGTTCTCGCCGAGCGTCACCTGCACCGTCTCGAAGCCGCCGTCGCGGTAGACTTCGACGGGCACCGTCTGGTCGGGGTCGGTCCGGTCGAGCGCCTGCTGAAGCTCCGTCGAGGAGGTGATTCGCTCGCCGTCGAACGACGAGACGATGAGGGGTTGGGTCGTTCCCGTGGCGTTGTACAGCGGTTGGTTCTCGGAAACCACCGTGATGTAGGCACCCACCGGGATGGTGCGCTCGCCGGCGGAGGTGTCGAGGCGGGCGAACCGCGAGTCGCCGACGGCCGACTCGAAGTCGGCGCGCGTCGAGACGGCGGTCCCGTTGACCGCGGTCACGCGAATCGGGTCGGAGCCGGACTCGACGGTCAGGTTCGCGGGGTTGCCGGCGACGGAGCCGGCGACGACGAGTTCGCGCGTGACCGAGACGGTCCGCTCGCCGTCGAGTTCGACCGACACCGTCCCCGCGTCGGTCGCGAGGAGCGCGGCGTCGAGTTCCTGCGTCGTGTTGACCGGCGTGCCCTCGACGGCGGTTACACGGTCGCCGCCCGAGATACCCGCCGCGTCGGCCGGTGAGCCGGCGTACGCGCCGGAGACGGCGACGCCCGGCGCGACCGAGATAGAGCCGATGACCGGGCCGAAAAGCAGGGCGAACGCGACGAGCGTGACGGCGAAGTTGTTCGTCACGCCGGCGGCGAACATCCGCGACTTGCCGCCGCGGTCGGCCCGGCGCTGGCTCTCCTCGGAGGGTTCGACGAACGCCCCGATGGGGAGTATCGTCAGGAGGACGACGCCCATCGACTCCACGTCGATGCCCTCGACGCGGCTGAGGACGCCGTGGCCGCCCTCGTGGACGACGAGACCGACGAGGAGGCCGAAGAGGATTTCGGGCGCGACCGAAAGCGGGAGGAAGTCGTTGACGCCGGGGATGACGAGGAAATTCTGCGGCTGGTTCACCTGCGTCGGGGCGGGCGGATTCTGGAGGATGACGACCGCCTGAAAGACGAGAAGGACGAACGTCCCGACCATGATGACGAGGGCGATACCGAGGCCGACGTTGCTCCACGCCCGCCAGAACCGCTTGGGGGCGGCGATTCTGTCGAGGAGTTCGCGGCCGCGACGGGTGTGGACCGTCGTGAGGGGACCCTGGACGCGGACGTACTCGGGGAGGATACCGCGAGCACGCAACAGCGCCGCGAGGAGAGAGTAGGCGATGAAGCCGGCGAGAACCCAAAGCAGCGTGTTCATCGCCCGAAGGGAAGCGGCGCGCGCCAAAAGGCGTTCGGGTTACGGTCCCACCGTTCGGGTCACGGTTCCGCCTTCGAGACCGAGGGCAGGCGTTGGCGGCCGCGAATGACGACCGCAACCGAACCCGACCCGAAACGAGCGTGTCGCGTTACTCCTCGTCGTCGCCGTCGTCACCGGGCGACTCGATTTCGACTTCGACCGCGCCGTCGTCGTCCGCGTCCGCGTCGGTCTCCTCGTCGCTCGCGTCGCCCGTCTCGTCCGCCTCGGCCGCCTCGTCGTCGGCCGCGGCGTCGTCCGTTTCCGCCTCGGGGTCGTGTTCGACGGTGACCGTGGCGTCCTCGTCGTCGGTCGCGTCGTCGTCCACGCCGGTCCCCTCGTCGGCCGCCGAGTCGCCCTCGGCGGGGTCGTCGGCGAGCGCGATGTCGGTAAAGGAGTCGCCGGACGACGAGCGAAGCCGCGAGACGGCGTAGGCGACGCCCACGAGGAGCAACGCGACGAGGAGCAGCCGACCCCACGAGCGGCCGCCCGAGGTGTCGTCGTCGATGGTTTCCTGTTCGGAGTCGGCGTCGAACTCCTCCAGTTCGACGTCGAATTCGTCTTGCGATTCCTCCACGGACCGGATGAAGTCGATGAGAGACATGTGAACTGTGATGCGGCGAGGCCGCGGTAGGCGTCGTTCGCGGGGAACGAGCCCGTCTCACCGTACGCGCGTCGGGGACATAAGTCGTCCCCCAGAAGGGTTTTAGCCACCCCGGCGACGAACGGAAACCGTGTTCGACAGTTCCCGCTACGAGGTCCGACAGAAGGTGTCCATCAGCAACAAGTACGTCGTCTACGAGGGTGACGACCCCATCCTCTCGGCGAAACAAAAGAAGTTCAAACTGAAAGAGGACTTCCGTCTGAACGACCACGACACCGGCGAGGAACGCTTCCGCGTCAAGGCCGACAGCGTCCTCGACGTGTCTGCCGCCTACGACATCGTCGACAGCCGGACCGACGAGCGCGTCGGCGCGGTCAAACGCGGCGCGTTCTCGTTCGCCAAACACACCTACCAACTGCTCGGCCCCGACGGCTCGGTCGCGGGGCGAATCGTCGAGGACAGCGTCCCGATGGCGGTCGCCAGACGGCTCGTTACGACGCTCATTCCCTTCTCGTACCGCATCGAGGACGCGGCCGGCGAGGAAGTCGGCGCGGTAGACGGGCAGTTCTCGCTCCGGGACAAGTACACCGTCGACGTGGACCGCGAGCGAATCGACCCGCGACTCGCCGTCGTCGGCGCGGTCGTCATAGACGCCATCGAGGAGAACTGACAGCCTCCGAGCGAACGCGAGGGAAGCGAAATTGAGGGCGAGAGCGAACGCGAGAGCGAGGTCAGTCCTCGCGGCGGAGTCGCGTGACGACGAAGTCGCGCTCTAGCTCGCCGAGGAACTCGCCGAGTCGCGGCCCCTGTTCGGCGTCGAAGAACAGCCGGTAGCCGGCGGCGAAGAAGTCGCCCATCTCGATGTCGTGGCGGCGCGCAGTCTCGTAGATTTCGCCCTGAATCGCCTCGCCGTCGTGGCCCTCGGCGACGAACTCCGCGAGGTCGTCGAGGGCGGCCTCGACCGCGGGCTCGAAGTCGAACTCGGGGAGGTCGACCTGCAAGCGGTAGTTGTACTGGTTGTCCATCTTCTCGGCCCAGCGGCGGGCGCGTTCGACCCGGTCGAGCGCCTCTTCGACAACCTCGTCGGGAGTGTCCTCGTCGAAGAAGCCCTCGCTGCGGGCCATCTTGACGCGGAGGTCCTCGTCGTCGGTCATGCCGAGGACGGCCGCGAACGTGTACGGGAGTCGAACCCGGTCCTCGCGGACCTCGTCGACGACGAACGGGTAGGCGCGCTCGGCGAAGCGGGTCAGGCTCTCGTCGTCGACCTCGCCGAAGTAGGCGCGCTCGAAGCGGTCGAAGTCGTCGACGAGCTGGTCGAGCCGCGTGAGGTCGAGGTCGCGGGCCTTCCGCGGGTTGAGCGCGAAGAAGTACCGGAGCACCTCGGGTTCGAGCAGGTCGAGCATCTCCGCGACGGTGACGATGTTGCCGGCGGACGACGACAGCGCCTCGCCGTTGAGCGTGAACCACTCGTACACCATCGGCACCGGCGGCTCGATTCCGAGGACGTTCTCGGCGATGTCCTTGCCGGAGGGCCACGAGCCCTCGGCGTGATCCTTTCCGAACGGCTCGAAATCGACGCCGAGGACCTGCCACTGGCCGGGCCACTCGAAGCGCCACGGCAGTTTGCCCTCGCGGAACGTCGCGGTCCCCTCGTGGCCGCAGCCGTCGATGGTGTTGTCGCCGACGGTCATGTCGGTACAGACGTACTCGACGGTGCCGGCGTCGAGGTCGATGTCCGTGACCGTCTCCGTGATTTTACCGCACTCGGCGCAGACGGGGTTGAAGGGGACGTAGTCCTCGTCGACCTTCGACTGGTACTCGCCCAGCACCTCGCGCGCGGTATCGGCGTGTTCGAGGACGCGTTCGACCACGGGGTCGAAGTCGCCGTTCTCGTACAGTTCGGTGTTGGAAATCATCTCCACCGGGACGCCGAGGCGGTCGGCGTCGGCCTTCAGGAGCGCCGCGAAGTGCGCCGCGTACGACTCGGCCTCGCCGAACGGGTCCGGAATCGACGTGTACGGCTTGCCGAGGTTGCGGCCGAGCGCGCCGGCGTCGACCTCGCCGAGCCCGACGATGTTGCCGTCGGCGTCCGCGAGCTTTCGCGGGAGCTTCCGGAGGGGGTCCTTGTCGTCGCTGGTGAACACCTGTCGGACCTCGTAGCCGCGCTCGCGGAGCACCTCGGCGACGAAGTAGCCGCGCATAATCTCGTTGAAGTTGCCGAGGTGGGCCACGCCCGAGGGGGAGACGCCACCTTTGACGACGACCGGTTCGTCGGGGTCGCGCGCCTCGATTTCGTCGGCGACCTCGTCGGCCCAGAAGCCGTGGTGGGTGGCGTCGGCATCACCGTCGGCATCGGCGTCGGTCACGTCCGCGGTGGGGGCGTCGCCGCGGGAGGGTTCGTCCGTCGTCATCTCAGGGAGCCCAGTAGGTGGGTTCGTCGCCGCCCTCGGGGATGATATCGGTGCCCGTGTGCTCCCCGCGGAGGACGGCGGGCGTGATGCGGTCGGGGTCCGTGCCGTCGAGGACGATGGTGCGCATCTTCGCGCGCTCGATGAGCTTCGCGGCGAGAAGGTCGACCGGGGCGGACGACCCGGCGTTCATCTCGATGTCGCCGATGACGTCGACGAGTTCCGCGGCGGTCATCTCCTCGAACTTCGTCGCGTCGGGGTCGCTGTTCGGGTCGGCGCTGAAGACGCCGTCGACGCTGGTCGCGTAGACGAGCAGGTCGGCGTCGACGTATTCTGCGAGCGCGGCCGCGACGGCGTCGGTGGTCTGGCCGGGCATGACGCCGCCCATCACCGAGATGTCGCCGCGCCGGATGGCGTCGCCGGCGTCCTCGTAGTCGTGGGCGACCTTGGGGTCGACCTGCGAGCCGAGCGCCGCGATGAGCAGGCGGGCGTTGATTCTGGTCACGTCGATGCCGATTTGGTCGAGTTGGACCTCGTTCGCGCCGAGGTCGCGGGCAGCGCCGATGTAGTCGCGGGCGACGCCGCCGCCGCCGACGACTGCACCGATTTCGCACCCGTCCCGCGCGAGCGTTTCGACGACGGAGGCGTGACCCTCCACGCGTCGAGCGTCGAGGTCCGGCGCGAGCACGCTTCCGCCGATGGAGATGACGACTCTCATTGCACACGGGTATCCGTGACCGCATCTTAAGGGTTATCAACTGCGAGACGCCCGTGTCGGGGGCTTTAAACCACTCTCGCGGCGACTACCGGTATGCGACTCGTCACCGTGGAGACGGTTACGCTCATCGTCGTCGGCTGGGTGCTCGCGCTCGGCGCGATGCTCGTCCGCCACCGCCGCGACGAGGTCGACCGCCGAACCGTCTTCAACTGGGCGCTGGCGGCCTGTTTTTCGGTCGGCTGGGCGCTCTGGCAGTTCGACACGCTGCCCGCGACCGCCGACACGCCCGTCGGCGCGGCGGCCCCGTGGCTGGCGACGCTCCTCGGACTCGTCGGCGCGGCCGTCGCCGTCCACCTCTACCGGACCCGCCCGCGCCCCGAGGCGCGGGAACCGGAGCCGACGCCCGAGTCCGACGAGGCCGGCACGGAGCAATCTTAAACCGGCGCGGGCCGTCCTTCGGGTATGCACGTCCTCGGAATCGTCGGCGCGGGCGCGACAACGCTCTGCGACCGACTCGCCGCGCAGTTGGACGGCCGCGTCGCCACCGTGGAATCGCTCCCCGAGAGCGCGACCGAACCGGAGTCGACAGACGGCGCCGCCGCAGCGTACGGGCTCTCGCCGGACGGTAACTGGGTCGGGGCCGGCGACGACCGCGACCTCGACGGACTCCTCGACGACCTCTCGGCCGAGTACGACTACGCGCTCCTCTCGGGGTTCCCCGACGCGCGCGTCCCGACGGTCGCGCTCGCGGGTGCCGACGCGGCAAACGTCGTCGCGGAGGCCGAAACGGCCGACGCCGCGGACGTGGCGTCTCTCGCCGCCGAAATAGACTCCCACGAACCGCACGTCACGCTCGAAACGCTGGTCGAGCGCGCGAAGGCGGACCCGCTCGAAGTGTACGCCGGGGCGATTGCGACGTTCACCGGGCGGGTGCGCGCGAAGGAGTCGGAGGACGACGACCCGACCCTGAGCCTCGAATTCGAGAAGTACGACGGCGTCGCGGAGTCGAAGATGGACGCGATTTCCGAGGAACTGGAGGCGCGCGACGGCGTCCTCCGCGTCCTCATGCACCACCGGGTGGGCGTCGTCGAAGACGGCGCGGACATCGTGTTCGTCGTCGTCCTCGCGGGGCACCGCCGAGAGGCGTTCCGGACGGTCGAAGACGGCATCGACCGCCTGAAAGACGAGGTGCCGATTTTCAAGAAGGAGACGACCACCGACGAGGAGTTCTGGGTCCACGACCGCTGAGACGCCGCGGATAACTCAGGAGATGCGGATAGTCCCGACGGGGCGAAAATCGAGCGATATTGCGGATTTTATTGCCGCAAAATGCGGCGTCAGACGGGCGAAAAACGGGGGTATTTACCCACATGAAATCAGTCGGTATTCTCAGAAAGAATCTCTTAAAATCGGTTCTAAAAAATCTAAGCCGATTTCAAAGATTCCTAAAATGTACCATTTGCAACGATTCAGGCTGAAAGCGGCCGAACTAATTCTAACGGACCTCCCTTTATAACAGGTAATGGGGCGATAGGTGGAAGTGAGGTGTACCAGATGAGCGCAACAGTACCCCCCTCCACCGACGATAGCTCCAAGGAAGACCGCCTCAAGCAGTACCTGCTCGACCGTGCGAAAGACGGCGAGATGTACTTCAAGAGCAAATTCATCGCCGACGACGTCGGCCTGTCTCCCAAGGAAATCGGCGCCCTGATGGTCAAGCTCCGCGACTCCGCGACGGACCTGACCATCGAGAAGTGGTCGTACACGAGCGCGACCACGTGGCGCGTCGAGACCGCCTGAGAGCACGCACTGCCCGCCCCGACCGACGCCAGCGCCAGGACGGCGCGCACCGCCCGGTCCCCGGACGAAAGAACCCGACCCCGCGACAGCCCCCGACAGCCCCTAATGGCCCCGTGACAACCCCGCCAAGCGCGCTCGGAACCCGAACCGAGACGCGACTCAACAGCCCTCGCGATTCGTGACCCCGGCGAATTGACCCCCCTCCCCAGGGCGCAGCGACCCGAACTCACGACGCGACCCCGGAACGCCCTCCCCCGCACGCCCCCGCCGACGACCGCCCGACCCGCGAACCAACCACACTTTCTGCCTTCGCGTTCCGCTTCGACGCACCCCACACGGCCGGAGCGGCAGGCCTCTCGCGCCGTCGTCGCCCGGTCGGGTCAGGCCTCCGTCACGGGATTTATGCACGTCGCCCGCATACTGCACGCCGATGGAACAGTCCGAATCGGCGGACGGACCGCCGGTGGAGGCACTTCGCGCCGTCTTCGACGTTCACGAGGTGCGGTCAGACGGTCGCCGACGTATCTACTACGGCGAGTCGCTCGTCCCCGAACAGATGCTCGTCCGCGAAATCTGGTCGGCATTCCGGGGGGCCGGCTACGACGTGGAAGCGCAGGTGTCCGGGCTCGGAGAGACCGACGTGGTCATCGTCGAACCGACCTCGCAAGGCGTCGAAGAAATCCCGTGGAAGAACATCACGCTGTTCGCGTTGACGATTCTCTCGACGCTGTTCGTCGGCGCGCACGCGTGGTACTACATCCCCCTGTCGGACATCGTCGCGAACCCGCTCGTGATGCTTCGGGCGTGGCCCTTCACCGCCGCCGTCCTCGGCGTCCTGTCGGTCCACGAACTCGGACACTACGCGGTCGGCCGATACCACGGTGTCAACGTCTCGCTTCCCTACCTCATTCCGTTTATCTTCCCGTTCGGTACGCTCGGTGCCATCATCCGTATGCGCGGACAGATGCCCGACCGGAAGACGCTGTTCGACATCGGCGTCGCCGGCCCGCTGGCCGGGCTCTGTGCGACTATCGTCGTCACCGTCATCGGCCTCTCGCTCGAGCCGATGACCGTCCCGGCCGAGGTCCTGTCCCGGTCCGGAGACATGATCGTCTTCAACAATCCGCCGCTCCTCGACGCCATCGCGACCGTGCTCGGTCGCCCGACCGAGTACGCCGACCCCCGGACCGTCGTCCACCCCGTCGTCATCGGCGGCTGGGTCGGGATGTTCTTCACCGTCCTCAATCTGCTCCCGGTCGGCCAACTCGACGGCGGCCACATGGTCCGGGCGATGCTCGGGGAGCGCCAGGAATCGCTCGCGGCGGCCGTCCCGCTCGTCCTGTTCAGCATCGCGGGCTACCTCCACTACGTCCGCGGTCTCGGGCTCAACCAGTCCGTCGGCCTGTGGTTCTTCTGGGGCCTGATGTCGACGTTCATCGCCTACAACGGCCCGGCGAAGCCGATAGACGAGACGCCGCTCGGACCGGCACGGATGGCCGTCGGCCTCGTTACGTTCGCCCTCGGCGCGGCGTGTTTCCTCCTCGTGCCGATTCAGGTCATTCCGGGGTGAAACTGCTCGGCGGGACGAGTGTGGCGTACTGAATGCGAACCGAGACCCCTCAAACCGCCGCGCAGCAGTTTGCTACGCCGGCTGAGGTACTAGCTGATTCGGGGCCGGGACGGGCATGATGGTTTTCAGTAGACACGTCCAACGTCGTCCGTGGACAGAAGCGAACTCTATCACGTCGTCGGACTGTTCCTTTTGGCGATGATGACACTAACGACCGATTTCTCCGGGTTCACGTTCCCAGCGAGCATCTTCAGCGACCTCGCACAGATTGTCTCCTACGCGGTGATGGTCGTTGCTCCGTCGTACGTTCTCGCAGACACCGTAGTCCAACTGACCGGCAGTTAGTTCGGCTATGTCCGCGGCTTCAACGAGCGGACAGCAACCGAAGCCGCCAACAGCGCCGGCTAGTCGTCACCGTGGGTGTAACCGCGGTCCGGAACGACCTCGCCGTCGGCAACGACGGCGGCGTCTGCGGATTCCTCGACGACGTTCCCGACCACCGTGAGCGGCACGTCGGTCGCGTCGCGGGCGGCGTCGAGCGCCGACTCGGGGAGCGTGAACACGAGTTCGAAGTCCTCGCCGAAGAACGCCGCGAGGTCTCGTCTGTCGTCGGCGTCGGCCGCGGCCTCCTCGACCGCGTCGTGGACGGGGAGCGCGTCGAAGTCGAGTTCGAAGCCGCAGTCGCTGGCCTCCGCGAGCTGGTGGACCGAGCGGGCGAGGCCGTCGCTGGAGTCCATCATCGCCGTGGCTGACCCGCGGATGGCGACGCCGGCTTCGACGCGGGGCGTGAACCGGAACAGGTCGTTCGCGCGGACGGTCTCGCCCGCCTCGAACAGGCGGACGGCGGCGGCCGACCGGCCGAGTTCGCCCGTGACGCAGAGCAGGTCGCCCGGCTCCGCGCCAGAGCGGCGAACCGGGTCGTCGGTGCGGCCGATGGCCGTCGTCGCCGTCGTGAACTCCCGGTGGGTGTCGAGGTCGCCGCCGACGTACGCCGCGCCGACCGCCTCGCAGACGTCCCGCGCGCCCCGGACGAAATCCCCGAGTTCAGTCTCGTCGAGTTCGACGGCGGCGTAGGCGGCGACGGCGCAGGTGGCGCTCGCGCCCATCGCGGCCACGTCCGACAGCGACGCGCCGACGGCCCGCCAGCCGGCGGTGTAGCGGGTCGTCCCCGCGGGGAAGTCCGTCGTCTCGTGGAGCATATCGGTCGTGACGACGAGGTCGTCGACGACGGCGGCGTCGTCGCCGGCGTCCGGCAGGTCCGCGGCGAGCAGTCTGAGGGCGGCGCGCTCGTCCATATCCGGACGTGTCGGGCGGAGCGGAAATGTCCATCTATCCGCCGGCGAGCGGCGGGGCGGGCCGCGAGTCGGTGACGGCGGCGACCCGGGACCTGTTTGTCCGCCGTCGAATCCGGTGACTTAATGCCCGTCGTAGACGCATCCCCAGCAAATGGCCCGCGAGAACCTCCGCGCGACGGTGCTCGGTTTCGCAGCGGCAATCGCCGTCTTCGCCGTCCTGTTCTACTTCGCGGGCGTGGACGAACTCGTCGCCCGGGTGACGATGGCCGAGCCGACCTACCTGGCCGCCATCCTCGCCATCACGCTCGTGTGGCTCGTCTCGTGGGGGGCGTCGCTGAAGACCGTCCTCGGCGTGCTCGGCGTGGACGTCTCGCTCGTCCGCTCGTTTCTCATCTTCACGGGCGCGACGTTCTCGAACAACATCACCCCGTTCGGGCAGGCGGGCGGCGAGCCCGTGACCGCGCTGCTCATCTCCCGGAGCGCCGACACCGAGTACGAGACCGGGCTGGCGGCCATCGCCAGCGTGGACACCATCAACTTCGTCCCCTCGATTACCATCGCGCTCATCGGCGCGGGCTACTACGCCACGGAGGTGACGCTCGGCCGCAACCTCGAAATCGCGCTCGTCGCCGTGGTCGGCCTCGCGGTCGGCGTGCCGGCGGCCGTCTACACCGCGTGGAAACGCCGTTACGACCTCGAACGCCGACTCATCGGCGTCCTGACGCCGGTTATCCGAACCATCTCGCGGTACGTCCCGCGGGTGTCGGTGCCGTCGAACGACGGCATCGAGCGCCGCATCAACGGCTTTTTCCGCTCCATCGAGCGCGTCGGCCGGAACCCGCGGGGGCTGGCGGTCGCACTCGGTCTGTCGGGAATCGGATGGTTCTGCCAGATGGTCGCGCTCTGGGTTGCGTTCCACGCTATCGGCGCGCCCATCGCCTTCTCCATCGCGCTGTTCGTCGTCCCCATCGGGGCGATAGCCGGCGTGACGCCGCTTCCCGGCGGCGCTGGCGGCATCGAGTGGACGCTCGCCATCCTCGTTGCGGCCGCGAGCTCCGCCGTCTCGTTCGACGTGGCGACCGCGGGCGTCGTCGTCTTCCGCGGGTTCATCTACTGGGTGCCCGTCGTCCTCGGCGGCCTCGTGATGAGCACGGAGAGCGCGCGCGGGTGGCGGTCCTGACGGCGCGATACGGGCTGTCACCCCGGCGCACGCCGGTCGGGGCGCAGGAGCCTCCAACCGCCCGTATCGGGCGAATACGATGCCTTTAAACGCCGCGATTATGAACCAATAGCCATGGTAACCATCTATGACGTCCCGGCGGACGCCCTCATCGAGGAGGTCGCCGGACGACTCGAGGACCGTATCGAGCAACCCGACTGGATGGCCTTCGCGAAGAGCGGCCAGACCCGCGAGCTCCCGCCCCAGCAGGACGACTTCTGGTACGTCCGCGGCGCGAGCCTGCTCCGCAAGGTCGCCATGAACGGCCCCGTCGGCGTCGACCGTCTCTCGACCGAGTACGGCGGCCTCAAGCGCGGCTCCAACCGATACAGCGTCTCCGGTGCGCACAGCGACGCCGGCAGCAAGAACATCATCCGCACGCTCCTCCAGCAGCTCGAAGAAGAGGGCCTCGTCGAGACCGCCAAGGGCGAGGGTCGCCGCATCACCGCCGAGGGGACGAGCTTCCTCGACAACGCCGCGTCCGACGTGCTGTCCGACCTCGACCGTCCGGAACTCGAACGCTACGCGTAGAGCCGCCGACACACACCGAGAGTTCTTCTTCGACCGCCGAGTCCCCACAGAGCCGTCGGTATGCGGGTCCGTAATGGTTTTCAGACATCGGACCGTGCGCTAGGGTATGAGTGGTAGTCCCGACGATGAGCGACTGGAGGAGCTTCGAAAGAAGAAGATGCAGGAACTCCAAGAACAGCGGGGCGGCGGCGGACAGGGCTCCGCGGAGCAACAGCAGGCCGAGGAGGCCCAACAGCGCGCCGAACAGCAGAAACAGGCGCTTCTCAAACAGCATCTGACCGACGAGGCCCGCCAGCGCCTCAACGCCGTGCAGATGTCCAAGCCGGACTTCGCGGAGCAGGTCGAACGCCAAATCGTCGCCCTCGCCCAGAGCGGGCGCATTCAGGGCCGCATCGACGACGACAAGATGAAGGCGCTCCTGAAGGAGCTGCAGCCCGAGTCGAAGAGCTTCAACATCCGCCGCCGGTAAGACGTGGAACTCGCGCTCCTCTACAGCGGCGGCAAGGACTCCTCGCTCGCCGCGCTGCTTCTCGACACCTTCTACGACGTGACGCTCGTGACCGCCCACTTCGGGGTCACGGAAGACTGGACGCACGCCCGCGACGCGGCGGCCGAACTCGGCTACGCCTTCGAGACGCTGGAGCTCGACCGCGAGGTCGCGGCGGCGGCGACCGCCCGGATGGTCGAAGACGGCTACCCCCGCGGCGGCATCCAACACGTCCACGAACACGCGCTCGAAGCGGTCTGCGGCCTCGACTTCGACGCCGTCGCCGACGGCACCCGCCGCGACGACCGCGTCCCCTCGATTTCGCGGGCGCAGGCCCAGAGCCTCGAAGACCGCCACGGCGTCGACTACCTCTCGCCGCTTTCGGGGTTCGGCCGCGGCGCGGTCGACCGCCTCGTCGAGTCGCATCTCGACGTGGAGACCGGCCCGTCCGAGGAGATTCCGAAGGCCGACTACGAGGGCGAACTCCGCCACCTCATCGCCGCCGAACACGGGCAGGCGGCGGTCGACGAGGTGTTCCCGGACCACGTCCAGAGCTACGTCCACGGCCGGCGCTGAGGGCGGCCCCCGCGTTCTGACGCCGTCCCGGCCACCCGCTCCCCCGGCGCGCCCCCGGTTCGTACCGCGTCGTTTTTCACGCCGCCGCGCGCCGGGTGAGTCATGGACCCCGGCATCGCCTACTCCGTTCTCGCCGCGTTCGTCTGGGGCGTCTACATCTTCGCCCTGAAGCGGTACTTCCCGGGCTACTCCGGGGCGGTTCTCACGGTCGTCGTCAACGCCTTCGCCGTCCTCCTGTACCTCCCGGTCACGGCGGTGACGTACGACCCCGCGGCGGTCCCCTCGCTGGCCGAACTCGGCGCGACGGGCGTCGGAATCGTCGCCGGTACAGCCGCTCTCGTCGGCGTCGCGCTCATCCTGTTCGTCGACGCCCTCGAAGCCGGCGACGTGTCCTACGTCGCGCCCATCAACAAGCTCGTCCCGGTGTTCGTCCTCCCCATCGAGATTCTGTTTCTGAACCAGTTCCTGACGGGTGTTCAGGTCCTCGGCGTCGCGGTCGCCACCGTCGCCGTCTACGTCGCGAACTACGAGGGCGGGGCATTCCTCGACCCGCTTCGGCGCGCCGTCCGGTCGCGGCCCGCCCAACTCGCGCTCGCCAGCGCGGCCTGTTACGCCGTCAGCGACGTGGGCAAACGCGTCGCCTTGCAGGAACTCAGCATTCCGACGAGCGTGTTCGTCCCGGTGCTGTTCGTCGGCGCGGCGCTCGCCGTCCTGCCCGTCGCGGTCCGCGACTGGCCGGGCGTCCGCGGCGACCTCCCGAAGTTCGCCGCGGCGGGCGCGCTCGTCGCCGTCGGCGAACACGTCACCTCGACGGCCTTCGGGCTGGTACCGGCGAGCGTCGCCTCGCCCATCGTCAACATGCAGGCCATCGTCGCCGTCGTCCTCGGCGGGGTCGTCCTCCGGGAGGCGCGGTTCGGCACGCGCCTCGTCGCCGCCGTCCTCGCGGTCGCCGGCGTCTCGCTCATCGCCCTCGGCGACGCGGCGGCGCTCCGCGCCCTCGTCGGGTAGTCGCCGTCGCCCCGAACAACAGGTTTCAAGCGCGACCTGCGCCAACCAACGCCCATGTACGACCGACTCAAGGGATTTCGTGACTTCTACCCCGGCGAGATGTCGGCCCGGCGCGAGGTCGTCGACGCCGTCGAGACCGCCGCCGCTCGCTACGGCTTCCGCGAAATCGGGGCGCCCCACCTCGAACGGACCCAGATGTACGTCGACAAGTCCGGCGAGGAAATCGTCGAGGAGCTGTACGCCTTCGAGGACAAAGGCGGCCGCGAGGTGGCGCTCACGCCGGAGCTGACGCCGACGGTCGCCCGGATGGTCGTCGCCAAACAGCAGGCGCTGTCGAAGCCAATCAAGTGGGTCTCGACCCGACCGTTCTGGCGCTACGAGCAGGTCCAGCAGGGTCGCTTCCGCGAGTTCTACCAGACCAACGCCGACATCTTCGGCTCCTCGGAGCCGGAGGCCGACGCCGAGATTCTGGCCTTCTGCGCCGACGCGCTGACCGACCTCGGCCTCACGGGCGACGACTTCGAGTTCCGCGTCTCCCACCGCGACATCCTCGGCGGCCTGCTCCGGTCGTTCGACGCCGACGTGGACGTCGCCGACGCGGTCCGCGCCGTCGACAAATCCGAGAAGGTCGAGCGCGCGGAGTATCTCGGCCTTCTCTCCGACGCCGGCCTCTCGTACGACCAAGCCGGCGAGTTCGCAGACCTCATCGAGCGCGGCGACCTCGACGAAATCGCGGAGTTCGGCGGCGACGACGTCGAAGCCGCGGTCGAGAACCTCCGGAACGTCCTCGCCGCCGCCGACGACTTCGGCGCGGGCGAGTTCTGCGAGGTGTCGCTTTCGACCGCCCGCGGGCTGGACTACTACACCGGCGTCGTCTTCGAGTGCTTCGACTCCACGGGCGACGTGTCGCGGGCGACGTTCGGCGGCGGCCGCTACGACGACCTCATCGAGTCGTTCGGCGGCCAGCCCACCCCCGCCGTCGGCGTCGGCATCGGCGGCGCGACGCTCCAACTGCTCTGCCAGCGCGCCGGCGTCTGGCCCGACGAGGAGCTGGCGACCGACTACTACCTCCTCACCGTCGGTGACACCCGCGGCGTCGCCTCCGACATCGCCCGCGACCTCCGCGCGGCGGGCAACGTCGTCGAGGTCGACGTGTCCGACCGGAGCTTCGGCGCGCAGATGTCCTACGCCGACTCCGTCAACGCCGATACGGTCGTCATCGTCGGTGAGCGCGACCTCGAAAACGGCGAGGTGACGGTCAAGGACATGGCCAGCGGCGACCAGACCACCGTCGCCGTCGACGACTTCCCCGGCGACCGCGACGCGCCGACCTACGAGGACTACGAGTAGACCGACGCAAGCCGTTCCGTTCCCGACCGCCCCCATCGCCGCCGCAATTCCCGCGCCCCGATACCGGCGCACGCCCTTTTGTTTCCGCCCGTCGTACGGGCGGGCGACATGTACGACAGGATTCTCGTCCCGGTGGACGGCAGCGGCCCCGCCGACGAGGCGCTCGACCGCGCGCTCGACCTCGCGGCGGCGACGGACGCGACGCTGTACGCCCTCTACGTCGTCGACGAGCGCGCCCTCCACGCGACCCAACTCGACGCCGGCGGCCTCGTCCGCGCCTACGAGGAGGAAGGCGAGCGCATCGTCTCCGAGGCCGTCGAGGCGGCCGAATCGGTCGGCGTCGAAGTCGTCACGGCCGTCGAACACGGCTCGCCGCACCGGGCGATTCTTCGGTACGCCGAGAAGGTCGACGCCGACCTCATCGTGATGGGCACCCACGGCCGCCGCGGCATCGAGCGCTACCTGCTCGGGAGCGTCACCGAGCGCGTGCTTCGACTGGCCGACGTGCCGGTGCTCTCCGTCCGAAGCGAGGATTCACAGGTCGACTGCGAGTGAGCGATGCGGTCGGGCGGGGGCGACGGCGCAGGTGGCGTCGGTTAAGTAGTCCGCCGGGCAAGCACCCGCCATGCGCGCCTTCCGCGTCGCCTACGACGGACGCCCGTACCACGGGTTCCAGCGACAGCCGGACGTGCCGACCGTCGAAGACGCCCTCTTCGACGCCTGCCGCGCGCTCGGCGTCTGCGACGACGACGAGGAACCGACCGGCTACGCCGCCGCCGGACGGACCGACGCGGGCGTCTCCGCGCTCGCGCAGACCGTCGCCTTCGACTGTCCCGACTGGTGTACGCCGCGGGCGCTGAACTCGGAGCTCCCGGGGACGGTCCGGGCGTGGGCCGCCGCCGACGCCCCCGACGACTTCCACGCCCGACACCGGCCGACCCGCCGCGAGTACGTCTACGACCTCCACGCGCCGACGGAGGGGTTCGACGACGACCGGGCGAAAGCCGCCTTCGACGCTCTCCGCGGCGACCACGACTTCCACAACCTCACGCCCGACGACCACGGCACCGTCCGGACTATCGACGGCGGCCTGACCCGCGACGGCGACTTCCTCCTCGTGCGCGTCGAGGCCGGCGGCTTCGCCCGCGAACTCGTCCGCCGACTCGTCTCGCTCGTCCGCGCCGTCGGGTCGGGCGCGGCCCCGCTTTCGAAGGTGGACGATGCGCTCGGTGCCAACCTCCTCGACGGCCCCGAGGGCATCGCACCCGCGCCGCCGACGCCCCTGCTTCTCACGGCGGTCGACTACCCGGAAGTCGAGTTCGACGTGGACGCGATGGCCGCCGAGAGCGCCGCATCGGCGTTCGAAGAGCGGGCGCTGGCGGACCGTATCGGCTGGCGCGTCGGCTCGCGCATCCGCGAGGGAGTCGAGCGGGCGGGCGATGCTAGACGCGTCGGCGACGGCGAAGACCGCGGTTGACCGACGCGTGAGGGGTCAATAGCTCTCCGGAGCGGTCGGGGTCGCACATAGCAACGTTATCGTCGGTCGAGGCCGAACGGTTCGACCATGTGCTACGACGCTGTCATCTTCGACAACGACGGCGTGCTGACGAAGCCGACGCTGCTCGAAGTCCAGCGGGAGGCGGTCAGGCGGGCGTTCGACGAGTTCGACGTGGAGCCGACGACCGAGACGGTCGACGGCGTCATCAACGGCGGCCTCACGCATCTGCGCCGCATCTGCGCGGTCCACGACGTGCCGGTCGACGACTTTTGGTCGCACCACGAGACCCACGCCGCGGCGACCCAGCGGGCGTGTCTGGAAAACGGGACGAAACCGCTGTACGACGACGTGGCCGCCCTCGACGACATCGACCACCCGCTGGCGGTCGTGAGCAACAACCAACACGCGACCATCGAGCACATTCTGGACGTGTTCGACATCGGCGACCGCTTCGAGGTGGCCTACGGCCGCGACCCGACCGTCGAGGGCGCGCGGGTGAGGAAGCCGGACCCGCACTACATCGAGCGCGCCATGGGCGAACTCGGCGTCGATTCGGCGCTCTACGTCGGTGACAGCAACGTCGACGTGGTCGCGGCCGACCGCGCCGGCATCGACTCGGCGTTCATCCGCCGACCGCACCGCGACGGCTACCAGTTGGCCGCCGAGCCGACCTACGAACTCGACTCGCTTGACGAACTGCTCGCGGTGTGCTGACGCCCGGAGGACCGACTTCTCCCCCCGGCCCCGCGCCGCGTTCCCACGGCTGCCCCGTCCCACGTATCGACCAATAGACACATCACGCGGATCGCAGTCGGCTCATACATGGACCGACCCACCGCGTGGGACGCCACCCTCCGCATCGTCTTCGGCCTGTTTATCATCGGCGTCGGCAACGCCGTCGGCGGCTTTCTCGCCGGCATGACGGGTATCGCCGGCCTCGCGCTCTATCTCCTCGTGGCCGTGCCGACGTTTGTCTACGGGATGTTCCACGTCGTCATCGGGGCCGGGATGGTCGTCGAGGCCGCGACCGAAAGCGCGCTCGAAGCGGCGGACCTGACGGTCGAAGTCAGCGACGCCGACGACGGTGGCGAGAGGTCCGAGTCGGCCGAAGACGACTGACCGGCGCTACTCCCAGCCGTCGGGCCAGATGCCCGCCGCCTTCATTCCCGTCTCGAAATCGGCGTCGCGGAACGCCGCGGCGAGTTCGTCGTCGTCGAGTCGGGGAATCTCCCCGTCGGCGGCGGTCGCGGCGAGTTCGCGGACGATGAGCGCGGTCAGCATCCCGTGTTCGCGGACGTTTCTGTCGTCGACTTTGTCGCGAGTGTCGGCGTGGGTGTGGCCCCAGCCGCGGCCGCGCTCGCCGCTTTCGCTCCTGAGTTGGAGCGCCGGGACGCCGGCGCGGACGAACGGCCACTGGTCGCTGAACGGGTGCGGTTCGGGTTCGATGTCGACCGGGTGGCGCGTCTCGTTGCCGACGCGGGTCGCCACCGCGGCGGTCGCCTCCGAGGTGTGGCTGTGGGCGACGAGGTCGCGGAACCGACCCGCGCCGTCGACGTTGACGACGGCGGCGACGCGGTCGAGGTCGAGGCGGTCCGCGAGATGTTCAGAGCCGGTTAGCCCCAGTTCCTCCGCACCGACGCCGACGACGCGCACGCCGAGAGCGAGGTCCATCTCAGCGAGGAGTCGCGCCGCGGTGACGACGACCGCGATGCCACAGCCGTTGTCGAGCGCGCCTTCAGCGATATCGTGGGCGTCGAAGTGGGCGCACAGGAGGAGTTCGCGGTCGGTGTCGGGGCCGACGCGACCCTCGACGTTCCGGCTCTCGCCGGGCGTCGTCTCGGCGTCGACCGCGAGGGTCGCTTCGCCGCCGCGGGCCGCGTAGTCGGTCAGCCACGACCCGGTTTCGGCGCTCACGCCAACCGCGGGGGCGGCGGCTTCCTCGTCGTAGCGGAGCGCCCCGGTCGGCGGGAGTTGGCCGGGGACGTGGTTGACGAAGACGAAGCCGACCGCGCCGGCGTCGATTGCGTAGTTGAACTTCTCCATCCGGTGGACGAACCGGCCGCCTGCGGGGGTGGTCGTGCTGGCGACGACGAGCGCGCCGTCCACGTCGGCGGCGTCGATTTCGCTCGGCGTGCCGTAGCCGACATCGACCAGCGGGCCGGAGACGGTCGCCGGGGGAGCGTACGGAAGCGCGACGGCCTCGAAGCGCCGTTCGTCGGGCGCGGTGAGGTCGAACGTCGTGTCGCCGCGGGTCCAGCGCGCCATCTCGAAGGGGTCGAACTCGACGCGCCGGACGCCCGCGTCGGTGAGGGCGTCGGCGACGAGCGTGCTCGCGCGGCGGTCGCCCGGCCCGCCGGCCATCCGGTCGCCGATGGCGGTCAAATCGGTGAGAAACGCCCACGGGCGGTCGTCGACCCACGTCCGGGCGAACGCCTCGCGAACCGCGGGAGAGAGGTCGTCCATGGCAGTTCCACACGCCCGCCGGTCAAAGTGGTTTGCGCCGCCGGGGGCCGCGTCGTCTCGGGCGACCCGCCGCGGTCGGGGTCGGTGTCGGATGCCGAAAATCGCCCACAACATCTAACTCAGTTGACGTGGTACGCACGACCGCCATGCCTACATGTCAGAACTGCAATTCTTTCGTCACGGAAGGTTACGTCAGGGTGTTCGCCCCGGAGGGCATGGACGCCCCCCGCGTCTGTCCGCACTGTGAGGACTTAGTCCGGGACGGTTCGCAGGTCCGAGAAGCGAGAGCGACCCGACACTAACCGCGACGCGGCCGCCCTCCTCGTCCCCGCTTCGCCGGTCGATTGATAAGGCTTACCAGCCGCGCGCGCGTCACAGTACCCGACATGAGTTCGGTTCCCGAGCGGAGCGACATCGACGAGGAGTACAAGTGGGACCTCGACAGCATCTACGCGTCCGACGACGAGTGGGAGGCGGCGTACGAGGACGTCGCAGAGCGCGTCCCCGAACTGGCGAGCTACGAGGGCCGCGCCACCGAGGACCCCGAGACGCTCCTCGAACTCCTCGAAACGATGGAGGAGGTGCTCCGCGAGGTGTCGATGGTCGTCTCCTACGCGAACCTCCGCAGCAGCCAGGACACCCGGAACCAGGAGTACCAAGCGCAGGCCGGTCGCGCCGAGGCACTGGCGTCGAAGGCGCGGAGCGCGGTCAGCTACCTCGACCCCGAACTGCAGGCACTCGGCCGCGACGGCGTCGACGAGTTCGTCGAGGAAGAACCCGAGTTAGCGGCCTACGAGCACTACTTCGACGACGTGCTTCGGACGAAAGAACACACCCGCTCCGCGGAGGTCGAAGAAGTCCTCGCCGACCTCTCGGACGTGACCGGCGCGTCGAGCGACATCTACTCGATGCTCGCCAACGCCGACCTGGAGTTCCCGACCGTCGAAAAGCCCGACGGCACGTCGGTCGAAATCACGCAGGGTAACTTCACGAAACTCCAGAAACACCCCGACCGCGAGTTCCGCCGGACCGTCCACGAGGAGTTCTACGACCGCTGGGCCGACGTTCGCAACGCCGTCGGCACCTCGCTGAAAAACAGCGTCAAGAAGGACGTGAAGACCGCGCGCATCCGCGACTACGAGACCGCTCGCGAATCCGCCCTCGACGGCCCCAACGTCCCCGTCGAGGTGTACGACAACTTACTCGACACCGTCCGCGACAACCTCGGCCACCTCCACCGCCACGCCGAGTTGAAACGGGAGGCCATCGGCGCGGACGAACTCAAGATGTGGGACCTGTACGTGTCGCTCACCGGCGACCACGGCCCCGAGATTCCGTACGAGCAGGCGAAAGAGTACATCGTCGAGGCCGTCGAACCGCTCGGCGAGGCGTATCAACGGCGGATGGCCGAGGGCCTCGAGGACCGCTGGGTCGACGTGTACGAGAACCGCGGCAAGCGCTCCGGGGCGTACTCCGCGGGCACCTACGACACCCAGCCGTTCATCATGATGAACTACCAGGACGACGCGGCGTCGATGTTCACGCTCGCCCACGAACTGGGCCACTCGATGCACTCCGAACTCGCCAACGACGCCCAGCCGTGGCACGACGCGAGCTACGACATCTTCACCGCCGAGGTCGCCTCCACGGTCAACGAGACGCTCCTGACCGAGTACCTCTTGGAGAACGTCGACGACGACGAACTCCGGACGCACGTCCTCGACGAGTACCTCGAACGGTTCCGCTCGACGCTGTTCCGCCAGACGATGTTCGCGGATTTCGAACTCCAGATTCACGAGATAATCGAGGACGACGGCGCGCTCACGCCCGACCGCTTCGACGAGCTGTACGGCGACCTGAAGGCGGCGTACTACGAGCCCGCGGCGACCGACGACCGCATCGCCCGCGAGTGGGAGCGGATTCCGCACTTCTACTACAACTACTACGTCTACCAGTACGCGACGGGCATCTCCGCGGCGGCGGCCATCGTCGAGCGCATCCGCGAGGAGGGCGAGTCGGCCGCGGCGGACTACCGCGAGGCGCTCGCCCTCGGCGGCAGCGAGTACCCCCTCGACGTGCTCCGAACCGCCGGCGTCGACATGACCGAGCCCGAACCCATCGAGGACGCGATGTCGGTGTACGCCGAGTTCCTCGACGAGGCCGCGACGCTCCTCGGCCTCGAATAACCCGAAAATCGCAGGGCGGGCTCAGCCGACCTGTCGTTGAATATCCCGCCTGCAATCGACGGTGATTGCGTGAGAAGTGTCGGAGTCACTCCCGCCCTAAGGGGCAGGGTTCTCTCCTTATAGAAAGATATCCTCACAAAGTGTCAGTTTGACAAGAGCGACGGCCACGGAGTGGCAGTAGCCAACGTATGTGCAACACGGCTTGGTGAAGCTATCACTCGGAGACGTAGGAATTAGAAAGCCGTGTCACTCCGCACGTAGTTCGTCGCAGAAACGGGCTGGGAGGGACTTGAACCCCCGACCGTCTGGTTAAAAGCCAGACGCTCTGCCTAACTGAGCTACCAGCCCTCGGATTTTCTTTAAATGGGGATACTGATAAGCGTTTATTTTCGCCGCCCCCTCCTGCTTTGTACCCCGTTCCCGTCCCCCACAATATGGACCTGCGCGACTTCGTGGACACGCTACTCCGGTTCGAGAGCGTCGCCCGCGCCGAAGCACCGGCCCAGCAGTGGGTCAAAAACCGACTGCACGACTTCGAGTTCGACACCTACGAGTGGACCGCCGACCCGGAGCGACTGGCCGAACACCCGTCGTTCCCGGACGACTCCGACGACATCGACACCGCGAACCGCCCGAGCGTCGCCGGCGTGGTCGAGTTTGGCGATCCCGACGCGGGCCGGTCCATCGTCCTCAACGGCCACGTCGACGTGGTACCAGCCGACAGAGAACTGTGGTCCCACGACCCGTATTTGCCCGACTGGGACGACGACGCCGGCACCGTCAGCGCCCGGGGTGCGGCCGACATGAAAGCGGGGCTCGCGGCGTGCGTCTTCGCCGCGCTCGACCTCCGGGACGCCGCGGCGGCGGGCGATGTTGCCCTCGACGGGCGGGTCGTGGTCGAGAGCGTCGCCGGCGAGGAAGACGGCGGTATCGGGGCCGCGGCGGCCGCGCTCGACAACCCCTATCCCTTCGAGCGGGACGCCGCGGTCGTCGCGGAGCCGACGCGGCTCAAGCCGGTCGTCGCCACCGAGGGGTCGGTGATGAAGCGCCTCCACCTGACCGGGCGGACGGCGCACGCGGCCTCGCGGTGGCGCGGGGTGGACGTCATCGAGAAGTTCGAGGCGATTCGGGCGGCGTTTTTCGACCTCGAAGCGGAGCGGACCGACGCGGTCGAGCACCCGCGTTTCGACTACCCGATTCCGTGGCCCGTCTGCGTCGGCCGCGTCGAGGCGGGGACGTGGGCGTCGAGCGTCGCGGGGACGCTCACCGCGGAGTGGCGACTCGGCGTCGCGCCGGGCGAGACGGTCGAAGAGGTCGAAGCCGCGTTCGAGGAGCGGCTGGCGCGCGTCGCCGCCGACGACGAGTGGCTCTCGGCGCACCCGCCGGCGTTCGAGCGGTTTTCGGTGCAGTTCGAGCCGGCGGAAATCGACGCCGACGAGCCGGTCGTGGAGTCGCTGCGCGCGGCGCTCCGGGCCGACGGCCGCGACGACGAGCCGGTCGGCGCGACCTACGGGGCGGACTCGCGGCACTACGTCGAGGCGGGGATTCCGACGGTACTGTTCGGCCCGGGCGACATCGACCAGGCGCACTTTCCGGACGAGACCGTCGAATGGGCGGAAGTCGAGGTGGCGCGCGAGGTGATTCGGGAGACGGCGACGCGGTTCCTTCAGTCGAGGTAGTCGTCGAGCGCGTCGGCGACAACGTCGCCGGGCGGCGTGTCTTCGAGCGAGGCGCGGCGGCGGAGTTCGAGGTACACGTCGGCCGGCAGCGTCACGTCGAGCCGGCCGATGTCGACGCCGTGGTCGGCGAGGGCGTCCACGGCCGGCGTGCCGTCGTTGACCTCGCTGGCGAGGCGGCGGACCTCGCGGACGGTCAAACCGGCGTCGAGCGTCGCCCACGCGAGGTGGAGTCGGGCGTCGCCGGAGACGCGGGCGATGTGCTTTGCGGCCGTGGGCGCGATGCGGCCGCGAGCGACGTGCCGGCGAACCGACTGCGGGAGGTCGTGGACGCGGGCCCACTTGCGGATGAAGGAGACGGATACGTCGCCGCCGGCGCGCTCGGCGGCGCGCTTGTAGGAGCCGACGCCGCGGACGAGCGCGGCGCAGGCGGCAGCCCCGCGGAGCATGAACACGTGGTCGTCGTCGCCGGCGGTGGACTCCGAAAACGAGCGAACCGTTCTGGCGGCCTCGGCGAGGCTGTCGGGGTCGGTGGGGTCGAAGCCGACGGCCTCGCGGGCGCGGTCGCCCGTGACGGCGGGGTCGCCGCGGACGACGGGTTCACCGACCGGTTCGCGCCGGTCGGCCGGAACCTCGGTCGTTCGTCGGCGTTCGTCGTTCGTCATCTACGAATCGGTAACGCGTTCGGGCTTAAAAACGTCTCCCCGAGAGGCGAGATTCGCGCGCAAGCGGTCGGGAGGCGGAGTTCGGACGGGCGAGTTCCGGCGGTCGGCGGGCGGGTTACTCCTCGCGGGACTCAGAGAGGTGCGACCAGATTTCGGTGCAGCCCGCGCCGTCTTCGAGGTCCTTGAGGTGGGCCGCGGGGTCTTCGTCTTCCGCCTCGGCGGACGGGTCCGCCTCGGCATCGGGGTCGCGGTCGAGTTCGGATTCGAGTTCTGCCTCGCCGGTCATGCGTCCCCCTCCTGCGACTGTTCGAACAGCTCTGGGGCGACGTCGGCGGAGGCGTGTTGTCGGACGGCGGTGCGGTGGTCACTCATCACCACCACGTACCGGTCGAACCCGCATAAGGGAATCCGCACCTGTAATGTGTACCCCCACTCCCGGCTACCGGAACGGATTGCTCCTACCTCTGACGGCGGGTTTCGGCCACAATCGCACGACTACGGTGGAACGACCGCCGAAGCGGCCGTCGCGCTCCCCCGCGGGGATTGCGGGCGCCGTCCCGCATAGGTAGCCGGAGCACGGAGGGTGGGGTATGAGCGTCTCCCTGCGCGTCCTCGACGACGGGGCGTGGGTCTCCGTGAACGACGCCAGAGAAGTGAGCGTGAGCGAGCTCTGGCGGCTCGACGACCCGTCATTCTGTGGGTGCGAGCTCCCCGACTTCGTCGTCGAGAACGTCCTCGACGTCGGCGCGGACGGCAGAACCGTCGCCGCGAAAGTGTACGGCCAGTGCATCGCCTGCGGCCAGACGGGCGTGCCCGGTTGGGTCCCGGTCGGCAGGCTCCGCGAGGGCGAATTCGTCGATATCGACCGCGAGCGGGTCGTCCTCCCGGTTCGACGCGGCGACGAGGATGAATAGGCAACATTCTCCGCTTTTGGGCAGCACCGGGAAGGGTTGACGGTACGCTCGGGGCCTTACGTGGGCACGTATATGGACATTCATACGAATGCCCACGGACGTCGAACGCTGGAAGTCGGAGGTCTACGGTAACGAGATACGAGAGCACCTGCTGGAGTTCGCCGAGCAGGGCTGGGACTCCATCCCGGAAGACGAGCGAGACGCCTGGTTCGAGCGCTTCAAATGGTGGGGGCTGTACCACCAGCGCAACGGCCAGGAGTCGTACTTCATGATGCGCATCGGGACGCCGAACGGCGTGCTGACGCCCGGCCAGACCGAAGTCGTCGCGGAGGTCGCAGACGAGTACGCCCGCGGCCCCGCCGAGAACCCCATCTTCGGCAACGGCTACGTCGACTGGACGACCCGCCAGTCGATTCAGCTCCACTGGATTAAGCTGGAGGACATCCCGGAAATCTTCGACAAGCTCGAATCGGTCGGGCTGTCGACCCAGCAGGCCTGCGGTGACTCGTGGCGCAACATCGTCGGCTGTCCCGTCGCCGGCAAGGACAAACACGAGCACGTCGACGCGCTCCCCGTCGCGATGGAGCTCAACGAGACGTTCAAGGGCAACGACGACCACTCGAACCTCCCGCGCAAGTGGAAGGTCTCCGTCACCGGCTGCCGCGAGGGCTGCGGTCAGGGCGACATCAACGACCTCGCGCTCGAACCCGCGACCAAGGAGATAGACGGCGAGGAGACGAAGGGCTTCAACATCCGCATCGGCGGCGGTCTCTCGCGGAACGAGCCGCGGCTCGCCCGCGACATCGACGTGTTCGTGACGCCCGAGCAGGCCCCCGAGGTGTCGGGAGCCATCTCCGCGCTGTTCCGCGAGAACGGCGACCGCGACAACCGCTACAACGCTCGCATCAAGTTCCTGATGGATGAGTGGGGCGCAGAGAAGTTCCGCGACGTCCTCCAGGAGGAGTTCGTCGACTTCGAACTGGAGACCGCCGGCGAGGACCTGCGCTCGGAGTACTCCTACAACTCCGGCTACGCCGACGGCGGCCACTCCGACCACGTCGGCATCCACGAACAGGCCGACGGCAACTACTACGTCGGACTCGACGTGCTCGTCGGCCGCATGGGCGTCGACGACACGAAGGAACTCGCCCGCGTCGCCGACGAGTACGGCTCCGGCGAGATTCGCATCACGCAGCGCCAGAACGTCATCATCACCGACGTGCCCGAAGAAAAGCTCGACGCGCTGCAGGACGAGGACCTCCTCGACCACTACTCGCCCGACCCCCACCCGTTCATGCGCGGCTCCATCGCCTGTACGGGCACCGAGTTCTGTTCGCTCTCCATCGTGGAGACGAAAAACCGGCAGGTCCGCTACGCCCGCTGGCTCAAGGAGAACGTCGACCTCCCCGCGGGTGTCGAGGACTTCCACATCCACCTCTCGGGCTGTACGGCCTCCTGCGCCCAGCCGCAGATTGCGGACATCAGCCTCCGCGGCATGAAGACCCGCAAGGACGGCGAACCGGTCGAGGCGCTCGACATCGGCCTCGGCGGCGGCCTCGGCGAGAACCCGAACTTCGCCGAGTGGGTCACCCAGCGCGTCCCCGTCGACGAGGTGCCGGGTGCCATCAAGAACCTGCTCGCGAACTTCGAGGAGCGCCGCGAGGGCGACGAGACGTTCCGCGAGTTCGTCGCCCGGACGGACGAAGAGGAGCTGGCCGAACTAGTCGAACCCGAAGAGACCAGCTACGAGGACCCGATGATGCACAACACGAAGCGCACGTGGTACCCCTACGCGGAAGACGACTCGATGGACGCGAGTCCCGCGCCGACCCGCGCCGACGGCACACCCATCCCGAGCGACGACTGAGCGGGCCGCCTCGGTGACGACGCCGCCGCGCTACCTATTTAGGACGACACCCAACAGTACTCACAGATGCCAGACCGAATCCTGAAGGTCAACGCCTACACGACGCTGGACCTCGTCGACGCGTCGGCGACGGGCCACGATTTCGAGGAGTCGGCGTTCGCCGTGTGCAACGTCACCTCGCCGCGGAAGCACCCCGACGAGATTACCCTCGAACTCGAACTCGACTGGACGCAGCTCGACGCGCTCGCGCCGCACGCGGACAAACTGACGCTGTCGCCCGAGGAGGCCCGGACGCTCGCGGCCGACCTCGAAAAACACGCCGACCGCGTCGAAGCCGAACAGCAGGACTGACCGCCGCCCTCCGATTTTCGACGACAGTTCGACGCCCCGAGCGACGCGGCTGTCCGCACGACCCGACGGTTCGTGGCAACACCACCCATGAGAGTTTCTATCCCGGTTTGGTCAACGAATCGTGTGAAAGCGTGTCTCGAATGTTCGAATCGTACTGCAACGAGACCAATCGTTAGACATATGCCTTCGGAAGTCGCAGGATGTGTTGTGATACAGACGACGCCTCTACGCCGTCCACGCACCGAGCGTCGACCGCACTCCACCTCCCGCGCCCGCCCGGCGAATCGAACGCCGGCCACAGCGCGGGGGGTGGTGGCGTGAGCCGTCACCGGACCCTCGTCCTCTTCGTCGCGGCCGCGGCGCTGTTCGGCACCTCCTTCGTCGGCATCAAGGCGGCCATCGGCTCGGTCCCGCCGGTGCTCTTTGCGGCTTTCCGCGTCGACGTCGCCGCCGTCGTCCTCCTGACGCTCGTCGCCGTCCGCGGCGGTTACTGGCTCCCGCGGACCCGCGCCGACGCCCTCGGCATCCTCGCCAGCGCCGCGTTCGTCCTCGGGGCGAACAACGTGTTTCTCTTCCTCGGCCAGCAGCACGCGACGACCGGCGCGGCGGCCGTGATGTACAGCATCATGCCCGTCGCCTCCCCGGTGTTCGCCGTCCTGCTGCTCGACGACGCGCGCATCTCGGCTGTCGACGCCGCCGGCATCCTGCTCGGACTCGCCGGCGTCGTCGTCATCGTCGGCCCCGAGAGCGCCCTCGGCGGCGGGAGCGTCGGACAGGCGCTCATCGTCTGTTCGGCGCTGTCGGTCGCCTTCGGGACCGTCCTGCTCAAGCGCGTCGGACCCTCTATCGGGACGCTCCCGCAGACCGCGTGGGCGATGGCGGCCGCCGCCGTCGGCATCCACGCCGCGAGCCTCGGTCTCGGCGAGTCGGTCGCGCAGGTCGCGTGGTCGCCGGAACTCGTCGCCGCGATTCTCTACGTCGGCATGCCCGCGACCGCCGCGGCCTACCCGGTCTACTTCGCGCTCCTCGCGGAGGCCGGCCCGGTCCGCGGCAACCTCGTCGCCTACGCGATGCCGGTCGTCGCCACCGTCACCGGCTGGGCGTTCCTCGGCGAGTCCGTCTCGCCGGCGACCGTCCTCGGCTTCGGCGTCATCCTCTCGGGGTTCGTCCTCGTCCAGCGCGACAGCGTGGCCCGGGTGGTCGGTCTCCGGGGGAGCGTCCCCGCCGAAGCGGAGTGAGACAACGGGCGCGTCGAGGTTCTCGTTCTTTGTTGACGCTGTGCTGAAGAGGGACGCAAGTCGGTTGCACCCGCGCCAAGGGAATCTCTCGCTCGGTGCAGGAAAGCGACGAATCACGTTCACGATGGTCCGGTTCTGAGAGGACCAAAACGACTTCCTATCCCATAGACGAGGACTGCCGCTGCACTAACACTCAGCCCGATTGCGAAGAGAGATACTAGCAGTTCGTGAGGAGACCGAACGACTACTTGCGCTCCCAATACGAGAGAGTATGCCCGAAACAAGAAGTTATCAAACACGAATACAGCGAGGAATCCCGCTTGGCTGATGAGGCCGACACCAACAGTCCACCACAATCGCATACGTGGTCTGAACTTCCGACGTTTAGCGTCGGCATAGACGACTCCCATAGCGACGAATGTCACCAAGGGAGATACGAGGAGGGGATTCAGAGCCATACTATCAGTAGGGTAACTTGATGTATAAATCAAGCTCAATTCACAGTTCTGCTCAGTAGTTACTCTAGCGTGAACGGGATGGAATACCCGAGCAGTCGGCAGTGAGTACCGTTTCGGTCAGCGTCATTCGACTCCGCACAAGTGCTCAGAACTGCAACAGACCTAGAACACAGAGCCAGAAACCGAAACAGAACTTACGCGGCGACCCGCCGCCGGACCGCGACGGCGACCGAGACCAGCGTCTGTTTTTTCATCGCCGCGAAGCCGAAGAAGATGGCTCCGAAGCCGACGAGCGCGGTCGTGTCGATGACGTGGCCGAGGAGCACCCAACTCATGAGCGCCGCGACCACGGGCTCGACGTAGCCGATGAGGTTGAGTTCGGTCGGGCCGAGGCGGTCCAACAGTTCGAAGTAGAGGAGGAACGCCACCGCGCCGGAGACGAGCGTCAGATAGAGGAACGACGCGATGCCGACGGGGGCGAGTTCGATGGCCGAAAGCGACTCGCCGTCGGCGAGCGCCCAGCCGTGGAGCAGGACGCCGCCGCCGAGCATCGCCCACGCCTGCATCGACTGGACCGGGAGGTCCGTCCGGAGCGGGCGGGTGAGGACCGCGCCGAGCGCGAACGACACCGCGGCGAGGAAGAGGAGGACGATGCCGAGGCCCTGCGTCGAGCCGGACGCCCCCGAAAGCGCCGAGACGGGGTCGGCGACGAGGACGACGCCGGCGAAGCCGGCGACCAGGCCGACCGTGCCGGACCGCCCAAGCGACCGCTCGGTGAGGATGAACGAGGCGAAGACGGCGGTCAGGATGGGCGAGAGGCTGATGATGATAGAGGCCACCGCACCGGGGACGTGTTCCTGGCCGAGGTAGAGCAGACCGTGGTGGGCGGCGATGATGAACACCGCGCCGATGGCGGTCGCGAGCAGTTCGTCCCTCGTTTTCGGCCGCCAGCGGTCGGTCGAGTAGAGGGCGTACGCCAGCATCACGAGGCCGGCGAGTTCGTAGCGGAGCGCGGCGAAAGAGAGCGTCGGGAAGAACTCCAGGCCGACCTCGATGGCGACGAACGAGGTGCCCCACATCGCCGCGAGCGCGACGAAAAGCAGGGGCGTCGTCGGAACGTTTCTCCAAGTGGTTCGCGTCATAGTCGAATCTGTTTCATCTCTCAGGGACGCGAGTTGTTAAAGTCTTCTACAAGAGTTTGTGTTTTAGTTGAAGTTTAGAATAGATATTCCATGTTTTACTGTATTAAACGCCATATAATTCGTGATGATTCGATGGCGGATGAGATGTGGCGAAAACGGCGGACAGAACAAGGACTTACGTCACCGACCGCAACGGGAGGGTATGGACGAACGCGACGTGCGCCTGTTGAAGGCCATCGCGGACCTCGGGACGGGCAGTCCCGAGAAGCTACACGAAGCGACGGACATCCCCGTGTCGACCATCCACTACCGTCTGAACAACCTGAAAGACGACGGCGTCATCGAAAACGACCTCTACGACATCGACTTAGAGGCGTTCGGACTCGGCGTCACCGTGGTCGTGGAAGTACTGGCGGATTACAGCGGGTCGTACGAGGAAGTCGGGAACAAACTGCTAGAGATAGAGGGCGTCACGCAACTCTACTTCACGATGGGAGAGACGGACTTCATCGTCGTCGCCCATCTCGCGGACTCCGACCGCGTGGAGCGCCTCATCAGCGACTTCGAGGCGACGCCGGAGGTCGAGCGAACGAACTCGACGTTCGTCATCTCCTCGATGCGCGACAGCCACCGGGCGCTCCAGAGCTACACGCTGGAGACGCTCCTCGACGAGTTGGGTATCGAGGACTGAGAATCGGCCGAGGGAGTATCACGGTTGACCACGTACGACCGACCATGTCGAACGACGTGCGGACGTGGCTGGTCGAACGGACCTACTCGGACGACGAACAGAACATCATCATCCTCGTGTACGCGACCCCCGACGGGACGCGCTACCACCGGAAGGAGCGCTCGCTGACGAGTTTCGAGTCCGACGTGCGCGACACCTACGCCGCCGTCGACGTACCCGAGGACGAACTGGGCCGCGTCGGCGACGAGGAGACGAGAGAAGCCTACGCGGCCGCCGCGACCGAGATGGCTGAGTCCCACAAGCCGACCGACACGGTCTGAGACCGGGCGGTCGGCTCAGTCCGTCGACGCGAGCGGGAGCGAGACGACGACGACCGTGCCCGTTGGTTCGTTGTCCTCGAAGTGGACCTCGCCGCCGAACGAGTCGACCAGCTGGTGGACGAGGTAGAGTCCGAGGCCGGTCCCGGTGCTTTCGAGTCCCTTTTCGCCCTTGCCGAAGACCACCGACTTCCGCGCGTCGGGGATGCCCGAGCCGTCGTCGGCGATGCGGATGACCGCCATGCCGGCGTCGTCGTCTACGGCCGCCGAGACGGTGACGACGGTGTCGTCGGCGTTGTGCTGGACGGCGTTGTTGAGGAGGTTCCCGAGCACCGACGCGATGAGCGGGTTCGCGCGCACCGCCACGTCCGGTATCTCGCCGTCGACCGCGAACGTGGCGTTGGGAAACGCCTCGCGGCGGACCGCGAGCTCGCGGTCGACGGCGCTGGCGAGCGACATCGGCCGGGTCTCGACGCCGCCGCCGCTCATCGTCTCCATCAGGTCGCGGGCGACCTCGGTTATCTCGGTAGTGTGGCGGCCCGTCGAGAGGATGCGCGAGAGGATGTCCGCGCCCTCCTCGTCGACGTGTTCTCTGAGTAGCTCCGCCCAGCCGACGACGACGGCCATGTCGTTGCGGATGTCGTGGCGGACGATGCGGTTGAGCGCCTCCAGTTCGGCGTTCGTCCGTTCGAGTTCGCGCTCGCGGGTTCGGCGGGCGGTCACGTCCTGTATCGTCCCCCTGAGCGCCGCCACGCGTCCGTTCCGGATGACCGGCTCGCCGTGGGTGCGGACCCACAGCTCCGCCCCCTCGGCGGTCACCAGTCGGAACTCTTCTTCCCACGGAACGCCCTCGGACCGACAGCGGTCCAACAGCTCGCGGATTCGGTCCCGGTCGTCGGTGACGTAGAACTCGATGGCGTCGTCGACCGTCGGCTCGAAGTCGAGCGGCACCTCGTGGATGCGCTTCGTCTGGTCACTCCACGCCAGCGTGTCGGTCACGAGGTCGAGTTCCCAGCCGCCGACCTTCGAGATGCGCTGGGTCCGTTCGAGGAAGTCGCGGCTCCGTTCGAGTTCGTCCTCGCGCGCTTTCTGCTCGGAGAGGCTCTGGAAGACGACGACGTTGCGGTCGCCTTCGAGGGACGTGATGGAGAACCGAACCGGGACGAGGTCACCGTCGTCGCGCCGGCGAATCGCCACCTCGCCTTGCCACTCGCCGTCGGCTTCGAGCGCGGGGGGAATCGTCTCTCTGAGGCGTTCGAGTTCCGGCTCGTCGTGGAGGTGGCCCCAGCCCGTCCCGAGCATCGACTCGGGGTCCGAGTAGCCGCAGATGTCGGCCGCGGTCTGGTTGACGTACACGTGTCGGTCGTGCTCCGTGATGGTGACCCCGGCGTCGACGGCGTCGACCGCCTCCTTGAACGCCGCGAGGTCGCGCTCGCGTCGGCGCTCTTCGGTCACGTCCTCGACCGTCGAGATGAGTCGGTCCCGCCCCGAAATCTCGGCGACGGTGAGGCTGACGCGAATCCAGACGGTGCCGCCCGACGCGCCCTCGATAGGCCACGTGAAGACGGCTCCGCCCTCCTCGCGGGCGGCCTCGACCTCGCGGAGAGCGCGCTCGGCGTCGTAGCCGGCGATATCCGCGGTCACGTAGAGGGGACTCGTATCGATGACCGACTGGCGGTCGATACCGAGGATGTCCAGATAGTGCTGATTGATGTCGACGAGTTCGAGCGTTTCGAGGTTTCGAACCGCGAGGCCGACGTTGACGGCCTCGAAGAGCGCGCGGTAGTCGAGCGAACCGACGGCGCTGTGGGCGGCGTCGTAGACCTCGCGGCCGAGCGTGTCGAGGTCGCAGTCGGCAGCGGTCGACCCCGCTACCGAGACGCGCGGGACGCCGTCGGCGCGGAGCGTCGAGGCGAGCGAGAGACCCTCCGCGTCGGTGACCCCGGCCGAGACGACGGCACAGTCGATACGGGCGCGTTCGAGTTCCGCGTGGACCGCGTCGAGGCTGTCGGCGGTCGAGACGCGGACATCGGTCGTCGCGTCACCGACCGAGTCGGGAAGCTCGTCGGCGAGACGCTCGCGAACGGCGGCGTCCTCGCTGACGACGAGGACGTGCAACCGACCAGGCATACCGGCGAGAGGACAGCGAGGTTCAAGTATGAACCGACAGCTGTCGGCGGGAAATCATGACCGGCGGAGAGCGCGACCGCCGCTCCCGCCCACGTCGAAGATTCCAAAGTGCTGGCGGCGGAAACCGGAGAAATCCAATCTTTACCGGCGTCGGAGCCGAAGGCCCGAAGCGACAATCGACCTAAACGGGGAGCGCGTACTGTCACCTGTGAGGCGGCACCCGCCGCCTCGGTGAACGCTATGACGACGACAAACGACTCGAGGCGACTCGCTGGTATCGTCCTGCTCGCGCTGGCCGCGCTGTTCGCGCTCCCCGCCCTCGTCGGGATGGCCGGCTTCGGCGGCGGCATGCCGATGGGGTGGGGCGGCGGCTGGATGCACGACACGTGGATGCACGGCGGAACCGGCGGGACCGTCCCGTGGTGGATGTGGGGGATGGGAATCTTCGGTCAACTGCTCGTCCTCGCGGCCGTCGTCGGCGGCGGCGTCCTCCTGTTCCGCGCCCTGCGCGACGGGGACGACGGGAGCGACGGCGCGCTCGACGAACTCCGCCGGGCCTACGCCCGCGGCGACATCGACGACGAGGAGTTCGCCCGCCGCCGCGAACGACTCGACCGCGACTGACGCGTCGGAAATCGAGACTCTCCGGACGTTGCAGGCGAAACGAAGGGGTTCCCCCGGGAGGCGGTCGCGGGAAGTCGGCGCGCGGCCGACCCGCTGAAGACAGTGCGCACTCACCGCAACGACTATATTTATTTAGGCCAACCTAAAACCATGGCTTCGGAGGAATCCGACGGGAAGTTCCGTTCGTTTATCGGTCGGTTCCGGTCGCAGCGGACCCGACTCCGCGTGTCCGCGTGCGTCGCTGCGAGCCGGTCGATAACGGTTCCGGACGACGACGAGCACGCCGAATAGGTCGGTGGAGCGGTCGGTTCGACCCGCTACGGGTCGCCGCCGGCGCGCCTCAGACTTCGACCGTCGCCCCGATTTCGGGAGCTTCGGCCTCGTAGCCGTCGGCGCGGAGCTCCCCGGTGAACGCCGCACAGCGGTCGCCGTGGTTGACGAACACCGGCGCGTCGCGGTAGTCGTCGAGGAACGACAGAAGCCCGTGGCGGTCGGCGTGGGCCGAGAAGTCGTACATCTCGGCGCGGGCGGCCACCGGGACGACGCCGCCGTTGAGTTCGCACCGGCCGCGTTCGACCAGTTCCCTGCCCGGCGTCCCCTCGACCTGATAGCCGGTGAGACAGATTTTGTTCGTCGGGTCGCCCCGAATCTCGGGGATGTACGTCATCGCCGGCCCGCCGGAGAGCATCCCGCTCGTCGTCACGATGACCGAGTTCTCCCGGGCGATGCGCTTTCGCTGGCCGTCTCGGCCCGAGACGACTCTGGCGTTCGACTTCGCCCGCTTGAGCGCCGCCGCGTCGCGGACGTAGTCGGGGTGATTTCTGAGCATCTTCAGCACGCGGACCCCCATGCCGTCGACGTAGCAGTCGATGTCGTGGGCGTCGAGCACCATGAGAAGCTCCTGCGTCCGGCCGATGGCGAACGCGGGGACGACGACGGTGCCGCCCTCCCAGACGGTCGTCCGCACCGACTCCACGAACCGCTCTTCGACGGTCGCGCGGTCCTCGTGCTCCACGTCGGAGTAGGTGGACTCGCAGATGACCACGTCGGCGTCCGGGCGGGCGGTCGTCCCCGAGACCAACCGCTGGTCGTCGGTGTGGAAGTCGGCGGTGTAGAGCAGGCGGGTCTCGCCGTCGTCGACGAGGACGTGGGCGCTGCCGGGGATGTGGCCCGCGTTGTAGAACGTGACCTCGTGGCCGGCGGCCTCGAACGGTTCGCCGTAGTCGTGGTGTTCCGACTGCTGGGTCATCCGCCGGACGTGCGTCTCGGTGAACGGGCAGTTGTAGCTCCCGCCGTGGAGTTTGAGCGTGTCGCGCGCGAGGGTCCGAGCGAGTTCGTCGGTCGGCGGCGTCCAATGGACCGCCGGCCAGTCGTCGCCCGAGAGGAGCGCGGGGACCGTCCCGACGTGGTCGAGGTGGCCGTGGGAGACGACGACGGCGTCGGGCTCGACGGAGCCGACGGGGAACTGCGGGGGGTTCCCGGTCAGCATCCCGTAGTCGAGCAACAGCGAGTCGTTGACGAGAATCGCGCTGCGCCCGACCTCCTCGGCCCCGCCGAGGAACTGGAGTTTCATTGACGGCAGTACCGACCGGAGGGGCTTTTGCTCGTCGGTCCCGCGAGGCCAGCGGGACTCGGCGGGCTCGCGGGCTCGACGCTTTTCACGCCGGCCGCCGTCTCCCGAGGCGTGACCGGCTCCGACCCAGACCCTGACCCTGACCCCGACGCTAGTTCCGACGCCGACGCCGATACCGACGCCGAACCCGACCGCGACGACCTCGACCGACTGGTGACGACGCTCCACGACCGCCTCGCCGCGACGGCGACCCGCCCCGTCCGCGAGGACGCGAGCCGGTGGCTCGGCGAGGCGGAGGCCGTCGCGGGCGACCTCGCGGTCGGCTCGCTCCCGGACGACGAGGTGGTCCGGACGCGACTCGGCCACGTCGAACACCTGCTTTCGAACGTCGACGGAACCGAAGACGAGGCGGCCGACGAACACGTCGCGTCGGCGCGGGCGGCGCTGACTGACGCGCTGGCGACACTCGGTGACGGCGGCGAAGGCGGCGAGTGAGCGAAGGCGAAACCGGGCGATGAGAGACGAGCGGTGAGAGACGAGCGGGAACGCTGGGGACGGAGAGGCGCGCGTGTCGCCCGGCGGCTCAGTTCGAGAACCAGTCTTTCGCGGTGGACGCGAGGATGGAGAGGTCCTCGAATTTGAGCATGCGGAGCATGGCGAGCGGGCTGCCGCCGTTCGCGGCGTCTAACTGCTCGTCGGGGAGGCGGTGGAGGTCTTCGAGCAGTTTGTCGTAGCGCTCGTTGGAGGCGCGGTAGAGCATCTCCGTCATGAACAGGCGGTTTTTTACCTTCGGTGCGACGCGGTCGTGCCACAGCTGGTCGTAGATGGCGAGCTCCGACGCCGAGGTGTCGCGCTCGGAGTTGGTGAGCGCGCGGTCGGCGGTCGCGGCCGCGACCCGGCCCGAGCGCATGCATTTGTCGATGCCCTCGCCCCACAGCGGGTCGACCGTCGGGACCGTGTCGCCGATGGCCATGAAGTTGTCCGTGCTCATGCGACCCGGAAGCTGGATGTGGGCGGAGCCGCGGTGTTGCTTGCCCGCGATGCGCTCTGCGTCCGCGAAGCGCGGGTCGGACTCGGTCCAGTACTGGAGGTAGTCGTCGATGGTGTAGCCCGATTTGGCGTTGTGGCGGTGACCCTCGTTTTGGATGTAGCAGACGCCGACCTTCGCGGTGTCGCCGCCGGTGTGGAATATCCACGAGTAGCCGCCGGGCGCGATGTCGTGGTCGAGGCGGAGCATCATCGCGTCGGTGAGGTCGCCGTAGCCGTCGGGCGCGAGGTCCATGCCCTCGAACTCGTACTCGATGCCGATGGCCTGCTTCTCGCGGCGGAGGTCGCACAGGTCGAGCGCCTTGGCGAGCGGCGCGCTCGGGCCGGTGGCGTCGATGACGATGTCGGCGTACACCTCCTCGTCGCCGTTGTATCGGACGCCGACGATTTCGCCGCCCTCCATGATGGGCTTGGAGACGCGCGCGTCGAAGCGGTACTCCGCACCGTCGGCCTCCGCCTCGTCGACGAGCCAGTTTTTGAAGTCGGCAAACTCGAGGACCGCACCGGGCTGGTGGCGGTGGTAGTGGTGGTTCGGGGACTCCAGGACGACGTCGTCGGTGAAGTTCATCACGACCTCGTCGGGGATGTTGAACGAGGCCATCGTCGACGGGAACGTCCCGGCGGTCGATTTGTTGCTTCTGGAGGGGAACTCGTCTTCGGACTCGGTTTCGAGGACGCACACGTCGTAGCCTCGGGCGGCGAGGTCTCGTGCCGCCTGTCCACCTGCGGGGCCCGCGCCCGCGATAATCACGTCGTAGTTGTCAGTCATTGTAGAGTAGGCATCACCGGTAGGGTTGGTCGTACGCGTTACACACCTATTCTGTAACAAGCGTGTAATCTGCTTTGGTTTTGAACGGTCGGGAACGGAGGCCGTTCGACGGGATACGTCCTCGGAGGGACGACAGATAACTGCGGGAGACGGCGGCCGAGCGGGGGTGGCCGCGGCGCACCGCTGGACAGCAGCGAAAACGACGACCGACAGGGCTGCAACGCGAGCGAGCGGCGACGTTCAGGCTTTCGGGATGCGGCGGACTTGGAACTCGCGGTAGCCGCCGTAGGCGGCTTCGAGCGCGCCGAGCCACCAGTTCCAGCGCGTCGCGGGGCCACCCTCGGGCGCGTCGCGCATGTTCCGCACGATTTCGTCGCCCGTGAGCGGCGCGCCGCGGTCGGCCTCGGCCTGCCCCGAGTCCGCGAGGTCGCGGGCCTGCCGCGCGACGACCCGACGCTCGGCGTCGGTTCCGCCGAACTCGGCGAGCGCGTCGCGGAACGACTCCTCGTCGAACGCGGGATGGGTGTCGCCGTGCCTGTCGGTGGGGGTCACGGCTCTCTCTACGGGGGCCATGCCAAAGAAGGACTCGGCCGATTCGTCCGGGTGAGAACCCCCGTTTGCGGCGCAGAGCGCTCGGCTGGCGACGCGACGCCGGCGCTACGCCCACCACTCGCTCCGGCGCTCGCCGTACGTCGCGTTCCGGAACGGTTCGGGCTTGTCGTCGTCGGCCTCCGCGCCGAGGTAGTGGGCGGTCCAGTAGCCGACGTGCCAGCCGACGGCCTCGGTGTCGAGGTCGACGAGGACGACCCGGTAGCTGCCGTAGGTCTCTAACGCGCCGTCGCCGTCCGGGTCGTAGCCGCCGGCGATGGCGCAGGAGGCCGCGCCCGCGGCGCACGGCGAACTGTCCGCGAAGGAGATGCGCACCTCGGCGTCCGCGGGGTCGTCGACGTAGGTGTAGGTGAGGTTGTCGGGCATCCCCGGCGCGCCGCCTTCGAAGTAGTCGAGCGCGTGGCGAACCTGCTCGCGGGCCGCGTCGGGGTCCGAGGCGTTCGTGTCGTCGATGTGGACCGTGAAGTTCGGGTCGTCCCACGGAAACGCCTTCTCGGTCGCGTTCGTCCGCGGGAGCGTGTAGAGGATGCCCGTGGCGTTCATCAGGTCAGCGGGTTCGTCACCGTGGGCGAGTCCGAGCGTGTGACCGAGTTCGTGTGCGACGATATCGACCGTCGAGTCGTCGCCGTATCCCGTGCGGATGTAGACGGTCTCGGGGCGGTCAATCTGCCACGCGTCGGTGAGGTAGGGCGCGCAGCCGGCCGCGTCGTCCAGCCCGCTGCACTCCGGGATGTCGTCGGTAAAGCGGACCACGAGGTCCGGGTCGCGGGCATCGGCGTCGACCTCGTAGTCGATTTCGTACTCCAGGTAGCGCGAGTCGTTCCCCTCCCAGAACGCCGTCGCCTCGCGCACGAGCGCGGCGTAGTCGCGGCCGTCATCGGGCGCTTCGACGGCGACGACGACCGGCTCGGACCCCCACGGACCGTAGCCGGGGGCGGGCGTGAACGTCGTTGTGGGTTCGGGCGTCGGCGACGCGGTGGGCGCGGCAGTCGGAGTCGCGGTCGCGGTCGTCGACGGAGGCGAAGTCGTCGGGGTCGCGGTCGCCGCGGGCGTCTCGGTTGCCGAGTCGGTGGTCGGCGGCGAAGCCGGGGACGTGGCAGTCGTCGCTGTCGTCCCGTCGGTTCCCGGCGACACCGGCGCGGCACAGCCGGCGAGGACGACGAGCACCGCCACGAGGAGAGTCGAACCGCGCATACCGAGACTGCGGCGGCGAACGGTCAAGAGCGTTTCCCGACGGCGCGAAAACGGCTCGACCGACAAAGCGGTCGCTCGGGGTTCGAAAGCGGCTGAGAGGAGTAAGCCCCCTTCTGTTCGTCCCAGCATTCGGCTCAGCGTCCGCGTCCTTCTCGGGGCGAGCCCCCGAGGGCGCGACGGGCGAACCCGACGCGCCGTCCGAACTACCTTCGCGGCGCGGACTTGCACCGGTGAGGATTCGCCGTTCCATCCGTTCTCGACCGTCGGAGATGGCGACGCCATCTCATCCCTCTGCGGGTTAGCTCCCTTCCCTTACGGGTCGGTTCGCACGCGGCCGTGACGGCCGCGCCGGCGACGGAGGGGCCGTCGCACGCGCATCATCGGTCGGGTCGAGCGGTCTCGTTTCTGTTCCAGCGCCAGCCGTCTCCGACTCCGGGCTTGCGCCCGGTCACCCGTTCGGACGGTGGGGGGACTTTCCTCATGCCCGTCTCGGGCACGGGAACTGGGCTCTCTCTGCCGACCTACCCTAGTCAGGTCGGTCGGATAAGCGGTTCGATTAACGGGGTCCTACCGGGGTTTAGCCGCACGTTATGTTGCAACGAAACTACATAACAACAGGATAACATCCGAGGGAAGCGTTGAAGTCACCACAGAACTTGAATGGTAATATGTCCGAGGCGCAGACCGTACACCTCACCTACGATGATGGGGCGCGGGCGGTCGAACTAGCGCGGGAATCGGTCGAATCGTACGTTCTTCACGGGCAGAGAGAACAACCGGGCAGCATGCGCGACGCGTTTTACGCTCGAACCGGGGCGTTTGTCCGCATCAAGTCGACACGGGGGCGCGGTCGACTGCGGGGCTGTGCGGGCGCATATCGGGGGAAAGACCAACTCGGTCACGCCATCGTCGACGCCGCCATCAAGGCCGCCTCGGGCGACTCGTGCCAGACCGAAATCGAAGCACCCGAACTGCCGAACCTGAACATCTCTGTCTGTATCGTCAACAACTACACGCTGACTAACGACCCAGTCGCAGACATCGAACTCGGCACCCACGGCATCGCCATCGACGCCGGCGGCACCCACGGCTGGATGTATCCGACGCTGCCCGTCGAACTCGGCTGGTCGAAAGAGGAGTTCCTCACGAACGCCTGCCGCAAAGCCGGTCTGTCGCCGCTGGCGTGGCAGGACGACGACACCATGATTACCCTGTTCGAAGGACAGGTCTTCCGCGAGCGCGACGACGGCGGGAGCGTCGAAGCGCTGTAAGTCGTCGTGACGACAACTCGACTTCTCGGAGGGAGGGCTACGACCGGCGAGCGGCGGCTCCGAGCGTCGCCGCCGCAAAACGAGAACGCGTGCTTACTCCCCGCTGACCCCGCCGAATCCGACCAACTCGGCGTCTTCGCTGGCCCGCGTCGCGGCCGCGTCGATGTCGAAGTCGAACTCGGAGACGACCTCGCCGTCGCGGATGAGCGGTTCGAGGAGCGACTCACCGTCGGTCGGGCCGGGCCGGCCGCGGAGGCCGACGTGGTGGCCGCCGTCGGCCGTGCGGTAGACCTCTTTGACGCCCGAGAGCTTGCCCCGCTTGGCCGCGGGTTCGCCGTCGACCTCGACGATGTCGAGCGCGAAGTCCACCGGGTCGGCGTTCGAGATGTAGCCGCCGACGCCGAAGCCCTCGACCACGTCGCGGAGGTGCCGAAGTTCGGCCGGGCCGAGACCGCCGCTCACGAAGATACCCACGTCCTCGTGGCCGCGGGCGTCGAGCTCCCAGCGGACCTCGCGGACGATGTGACGGAAGTCGCCGCGGCGCGAGGAGGTGGTGTCGAGGCGGACGCTATCGAGGTCGTCGCCGAGCGTTTCGACCGCCTGGAGCACCTCCTCGGTCTCGTCGCCGTAGGTGTCACAGAGGGCGACCCGCGGCACGTCTTCGTCGACGGCCTCGTCGAACGCGCGGAACGCCTCGGCCTGATTGCCGCGCCCGAAGGCGATGAGGAGCGCGTGAGGCATCGTCCCCGACGCCTCCTTCCCGAGAATCTCGCCGGCGGCGACGTGCGAGAAGCCGTCGAGGCCGGCGACGAGGGCGCTCCGCTCGACCATCGCGGCGATGGCGGGGTGGACGTGTCGCGCGCCGAACGACAGCACCGTCGAGTCAGGGGCCGCCGTGCGGGCTTCGAGGGCGGCCGTCGCACAGCCCGACGCGTGCGAGAGGAAGCCCAAAAGCGAGGTTTCGAGCCGGGCGAACTCCAGATAGTCGCCCTCGATTCGCATCACGGGGCCGCCGTCGAACAGCGTGCCCTCGGGCATGGCGTCGACATCGATATCGCGGCCGGAGAGCAGTTCCGCGGCGTCTTTCACGCCGGCGAACAGCTCGAAGTCGCCGTCGGGGAACTGGTCGGCCGTCACCTCGGCGACGACGCGGGGGTTCTTGCCCGCGTGCCGGAGGGTCGCCTCGGTCCGCTCGAAGTAGGCGTCGGTCGCGACGCCCTCGCGGATGGCCTCGGGACCGACGATATCGAAGTCACTCATTGCCCGAGGTTCCGTCCGCCCGATGAAAAAGGTGTATAATCGGTCACGTACGTCGAAGAGGAATTTTCTTCACCGCGATGGACGGACCGATCAGCAAACGAGGATACTCGTGCGGTAGGTGGTGTTGTCTTTTTTCACGTATCCATTGCCGACACTCCACCGACGGTCGTGAAAGCCCGCGGGAGACTCGGAAAGCGCGTCGTCGAACAGCGCTTGCTCCTCTGGCGAAAGCGAGCCGTACGGAACGACGTCAGCGTCCGCAGGAACGTCGTCGGCTGGGTCGACTCCCAGAGACTGACCGCAACTGTTCGACCACGGAACGAGCGACCCAGTGACAAAGAGAAAGGCCGCGACGAACAGGACGAGCAAAGAGGCGACGAGCGCGAAGCGACCGAGTCGGCTGGGCATACGGAGAGACTGTCAGTCAATTCACAAGTGCTTTCTCCTATCTTCGCTGGTGAACCTCGTCCAACTGTTCCACCGTCGGCGCATTGACGACGGTGACCGTGTCGCCGTCTCTCGTCACCCGGTAGGCGTCCGCGAAGGGGCCGTCGTCGACGCGGTAGGTGTCCTCGCCCGCGACCGACGCGTTGAGGCTGCGCTCCAGCGTGTCGGTCACGTACGCCCGCTCGAACTGCTCGGCGTCCGCCTCGGTGTCCCAGACCGTCCGCCAGACGTAGCCGCGTTCGTGAGGGTTCGCCTCGTACGTCTCGTCCGACGCCGGGCGGTAGGGAACCACCGCGTCGCCGGCCCAGCCCTCCGAGGGGTCGGCCGTGTAGTTGTACGGCGAGTACGCGCCGGGGTCCCGTTGGAGCCCCGCCCGGTCGACGGCGCGGTGCTTCCAGAACGTCGCGAAGATGGACGCCTCGCCGACCGTGTCGGCGGCGGGGTCGGTGTCGTAGCGCGTCCACGCCGCCGACGAGCGGTCTTCGACCGTCACCTCGACCGGGCGCTCGTCGGGGTAGCGGTTCGGGTGGAGCACCTGCTCGGTCGAGGTGGGGCGGTTCGCGTAGGCGTCGTCAACGGCCGCCCACCCGCCGCGGTCGCGCAGGTCCGAGACGAACGTCGGCCCCTCGCTGTACGGCGTGTAGATGGTGATGAACACCGGGTAGTCGACCGACCCGCCGCCCGAGCCGCTGCCCGAGGGCCGGGGGACGCAGTCCCAGTCGGCCTCACAGCGGGCTTCGTACAGTCCGTCGACGTAGCGGGCGTCGCCTTCGACCAGCCCGCTGTGGGCGAGTTGGGCGTCCTGCGTCGACGGCGAGCGGTCCAGGCCGAACTGCTGGTCCTGTGCGGCGTGGACCAGTTCGTGGGCGAGCGTCCGACGGTCGATGGTCGGTTGGCTGTCGTCGCTCACGACGACGATTCGGTCCTCGGAGGGGTCGTAGTAGCCGAGTACCACGCCGCCGTACAGTTCGTCGAACACCTCGTCGATGGTCCGGTCCTCACCGACCAGCAACAGCGCCTCCCACACCTGGTCGTTCCAGTCGCCGTGGACCGGGTCGGTCGACGCGTCGGACTCGTTTCGGAACTCGGCGCGCGAGACGACCTCGACCGGCACGGACTCCTCGAACTCCAGTTCGCGGACGACCTCGACGCGGGCCATCGTGCGGGCGACGAACGCCTCCATCTCGGAGTCGTTCAGCCCGTCGGACTGGTCGACCGCGATGGACTCGTTGTACCAGTAGCCGGCTTCCCAGCCCAGCCGGTCGGTCGGCGGGTCGTCGGGCCACGACCGGTCGGCATCCGGGTCCGGGTCCGCGCCCCCGACCGCGGCGTCCGAGTTGTCGCTCGCGGCGCTCGGGTCTGCGACGGGGGCGGCACAGCCGGCGACGACGAGCAGAACTGCGGAGAAAACGGCGGCGAGGCGGCGGTTCATAGCGAATCCACGGGCGGGAGGGGAAAAAGCGCCTCGCCGCGGGGGTCAGCAGATGGCGACCACGGAGGTGTACGTCTCGTTTTCGTACCTGACGTACGGTCGCTCCACCCAGAACTCGTAGGCGTCGGTCCGCTCGGGAAACGACGCGGCGTCGGCGCTCTCCGCGGAGGTTGACCCGCCGACCGCCGCGTCGAACAGCTCGCGCCGCTCTGTCGAGAGGTTCGCGTAGTCGAAGACGGTCGCGTCGCTCGGAACCTCATCCGCGGGGTCGACCGAAAGCGTGGCGTTGCAGTCGAAGTACCACTCGTCGGTTTCCGTGGTAGTCGCCGAATCGGTCGGTGTGAGTTCCGCCGTCGTCGTCGCAGTCGCCGGCTTCGTCGTCGACGACGGCGACTCACCCGACGTGTCGATAGTCGGGACACCGACACAGCCGGCGAGAACGATAAGCGCGGCGAGCGCCGCCAGCGGGAGGGCTCGAAAGCGGGCCATATCACGGTCGGCGTCGCCCTGTGGCAAGTGTTTTGTCACCGGGAGAGCGAAACGAGACGGAGAATCCGAGTGAGACGCGGAGCCGACTCAGCCGGCGAGCCCCGGCCGAATCTCGTCCACGTCGGCGGGCGTCGGCCCGTTGACGACGACGACGCGGTCGCCCGTGCGGACGACCCGGAAGGCGTCGTTGAACGAGCCGTCCTCGATGACGTAGACGCTGTCGTCCGGCTGGGCGGCGTCGTGGGCGCTGAGGATGTTCAGGTACGCGTCGTGGAACTCCCGCGCGTCGTCGTCGGTGTCCCACTCAGTCACCCAGACGTAGCCGTAGTCGGTCTCCGCGCCGGCCGCGTTGCGGTAGGGGAACAGGCGGTCGTTCGCCCAGCCGTTCGACGGTTCGGCGTCGTAGTTGTACGTGTCGTACCGCGAGTTCGTGTCGAGGATGGACTGGACGCGGACGGTCTCCGCGCCGGACGTGCGGGCCTGATACCAGAACATCGCGAACATCGACGCCTCTCCGACCGTGTCCGAGCCCTCGACGCCCTGGTCGGGGAAGGTGGTCCAGCCGTTCGTCCCCTCGTCGACGAAGGAGATGGGACGGGGCGATTCGTCGGTGACGTGGATGGTCTGTTCGGTGGACGCCGGCGGGTCGCGAAGGGCGTCGTTGACGGCCTCCCAGCCGCCCCGCTCGTAGAGGTCGTGGACGTACACCGGGCCGTCGGAGTACGGCTGGTAGATGGTAATCAGGACGCCGAGGTTCGGGCTGCCGCCGCTGTTTTCCGTGTCGGGCGTGGCGACGCAGTCCCACGTCCCGGCCGCGCAGCGCTCGCTGTACTGTCGTTCGACGTAGCTGGCGTCGCCCTCGACGATGCCGTCGGTGGCGAGGTCGCCGTCCTGCGTCTCGCTTCGGAATCGGGCGTCGGTCAGGTCGAACCGCTGGTCCTGTGCGGCGTGGACCAGTTCGTGGACGAGCGTGGCGTTGTCGATGGTCGGCTCGCCCGGGGAGTCGGTGACGATTTTGATTTCGCCGTCGGACGGCGAGTAGAAGCCGAGGACCGAACTCCCGGTCGTCTCGGAGATGGCGCTCGCGCTCGCGGTCGACTCACCGGCGATGAAAAGCGCCTCCCACACCTGGTCGTTCCAGCGGTTGTACTCGGAGTCCGAGGCGGCAGAGCCGCCGGCGTTGGCGCTCCGGTAGTCGTCTCGGGAGACGACGCTGACGGGGACGCGCTCGTCGAACTCCAACTGCCGGAGCTGTTCGACGCGGGCCATCCCGCGGGCGACGTACGCCTCCATCTCGGAGTCGTTGAGGCCGTCGGACTGGTCGACGGCGATTGGCTCGTCGTACCAGTAGCCGTTCTCCCAGCCGAGCACGTCCTGGTCGGGGTCGTCGAAGCCGTCTCTGTCCGGGTCGGGGGTCGCGGGCGACGCGTCGCCGCCGGGCGCGGCCGTGGGAGCGGCACAGCCGGCGAGAACCAAGAGTACGGCGGCGAAAACGGCGCGGAGACCGGTGGTTCGCATATCGTACCCTTGGACTCCGGAGTGAAGTACCTTGTCGGGTTCGGGCGTCGAACCGGCGGACCGCGATGCGGTTCGGGCCGGTCGCGTCGGGCGGGTCGAATCTGACCGGCGCGTACTGTTTTGGTCGTCCCGGCGCAACCCACGCGCATGGCACTCGACCCGACTCGAACCGCGGTGGTCGTCGTGGATATGCAGAACGGCTTTTGTCACCCCGACGGGAGCCTGTTCGCGCCGGGAAGCGAATCCGCGGTCGGCCCCGTCACGGACCTCGTTGCCGCCGCCCGCGACGCCGGCGCGCGCGTCGTCTACACCCGCGACGTGCACCCGCCGGAGCAGTTCGACGACAACCACTACTACGACGAGTTCGAGCGCTGGGGCGAACACGTCGTCGAGGGGACGTGGGACGCCGCCCTCCACGACGACCTCGACGTGCGCGACGAGGACCTCGTCGTCCAGAAGCACACCTACGACGCGTTCTACCGGACGCAGTTGGCGGGTTGGCTCGACAGCCACGGCGTCGACGACCTGCTCATCTGCGGCACGCTGGCGAACGTCTGCGTCCTCCACACCGCCGGGAGCGCCGGCCTGCGGGACTACCGGCCGATTCTCGTCACCGACGCGCTCGGCTACATCGAAGAAGCGCACAAGGCGTACGCCGTCGACCACGCCGACTGGCTGTTCGGTGAGACGGCGACGCTCGCGGACGTGGCGTTCGAGTAGGCCGACGGTCCCGCCGACCGTGGTCAGACCCTCGGCGTCGCCCGGGGGGACCGCGTCTCACTCCCGAAAGAGCCGATACGCGCCCTGTCCGGTGGCGACGGCGTCGTTCCAGTCGCTCGACGGCGACTGCCGGGCGGCCACGTCCGAATCCTCCTCGGGGTCGGTGCTGACGACGGTGATGGTGCTCACGCCGACCGAGCCGCCGGCGCGGACGACCTCAGCGACCGCGGTCAGGTCGCCCGACGCCCGCCGCAGGTAGTTCACGTTGAGATTGATGGTGGCGACGCCGCCGGCGAGCGGGTCGTCGAGCATCGTCCGGAGGGCGATGCCGCCCGCGGTGTCGATGAGCGTCGCCGCGATACCGCCGTGAATCGTCGGCGGCGACACGGTGTTGGTGAGCTTCTCGTCGTACGGGATGGTCATCACGATGCGGCCGCGCTCGATGGCGTCGACGCGGGTGTTGAGCCACGACAGGTAGCCGTGTTCGTCCTCGATGTGTCGCTGGACGATTGCCGCGGCCTCGGCGGGAAAGTCGTCGGCCATATCACGAACGAGTGTGTCAAATAGTATGTAACCGACGGTCGGTGGCAACCCCGGCGGCCCTGCGAGCAGCGCGAGCAGGCGGTCGCCTCGCCGGCCCTGCGAGCACCGAGTGGGCCGCACCGAGGCGACTGCGAGCGGGAAGCCGACCGGCGAGTGAGCCGAGCGGACGGGAGCCGTGGAGCACTTGTCAATCCGGTGGTGAGTGAAATATATACAGTTTCACGGAGTGATACGGGTATGAGCGATTCCCGCGTCGTGCTGGTCGACGAGTGCCCCGACGGCCTCGTCGACGCCCTCGGGCGACGCGGGTTCACGACCTCGACGTGCGCCGACCGCGGCGACGTGTTCAGTGCCCTCGACGCCGGAGTCGGCGGCGTCGTCGTCCGCGGCGCTCTCGACGCCGAGTTCGTCTCCGGCGTCCGCGACCGAATCGGCGTGGTCCCGGTGTTCTTTCTGACCGAAAGCACCCCGGAATCGGCCCACGACGGCGGCGCAATCGCCATCAGCGACCCGGAGACGCCGGAAGCGGTCGCCTCGGTCGCCGCGCGGGTCGAGCGGGCCATCGAGTTCACGCAGTGGGCGTCGGCCGGGCGGAACTCGGACTCGCTGTATCGGACCGTCGTCGAACAGAGCCACGACGCCATCTTCGTCGCGCAGGACGGCGAGTTTCGCTTTTGGAACCGCCGGCTGACCGAGCTTACCGGCCTGCGCGACGGCGAACTCGCCGAGCGGTCGGTGTCGAGTATCGTCCACCCCGACGACCGCGAGCGGGCCGCCGCCATCGCCACGACGCGACGACAGGGCGGCGACGCACCCGCGAGCTACGAGATTCGTCTCGTCGACGCCGACGGCGCGGCCCGCGAGTGCTCGACGAACGTCAGAGAGATCGACTACCACGGCTCCGACGCCGTCCTCGTCTCGATGCGCGACGTGACCGAGCAGCGGGCCACGGAGGCGCAGTTCCGCGGGCTCGTGGAGCTGGCTCGGGACCTCGTGACCCTCGTGGGAACCGACGGGCGAATCAAGTACCAGAGCCCCTCCGTCACCGAGGTGCTCGGGTTCGACGAGGACGAACTCGTCGACGAGCGCGTCGCCGACCTGATTCACCCCGACGACTGGGACCGCGTCAAGGCCGTCTTCGAGCGCGCGCTCCAGACCGGGGCCGACGGGACCGACCCCGTCCGGTACCGCCAGCGGAACGCCGAGGGGTCGTGGACGTGGCTCGAATCCGTGGGGAGCAATCAGGCCGACACCTCGGTCGACGGCTTCGTCGTCACCTCGCGGAACGTGACCGAACAGCGGAGCTACGAGGAGCGGCTCAAGCGCTACGAGACCATCGTCGAGAGCATCGGCCAAGGCGCGTACGTGGTCGACGAGGCGGGTGTCGTCCAGTTCATCAACGAGGCCGCGCTCTCGCGGACGACCATCCCCATGTCGACGTTCGTCGGCCGACACGTCTCGGCGCTCCGCGACGCCGGCTATCTCGCCGCCGACCAGTACGAACGCGCCCAGTCCGCGCTCGACGCCGTCCTCGGCGGCGAGAGCGAGCGCGAGCGGTTCGAAATCGAACTGTCGTTTCCCGAGGAAAACTACGTGGCCGAGTTCACCGTCTCGCCCATCGTCGACGACGGCGGGGAGGTCGCGGGCGCGGTCGGCATCTCGACGGACGTGACGGAGCGAAAGCGGTACGAACAGCGGCTCAACGCGCTGCACGCGTCGACCCGACGGCTGACGGGGGCGACGAGCCGCGAGGAAGTCGCGGAAATCGTCCGCGAGGCCGCCACCGAAGTCCTCGACTACGCGATCAGCGGCGTCCTCCTGTACGACGAGTCGCAGGACGCGCTCGTCCCGACGGCGTTCACCGACGAGGCGTGGGACGTGTTCGGTGACGTGCCGCCGATTCCGCGAGGGGCCGGGCTGACGTGGGAGGTGTTCGAACGCGGCGAGCACAATCTCTACCGGGACGTGGACTCGAACCCGCGACGGTTCGTCCGCGACGCCGGGGTCAAAGAGGAACTCATCGTGCCGATTCACGACCACGGCGTGTTCTTCGTCGCGTCCCTCGGCGACGACTCGCTGGCCGACCAGCGCATCGCGTTGGCGAAGGTGTTGGCCGCCAACACCCGCGCGGTCTTGGACCGGGTCGAACGCGAACAGCTCTTGCGGCGGCGCGAGCGCGAACTCGCCAGCCAGAACGAACAGCTCGAATCGTTCGCGTCGGTCGTCTCGCACGACCTCAAGAACCCGCTGAACGCGGCGATGGGCTATCTCGACCTCGCCCGCGAGCGGTACGACGGCGACGAACTGGACCGCGTCGCCGACGCCCACGAGCGGATGGCCGGCATCGTCGAGGACATGTTGGCGCTCGCGCGCAACGGTCAGACGGTCGAGGAGGCGGAGCGACTGTCACTCGGGGCCGTCGCCGAGGCGGCGTGGACGACCGCCGCGAGCGACGCGCCGGAAGCGACGCTCGTCACCGACGGCGAACTCCCGATCGAAGCCCACCGCGGGCGGCTCAGACAGCTCCTCGAAAACCTCTTTTCGAACGCGATTCGCCACGGCGGCGACGACGTGACCGTCCGGGTCGGCCCCCTCGACGACCGCGCCGGCTTCTACGTCGAAGACGACGGCCCGGGGATTCCGCCGGACGACCGCCCCCGCATGTTCGAGGCGGGCTACACCACGAGTTCCGAGGGGACCGGCTTCGGCCTCAGCGTCGTCATGAGCGTCGTGAACGCCCACGGCTGGAGCGTCTGGTTCGTCGAGAGCGACGACGGCGGCGCGCGGTTCGAAATTACGACCGAAAGCGACCGCTGACGGGGCGAGAGTGTCGGCGGCGGCGGCAACACTAATTGCGGGTCGTCCGAACGGAGCGCCATGGAAACACCAGACGAGACGACGGTCCGCGCGGCCGACTCGTGTCGGGAGTCGCTGCCCGAGCGCGTCGACGGCGGGCGGGTGCTGTTCGGATTCGACGGCTACATCGACCGCGTTCGGGAGTTCGTCTCCGAGCGACAGTCGGCAGATACCTACGAGCGGGTGCCGACGCTCGACGCGTTCGCTGACCGCGTGAACGACTCGGTCGAAGCCGAGAGTTCGCTCACCTTCGAGTGGATTCAAGACGGCGTCCGCACCGGCGGACACGTGAGCCACCTCGCGCGCGCCTTCGACCGAATGGGGTTCGAGCCCGGAGTCGTCGGCTGTCTCGGCGACCCGGTCGAAGAGCCGTTCGTCGAGGAGTTCGGCCACCTCCCGCTGGAGACGCTCGGGTCGCCCGGCTACACCGACGCCGTCGAGTTCGACGACGGGAAGCTGATGCTCACCGAAATCGGCGCGCTGATGACGCTCGACTGGGCCGGAATCGAGTCGCGCGTCGGCCTCGACCGACTGGCCGAACTGGTCGACGGGGCCGAACTCGTCGGGATGGGCTACTGGTCGGAGATGCCCGAGCTACCGGATGTGGCCCGCGGCCTCCGCGAGGAGCTGTGGCCGACGCTGTCGGACCCGCCGGAGACGCTGCTTTTGGACCCCGGCGACCTCAGAAAGCGAGAGCCCGACGTGGTCGCCGCGGGCGTCGAGCAGGTGTCGGGGCTGGACGACGCGGTGCGCGTCGTCGTCTCCGCGAACCGCTACGAGACGCGCTATCTCGCGCGGCTGGCGGGCGTCGAGAGCGACGACTTCGGCCGGGAGTCGCAGGCGGCGTTCGACCACCTCGGCGTCAGTCGGTTCGCGGGCCACGGCATCGAGGAGGCGCACCTCGTCGACGAGGGGGGAACCGCGACCGTCGGGGTCCCCCGGACGGACGACCCGGTGTTGACGACGAGTTCGGGCGACCACTTCAACGCGGGCCTCGCGCTCGCGCACGTCCTCGACCTCGGTCGCGCGGAGTCGCTCGTCGTCGGCAACGCGGTCGCGGGACACTTCGTCAGAACCGGGTCGCCGCCGACGTACGACGAACTACGGGCGTTCGCCTCGGAGTATCTCGATTACTTCGACGCCGCTTAAATACCGATTGTCCACACAAGGGTCAGATATATTACTAGAATCGGCGTACCGATATGCGTCGGTGGCACCCCCACACGGGCGCACCGCCGGAGAGCCGCGAGTCGCGCCGTTCCGGTGGCGAAATCGACTCCCGTCGTGGCATCTCGCGCCCGGTTGCCGCGCCCCACCACGGTCCCGTTTTGACGCATCATCGGCTCTTCACTCGGACCGCGAATCGCGGTCGAGGTCGTCTATCGTCGACCCGACGAGGTTTCGGAGCGCCCGACGAAGCCGCTGTGAGAGCGCCTGTTCGGTGATACCCAACCGGCTCGCGATGTCGTCGAGGCCCGTCTCTTTCGGCGTCTCGAAGTAGCCCCGTTCGAAGGCGAGCCGAAGCGCCGTCAGCTGTTTCTCCGAGAGGCCGGTGTTCGGGGGGTAACGCTCGTCGAGGCGGGCCGGTTCGACGCGGCGCACGTCGATGTCGATATCGCGGGAGAGACAGGCGTCGTGGAATCGGGTGGTCAGCTCGTTCGACGGGAAGTACACCGACAGCGACCAGCCGTACCTCGTGCCGACCATTTGCCGGACGATGCCATCGCACTCGCGGATGGCCGAGAGGATGTCGCCGTCGCGGGTCGCCCACTCGCAGCGGTAAAGCCGTCCCTCGGGCCCGTCGGATATCGGTTCGAAGCGCTCGATGCTCGCGTGGTCGTCGAGCAGGTCGTCGAGCGCCTCGCGGTCGCTGCCGCGGGCGACGAAGTAGGGAACCGGCTCGTCCGTCACCGGGATACCGCCGACGAACGTGAGTTCGAACTCGGGGTCTTCGAACGTTCCGTCGGGCGAGGCCCCGGCCAGCGGGTGGCCGAGTTCGACCTCGTACCCACTGGCGTGGTCGCCGGTCATCGCAGCGCGGTGGCAGCGGCTGCATCGAAAACCGAAGCGACGGCACGCGCTCGTATGTCGGGTCTCACGAACGGAGAAAAATACGGGCGACCGAAGGATATTTTTTGCGGAGACTAATCCTTTCATAGTAAAGGTGTTTAAAAATGGAGCCACAAAATGGAGGTGTCGGGCAGCCGCGCCGGAGAGGGTTAAAAATCCAATTCTATGACACTTCTGCCGCCGTCAGTCGAGTCGAATCGGGTCGGCGCTGGGGCGAATCTCGACCGACACCTCGTCGCCGGTGGTGAAGCCGTGACCGGGACAGACGAGTTTGCTCCCGAAGTCGACGCGAGACGCGAATAGTGACAATCCAGTGATTCGAACGCCGTCGACGAGCACGTCGAAGTCGGCCCACGGAACGTCGCGGCCGGCGGCCCGGCCGACCCGCTCGCCGAGGAGCGACAGCGATTGTCCGTCTTCGACGGGCGAGAGCGCACCCCCGAAGCCGTAGTGGGCGAGACCGCCGTCGAGGACGACGCCCTCGTCGCTGGCGAGGCCGACGAACTCGTCGGGGGCGACCCCCGCGTCGGCGCGGGTCGGGGCGTCGAGGACGACGAACGTCTCGGCCGTCTCGACGACGGTTCCCGTCCCGTCCCAGTCGAGCGGCGAGACGGTCACGTCGGGCGACACCGGGAGCGACCCCCGAGCGCGATGGTGGTTCGCGTCCGCGGGGCGGAAGCCGACGTGGACGTGGTTCGAGACCCACGGCGCGAAAAAGCCGGAGCGGACGAGCCGTCCCATCGAGTCACCGACCGCGACCTCGTCGCCCGCGTCGACGCCGGGGTCGACGTGGAGGATGCGCGCGACCAGTCCGTCGCGGGGGTCGTCGTCGGGGTCACCCAGCCAGCCCAGTCCGGTGGCGTCGGCGTCGACATCGACGAGGATGAGGCACTCGTCGTCGTGGGCGTAGGGCTTGTCGGGCGCGCGGACGGTCCGCGTCTCTCGGACGACGCCCGCGACGGGCGAGCGGGCCACCGGGTCGTCGGCGGCGACGTAGAGGTCGATAGCACACCCGCCGTCGTGGGCGGGGTACGGCGAGTTGTAGAGCGAGAAGCGCTCGAAGCGCGAGAGCATCGGCCGCGGCAGTCGCAGCATGGTCGTCGGGACGGGACGGGTGCGCTTAGGTACGTCGGGGTGTTCCTCTCGGGTATGCGCGTCATCCGCGGTCGCGGGCCCGACCGGGAGGCGGACCGGGCGGTCACCGCGGCCATGCTCCGCGAGGCGGGCTACACGGGCGAACCGGCGTTCCGCGCGTGGACGCCGCACCGACAGCTCGCGTTCGGCAGGCGCGACACCCGCGCCCCGCGGTACGACGAGGCCGTCGCCGCCGCCGAGGAACGCGGTTTTCCCGCTATCGAGCGCTCCGTCGGCGGCCGCGCCGTGGCCTACACGGGAACCACCGTCGCGTTCGCCCACGCGGTTCCCCTCGACGACGCCCGGAGCGGCCTCGACGCGCGGTACGAGGCCGGAACGACCGCCGTCGTCCGCGCCCTGCGGAGCCTCGGCGTCCCCGCGCGGCGGGGCGAGCCCCCGGCGTCGTACTGCCCCGGCGACCACTCGGTCCAAGCGGGCGGGAAGCTCTGCGGCCTCGCCCAGCGCGTTCGAAAAGAGAGCGCGCTCGTCTCCGGCGTGGTCGTCGTCACCGACCGCGACGAGATAGCCGACGTGCTCGCGCCCGTCTACGAGGCCATCGACGTTCCCTTCGACCCGGATTCGGTGGGGAGCGTCGCTGACGCCGGCGGCCCGGCCAGTTCCGACGCGGTCTGCGACGCCCTCGAAGCCGTCTTCGTTGGCGACGCGGAGACGCGCGTCGAAAACGCGGCCGACCTCGCGTGAGCGACTGACTGCGACCGCTCCCCGAACCGCCGGCCCCGTCACTCCCCGAACCGCCGGACTTAGCACCCGGCGCGTCGCACCCCCTCGTATGCGAATCGAGAACGCGACGCTGGCCGACGGCCGCGCCGTCGACGTCCGCGTCGAGGACGGAACCGTCGAGGCGGTCGGTGACCTCGACCCCGTCGCTGACGAGGAGACCGTCGACGCCGAAGGGAACCTGCTTCTGCCGGGCGCTATCGACGTACACGTCCACTTCCGCGAACCGGGATTCGAGCACAAGGAGACGTGGGAGACCGGCGCGCGGAGCGCCGCCGCGGGGGGCGTGACGACCGTCGCCGACCAGCCGAACACCGACCCGACGACGACCGACGGCGCGGGCTTCGACGCGAAGGCCGAGCGCGCCGCGAACGCCTGCATCGACTACGGTATCAACGGCGGCGTCACCGACGACTGGGACCCCGACAGCCTGTTCGACCGCCCGCTTTTCGCCCTCGGCGAGGTGTTCCTGGCCGACTCGACCGGCGACATGGGCATCGAGGCCGACCTGTTTGCCGAGGCCGCGGAGCGCGCCGGCGAGGCGGGCGTGCCCGTCACGGTCCACGCCGAGGACGCCGACCTGTTCGACGAATCGGCCATCGAGGGCGACCTCGGCGGGGTCGGCCGCGACGCCGACGCCGACGCGTGGAGCGCCTACCGGACCGCCGAGGCCGAGGCGGTCGCCGTCGAGCGGGCCGTCCGCGTCGGCGGCGAGACCGGCGCGCAGATTCACATCGCCCACACGAGCACGCCCGAGGGCGTCGACGCCGCCCGCGACGGCGGCGCGACCTGCGAGACGACGCCGCACCACCTGTTTCTGTCCCGCGACGACCTCGACGAATTGGGCACCTACGGCCGGATGAACCCGCCGCTCCGCTCCGAGGCGCGCCGCGAGGCCATGTTCGAGCGCCTCGCTGACGGCCGCATCGACATGGTCGCCACGGACCACGCGCCGCACACGCGAGAGGAGAAAGAACAGTCGCTTCTCGACGCCCCGAGCGGCGTCCCCGGCGTCGAGACGATGGTTCCCCTCCTTCTGGGCGCGGTCGTCGCCGGCGACCTCACCGCCGAGCGCGTCCGCGACGTGGTCGCCGCGAACCCCGCCGCGGTGTTCGACCTGCCGCGCAAGGGTCGAATCGAGGCGGGCGCCGACGCCGACCTCGCGCTGTACGACCTCGACGCCGCCCGCGAGATTCGCGGCGCTGACCTCCACTCGAACTGCGAGTGGACCCCGTTCGAGGGCCACACCGGCGTCTTCCCCGAGTGGACGATGCTCCGCGGCGAGTTCGTCTGGGACGGCGAGGATTTCGGCGCGGTCGCCGGCGAGAACGTCCGCGACTGACCGGAGGCGGGAACCGACCGGGGGCCGGCCCGCTCAGACCCGCGCGGCCGCGACCTGCGCGCCCTTCCAGCCGACGCCGACGAGCACCGCGAGCGGCGCTGTCAGAGCGACGAGCGAGACGACCGACCCGGCGAGGCCGCCGAGGCCGCCGAGCGCGGACGACAGGACGACGGTCCCGAGGAAGCCACCCACGGCGAGCGCCGGCGCGACCAGCGCGTAGGCGAACAGCCAGCGCTGTCTGCGAGTGAACTCGACGCCGTAGCCCGGTCCCGGCGGGATGAGCAGGCCACCAGCGAGGAGGATGAAGCCGACGACACCGAACGCGAGGAGGAAAAAGCCCGCGAGCCCGTGGGCGAAGCCGTCGCTTCCGGGCGGCGGCGGGGGCATCGTGACGGCGGTCCGCCAAACGAACGCGAGAAGCGCGACCCCGGCCCCGGCGACGGGGAGTTGGAGCGACCCGAGGACCGCGCGGAGTGACCATCGCATCGGGCCGACTGTCGGCGGGGAGATAGATAGCAGTTCCGCCGCCGCCGGGTGTCGGGGGCCCGCCGGAACGGACGAACCCGACGCAAGCGAATCTTTTTCCCGTCCGACTCCCCGAGGGAGTGACACGCATGACCGACGAGCGGACGCCGCCGCGAGGCCGCGACCCGAACGCGGACGCCGACGAACCGCACGCACTCACGGGACTACTGTCGTTCTGGGAGACTGTGGTAGAGGACGCCGAGGCGACCGCGGCCGAGTACGAAGACGAGGGCTGGGAGACGCTCGTGCTCCATCCCGGCGACGTGTCGGTGTTGCCGCCGGCGAACCTGCCGGAGGCGACGGAGCGCGTCGGTTTCGACGTGCTCGTCCCCGGAAGCGAGTTCGAGTCGCTGTCGTCGTGGGTCGAGTCGGCCGCGTTCGACCGCTACGACGTGTACCGCGCCCGCGAGGACGACACCGTGTTCGTCGTCTCGGTCGTGCAGGACGCCGCGGCGTCGAAGGCCGTCGTCGTCCCGCTGTACTACGAGTTGGGCGAGGTGGACGCGATGGCGACGAAGGCGCGAAAACAGGACGAACTCCGGCTCTACGTTCGGCCAGTCGAGGCGGACCGACGCGTCGAGTTAGTCCAGTCGGAACCGGACCCGCTTTTCCCCTGACTTCGAGTCGGCGCGGCGTCGGTCCGGGGGGAAACCGGTGCGGAGTCGCACGGACCGCGGGGCGTCACTCCTCGTCAGACAGTTCCTCTTGCCGCAGTTCCGTGCTCGCCTCGCGGACCTCGCGCATGACGCTCGAAATGCGCTCTTCGGCTTCGAGTTCCTCTTCGACCGAGAGGTCGACGCCCTCGACTTCGAGCAGGAACTTGGCGATTTCCGTCACCTCGTACATCATCTCGTCGAGTTCCTCGGCCGTGAAGAAGCCCGACATCGCGCCGTAGAGGAACGTCGCGCCCGACTTCCGAACCTTGTCGCGGAACGCAGACCGGGCCTGATTGACCGCCTGCGGGGTGTAGGTATCGGTCATGAAGGGGACGAGTTCGGGGAGGTTGTTCCCGATTTTCGTCATCTCGACGCCCGTCTCGGTCCGGAAGTCCGCGCAGAGTCGCGCGATTGCCCACTCGCGGGCCGTCACGTAGGTCCGCTCGCGGAGGAAGTCGTTGACGCGGTCGTACTGCGCGCCGTCGACCTTCTTGAACCGGGCGTACTTCTGTACGTCCTCGGGAACCGCGTCGTCGGCGTCAGCTCCGGCGTCTGGACCGGCGTCACCGGCCTCGGATTCAGTCGCGTCTTCGGCGTCGGCATCGGCTCCGGCGTCGTCCGTCGGTTCCGCGCCCGCAGTCTCCGAGTCGGTGGCTGGGTCTGCCGGCTCCGTGTCCGCCGCCGCTTCGTCCGCCGCCGCTCGCGGGTCCGCGTCGGGGCGAGCCGTCTCCTCGGCGTCGCTCGCGCCCGTCTCGAACTCGTCGGACTCGTCTGTCATACCGCGGGCTACCGCGGCACGGCCGAAAAGGGTTCCGCGATGTTCGGTCCCCCGCCGACGGGGATGTCGCCCCCCGTTTCCGGGTAAGGGTTTTCTATCGCGCCCGCGAGATTGGGAATCATGAAGGTACTGCTCGGAATCGGTGGCAGCGACGATTCCATGCGGGCGCTCGAAACGACGGTCGAACGGACGGCCGAGGTCGGCGACGACCTCACGGTCGCCATCGTCGACAACCCGTCCGGCGAGCGCTCGCGCGAGGAGATGGAAACGCGGGTGACGGAACTGCTCGACGAGCGCGGCGTCGACGCGACCGTCCGCGCGCTCGACGGCGACCCGGGGAGCGCCCTCGTGGACCTCGCCGAAAACGAGGGGTTCGACCAACTGGTGCTCGGCGGCGGCGAGACGAGTCCGATGGGGAAGATACAGATCGGCAACATCGCGGAGTTCGTCCTGCTGAACTCCCACGTGACCGTCACCCTAGTACGATGAGCGACCGAACGTTCTCCGACGCCGTCGCCGACCCGTACGACGCGCCGCCGCTGTCGTTCACCGACGGGGAAGACCGCACCATCGAGGTGCGCGCGCACGACGGCTCAGACGAGGAGTTGGAGGCGCTCGTCGAGATGTACGACGCGTTCGACCCCTCGGACCGCGCGCAGGGCATCCCGCCGGGCCGCGAGGACCGCATCCGCGACTGGCTGGAGAACATCCTCGACGAGGACTGCCTGAACGTCATCGCGTGGGACGGCGACGAGGTGGCCGGCCACGCGACGCTCGTCCCCGACGGCGACGCCTACGAACTCGCCATCTTCGTCCACCAGACGTACCAGCGCGCCGGCATCGGGACGCGGCTCATCAAGGCGCTGCTCGGCCACGGCCGGGAGGCCGGCGTGGAGAAGGTGTGGCTCACGGTCGAGCGGTGGAACCGCGCGGCGGTCGGCCTCTACCAGACCGTCGGCTTCGAGACGAGCGACGCCGAGAGCTTCGAGTTGGAGATGACCATCCGACTCGCTGAACCGCCGGACGACGAGGGCGGCTGAGGGCGGCGGCGAGCCGCGACAACGACCAACGATTCAGGATTCGGACAGGATTCAGACCGAAAGCACGGGCTGGCTGGCGTACAGGAGGACGTACTCGGCGGCCTTGGCGAGCACCTCGCCGGGGTCGCCCGAGACGGGCTCTCGGGGCACGACGATGAAGTCCGCGTCGAGTTCTTCTGCGGTGTCGAGGACGACGCTGCCGGGGTGGCGGAGCTTGCTCGTCCGCGAGAAGCCGTAGGCGACCGACGTGGTGACGGGCACGTCGGCGGTCTCTGCGAGCGCCGACACGGTGTCGGTGACGGCCTTGCTGTCCTCGGCGACGGCGTCCTCGTCGACGACGCCCTGCTCTATGGCGCGGACGACGTCCTCGCCGAGGACGTGGACGGCGTGGACCGCGGCGTCGTACTCGGCCGCGACGGCGGCGGCGTACTCCGCCGCGCGCGTCGCCTCCTCGCTTTGGTCGACCGGTACGAGAACGAGGTCGATAGAGAGCGGGCGCGGTGACATGTCCCCACCTGCGTCGGGGGACGACAAAAAACTCACCCCACGGTCCCGGCTGCCGGCCGCCCCAGACTGGTTTTATGCCGCCGCGCCGTGAACCCGAAGCCATGTTCGACACCATCGTCATCGCCACCGACGGCTCGGCGAGCGTCCGCCGGGCGGTCAGCGTCGCCGTCGACCTCGCAGAGCGGTTCGACGCGTCGGTCCACGCGCTGTACGTCATCGACGCCGGCGACGTGGAGACCGCGCCGGAGCGGCTCCGCGACGAGATGCGCGACGCGCTCACCGAACGCGGCGAGGAGGCGCTCGCGGAGGTCGAAGCCGCGACCGACCGCGAGGTGACCGTCGCGGTGCGCGAGGGCCGCCCCGCCGCCGAAATTTCGAACTACGCCCGCGAGGTCGACGCCGACGCCGTCGCCATGGGAACCCGGGGCCGACACGGCGAGAACCGCTTTCTCATCGGCAGCGTCGCCGAGCGCGTCGTCCGGACCTGTCCGGTGCCGGTGCTGACGGTCCGCCAGCTGGAGGAGGGGACGACGGACTCCCTGCTGAGCGACGAGGCGGCCTGAGCGGGCCGCGTGGCTCGGTTCGGTCGCGGCCCGCGGGACGTTCGGCGCGGTCTCCGCCGACGGAATCGGGAGGAGTTTTCCCCGTCGCGCCCGAGTTCGGCGTATGGAAGACGAGCTCATCGACAGTTCTCAGCTCTCGCTCCCCCGCAAGTCCGTGCTCCCCGGAGCCGGCTTCTTCTACCCCGAGTCGTTCGACGAGGAACGCGCCGAAGAGCGCGCCAAGGCGAAACTCGAAGACGCGTCGGTCGCGGTCGTCACCGACACCGACGCCGACGGCCTCGGCTGCGTCGCCCTCCTCCGGGAGGCCTACGACGCCGCCCTCGACGTGGCCGACTTCGAAGAACGCATCGAGGAGAAACTCAGCGACGACGAGGACGAGGACGAAGACGACGAGGAACCCGCCCTCGCCGAGGAAGACGAGGAGGAAGAAGAGCGACCGAAGTCGCCGGTCGCGCTGATGGGGTCGAGCCCGTACTCGCTCGAAGACGACCTCCAGCGCGTGGCCGACTACGCCCCCGAGGGCGTCGAGGTGTACGTCTGCGACCTCTGTCCGGACAAGTTCGAGTACGTCGAGGAGGAACTCGCCGCGCTCGTCGAGACGGCGGGCGAGATTCACTGGTACGACCACCACCAGTGGAAGCCCGAGGTCGCAGAGGCGGTCCGCGAGGCCGGCATCGACCTCGTCGTCGGTGAGTCCGACGAGGAGTGTTCGACCGACGTGACGCTCCGCGAACTCGACTACGAGTTCGACGAGCGGTTTTCGGACCTCGCGGCCGTCACCCGCGACCACGACCTCTGGCTGAACGAAGACGAGCGGAGTCAGGACCTCGCGGACTACGCCTACTGGACCTCGAAAGAGGAGTACGTCGCCGTCGTCGGCGCGTACGGCGCGGACCTCCCGCCGGTCGTCGAGGAGTACATCGCCCACCGCCGCGTCGAAAAGGAGAACCTCATTCAGGCCGCCGTCGACCGCGCCGAACTGAAGACCGTCGGCGGCTGGACGGTCGGCGTCACCTACGGCCGCTGCTCGCAAAACGAGGTCGCGGACGCCCTCCGCGAGGCGGGCGCGGACGCGGCGGTCGTCGTCAAGCCCGCCGGAAGCGCCTCCATTCGCGGCTCCGACGACTTCGAGCGCTGTCACGAGGTCGCGGACCTCGTCAACGGCGGCGGCCACCCGAAGGCCGCCGGCTGTAAGCCCGACATCTACGACGACATGCTCGACTACGCCCACCACTGGACGACGCAGGGCGCGACGACGAAGCGCGTCATCCTCCGGGCGTTCGAGCAGGTCGCCGACGCGGTCGCGGTCGCGGAGGCGGAAGCGGAAGCCGCGGCCGACGCGGAAGCCGACGATGACGCCGAAGACGACGAAGGCGTCGAGACCGAACGGTAACGTCGGACGCGACTCGGAGAGCGAAGCCGAATCGGAAAATCAGCGCCGAACCCGGTCGGTCGGTTACGCGTCGTCGACGACCCAGCGGTCGGAGTACGTCGTGCCGCAGGTACATTTGGCGTAGGCGTGGACCACGTCGCCGTCCTCGTAGATGCCGCCGACCTCCTCGTTTTGCTCCTCGGCGAAGGAGAAGATGAACTTCACCTCGTGGTTCTCCTCGGCGGCCGCCTCGGGGCAGGTGCCGCCGCTCAGGTCGTCGTCGATGTCGCCGTCGTTGCCCATGGCGGTCTGGGCGAACTCCATGGCGTCCATGCCGGTCCCGGCCGCGAAGGCCCGGCGACCGTCGTCGCCGGGGACGACGAGCACGTAGCCGTTTTCGACTTCGACGCCCATGTTCGGGAGTTTGCCCTGGCTGTCGAGGTACTCGTGGGTGAGATAGAGCGCCACGTCGTCGAGGCGCTCGCCTGCGAGGTACTCCGTTACCTTGCTCATACCCCGCCTAGGGCGGTCGGCGCGTAAAAGCGGCGTGTCTCGGAGCCCGACCGGTCACTCGTCGGACAGGCCGAACTGCTCGGCGATGTTCGAAAGCGAGTCGTTCGGCCGCTCGGTGATGCGGTACACCTGTCGGACACCCGGAACCCGGAGGCCGTACTGGTAGCCGTCGTCCAGTTCGTCGAGTTCGACGGCGTCGCCGTCGGCCCGGTCGTGTTCGCGGCACCACTCGACGAGTCGGTTCTCGCCGTCGTTCGGGGTGCGCGCGAGGCGCTTGTTGTCGTACGCGCCGCGAATCACGAGTCCCGAGGCGTCGGCCGAGAGACGGGCGTGGTAGGCGGTGCCGCCGAGGTGGAGGCGGACGAAATCGCCGTCGGCGGCGAGCACGTCGTCGGGGACGCGTAGACAGGGGCGGCGGGTGCCGCCGCTGCGGGCGATGTGCGCGCGGAACGTCTGGACCGACGGATGGTCGGAGGGCAGTTGCTCTGGCACGGGGAAGAGAGGAGTGAGACGGCGTTATTCGTCGGCTTCTTCGTCGTCGCCCTCGCCGAAGGCGGCGGCGACGTCGCCCTCGCCGGCGACGACCTTCGCGTTAATCTGGACGGTCTCGCCGGAGACCTCGCGGCCGCGGACGGTGACGCGCTTGCGCTCGCCGTCGCGGGACGGCTTGTAGCCGATGCCGTCTTCGGCGAGGATTTCCTTGAGCGCGCCGCCGGGCACGTCGGGGTGCATCGGTCGGCCGGCCTTGTCCGAACCGCCCGTCAGTTCGAGCGTGAAGCCGTCGAGACCGACGGCCGCGCCGTCGACCTCGTCACCGAGGTCGCGGCCGAGGAATCGGTTTGCGTCCTGTCCTTCGACGTCGACTTGGTAGGTCGCACCGGAGTCGGGGTCGGCGACGACGACCATGAATTCTGCCATGCGCGGATGAAAACGGTCGCGGATAAAAAGTACGTCGAAAGCGCGTCTCGGGGCCGCACCCACCGAATCGGGGTGAAACGGCCGAATTCGGCGTCGTCAGGGGGAACCACCCACCCAGACAACAGTTAACTTGGAACACGACATAACTCGAAACATGAGCAACGATATCGTCACGCGGGGGCCCACAGCCCTCGTCACGGCGGAATCACGGGAGTTGGTGGCGGCCCGACCGCGGGAACTCGTGAAGCGACCAACGACGGCGCTGGTCGAACGTAGAACCGAGGCGCTCGCGACGCGGCGAACCGACGCCTTGGTCAGAGTCGAACCGACCTCCCTCGTGAAGCGGACCCGGCGCGAGTGTCCAACCTGCGGCTCCCAGTCTGTGGAAGGCGCTCACCAACGAGTCTGTCAGGAGTGCGGTGGGTCACTTCAGAGCCCCGACGCGACGTGGGAGTGAGACGGGGTCGGAAGGACGGCGTTACCACCCATCGGTGTCGCTCTCGTCGGGGCGTCCCCGCGAGCGGCGTTCCCGTCAGGGGCCCCCGTCACCCGTCAGCCGCTATTCTCGAGGCGGACCGCGATTGGACCCCCGCAGCGCACGAAGCAGCGACCGCAGTAGCCCTCGGTTCACGTCCGACGAGCCGTAGACGTTGACTGTGTCGACGCCCGCGTAGCCGTGGTTCCCCGACTCGTCTCGCTCCCAGTAGAGCCAGGCGGCTTCCTCGCCGCCATCAAGTCCGGTGTCGTCAACCGGGAACTCCAGTACGAGCGCGTCCGTCTCGGTGCCGTGGCCGCCCCCTATCGTGGTTCGTTCGCCGTCACCGACGGGCCGGGCACCGTCGCCGCGTTCGAGCGCGTTCTTCGAGCCGAATCGGTAGCGGCTCGCCTCCTCCGCGGGGTCGAACGTCTCGCGTTCACCGCCGCCGTTGAGGAACTCGGTCCGCTTGACCGCGACGGAAACGGTCTTGTGAACGTCCAAGTCAAGGTAGTTGTCCGCGTTCTCGGGCTGGATATCGATGTCGAGTTCGAGCGGGAAGTGCGCGGCTGCGACGCCGCTGAAGGCGGGAAGACCTACGAGCGCGGTTGCGGCTCCGGCAGTTCCTTTGAGGACGCGGCGACGAGTCAACGCGGTGCTGGCTGGGTCAGTCGGCATCGGATACTGGTCATTTCCGTGTTTGAATAACGATATTGGTGCGTTCAACTAAATTGAATGTGGAGTTCATTTAGTGAAATGGACTACTTCTCAATAAAGACTGAACCGTCCGGAAACCGGCAAGCCAAGCGGCGTACTCGGGCAGCCACTGTTCGTATCATTCGGTTGCGCCTTCAGCCTCCTCGATAGACTCCCAGAGCGAACACCAGTCTTCGGGGTCGACGTAGCCCTCGACCTTCGCGCAGGCACCGAAGCCGTCGCCGTTTTTGTCCGGGATGTACTCCGCGCAGTTACCGCAGTCTCGTCCGGCTTCGGTGAGCCCCGCCTCGACGGCGTCGTCCGCCTCCTGGAACTTGACCGCCTCCTTCGTGAACAGGTCGTCGGGGTTCCGCCGCTCGTTCGCCTGCGAGAGCGCCGCCCGGTAGGCCTCCGGAACCGGGCCGCGTTCGAACTCCTCCGCGGAGACGCCCTCGGGACGCTCCTCGCCGTGGTCGTCGTCCATCGTTTCGGTCGTTGTCGTCTCCGTCTCGGTCTCCTGTTGGCCGCCACCACCGCCGAGGCAGCCAGCGACACCCACTACCGCACCACTTCCCACCAGTTCGAGGAACCGCCGCCTCGTTCGGCCGAATCGCGCCATGACTGAGCGCTACGTCCTCAGACGGTTTTAGTAAGCGCAGCGTTATCGGTGAACATGGTATCTTAATCGACTCAGCCCCAGCGGGAGGATAGTCAGAAAACGGGGCGATAACGGCTCAGAACCCGTCTTCCCACCGGAACGTGCCGTTCCGCTGGACGACCTCGCCGTCGACTTCGATGCGCGAGTCCTCGCTCATGTCGGTTATCATGTCCGTGTGGACCGCGGACTGGTTGCCGTCTTCGCCCTCCGGGAGACACGCGCCGTAGGCTCGACCGACCGCGAGGTGGACGGTGTCGCCCATCTTCTCGTCGAAGAGGATGCTGTCGGTAAAGCGGTCGATGCCGCGGTTCATGCCGATGCCGAGTTCACCGAGTCGGCGCGCGCCCTCGTCGGTGTCGAGGATGCCGGCCAGCGCGTCCTCGCCCGCGCCCGCGGAGAAGTCCACGACCTCGCCGCCCTCGAACGTCAGGTGGACGTTCTCGACGCGCTGGCCCTCCAGCGTCATCGGCACGTCGAAAAACACCTCGCCCTCGACGGCGTCCTCGACGGGCGCGGTGAACACCTCGCCCGACGGGAGGTTGTGGGAGTCGTAGGCGACCGACGCCGCGGAGTTGACGGCGGTCCGCCCCTCGATGGACATCGTGAGGTCGGTGTCGGCCTTGACGATGCGAACCTCCGAGCCGGCGTCGAGCACGTCTTTCATGTTCGCCATCTCCTCGGCGAGTGCCGACCAGTCGCGGAGAATCGCGTTGTAGACGAAGTCGGCGTACTCCTCGAAGGACATTCCCGCCTGCTGGGCCGCCGCGCGGGTCGGGTGGACCGTCGAGACCCAGTCGGTGTCCATGCGCGCCTCTTTGACCTCGCTCGTGGCGCGGCCGTAGGCCTGGCGCGTCTCGGTCGGTACGTCGGCGGTCGCCGCCGTGTTGCGGGTGCCGCCGAGGAAGAGCACCGAGTCGGCGGCCTCGTAGAGGGCGAGTTCGTGTTCGGGGAGTTCGAAGTCGCCGTCGTGCGCGCGGAGGTACGCCCGCTGGACCTCCTCGGAGGCGTAGGTCGTGACGACGTTCGCGCCGCGCTCGCCGAGGGCGTCGCCGACGGCCACCGCGAGGTCGTGAGCCCCTTCACCGACGGAGACGACCACGTCGTCGCCGGCCTCGATTCGCGCGCTCCAGTCGACGAGCACCGCGGCGTGCTCGTGGATGCGTTCGTCCATACGCGACCCTCGCGCGGGGCGGTGAAAACGTCGGCGGCTGCGGGCGCGAGGCCATCCACCGCGACCTCGACGCGGGGGGGTTTCGGCGGACGTGCCGAGCGTTACAGAACCCTTATCGCCCGATATTTACCATTCTCTCCCGTGACTTCCATCGCACTCGCCACTTCCGAGGACCTCCCGGGACTCGTCGACGACGACGCCCCGTTCCTCGCGGCGCTCCGGGAGCGAGACGTGTCGGCGGAGCCGGTCGTCTGGTCCGACGAGTCGGTCGACTGGAGCGACTTCGACGCCGTGGTCGTCCGGTCGATTTGGGACTACTACCGGCATCCGAGGGCCTACGCCGCGTGGGTCGACCGCCTCTCCGACGCCGACTGCGCGGTGTGGAACCCGCCGGCGACGCTGGACTGGAACAGCCACAAGTTCTACCTGCGGGACCTCGCCGACGCCGGCGTCTCGACGCTGCCGACCGAGTACGTCGAACGCGGCGGCGACGTGTCTCTCGAAGCCGTCTTCGAGACGCGAGGGTGGGACGAACTCGTCGTCAAGCCCGCCGTGAGCGCGGGCGCGTTCGAGACGAGACAGCTGAGCCGCGCGGAGGCCGCCGACGCCCAGCGATGGGTGGACGACCTCGTCGCGGAGAAGGACGTGCTGGTTCAGGAGTTCGCACCGGACATCGAAGACGGCGAGTGGTCGCTCGTCTTCTTCGGCGACGCGTTCAGCCACGCGGTGGTCAAGCGCCCCGAGCCCGGCGACTACCGCGTCCAAGAGAAACATGGGGGGAGCGTCCACGTCGAGGAGCCGAGCGAGACGCTGCGCGACAACGCCCGACGCGTCGTCGACGCCGTCTCGGCCCACCTCGGCGGCGACCCGCCGCTGTACGCCCGCGTCGACGGCGTGGAACGCGGCGACGACTTCCTCCTCCTCGAAGTCGAACTCATCGAACCCGAACTGTTCTTCCGGACCGACGACGCCGCCGGCGACCGATTGGCCGAGGCGCTGTTGGCGCGGCTCTGAGCGGGCGGCCGGCTCCGGCGGTATCGCCTCGGCGGACGGCCGCGCACGCGCCAAACCACAACCACTACCACCCCCCGCGGACGATGCCGACGCATGCAACTAGGCGTCATCGGCCTCGGCCGGATGGGGCGCATCGTAGTCGACCGAGTGCTCGATGCCGGGCACGAGGTCGTGGCCTTCGACCTCTCGGCGGAAGCCGTCGCGGCGGCCGCCGACGCGGGTGCCGAACCCGCGGACAGCGTCGCCGACCTCGTCGACCGGCTCGACGACGACAAGCGAATCTGGCTCATGGTCCCCGCGGGCGACGCGGTGGACGCGACGCTCGACGACCTCGACCCGCACCTCGACGGTGACGACGTGGTCGTCGACGGCGGCAACTCACACTTCGAGGAGTCCGTGCGGCGCGCCGAGGCGTGCTCGGCGGCCTACCTCGACTGCGGCACCTCCGGCGGCCCCGCCGGTGCTGACCTCGGCTTTTCGCTCATGGTCGGCGGCCCGCAGTGGGCCTACGACGAACTAACGCCCGTCTTCGACGCCGTGGCGACCGGTCCCGACGGCCACGGCCACATGGGCGACTCCGGCTCCGGCCACTACGTAAAGATGGTCCACAACGGCGTCGAGTACGCGCTGATGCAGGCGTACGGCGAGGGCTTCGAACTGCTCGCCGAGGGTCGCTACGACCTCGACCTCGAATCGGTCGCCAAGACGTGGAACAACGGCGCGGTCATCCGCTCCTGGCTCCTCGAACTCTGCGAGGAGGCGTTCCGCGAGGAGGGCAGCGACCTCGGCGACGTGGACGACCACGTTGCGGGCGGCTCGACCGGCACGTGGACGGTCCAAGAGGCGCTCGAACAGGAGGTTCCGGTCCCGCTCATCTACCAGTCGCTCGCCGAGCGGTTCGGCTCCCGCGCCGACGACCGCTTCTCCCGCCGCCTCGCCAACCGGCTCCGGTACGGCTTCGGCCGCCACGAGGTCGCGCGGAAGGACGACTGACGCGGCCGCGAACTACCGGTCGTGCCCGGCGACGCTCTCGGCGCGCCCGAGACGGGCGCCGTTCTCGCCCCCCGATATTGTGGGAACCCCGGTGAAACCCTCGTCTCGGCGGCGAAATCGACCGCCCGCGGGTGCCGCCACAATCACAATTTCCTTAACCCCTCCCTCCATATCCGCCGGTATGGCAGTCATCAGTCTGGTGGGTGTCGGGGCCGGATTGGTCCTGGTACTCCTCGCCGTCGCCCTGCACTACTCGAAGGGCACCGGCTGGGAGCCGACCGCCGACATCACACAGGAGGTCCTCGAACGCCGCGCGGCGACCGTCGCAGAGACCGACTTCCCCGAGCCGATGAACCGCTCTATCGGGGGCGGCGGCGGCGTCGCCGCGGTCGGTGGCGGCGAAGAGGGCGCTGAACTCGAAGGCGAGGAAGCGGAGGAAGAACCGAGTCCCGCCGACATACCCGAAGACGAAGTCGAGTACTTCGAAGTCGAGTTCGTCAAGCAGGGCGAGACCATCGAGCTGGCGAGCAACGAGACGGTGCTCGACCAGGGCGAAGACGCCGGGATGGACCTCCCCTATGCGTGCCGACAGGGTTCGTGTGTCTCCTGTGCCGCAAAGATTACCGACGGCCCAGCAGAGGAGTACATCACGCACCACACCCAAGAGACCCTCTCCGACGAAGAGATGGACAACGGGTACACGCTCACCTGCGTCGCCTACCCGAAAGCCGACTTCGCCATCGAGACCGGCGAAGCCCCGTAACGCGACGACCGCAACCACCCACCTTTTCTCGCGACGCCATCCGTTCGTGAGCCGTCATCGCCGCTTCTGCGAATAGCTCCCGCATCGTCGGCTGCGGTCGGTTACGTGAGAATCGCTCCCGCCCGCCGCCGACGGTCTCCTCGGGCGACGACGCCTATCGACGCTTTCAAACGGTCTCCGCGTGTCTCACCTGTTCAGTGTCCCTCCCCGAAGGAGGTTCCCTCACCGAAGGCGACCTCAAACGGCCGATGTTCGAACTGGCGTGGCCGATTATCGTCACCGAACTCCTCCAGGTGGCGTACAACCTCGCGGACACCGTCTGGCTCGGCCGGCTCTCGACCGACGCCGTCGCCGCCATCAGCCTCGCGTTTCCGCTCATCTTCCTTCTCATCTCCGTCGGGGGCGGCTTCACCGTCGCCGGCAGCACGCTCGTCGCGCAGTACACCGGCGCGAAAAGCGAGGGCTCCGCCGGGACCGTCGCCGGACAGACGCTCACGTTCATCACCGTCATCGCCGTCGTCGTCGGCGTTATCGGCTTTTTCGCCACCGACGCGATGCTCGGCGTCCTCCCGAGTTCGGAGGCGACCGCCGGACAGGTCATCCCCCTCGCCGGCGACTACATGCGCGTGTTCTTCCTCGGCCTGCCGTTCCTGTTCGGCTTCTTCGTCTTCTCCGCGCTCATGCGCGGTTACGGCAACACCCGCGCCCCGATGGTCGTGATGTTCATCAGCGTCCTCATCAACGTCGTCATCGACCCGGTGTTCATCTTCGGCTTCGACGCCAACCCGCTGTTTTCGATGCTCGGGCAGGAGGGACTGCAGGCCGAACTCTTCGCCGCCACGGGTTTCGACGGCTTCAAAGTCGCCGGCGCGGCGTACGCGACGGTCCTCTCGCGCGCCGTCGCCACGGTCATCGGCATCTACGTCATCTTCGGGACGAGCGCCGGCCCCGACGTACAACTCGCCGACTTCCGCCCGCAGTTCGAGTACATCAAGCAAATCGTCGATATCGGCGTCCCGAGCGCCATCGAGCAGTCCGCCACCGCCCTCGGCTTCATCACCCTCACCGCGATGGTCGTCACCTTCGCCCCCGAAGTCGTCGCGGCGTTCGGCCTCGGCAACCGCCTCACGTCGCTGGTGTTCCTCCCAGCGCTCGGTCTCGGCCGGGCGACCAACACCATCGTCGGCCAGAATCTCGGCGCGGGGAACCCCGACCGCGCCGAGAGCGCCGTCTGGCTCGCCGCCAAGGTCGGCGCGAGCGTCATGCTCGTCACCGGCGTGCTCGCGTACGTCTTCGCCGAACCCGTCGTCGCGTTCTTCCTCCAGACCGGGACCGCCTCGGCCGCCCAAACCATCGACCTCGGCGTCGAGTACATCCGCATCCGCGCTGTCGAGTTCGGCTTCATCGGCGTCCTCCAGGTCGTCCTCGGCGCGTACCGCGGCGCGGGGAACACGAAGACCGCCCTCGGTTTCTCGCTGTTCGCGCTCTGGCTGGGCCGCGTGCCCATCGTCTACCTGCTTTCGTTCCAGTTCGGCTTCGCCGAGACCGGCATCTGGCTCGGAATGGCCGTCGGACAGATTCTCGGCGCGATTGCGGCCACGGCGTGGTTCACCCGCGGGACGTGGAAACACAGCGTCGTCGACGCCGACGCGACCGGAACGTAATCGGCCGCCGGCGCGGGTTCCACAACGGTTTTACGTCGGTGCCGTGTAGCTCCCTCCGCTGAGGGCCCGTAGCTCAGTGGACAGAGTGCTTGGTTCCGGACCAAGATGTCGCGGGTTCAAATCCCGTCGGGTCCGTTCGGCCTTCGGCCTCACTCCCCCGACGACTTCCCGCTCGCTTCGCTCGCGGGAATCCCGTCGGGTGCGTCCAATTTTTTGGCGTTTTCTATATGTAGAAAACGTCCGGCTCACGACTGCTACCGGCTGGTCCTCCACGACGATCTACCGCGTTCTGCAGCGTCTCTCGGGACTCCTCGAAAACGATGGTGGAGTCGTAAGGTGGGTCTCTTCGAAGACCGCGCAGGAAGTGCGCGAGCTGGTGAGCATCGCGGACGACGTGGTGGACTCGGTCGCCGGTCGGATCGAGAACGTACTGAACGTCGACCCCCGCGACCTGGAGCGGTCTGGTCGTGCGCTGCAGAACTGGCTGAACCGCTACGGCGCGGAAGTCGTCGCCGGGATGGACGACCGAGACGACCGCGTACGGATTCGTATCCGGACGGTGCTCACTCAGTCGAAGAACTCCACGGCGACGGGCGAGTACCTGCCCGACGTGCTCGAGGAGGGATACAGCGCGTGGTGTGACGCCGGACTCGACTCTCGGCGGTTCCTCAACGCGATTGTGACCTATGACCGGGCGTACGGCCCCGTGCAGAACACGGTCGCTCGGAAGCACCTGTAGCCGGTGGCCTCCTGAGTGGCAACGCTCTTGGTCGGTTCCTTCTTTTATATACTACGTCGCTGTTTTCGGTCGAACCCTGTTTTCGGGTGGAGTCTCGATTCTCCGTGAGCGGCCACGCTCAGGGAGATCGAGCGGGTGCTGTCCCGCTCGGCGGGAAAGCCCCCTTAGGGAGTGTGACTAACGTCACAACTGTAGAAAAATAACTCTCCGCCTCCGCATCTCCAGGTGATGCACTCGAAAGACATCTTCAATCCGATTGGTCGGTAGTAGCATTAGATGTGAGTAGTTCGTCAATCTCACTCGAGCTTACTGCATTTTGGAGATCGCGGATCTGCAGCATTATCTCTTCAGTAGCTTGTTTTACTTCGACTGCGTTCCGAGAAGAGATCCCCACAATGACCTCAGGTTCGTTAAACTCCGCTCTGGAGACGAGGTCTCTTTGTTCTAGAAAAGATTCCATCTCGGAGTTCCTTGATTCGTGGAACAGGGAACTGGATGTGATATACTTGCTAGCGGTGGAGGGATTCTGAGCTGGGCTTAATACTCGAAACTGTACCGTCGAACGTGGGTTTAGAATGCCAAAGTCGAAGTCATGTAATGATGGTTTGATTTTCGTACTGTGATTAACCTCGAGATCGTCTAGTTGCTCAATTGATTCGCGCACAGACATTCTGGCTTGCGAAGAATAAGACGAGACACTCAGTACGATGGTGATACACAGTAGAACGAGGTTCAGCGCTGAAATGGGATTATCTACAATCAAATTGGTGAGGTATTGAGACAAAGTCATCTCGTCAGACACCATAGAACATCCATTTAGGTTCCTACTGTCTCTTCTATTCAATTAACTGCTATGTTTCGTTTGACCCACACCACTTTCAGGTACCACAGAACACCTGAAGAACCAAAATCGAGTCCTCACCAGGGACCGACCACCACCGGAACCCCGCCAAATCGAACCATACTTTAAGTAATTATACGCCGCCAAGGGGGTGTGTGGTGGTGGCCGTTTGTCGAAGTGTGCGCGGTCTAGTAATTTCGCGTTTGACACCGACCACGGCGTGTATTCGTGATTGGTGACTTAGGGGATAGAACTAAGTAGGATTGGGTGGCCGGTGAGGTGTCAGCAATGGTATTCCGAAAGCTCCGAAACCACGACGGCACCCCGCTTGTTGCACTCGACCGTGACGATCTCGTCCTCGACGGCGTCATCGCTGCAGACGAGGAAGACCGTGAAGAGAAGACCATGCACGTCCAGCGACTCGGAAAAGAAGTGTATGTGATTCGTCCAGTACCGGAAGACGGGCCGATCACGCCGCTGGTGGAGACTGAACTGGTGCAGGGGCTTGTTGGGAAAGAACTAATCCATGCCCAAGATTAATCCGAAAATGTGTGTATAAACTACTAGGTTCCATCATTACTCACCGTCATGGACTTAATATCTTCAATCGCATTAATCACTTCATTAGGCAGGTCCTCTTTTGATGACTGTTTTGCAATCATCATCCCATGATGGTTCTTATCGTATTTCTCACCCATCTCCGATTGGAATAACTGATTTAGCACAGCAGACTTATCAGCCACGTCTTGATTTTCTGATATTGTTGTTTCAATTTCCTCAATGTCGCCATCAATCGTAGACTCAATTGCTGAAGGCATCTGAACGAGATACGACTCAATCCCATACGCACTCCAGACAATGAAGTGGTCCGGCTTTACATGCCAGTCACCAGCTCGTGAGTTTAGTTTGGTGAGTAATTCATTACGCACTTCTTTTGGCTCATTCCCGTGTGAATCAACAATAAATCGGTAAGGAATGTCCATCTGGTACAGCAACTTGACCAAAGATCTGCCGTCTGAAGCAATATTACCCTCCCCATCAAGCTCAACTAAAATAACACCGTTAGATTTGAAATCAAATCCGAATTTTTTCCCAAACTGACGGAGGATTCTCTCATCAGACTTCCCTTCAACGAATACAACACCTTTTGACTGTAGAAATTGGCTTTTATTATACCCCAGATCCGCGAGCTCGTCTGTGACCTCTTCCCTGTCGACTTTCTTTAATATCGTTGAGTTTTTGCGTTTAACTCGGATGATGTTATGAGCACTAATTTCATCAACAAATACATCAGAATGGGTAGTGAGTACGACTTGAGGACCTTCATCGGATACCTGTTGAATTAATCTGAGTAACGCTCTCTCTGCCTCTGGGTGAAGGTGTAACTCAGGCTCCTCGATTAAGAGTATATTTTCTGAGTCACGAGCATCGACAATCGACGTGATTAATGAGAGAATTTCCTTGGAGCCAGAAGAGATATCCGCCAAAGAAAAACCATCATCGACGCCTTTCTCATCAATTACTGTAGTTGTGGTTACGTTCCTTCCACTACTAATCGGTGTTCTAACATCTGTGACACCATCCATAATTTCTATGTACTTGTCAACAATTTCTCTGAATTTTCCTTTCTCGTTCTGGGAATATGTGTTAAGAACCTGTGCCAAGTCTTTCGCATTCGGTTGAATTGACCGACGTTCATCTACTTTCCCTCGATCGTCTGGGTTTCTTACTGCGTCAATTGAACGAACAGAACCAAGGAATAATTTTAGGATTCTTGAGTATACGTTCGGAATTTGATCCGCAACTATATTCGTTGACGTACGAGATTCTCGCATAACGTCGGGTAGCTCGATTCCATCCTCAGTTTCTGAGATCTGAATCCGTCTTTTCAAACCAGCGAATCTCACCTTTCTGGTTTGAGGCGTATCAGAATCAAATTCGTAGAGCAGGAGCCAGCCCTGTTTAGTTTTTGTTTGCAACTTCTCTTTGACTAATCCAGACTTAGATATTGTGAACGAATGTTTGAGATGTGAAAAGACATCACCAGAATAGAATAATGACGAGACTCTATCGAGATCACCTATTGATTTTTTGATTGGGCTGCGTTCTTCCTCGTTCAAAATGAAGGTAGAAGAGAACGAGATCTCGCAATCCTTGTTCCAGTTCCGGACATGGGCTTGAAACCAGTCACCAAGATTCGTATTACTCGAGACAATTCGAGAATAGTCGCGAATTGCGTCTAATACAGTCGACTTTCCGGAGTTGTTCTTTCCAATTAATATAGTGAGGTTCTCCGTAGAAAACTCAGCGTCAGAGATACTACGGTAATTTTGAACTTCAAAATGAGATAGTCGCATCTTCTGTCCCGATAGTATTGGTATAATTACTTAATTGATTGGGAGTACTATGTTGTTCGTATCTACTCCCCCGGGGTTGAGCGTGAATGTATACAGCATCCTCGATGTATGCTCCCTCACAGTCGCCAACGGCACTCACCGTGCATAGATTCAGACCAGCTCGAGCAGGTGGCTGATGTGGTTGCGATCGAGGCTCACTCGAGTATAAAAAGAATCGACAGTTGCTCACTCAACATTCACACACAACAACCCCCGGTGCATACGGGGACTAATAAAGGGCCAGTTGGCTCTGTTGAAACCTTAGTATACAGCTGTATTTTCGACCAGAACATCTGGTCGCCGAAGATTCGGGTTGCACATAGGGATGATAACCTCCCCCAAACATTTTTGCAGAATACTGACTATCAAACACGCGTGAGCGGAGATATTGGGGATCTCTTGGAGAGTTTTGAAGGACCGCGGACCCTCCGGTATTTCACGGTACTGTTGATGGGCGTCATTGGATTGTTATCTGTCGGGTCTGTCCTGTCCAGTTTGTACGGTATTCATTGGGTCGAGAACATCGGACTTGCTCTTGCCGAAAATCCGATGGGTCTGTTGAATTTGGCGGGAATCTTAGCGCTCATCGCATTAGTGATTACTATCATCCCAACCATCCTGAAGTACGTAGATTAACTGTATTCTCTCCTATTCGGGGCTCTTGTAAGTAAACACACTTTGGAGCTACCCACTCTCAATGAGCAATGACCAACCTGAATTAACCATGGTGAATTCTAACTACTGAAGAATTGAAAACTCCCGGCAAAGTGTGAGGATTGCCGTGCGGAAAGACCAGAACGGATTATCAATGACCACCGGGATCTTAGCGGTCGGGGGTAGCGGCGTTAGGACACCGTGATGTCAGGGTTTTCTTTTGCTTCCTCAACGAGACCCAACCAGCTTGGTAACTCGTCCGAAGAGGCTTGATGTATTCTCCCGAGCACTAGTCGTTCCGCGTTGTACAGTTTCTCCAAAAGGTACGCAGCAAGACCGAGCCCTATCGAAGCTGTGAATGCAGGCACCGATAGAATCGCGTTTGCATAGTCTGCAACAGTTTCCCGAAAATACTCTCCAATACCCGGTAGGTTGACCGCTGCTAAGGCTTTGGAGAGTTCAGACGCCAAATCTTTTATTCGACCTGCTTTCCGTATGAGCTTGAATAGAGGGCCGTAGAGTTCTAATCGGATTCTCCACCCATCTTGTTTGAAGTTAATATAGTCAGAGACCTCACTAGATGTGTACGTCACACGCAGCGGGACAGGAGTGACGCCGGCGGGGACTTCCGAATGATCGGCGTTGCGTAGCGTGGAAGGGTTGGGGCCAGGGGAGGCGTATTTTTCCGGATCTCCCATAACATAGAATACGTTTCTGTCATGTTAAACGTAGCTCCAAGGGGATCTCAACAGAGCCACCAGTTAAGATTTAGAAGAAACCATCTGACGGCCTTCCTCAGTAATCCACCACGTATTCGAATTCCCTGCCTTCTTTGTCCCGACGTACTCTTCCTCCTCAAGTTGGCGCAGCCGCTTCAACGCACCCGGCTGAGAGAAATCTAAAACCTCAGCGACTTCTGTTGTTGTCAGAAATGGGTCGTCAGAACCCAGTAGAATCTCGAGGATTTCTTCGTCTGAGACGGTGCGCTTCCGGCCGGACATACAATCACCTTTCTTACTACTACACATATATCATGGCATCAACATAAGGTATGGATTCAAAACTAGTTATGGAGACAAAACTAAATAGTAGATGTCCATAGGAGTGAGTACGGAAGCACCTTCGCACACCTATCGCTCTCCGATAGGTTTCGCAGAAGCGGACCTCGCTGCTAGAGACAGCAGGCCCGCGCGGGCTTCCGTGCACATACCACGAAAGCCATGTTCGACTCACTTCCGCGTCTTGAACCCCGCGTACGAGCGCACGCACAGCCGTCGAAGAACCGTTTAGTTTCACTCGCAGAAACGCCCGATTTCGGGGGTACGTCCGGCCAATTCGTTCACTTTCACTTTCAGCCTGCGTACGAGCGGGCGTATTATTACAAAACGGGTGGCCGCCCAACTGTGATGACGACTACGCAGGTCATTTGCGATGAGAACCGGACGGACCGATGGCAGTTCACGTGTCCTCGAGGACACCGTACGTGGGAAGCGGCGCAGAACCACTTCTGGTGCCAGCGGTGCGCGTCCACCAAGGACGTTGACGGCCGGTTCTATCAACTCCGGGATAAGGTGAGCGGCGAGCGACTTTCTCGCGAGGAAGTCGTACTCCAGAGTAACTGCGACGACGACCTCGAGCTGGAGGCCGACGAATGAGCGACGATCTGCAACCACTCTCCCCCCGAGGAGAGCGTGGAGATGTACCTCGATCTCCGCAGGGCGACGTGTCCGAAACGACGCTCATGAACCACGGCTACCGGCTGAACCCGTTCCTCGATTTCTGCGAGGAGCACGATATCGACAATCTGAACGACGTGACCGGCCGGACGCTGTACAAGTACTACAGCTACAAGAAGGGCGCAATCAAGCCGGTCACGCTGGACAACTACCTCACGACGCTTCGGGTGGCCCTCGATCTGTGGGCCGATATCGACGCCGTCGAAGAGGGACTTCGCGAGAAGGTGCCGCTTCCGAACCTGAAACCGCAGGACGATGTGCGCGACCGCGTGCTGCGCGGCGACCGCGCGAAGGATATCCTGAACGGGCTGGACACGTTCAACTACGCCTCTCGAGACCACGTTATCATGCTCATCCTGTGGCACACCGGGATGCGCACCGGCTCGATCTACTCGCTCGACGTGGACGACTATGACCCCGAAGAACCGTGCCTGAAACTCCGGCACCGCCCCGAGGAGGGAACCCCGCTGAAGAACGAGGAGAACGGCGAGCGCGACGTGTCTCTCAGCCACCCCGTCGCCGCAGTCATCGACGATTATCTCGCGAAGAACCACTACGAGGTAACCGACGAGTACGACCCCGAACCGCTTATCTCGTCGTCACAGGGTCGGCACTCGAAGGGCGCGTACAGAGCGAGTATCTACGCCGTGACGCGCCCGTGCGAGTGGGGGACGTGTCCGCACGCGGAAGTAGACCCGGACGACTGCAGGCCCGCAGATAGACGCGATAAGGCGTCTCGCTGTCCTTCGACGGTCTTGCCGCACGATATTCGCCGCGGTGCGATCACCGAGTCGCTAAACGACGGCGTCCCGGTCGAGATCGTGAGTGAGCGGATGAACGTGTCTGTGGACGTGCTCGACAAGCACTACGACAAGCGCACGCACCGTGAGCGGATGTAGGTTCGTCGTCGCGTTCTTCGGGAGGTGCGGTAATAGGATGTCTCCGGAATTTGGGATGTCAGCAGTACATACCACTCACATTCCGTCGGGTGATTTCCTAAAACGGTATATTTGGTGCTCAGAGACTCCAGAAAGCCACTCACCAATCCAACGAACGAGCTGTCCGTGATTTCATTCGGTGCTCAGGCACACCATTTAGCGAACTAGAAGGTATTCGAATACGTCTCGTCCAAATTTTCATCGGGAGATGCAACTGTGCGTCTGGGTTATTCGCCCATCTTCCATTCACAGACCATGTTCGCACGTTCCGTCACCGGCCATTTCACTCGACAAGCGATGTCGTCAACACTCGTGTTCTTTGGAACGTCGAAATAGAGGACACCATTCGTCGTTTCTCCGGGGGCAATCTCACGCGAACCACGAAAGTATGGCATCTCGACTGGTTCACGTAGTCCACGGGCGAACCCACGATTCGAATTCGAATCGACGAACCCGTTGCCTTCGACTTCGAACCAGTCCTTGTCGGGTTCTGAGATGGTCGAGTCCGTCGGGTTCCACGCAGTTATCTCGAAGACAGCGAACGAGCGTCTGTCGATCGAACGGTTCTCGAAGCCACCTCCGTTTTCCTCGACCCAAACCGTATCACTGACTATCGGTTTGTCTACCCGAAGTTTGACACCGTTCGGTAGCTCGTGAGAGCTTCCAAACTGTGCCTTCGTGGGAACGACGTGAGTCGTTTTCTCGAACGCGGGAGGCACTGCGATTGTTACGTCTTGAACCCCTTTTGCTGGAAGCGTTTTTTTGATCGTCACCGTCTCTCCGGGTTCGACCGTCGCATCGAGTATGCCGCCCGGTGCGTTCGGCACGTTGCTCCGCACGACAGAGAACCGTTGATTGAACAGCCCAGGGCTTCCGCCTGTATTAGTCACCGACACAGAGAACTCTATTTCGCCACCGTTGACGTGTTCTTCCGGGGCGTCGAGCGACGTGACCTCCATGTCCGGGAGTGAACTCGGGTCAACCGACCCTTCCCAATATGCTTCCACGGTAGACGAACGTGAATCGGAGAGTGATAGACGGAAATCCGTCGAGTCAGCCGGGACCTCGAAGAAAACCCAGCCCAGCGCGGTGGCGTTAGGATGGGCGTCTTCGACTGTTTCATAAAGTGCCCCACCGAACGGGAACGACAGCGTCGGTTCCCCGCCCGGTTTCCCCTTCGGTTTGAGAGGTCGGTACTGGCTCCCACCGGTGATAAGTGCCAGGGAGTCACGAGAAGGGAGGTCGACGACCGATTCACCCGTATTCGTTGCCCGGACGTCAGCTAAGATCAAAGCGTTACCCTCCTCTGGGCTGATTGTGGTTCCGTCGACCAACCGTGCTGCTCCAGTGAACCGAGCGGATGCAACCACAATGGTAGCACCATCGGGCCGTGAGTACGACTCCCCAACCGGGCGTTGTACTGGTCCACTCGTCGTCGCCTCGGAGGATGGAGATGTGTCCTCCCCGGACGATGCAACGGCCGAATCAGACTTCGTCGTCGTACAACCGGCAGTCGATGCGAGTGCGAGCGAGGTGAGGAACGTTCGACGGTTCATAAACCGGGATGGTCCCGGTTTATGACTTAAACCTTCGCGCCGAAGCGGCCTACTCGAACACGTCGAACACGTCGACCGCCTTGTACTCTTGGCCCCACTCGGCCCCGGTCACTTCTTCGATGAGACCGGCGTCTTCGAGGGTCTCGATGACGTTGTACGCAGTTCCACGTGATACGTCGAGTTCCCGGACGATGTCGTTCGCCGTGAAGTACGGGATTTCGAGCAATTTGCGGGCGAACTGGTCTGTCGACGTGTTTCCGGCGTAGTCCGTCTCGTACCTCGACTGCAGTTCTTTGAGTGCCCACGTGCGGTCGTACGACTCTTCGGCCTGCGACCGGAGCGCTTCGAGGAAGAAGTCGATCCACTCGACCCATTCACCCTGCTCGCTCACGGCGCGCATCTTCTCGACGTACTCGACCTTGTTCCGGTTGAAGTAGGCACTCGGATAGATGTACGGACTCTCGATGTAGCCTTGGTCAACCAGATAGAGGATGATGACGAGTCTGCCGAGACGACCGTTCCCATCCGAAAACGGGTGGACCGTCTCGAAGAAGTAGTGGATAATCGCGGCGTCGACGAGTGAGTGGTACTCACCGTCCGACTCGACGTACTCGACGAGCGAAGACATGAGGTCATCGAGAGACGACGCCGACGGAGGAATAAACGGGTCTTTGGCTGGGTTTGGACTATCGAGCCGGACCATGTGGTCACGGAACTCTCCGACGACATCGCCCTCGTTACGGACACCATCGAGAAGCATCTCGTGAAGATGTGTAATCAAATCGAGCGTGAGTTCGCCCCCGCCTTCGACGTGGTCGATACCGTACAGAAGCGCCTCCTCGTAGTTCAGGGCCTCACGCAAGTCCTTGCTTTGTTCCTCTGCATCGGCGCTGTCTTCGTGTTTCGTGTGGAACGCGGCGACGTCCTGATAATCGACTTCTGCGCCCTCGATTCGGGCCGACTCGACTGCCTCGATTCGGATGAGCGTCGTATAGAGGACGGCAGCGAAATCGACCGTCGAACTGATGCCATCGACACGGCCAATCTGGTAGGCTGCGTCGGCGACGAGGTCGTGTGTCTCGTCGGGGAGTTCGATTTTCGGCTCTGGAGGAAGCGGGTCTGGTGAGTAGTACGGACGCGGATGGTACTCGACGTATTTCCCCGGTACCTCCTTTGGAAGCTTCTTCGTCCGCATTTTCATCCAATACTGGGCGCCAGCATGTATAACTACGGATATACCAATTGAACAAGATTGGGAAACGAGACGCAGCATGTACAGAGCAACCCGGAGAATTTGGAATAGTAGTCAGTGATCCCAGATTTTGTGAAACTACTATTTAAACTACTGAACAAGAAAACGTGTTCGAGTCACCGTTGTCTACTAGCAAGGAGACGGTTTGACAACGAATCGTTCTGTCCGGGAGATAAATGCCGACGTTCAGATTTCGAACGGAATGAAGCCAAAAATGAGACTTATTGACCACGCTGAAAAATGCGCCGTACAGACCCTCAATCCACTGAAATCTAGACTCCGTCCATTCACCGTACGAAAGCCCGTCGGGTCCGTTCGGCCTTCGGCCTCACTCCCCCGACGACTTCCCGCTCGCTTCGCTCGCGGGAATCCCGTCGGGTCCGTTTTGTGCCGTTTCGTGTGAACGAGAGGGCTCACCTTGTACCGAACCACCCAACTCTGGTCGGATGCTCACTGCACGCTACCCCCGCCGATAGCCATCAAACGACGGGTTCCGTCGACCACACGGAAACGTGTCGGAAGTTAAATAATTATCTGTCGGAATCCTACAAATACCACAATATATCGGTTTTAGAGAGAAATTCTCCCGGTAGCAGAATCAACGCTGATAAACGAGCGGCAATTCATTTCACCCCGAAGTCGAAGGGGAGGGGTATGGGAACGCCGACAGCGGACACGCAGAACCCTCGACGCGGTGTGGGGCGGTGGCGACAGCGGCTCCGAGACGCAGTGAGATACGTCCCGCAGGGGGACTCGATCCCGAGCGAGTCGTGGCGGGCGCGTCACCGAAACATCCTCGTCTTCCTCGTGGCGCACGCGCCGCTTTTGTACTTTCTCGGGAACTTCACCGGGTCGGAGCCGTACGTCACGGGTGCGACGCTCGCCGCCGCGCCCGCTGAGCACGTCTTTCTCGGCGTCGGAGCGGTCGTGGGGTTGGCGCTGTTCGCGTGGCTCCCGTGGCTCCCGCGCCGGATGCGGAGCGGCTTCGCATCAATCGGGTTGCTGACGTGTTCGGCTCTGCTCGTCTACTTCTCGGGCGGCTACATCGAGGCGCACTTCCACTTTTTCGTCATCGTGGCCGTCCTCGCGGTCTATGAGGACTGGCTCCCGTTCGTCGTCGGCATCCTGTACGTCGCCATCCAGCACGGCGTCTTCGGCATGGACCACCCGGAAGCGGTGTACAACCACCCCGACGCCATCGCGAACCCGATGGGCTGGGGGCTCGTCCACGCGGTGTTCATCCTCATGCTCGCGTCGGCGTTAGTCACGAACTGGTTCTCTGTCGAGCGCTCCCGCGAGGAGACCAGACAGAGGATGCAGAGCCTCGAAGACAGCGAGAAGGCGAAAGCCGAAGTCGAGCGCCTGAACGAGCAGTTGATGGTGCAGGCCGACGAACTCGCCGCGGCCATGGACGCCGTCTCGGAGGGGGATTTCACCGCGAACCCGCCCGAAGGGTCGGATATCGAGGCCATCGAAGCCATCAGCGACGCGTTCACGGCGATGAAGCGCGACCTCTCGTCGACTATCGTCGATCTCCGAGCGTTCGCGGCGACCGTCGAGCGGACGACGCGGTCGGTTCACGACGACGCCGAAACGCTCGAACGGACGCAACGACAGCTCGCGACCGACGTGGGGTCGTTCGCCACGGAGGTGCGCGAGCAGGCTCACGACCTCGAATCCACGACCGGCGAGCTGAGCAGTCTGTCGGCGACAATCGAGGAAATCGCCGCGAACGCCGACCAGGTCTCGGGCGAGGCGAGCGACGCTGCGGAGGCCGCCGAGGCGGGCACGGGAACTGCGGCGGCGGCTATCGAGGCAATCGAGAGCGTCGAACGGAGCGTCGAAGAACTCGCGTCGCTGGTCGAGTCGCTCGACGACCGGATGGACGACGTCTCGAAGAGCACCGACCTCATCGAGTCGATCGCCGAGCAGACGAACACGCTCGCGCTCAACGCCAACATCGAGGCCGCCCGCGCCTCGGACGGCAGCGAGGGGTTCGCGGTCGTCGCAGAGGAGGTGAAATCCCTCGCCGACGAGACTCAGGACCACTCGGCGGCCATCGAGCGGACGATAACCGAGACAATCGAAGACGTGGCGCGCGTACAGACGGAGATGAAACAGACGAAGGCGCAGCTCGAAACGGGCCGATCGACGACGACCGACGCCGCAGAAGCGTTCGCGGCGGTCTCGGACATCGTCGAGAGCGTCGATATGTCGGTCGACGAGGTCGCCACGGCGACCGACGACGGCGCGCGGACGACCGAAGAGGTGGTCGACGCAATCATCGGCGTCGCCGACCGCTCGCGGGATATCGCAGAACAGAGCGACGCGCTGGCGAGCCAAGCCGAGTCCAGAGCGGCGACGATTTCGGGGGTTCGGGAACAACTCGACGAACTCAGGGACCAGACCGGCGGCCTGCAAGCACGGCTCGAAACGTTCGACTGCGAGGTTCCGGCCGACGACTGACTCGCCGGCAGTCGCTCGGGGACCGAGTGAGAGCGAAAAAAGCGAGCGAAAAAGTCAGCCGTCAGCCCGCAACGGCGACCGCGACCGCAGACGCCGCGGCGGGAACCGATTTCGCGCGCCGCAACCGCGACCGAACGCGGCGGGGAGCGCAGTTATTCGAGGTCGAAGCGGTCGTGGCTCATGACCTTGTGCCACGTCGCGACGAAGTCCTCGACGAACTCTGCTTCGCCGTCGTCGCCGCCGTACACTTCCGCGATGGCGCGCAGGCGGGAGTTCGAGCCGAAGATGAGGTCGAAGCGGGTGGCCTCCCACTCGACCTCGCCCGTCTCGCGGTCGCGGACTTCGTACAGGTACTGGTCGTCCGAGACTGGCTCCCACTCGTAGTCCATGTCGAGCAGGTTCTCGAAGAAGTCGTTCGTGAGCGTCTCGGGCTCGTCGGTGAGGACGCCGAGGTCGGTGTCCTGGTAGTTCGCGCCCAGCGCGCGCATGCCGCCGACGAGGACGGTCATCTCGTGCGCCGAGAGGTCGAGCAGGTCAGCCTTGTCGACGAGCAGGTCCTCGGGGCGCTCGTCGACGTCGTCCGCGATGTAGTTGCGGAAGCCGTCGGCGTCGGGCTTGAGCATCTCGAAGGACTCGACGTCGGTCTGTTCCTGCGACGCGTCGGTCCGGCCGGGCTCGAACGGCACTTCGACGTCGTAGCCGGCGTCGGCCGCCGCCTCCTCGATGGCCGCAGCGCCGCCCAGCACGATGAGGTCCGCGAGCGAGACGCGGGTGTCGTCGGACCGCGCGCCGTTGAACGACTCCTGAATCTCTTCGAGGGTGCCGAGCACGTCGGCGAGCTGGTCGGGCTCGTTGACTTCCCAGCTACGCTGGGGTTCGAGGCGGATGCGCGCGCCGTTCGCGCCGCCGCGCTTGTCGCTGTCGCGGTAGGTGGACGCCGAGGCCCACGCCGTCTTGACCAACTGGGAGACAGAGAGCCCTGAATCGAGAAGCTCGGCTTTGAGCTCCTCGGCGTCCTCGTCGTCGATGAGGTCGTAGTCGGCGTCCGGGATGGGGTCCTGCCACAGCATCGCTTCGTCCGGGACCTCGGGACCGTAGAGCCGGGACGGCGGGCCCATGTCGCGGTGGAGGAGTTTGTACCACGCCTTGGCGAACGACTCCTGGAACTCCGCGGGGTCCTCTCGGAACTCCTCGAGCACCGCGCGGAAGTCGGGGTCCTTCTTCAGCGCGATGTCGGTGGTGAGCATCATCGGGTCGACGAACTGGTCGGGGAGGTGCGCGTCCGGAGCCGCGTCCGGAATCTTGTCCGCGGGCGACTCGTCGGCCGGCCGCCACTGCCACGCACCGCCGGGGCCCTTGTGGGCCTCCCACTCGTAGTCGAGCAGGTTGGCGACGTAGCCCATGTCCCACTGGGTGGGCGCGCTGGTCCACGGGCCCTCGATGCCGCTGGTGATGGTGTCGGGGCCCTTTCCGGAGCCGTGGTTGTTCTTCCAGCCGAGGCCCTGTTCCTCGACGGGAGCCGCCTCGGGCTCGGCTTCGAGGTTGTCGCCGGAGTCCGCGCCGTGAACCTTCCCGAAGGTGTGGCCGCCGGCGATGAGCGCGACGGTCTCCTTGTCGTTCATCGCCATGCCGCTGAACGTCTGGCGGATGTTCTTCGCGGAGCCTTCGAGGTCGGGTTCGCCGTTGGGACCCTCGGGGTTGACGTAGATGAGGCCCATCACGGTGTTCCCGAGCGGCTCCTTGAGGTTGCCGTCCTCATCGAAGCGGTCGGGAGAGGTCGTCTCCCACTCGTCTTCCGGACCCCAACTGGGGGCCTTGTCGCCGACATAGTCGTCGGCGCGACCGCCCGCGAAGCCGAACGTCTCGAAGCCCATCGATTCGAGGGCTACGTTGCCGGCGAGGACGATGAGGTCGCCCCACGAGAGCTGGTTCCCGTACTTCTTCTTGACGGGCCAGAGGAGTCGGCGCGCCTTGTCGAGGTTCACGTTGTCCGGCCAACTGCTAATCGGCGGGAGACGCTGGTGTCCGCCGGACGCGCCGCCGCGGCCGTCGTGGGCGCGGTACGTCCCGGCGCTGTGCCACGCCATCCGGATAAAGAGGGGACCGTAGTGGCCGTAGTCCGCCGGCCACCAGTCCTGCGAGTCGGTCATCAGCTCTTCGAGGTCGGCTTTCACCTGCTCGTAGTCGAGCTTCTGGAACTCCTCGGCGTAGTCGAACTCCTCGCCCATCGGGTCGGTCTGTTGTGCGTTCTGGTCGAGAATTTCGAGGTCTAACTGGTTTGGCCACCAGTTATGGTCAGAGCCACTCATACACCAACGGTTACCGCTTTTGGGTGATAAAATTGACTGATTTTGAATTAACTCTTGGTTATAGACAAAGCAATCTTTTTAGTTTATGAATAATTCTCAGTCGGGGAGCTCTTGACGGGTATGTATTCGCGATTGTGTTAGGATATTGATTGGTTGTGGACTGTCGATGAGCGACCCATCGAGTGTTGTTTGTCTGTTGACTGGTCGAGGATGCTGGCCCGCAACCGAGCACGATGAAATGGGTAGCTCGCGCGTGACCCCGAGCGCGGCGCGAGCGGCGCGGAATGCCATCGGGGTGGTCCGGCAGCTTACTGCCGTGGTGGACGCGGCGGCGCGACCGCGGTCGTCGCCACCGCGCCCATCGCCACGACAGGGTCGACGATGGGTATCGGAGCGTCGGCCCGCGCGTCGGGAATCGCGCCCGACGAGGAGATGCCGGTACAGCTCGGCGCGACGACGTCGCAGCCGGCGTCGACGAGGCGGTCGACCGCCGCGCGAATCGCCGCCCGGCCGTCGTCGGTCGTGAGGTGGGTCGTCGTCGCCGCGCCCTCGACGACTGCCTCGGCCGCGAGCCGGTCGCCGAGTAGGTGTCGGATGCTCGACCCGGCCCCGTTTTCGAGGCCGAGCGTCCCGACACGCTCGCCGCGGGCGGACGCGACGGCCGCCACGCTCGCGCCCGCGCCGACGACTGGGATGTCGAGCGTTTCACCGAGCGCCTCCACGCCGGGGTCGAGCGCGCAACTGATACAGAGCGCATCGACTTCGGCCGCCATCTCGCGGCCGAGCGCCTCGATGTACGGGAGCGCGTCGACCTCGGCGGCCGCGTTCGGAATCCCCTCGGGGTGATCGGGAATACACCGCGACAGCGTCGAGACGTGCGGGTACTGCTGCTCGACGAGTCGCCCGTGGCGGGCGATCTCCTCCGGGTCGTCCAGCGTGAGCACGCGGAGGACGCCGAGTTCGGCCATCAGTCGGCACCCCCGCCGTTCCGGTCGGCGTCCGGGTCCGGCGCATCCGACTCCGCGTCCAACGCGTCCGCGTCCGCCGGCTCGTCGATGCCGCGGGCCTCGAAGAACCCCTGCTGGCGGAGCGCGTCGAGCAGTTCGCCCTCGCGGCGGTTCATGAAGCCGTTCGGCCCCCAGTAGCGTTCGAGCGTCTCCTGCCACTCGCGGCGGTCGTCGCCGTAGACGCTGTCGCCGTACATCTCGTTCATCGCGTCGTAGCAGGCGTCGAGTTGGTCGTCGGTGGCGTCGCGGTAGCCGCCCTCGTGGAGCACCGTGTCGAGCGGGACCCGCGGAGCGTTCTCGGTCGCCTCGCCGTGACGCGGGACGCCGAGACAGAGCCCGAAAATCGGCAGGACGCCCGACGGAAGGTCGGCCGTCGCGGCGACTTCGGTGAGGTTGTTCAGGATGTTGCCGATGGGACAGACGCCGTAGCCGCGGCTCTCGGCGGCCAGCATCACGCCCATCGCGGCCAGCGAGGCGTCTATCGACCCCTCCAACAGCCCCATCGCGGGCGTCGTCCGGAACTCGCGGTCGCGGTGTTCCAACAGCAGTCGAATCCGGCGGAGGTCGATGCAGACGAGAAGGAAGTGGCTCGCCTCCTCGACCTGCACGGTGCCGCGGCTACACAGCTCGTGAATCCGCTCGCGACGGTCGGAGTCGCGTATCCAGACGAAACAGTACATCTGGGTCGTCCCGCTCGTCGGGGCCTTACGCCCGGCGTCGACCATCGCGCGGACCTCGTCGTCGGGTATCTCGGCGTCGGCGTCGAACTGGCGGACCGTGGCGCGGCGCGCCAACCACGGCGCGAGGTCCGGAACCTCGTCGGCCGCCGCGGCGAGGGCGGGTCGGTCCGCGTGGTCTGTGTGGCCTGCGCGCTCCGTGCGGTCCGTGCCCTCGCGGTCACCGACCGAGGGCGTCCGGTCCAGGTCGCTCACACGCGCACCTCGCCGTCGGCGACGACGACGTCGCCGTCGAGCGAAACCGTCGGTTCGAGGATGACGCCGTCGAGATGCGAGTCGCAGTCGATGGTCCCGCCGAAGCCGAGGTTGTCCCCGAAGGCGACGTGGCAGGTGCCGTACACCTTCTCGTCTTCGAGGACGGTCCCGATGATGCTCGCCGCGGGGTTCGTCCCGAGGCCGAGTTCGCACACCCGTCGGGCGCAGTCGTCGCCGCTCGTCGCGTCGAGGAACTCGTCGGCGGCCGCGCCCTCGACGGACGCGATACGCCCCGCGTCGAGTTCGACCGTCAGCGGGTCGTCGAGGACGCCGACGCCCGCGAGGCCGCCGTCGAAGACGAGCGTGCCGGTGGCCGTCCCCTCGACCGGCGCGACGTAGCTCTCGCCGGACGGGAGGTTGCCGGAGTCGCCGGGGTCGGCAATGATGCCGTCGCTCGGAATCCCGTCGCGACCCGAAAGCGACATCGTCGCCGACGCGCCGCCGGCCTCGATGCGGGCCTCGTCGGCCGCCGTGAGCTTCTCCGTGAGCGCCGCCGTCAGGCGTTCGACCTCCTCGTAGTCGGCCGTAATCGCGCCCGCGCTGAACATCTGGTCCGTGATGCCGGGCATCGTGGCGACGCGAGCGCCGGCCTCGGTCGCGGCCTCTCTCGCCCGCGTGTGGGTCAGCGACGCGCTGGTCGGACAGACGACGACGTCGGCCGACTCCATCGCTCGGGCGACCGACGCCGGCGGCTCCATCCCGTTTCGCTCCATCGGCGGAATCTCGAACAGGCCGGACTCCAAGCCGAGGTCGACCCCCGCCTCGAACAGCGCCCGGCCGATGTGGTTCGTGTCGGTGTCGGTCACGACGAGGAGCGTCTCACCGGGGGCGGCGTTCATGTTCTCGGTGAGGAGTCGCGTCGCCACCTCGCGATGGTCGGCCATTCAGAGCACCTCCTCGGCGGTCTTCGCCAGCACCGACCGCCCGAGCAGGACGCCCGTGCCCGTAATCTCGCGGACGGTCGCTTTCATCTCGGGCGTGTAGCCCATGCAGTCCATCACGATGAGGTCGGCGTCGGTGCCGATTTCGGCGGCGGCGGCGGACACCTCGTCTTCGTCGGCGTACGGCGACCCGGCGGCGGTGACGAGGTCGTAGTCGGCCCACTTCTCGAACGTCATGGCCTCCTGTTCCTCCTTGGGCATGATGACGCCGAGGGTCCCCCCGTCGAGGATGGTCGAGACCCACGCCGAAAGCAGGTCGCTCGGCTCGAAGACGGGCACGCTGACGTCGAACCGCGGGAAGTGACCCGTACAGAGGACGCCGATGGCCGTCACCTCGGATTCGAGGTCGCGGATGCGCTCTCCGAGGAGTTCGACGACCGACTCGCGGTCGACGGTGACGGCCGTGCCGTCGGCCAGCCGCGAGACGTACACCGGCTGTCCATCGCGCGGGCCGACCGCGGCCTCGACCTCGGCCGCCGAGTCGAACCGGTCGAGCGCGCCGACCTCAACGATGTCCACCTCGGGCGGGAGCGCCGCCGCGATGTCGGGCGTCACGTCGGTCCGGGGGGCCTGCCCGATGGTCACGAGTCCGAGCGTCGACATCTCAGACGCCCTCGCCCAACGTCTGGAGGCGACCCATCGAACCGTACAGCGACGTGAGTCGGTCGTACTCGGCCTCGTCGTAGAACGACGCGCGGCCGCGGGTGAAGTCCTTGGCCGTCTCGACGACGAACCCGGTCGCGTCGAGCAGGTCGGTGAGGTAGTTCGCGCCGGTCCCGCAGCCGGGGACGGGCGAGACGCTCGTCGTCGCCACGCCCACGACGGGCGCGTCGGTCGCCGTCGCCGGCTGGAGGATGCTGTTGATGTGGTGCACGTCGTTGCCGTAGGGGGTGATGTCCTGCATCGTGAGCGTGAGCGTGCTCGGCGGGCGGCCGGTCGCCCGCTCTTGGATGTCGAGGAGGCTGTCGCTCACCTTCAGCACCCAGCCCTCCTTGACCGTGGGCGTGATGGCGAAGCCGCGCTCGCAGTGGACGCGGTTGCCCTTCGTGGCGTCGACGGAGACGACGGCGTCCATCTCCTCGTCCACCTCGTGTTCGTTCATAGTACGCGTATCGACCGGACTTCCCATGAAGGGCACCGGGTCGTGCGGGGAGGTCGGCGCGTCGGGACAGACGTGCGTGGCGATGCGAACGTCACCGGCGAGCACGTCGCCGCGCTCGCACATCTCGCCGAGGTGGAGCGCGACCGCGAGGGCGACGATTGCCCCGTCGGCGTCGGAGACCGGGCCGAGTTCGGCCGGCCGCGCGGCGACCCCGCCGAGGCGACCGACGACGCCGAGCGTCGGCGCGTCCGGGTCGCGACCGGGGACGACCGTCTTGACGAAGTCGGTCGACCCCTCGTCGGTCGAGATGGTCGTCACCTCGGTGTCGAGGCCGTACGTTTCGAGCGCGTCGCGTACCAGTTCGCCGTCCGCGTCGGGACGGCTGAGGATGTCGTAGGCTTGCTGAATCTTGTCGAACATGAGTGTCGTTAGTTGAATACGTGTGATTTGACCGCTTTTCCGACCGCCTGTTCCACCGGGTCGAAGAGCGCCGGGTCGGCCATCCCCGCGCCCAGAGAGAGGTTCGCCGCGGGCGCGACGACGACCGCAACCGACCGCCCCTCCGCGAGTTCCGCCGTCGAGACGGGCATCCCCGTCTCGGCGTCGAGCGTCGTGATGAGGTCCGGGAACGTCGCGAGGCGCTCGCCGTCGAGGTCGAGCGTCATGTACTCGTTCCAGAAGGTGAGTTCGCGCCCCTCGATTTCGACCTCGCCCACGTCGAAGCCGCCGGTCGTTTCGAGCGCGAACGACTCGACGGGACCGACGAGCGACACCTCGCCGCCGAGCACGTCGGCGACGCGTTCCGCGGCGTCGCGGCCGTCGTCCGCGAACCTGACCGCGCGACCGACCGCCTCGGCCTGGTCGTAGGTGTCGAGCGCCGCGTTGGCCTCGGCGTAGCTTACCGAGACCGGGTTGCGGGCGACGGCGACGAGGCCGCCGGCGTCTTCGGCCGCGTGTCGCACGAGCGACGCCGCCGTGCCGAGTTCCGCCTCGACGACCGTCTCCAATCGGCTGGCGGTGCCCGGCACGCCGCCGACCGCCGCCTGCACCGACTCGGCGTCCTGCGACAGCCCGATAGAACCCATCGGCCCGGTCGGGTGCGCCCGCCCGTTGCAGGCGGCATCGACGAGCGGGAGGCCCGTCACGGCCGACTGGAGCAGGCCGTTGACGGTGGCGAACCCGCCCATCTCGTTCGTCATCAGCGCGCCGACGGTCGTCCCGTCGGCCGCGAGTCTGTCCACCAACAGTTCGACCGCGCGCACGTAGTCCGCGGGGTCGACGTGGCTCTCCGTTGCGGCGGGCGCGCCCACGCCGCTGACGGTCAACACCACGTCCGTCGGGTCGAGGTCCGCGACCGAGACGATGGTCGGCCGGCCGTACTCGACGGCGAGTTCACCGAACTCGATACCTTTCGAAAGCGAGCCGCCGCCCCCGCCGCCGAGGACCGCGCCGCCGACCGCGATATCTTCGACCCAGTCGGTCGTTATCGCCCGCCCGCCGTCGGTCGGCTCGGGACGTGTGTCGTCCGGTTTCGGGCTCTGTGCGTCGTCTGTCGGCGCGGGCTGCGCGCCGTCCGGATGCGTGTCGTCTGTCGTCATTGGGGTGCCTCGGGGGAGTCTGCGTCGTCGGCCGTCACGCTGAGGAAGGCGTTCGGCCGCTGTCTGTCGGCGTCGCGAAGCGTCGCGGTCCCCCGCGCCCGGAGTCGCTTCATGCCCGCCGCGAGCAGGTGGTACGTCTGGTCGCGGCCCATCGATTCGAACAGCCCGTCGGATTTGGCCACCGCCGTGGCGCAGACCTCGTCGTCGCGGCACGGCCGGTCACAGGCCGAACACGCCGGCTGGGCGGCCTTGAACGCCGCCGGGTCCGACGCGCACGACCGGAGGAGTTCGTCGGTCCACGGGCGGTTCCGTCGCGCGCGCCGGAGGGCGGCGAGACGGTCTGTGCGTTCCCCGGTCATTCCCACTCCGCGCCCTCCTCGAACCGGTCGTCGTGGAGGAAACACCGCGCGACCTGGTCCGGACCGCGCTCGTACAGTTCGGGCTCCTCGACCGCGCAGGCGTCGAACTCGTGGACGCAGCGCGACCGGAACGCACAGCCGCTCGGCTTCTCCCGCGGGTCCGGTACCTCGCCGTCGAGCGTGATTCGGTCGGGCTTCGCCAGTTCGTCCTCCTCGCTGATGGTCGAGATGGCGGAGAGGAGCGCCCGGCTGTACGGGTGTTGCGGCGACCCGAACACCGAGTCCACGTCGCCGACCTCCACGAGCCGTCCGAGGTACATGACGCCGATTCGGTCGGCGACGTTCTTCAGGAGCGAGAGGTCGTGGGTGATAAACAGATAGGTGATGCCGAACTCCTCCTGTATCTCCTCGAGGATGTTGATGATGCGGGCCTGCACGCTCACGTCGAGCGCGCTCGTCGGCTCGTCGAGGACGACGAACTTCGGGTTGAGCGCCACGGCGCGGGCGATGCCGACGCGCTGTTTCTGCCCGCCCGAGAGCTGGCCGGGGTAGCGGTACATGAACTCCCGGGGGAGGTCCACCATGTCCAAGAGTTCCTCGACCCGTTCGAGCCGGGCCTCGGAGTCGCCGTAGTCGTGAATCTTCAGGGGTGCCTCGATAATCGACTTGACGCGGTGGCGAGGGTTGAGGCTCGACGACGGGTCTTGGTGGACGATTTGCATGTTCCGACGGAACCGCTTGAGCTCGCCGTCGGAGAGATCGACGACGTTCTGGCCGTCGATTTCGACCCGCCCGCTCGTCGGCTCCGTCAGGCGGAGCATCGACCGGCCGGTGGTCGTCTTGCCGGACCCCGACTCGCCGACGAGGCCGAACGTCTCGCCCTCCGCGATGGAGAAGCTCACGCCGTCGACGGCGCGGACCTCTCCCGCCTTCTTCTGGAGGATGCCCTCGAAAAGCGGGAAGTGTTTCTTGAGGTTCTCGACCGTGACCATCGGGTCGTCGAGGTCGCGGTCGCGCTGTACCCCTGCGGTCGGGTCGGTCGTGTACGCTGAGTCGTTCATTGGTCCGTCCCTCCGTCGGCGGAGATATCGCCGGGCGCGTCGCCGCTCGGGGCGTCGCCGCCGGCGGCCAGCCACGGCGCGGTGCCGATATCGACCGGGTCGGCGGCGAGCGATTCGTGGCGCTCGCGGGCCGGGCGGCCGCCGAACAGGTGGCACGCGGTGGCGTGGTCGGAGCCGGTCTGCCGCGGGTACGGGTACGCCTCGTGGCAGGCCGGGTCCGCGTGGGGACAGCGGTCAGCGAACCGACAGCCGGCCGGCGGGTCCGTGTAGTCGGGCAGGTGCCCTTCGATGCCGTCACCGATGCCGGTCGAGAGCGTCGGGATGCTCTCCAACAGCCCGCGGGTGTAGGGGTGCTGGGGGTTCGCAAACAGGTCGGCGGTCGGCGCTTGCTCGACGATTTCGCCCGCGTACATCACGTTGATGCGGTCGCTGACCTCGCGGGCGACGCCGAGGTCGTGGGTGATGTAGAGGACGCTCGTGTCGCGCTCTTCGACGAGTTCGTCGAGGAGGTCGAGCACCTTCGCCTCGGTCGTCACGTCGAGGGCGGTGCCCGGTTCGTCGGCGATGAGCAGGTCCGGCTCCGACAGGAGCGCGATGGCGATGAGGACGCGCTGGCGCATCCCGCCGGAGAGTTCGACCGGGTAGCTCTCGAAGACGCGCTCGGGGGCCGAGATTTCGACCTCGCCGAGCATCTCGATGGCCCGCTTCCTGTGGTCGGCCTTCGAACCGGTGGACAGCGCGTCGCGGACGAGCTTCGACAGCGACAGGCGCGGCCGCCCCTGCCACTTCAGCACGTCCATCATCTGCTCGCCGACCGTCAGGACGGGGTTGAGACTCGTCATCGGGTCCTGCATTATCATGCTCATCTCCTTGCCGCGCCGCGAGTGGCGCTCGGCGTCGGAGAGCGAGAGCACGTCCTCGCCCTTGTAGCGAATCTCGCCCTCGGGGATGGTCGCCGCGGGGAGCAGGCCCATGATGGACTTCACGGTGACGCTCTTGCCGCAGCCCGTCTCGCCGACGAGCGCCGCGGTCTCGCCGCGGTCGATGGTGAAATCGATACCGTTTATCACTTCGGCCGTCCCGTCGTGGGTCTCGAAGTGGACGTGGAGGTTCTTCACCTCCAAGATGGGGTCCGCCATCTCAGTCCACCTCCACGTCGAGCACGTCGCGCAGGCCGTCGCCGATGAAGTTGAACCCGAGGACGGCGAAGGAAATCGCCAACCCGGGGAACACGGCAATCCACCAGAAGCTCGTGACGTAGTTGCGGCCCTGTGCAATCATCGCGCCCCACGTCGGCGTCGGCGGCTGCGCGCCGAGGCCGAGGAACGACAGGCCCGCGCCGACGAGGATGACGAAGCCCATGTCCAGGGTCGCCTTGACCGTGATGGGGCTGACGACGTTCGGGAGAATCTCCTTGAACGTCGTTCGCACCCACCCCGACCCGAGCGCCCGGCTCGACTCGATGAACTCGTCTTCCTTTATCGAGAGCACCTCGCCCTGCACGAGGCGGGCGTACCACGACCACCACGAGAAGGCGATGGCGACCATGACGTTGAACAGCGACGCGCCGGTCGCGGCGACCACCGCCATGGCGAGGAGCGTGGGCGGGATGGCGAGGAAGATGTCCGTCACCCGCATGATGACGGTGTTCGTCGTGCCGCCGAGGTAGCCCGCGATGAGGCCGAGCGTCACGCCGATGGAGATGGCGATAGAGAGGACGATGCCGCTCATCAGGAGCGACAGGCGCGCCCCGAACAGGACGCGGCTGAAGATGTCGCGGCCGGTCGTGTCGGTGCCCATCAGGTGCGTCGCGCTCGGCGGCTCGCTCGCCTGGTCGAAGTAGACGCCCGCGCCGGCGTGTTCGGGGAACGGCGCGATGTACGGCGCGAGGAGCGCCGCGACGACGAGCGTCAGAATCATCGCCAGCCCGACGAGCGAGAGCTTGTTGCCCGCGAAGGTCCGAAAGCCGCGTTTGAGCTGTCGAAGCCGCTCTTTTCGGGCGGCGCTCTCGGTGTCGAGAAACGGGATGGAGGTCTTCGTGGACACGGCTATCCCTCCTCCAGCCGCACCCGCGGGTCGAGGTAGCCGTACAGCAGGTCGACCACGAAGTTGGCGGTCACGAAGCCGATACCGACCACGATAGTGACGCCGACGATGGCGTTGAAGTCCTGATAGAGGATTGCCTGCACGCCGTAGCGCGCCATCCCCGGCCACGCGAAGACGATTTCCACGAGAAACGCGTTCCCGAGGAGGAAACCGAACGCGAGGCCGACCACCGTGAGTGAACTCGTAAAGGCGTTTTGCAGCATGTACTTGTATTCGATGAGGGTGTTCGGAAGGCCGTAGGCCCGCGCGGCGAGGACGTAGTCCTTGCGCTGTTCGTCAATCATGTCCGAGCGGATGAGCCGCATCACCTGCGCCAGCGTGGCGAGGCCGAGCGCGACGGTCGGCAACACGAGGTGCGTGGCCGCGTCGAGGAACGTCCCGAACTGGCCGGCGATGAGGCTGTCGACCAGATACAGGCGCGTGACCGCCGGCGGGGGTGCCACGCCGTCGCTGAGTCGCCCCGAGAGGGGCAACAGCCCGAGGCTGACGACGAAGACGATTTGCAGGACGATAGCGACCCAGAACCGCGGCATCGACACGCCGAACAGGGCGGTGATGCGCGAGAGGTGGTCCTGCCAGCGGTCCTTGTTGGTGCCGGCGACGACGCCGAACGGAATCGCCAGCAGGACGGCACAAAACAGCGTGACGACGGTGAGTTCGAGCGTCGCGGGCAGGCGAGCGACGATGTCGGAAAAGACGTTGTTGTTCGTCCGCAGCGACATCCCCCAGTCGCCCTGCACGACGCCGACGAGCCAGTCGACGTACTGCATCGGCAGGGGCTGGTCAAGCCCCATCTCGGCCCGCAGCGCCGCGACTTGCTGTTGCGTTGCTTCCGGTCCGAGCGCCAACCGAACGGGGTCGCCCGGAATCACGCGGGATATCAGGAAGATGAGCACTGATAGCCCGAAGATGACGGGGACCGAGTGGATAGCGCGCCGAACGAGGTAATCTACGTATGACATTGGTGAGTTAGGTCGACGCCCCGAATCGGGGCGTCGGAAACCGCCTGGAGACGGTTACTCCGCGCGACCCTCGCCGCTGCGAGTCATCGAGTGAACGTCCCAGTCGAACGACATCACGCCGCGGTACTGCCAGCCCTCGACGTTCTCGTTGATGCCGATGCGGTACGGCGGGTTGGCGATGTAGACGCTGGGCATGCCCTCGACGATGAGCGCCTGCGCCTCCTCGTACTTCTCCAGCCGCGACTGGAGGTCGGTAGACTTGCGCGCTTCTTCGAGGGTGGCCGCGATTTCGTCGGTGGAGTACCACGACTGGGAGATGTACGACCCGAACGAGGAGGGGTGGTACATCAGGTAGGTGTGGCTGTCCGGCGACGGCATCTTCGCCGTGTGGAAGATGTTCGTCATGTGGGCGGTCGACTCGGCGCTCGTCGCGCGGTCGGTGAGGCGGGCCCACTGAAGCGGGTTGATTTCGAGGTCGATACCGAGTTCGTTCAGCCCGGCCTGGTTGAGAAGCCCCATCTGGCGCTGGAGTTCGGTCCCGGCGACGACGACGTGTTCGAGGCCGATTTCGTTGATTTCGTCGACGGAGTAGTCCGCCTTGTCGAGGAACTCCTTGGCCTTGTCGAGGTCCTGTTCCATCGGGGCGAGGTCGTCGTTGTGGCCCGCCATCTCGCGGGGAACCGGCCCGGCCGCGATACCGCCGCCGCCGATGATGTCGTTGACGGCGCTGTCGTAGTCGAAGGCGTAGGCGATGGCCTTCCGGACGTTGATGTCGTCGGTGGGTGCCTTCCGGCAGTTCAGCGGGAAGTGGAACAGCTGCAACTGCGGCACCTCGGGGACGCGGACGTTGTCGTACGAGTCCATCTCGGCGTACGCCTGCGTGCCCATGTACTGGTCGGTCATGTCGCCTTCGCCCTGCTGCATCGTCGTCTTGATGGTGGACTCCTCGGTGATGACCGTCGAGCGGAACGTGTCGAAGCTGTCCTCGCTCCAGCCCTTCCAGTAGTCCTCGTAGGCCGACGCCTCGATGGAGTTGCCCTGCTCCCAGTTGTCGAGGACGTACGCGCCCGACCCGGCGGAGTTGCTCTGGAGGTAGGTGTTCCCGTAGTCGCCGTCGGTTTCGTTCTCCTGGACGACGGCGCTGTTGACGATGTAGAACTGGACGAACGTCGCCAGCGCCGGCCCGTACGCCTGATTGAACTCGAAGGCGACGGTCTGTTCGTCGCGGACGGTGATGTTCGAGGGGTCGAGGTAGTCGAGCCAGAACGACGAGTAGCCGCGCTGGAGTTCCAGCATCCGGGTGAGCGAGTACGCCACGTCGTCGGCGGTCAGCGGCGTGCCGTCGGAGAACGTCACGTCGTCGCGAATCGTGAACACCCAGGTCTGCCCCTCGTCTTCGGTGTCCCAACTCTCTGCGATGTGGGCGGTCGGCTGGAGCGTCTCGGCGTCGACCGTGATGAGTTCGTCGTAGAGGTTCTGCGCCGCGAGCCCCTGCGTGTAGTCGACCTGCTCTGCGGGGTCGAGCGTCCCGAACACCTGCCCGGCGATGAAGTGGAAGTCGTTGCCGCCGCTCCCACCGCTTCCGCCGTCGCTCGTCTGTTCGGTCGCGGTCGAGTCGCTCCCGGAACTCCCGTCGGTCGTCTCGGTCTGCTGTGCCCCCTGACAGCCAGCGAGGGCGACGCTCGTCGCTCCCGCGCCGATGAGCTTCAGCAGTTTTCTGCGTTCTATGTTGCCGGTTGGCATGGAGGATTGTGGATAGCCCATTCGTATAAACCTTTCCTAGTGATTAAACATATCGTCGATAAATGAAGTTGATTCATCTAATTATATATTCGTAATAATTGTAGGGGGGGCCGAGAACACAGATGCAGGGACGTATAGGAACCCTAAGTGGATATAGGTACTAATTTAGTCTATTCTCTCCCAATAGAGCACATAGACACACAGCTAATTATTATATTAGTGGACAGAAGTCGGCGTGCCAATCGCGAGAACGTCGCGGCGAGCGCGGTCGAGACCGAGGCGGAATCAGCGACCCCGCGGGCAGTTACTGCGGGAGAAACAGGTCGGGTTCGGGGTGTCGGAACGAACAGCGGCGACTGTTTCCGAGGTCGCTCACCGTCGTTTGAATCTCGGATTCGGTCCGGAGCGTTTCGACGAACGAAGAGTCAGTATTAGCGTCGTAAAACACGGGATAGAGGACCGCTTCCATCGTCTCCTCGGATTTCACGATGACGACGAAGATGCGAACGTTCGTGTCGCGGGCGCGGTAGACTTCGAACTGGTCGAACGACGTATCAGCTCCTGAAACGGTCGATTCGAGCGCTTCGAGTTCGGAATCCGGAACGAGGAGCCGAAATCCGGAATCGGCGGCCGCCGCCGCGTCCGTCGTGGAAACATCCCCCGGGTGAAGGGCGAGCACCTCCCAGCCGGACTCTTCGAGTTCCGCCGAGACCTCGTCGATTTCAGTGAGGATGTCGGCCCAATCCGCGAGAGCCTTGTTCGTTCGATTGATTTTTCCGCGAACCATGTCGTCACCCTCGGTGAACGCGGAGTAAAAGTGTTTGGGGGCCGAAACGCGCGTTCTCTCGACGGCCTGCGATTTCGGTCGTCCGCCGTCCCAGACCTAGTAAACGATTCGTTCAAACTTAGTATCCGATTTGGAGATTTCGAAGAAACATTCATATATATGAAGCTAAGCGATATAACCGTGAAACTAGCAATGCCCGATTCGCAGGAGTGGATGGAGGACCCGCGCGTTGTCGAGCTTCTCGAAGACCGGATGGACAAAAAGGACGTTCTCATCTTCCGCGAGCTAAACAAAGACGGGCGAATCTCGGACACGGAGCTGGCCGACCGCGTCGGGCTCTCGCGGACGGCCGCGCGGCGGCGGCGCAAGATGCTCCAAGAAGACGGCATTCTCGAAATCTTCGCGCTGTTGGTCTTTCGGGCGGCCAACTATCCCTACGCGGAAGTCCACATCTCCTACGATAACCACGCCACGAACGACGAAATCACGGCGTTCATCGAACGACTCCTCGACGAGGGGCTGGTGTACGAGGTCGCCGAATGTATCGGTGAGTACGACCTGCTGATTCGCGTCTGGCAGTCTTCTTTGAGCAGCATCAACAGCTACGTCCGCGAACTCCTCCAAGACAGCGACGTTGCCGACAGCTACACCGTCGTCCCCATCACCGACTCGTACAAGATGTTCCACCGGACGTTCTACCGGCCGGGCGAAGAGGCACCCGACGCGTCGTGACCGAGTCGCGGGCCACCGCGTTCGAGAATCGGGTGTAATCCGAACGGAGTTCGGCCGGAGTTCGGTCGGTGTTGTCCCGAAGTTCGGAAAAGCGCTATGTCACCGTTAGCTCATGCAATAGACGGGGAACAGAACTCCCCGCCCTGTGACGGAACGGACCCCGTCGCCGGCGCGCCGCGTCCGCCGAGCACTTCCCCCTCGGTCGCTCGGCCGGTCGTCGGCCGCCGCGTTCCCCGTCTCCCCTACCGGCCCGGACCTCCGCACCGCCTCGGACCCGGTTGCCCTGCCACACCGGGCCGGAATCCCACCAATATTCTTTTGCGCCGCCGCCAGTCAAGCGCCTCGCAACTCAGTCGGCGGGCTCGACGTACCACGACGTACTGCGGGCGTACCCCCACCGCGAGATGTGGAGCGTCTCCGCCTCGTGCTGGAGCAACTCGACGAGCGACCCGATTTCCTTCGAAGACAGTCCGACCTCGTCGGTGATGTGTCTGCTCTTGAAGTAGAACGCGCCCTCCGAGGCGCGCGTCGAGAGGTACTGTTCGAGTCGGTCCCGCTTGGAGGGTGCACTATCAGAACTCATAGTTCGGGGTGCGGGCCGTGGGATAAAATTCGGTTTCCGAACTTACGGCCAATTCGGGACCAGATGAGGCACAACTCTCACCGACGTTGCGCTGCGAGAGCGCCTGCGACGGGAGACGGGTTCAGGCGTCTTCGTCTCCGAGTTCGGTCTGCTCCGCGATGTCGTCCAGGAGGTCGAGATTGTCGTCCATCGCCGGCGTCAGAAAGAACAGCTTACCGTACTCCTCACCGCTGGTGGTGAGAACCCCGTTTTCCGTGAGCATCTCCAGGTGGTGCTGGACGGTCTTGTAGTTCAGGTCGAGTTCGTTCGAGAGCTGGTTCGTGTTCATCGGACGCTCGTGCAGCGCGCGGATGATTCTGAGGCGGTTTTTCCCGCCGCGAGTCCCGCCGACGAGCCACCACAGCAGCTGCCTCATCTGGGTTCCCGTCTTGCTCCGCCGGTGTTCGTGACGTGCATCTGTCGTCGTCTGCTGGAGCGCCTGCGTTCTCGTGGCGTGGTTCGTCATGTCCGTGCGACCGGCGCGGTCGTCCCGCGGCCGACCATCGAGGGCGTGTTCGTCCCGCAGTTCGTCGAGTGCGTCATCTATCGAAGCTACTCGCGGAGCGGCGGATAACGATTCGCCAAACTCGACGCAGAGTTGCCCCCGAGAGAGGCACAAATTAGACCCAAATTCGAGGGTGACAGCGAGCGACACCGACCCCGGCCGAACGGGGGACGCCGACAGAGACCGCGTCACGGGAAGGGACAGGCACGGGGCGAGACGGTTCGCAAAGCGGAGCCGGACGCGGCGGCGGGCGACGCGAATCGCCGCTCCGCAGACCGCCCGAACCAATACGTTTTAGGCCTGCCTAAACAATGTGTCGAGCAAGCGACGAACGGACCGCGGGGCGGCGACGGCCCGCGAACCAACGCACTGAGACATCATGGTCGGCACGACACTCACCCAGATTCGGACCCACATCGAATCGCTCGCGAGCGACGACGGGACGTACGAGCTCGTCTGCGGACGGACCGGAGAGCGACCCGTTCCGGTCGACGGCCTCCGGTTCGAGGACCGCGAGACCGCCGAGGCCGCCGCACGCGCGGCGAGGAAGTATCGCTCCGCGCTCCGGCGGTACGACCCGAACGTCCCGTACTACGACCTCATCGTCTCGGAGCGCGACAGCCACCCCGGCTTCGGCGGCGCGACCGCGACCGCGGAGGGCTGGGCGACCGCCGGGGCGACGCCCGGGCTCCCCGAGCCACCCTGCGACCTCGAAACCGACGCGGGCGGCCGAACGGAGTGCGCGGCCGACGGAGACCGCTCCGAACGGGTCGAGTTCTGTCACCGGGTCGCGGCGGCGGTGTTCGAGGCGCTCGTGGACGCCGACCACCGGGCGGTCGAGACCGCGGTGATGGACGCGTACTTCGACCTCGCGGAGACGATGTCCAGCGCGGACGACCTCTGTCTGCGCCTGTTGGAGAGCATGGCGACCGCGCTCCACGTCCACCTCGCGTCGGCCGAACAGGCGGACGTGCTGGAGCGCGCCGCCTCGAACCTCGCGTCGCGGCCCGACGCGACGAAGACGCTGACGGCGACGCTAGCGGAGATGGAACGGCTCGACCTCGTCGAATCGTACACCTGTTCTGCGTGGCGGTCCGGCCCGGACGCGACGACGAGGGCCGCGGAACTGACCCTCGAAGGCTACGCGCTCTCGGCGCGCGAGGGGCGGCTCCCGGTGCTCCCGGTCGTCCTCGAACTCTACCGCCGGACGTCGTCGTGGAGGCCCGTCTCCCTGCACGTCACGTCAACCGAGGGCGGCTGGCACGCGACGCTGTCGGTGTCCTCCGCGTCGAGCGCGGTCGGGCTTGCGAGCGTCCCCATCCACGAGCACGCCGCCGACTGACTCGTTTTTCTCTCCTCACCTCTCCTCTCGTCTCACGCCGCCGCGACGGGGGGCCGGGGGCCGGTCAGTGCGCCTCAGGCCCGGACGCCGCGGAGGAACCCGGTTGCGACGCCGCCGCAGCCGAGCGAGACGAGGAGTTCGAACGTCCGCACGACGAGCACCGCCGCGGCCGCCGCCGCGGCCGGCGCGCCCGTCGTAAGGCTGAGCGCGCCCGCGAGGAGCACGTCGTAGGCGCCGAGACTCCCGGGAACGGGGACGACGCTCGCCGCCTGCGGGAGCGGGATGACGGCGACGATAGGGATGAGCGCCACCGTCGTGCCGGTGCCGGCGAGCGCGACCCAGAGCGCGAGCGACGTGAGCAGTTGCTCGAAGACGCCGCTGAGCGCGATGACGCCGAGGAGTTCCGGCGCGTCTCGGAACTGGACGACGCGCTCCCAGAAGCGTTCGACCGCGCCGGCGACGGCGTCGCGGCCGAGCGGGGTTCGGCGGGTGACGCCAGTGACGACGCGAACGACCGGGGTCAGAGCCGCGACGACGACCAGCGACAGCACGCCCCGCGCCCAGACGAGCGCCGCGCCGACGACCACCAGCGCGGCGACCGCGCCGGCAAGCGTCACGAGGACGAGCCGGGACGCCGGCGCGTCGAGAAAGAGGACGCCGACGAGCGCGACCGACAGGAGGAGCTGCGCCGCGGATTTGACGTACTTGGCGACGCCGCGGACGCCGAGAGCCTCGCTGTAACTCGTCTCGGACGCGACGCCGAAGAACTGCGCCATGATAGGCTCCGAACTCACCGGCCCGGCGGGGCTGAGCACGTCGAAGAAATCGCCGGCGAACGCGAACTGGACGCTCGCCCGCGCCGAGAGCCCGCCTCGGAGGGGCCGCACCGACGCCCAGACGCCGAGGCCGTCGACGGTCGCCTCGGCGAACATCAGAACGCAGACGGCGGCGACGGCCCACGGGGCGACGGCCGCGACGCGCGAGCCGACTTCCTCCGGGCCGACGTACCAGAGGTACGCCGCAAGCGCTCCGGTGCCGAGTCCCGCGCCGACGACGAACCGAACCCCGCGTCTCACACCCGAAGCAAGCGAGGCCCGCTACAAAACCGCCGCGGCTCGCGGCCGCGCTCGGCCGTCCCCGTCACGCGCCGGTTCGAGGACTAAACCACGACGAGACGGCCGGTGGCCGTGGATTTATGCTCGCGAGTTCCTACTAGCCCCGATGTGGACTCCCCGTTCGAAACGCTCGGCATCGACCCGGACGCAGACGAGGACGAACTCGTCGACGCGTACCGTCGGCGGGTGAAGTCGGCCCACCCTGACCACGGCGGGTCGGCGGAGGAATTTCAGGCGGTTCGGACGGCATACGAGGCGATTCGGGGCGGCTACGAACCCGGCGACGAACTCGAACCCGTCGACACGGACGGCCGCCGACCGACCGACGAGGGGGCGACCCGAAATGGACAGCACGACGCCGATACCGCTCGGAACGACCACGCCGGAAGCGGGGCCGAGACCGGCGGCGAGGGCGCGGGCGGCGACGCCGACCCGGAGCCAGAACCCGAACGGCGTGGGGCGCGAGTCGAGTTCCTCGATTACGACGTGGTCACCGAGCGCGGCTGGTCGCTCACCGACGACGACCTCTTCGAGAAAGCCGCCGAAAGCGGCCTCGACGGCGACGCCTACGGCGAGGTGTTCGTCGAGCCGCGGACCAACCTCCTGAAGGCCGCCGAGGACGCCGGCCACAGTTGGCCGTTCGCCTGCCGTGGCGGGGCGTGTGCGAACTGCGCGGTGGCGGTCGTCGCAGGCGAGGTGAAGATGCCCTCGAACCACATCCTCTCCGAGGAGATGCTGGACCAAGGCGTCCGGCTGTCGTGTATCAGCCTCCCGGTGACCGACGACCTGCAAGTCGTCTACAACATCGAACACCTCCCCGGCCTCGACGAGCTTCGGCTCCCTCCGCAGCACGCCCGGAAGATGAGTCCGGGGGACTGACGCGAACCCCCGGTGGGATGCCTCGATGACGACTTTTATGCGCGTCCTCCGCCGACCCCCGCTATGGCAATCGAGTCGGGAGACCGCGTCGCGCTCGCGTACGTCGGACGCTTCGAAGACGGGACCGTCTTCAACACCTCGCGGTACGAGGTGGCGGTCGAACACGGCCTGTTCGAGGCCCAAGAAAAGGACCGCGACGACTACGCCCCCCAGACGTTCGTCGTCGGCGCGGGCCAGATTATTCCGGGGCTGGACGAGGCCGTCGTCGGGATGTCGGCCGGCGAGGAAGCGACCGTGACCGTCCCGCCGGAAGACGCCTACGGCGAGTTCGACCCCGACCGAATCCGAACCTACGACCCCGAGACGTTCGAGGGGATGGTCGGTGAGACGCCCGAGGTCGGCCTGCACGTCCACGCCGAAAACGGGCTTCACGGCGACGTGACCGCCGTCCGCGACGACGAGGTCGAAGTCGACTTCAACCACGAACTCGCGGGGAAGACGCTCGTCTTCGACATCGAAATCGTCGCCGTCCAGTAGGCACTCAGGGGTGTGGAGTCGGTTCGGCCGGAAGGCCGCACAACGGCACGGACCGAAACGCGTCGAACCGTTACAGCGAGCGCTTCGGGACGATTTCCGGGTCGGGGGAGTAGTTGACCGCGGCCTCGACCCGGAACACGTCGGCGAGGAGTTCCTCGGTGACGACCTCGCGCGGCGGCCCCCAGTCGTACAGTTCGCCGTCCTGCATGGCGACGAGGTAGTCCGCGAACCGCGCGGCCTGCGCGATGTCGTGGAGGACGACCGCGACCGTCACGCCGCGTTCTTCGTTGAGTTGGCGGACCGTCTCCAGCACGCGGAGCTGGTGGTGTAAGTCGAGGTACGTCGTCGGCTCGTCGAGGAGGAGCACGTCGGTGTCCTGTGCGAGCACCATCGCAATCCACGCGAGTTGGCTCTGGCCGCCCGAGAGGTTGCCAATCTGCTTGTCGCGGATGTGCTCGACGCCGGCGAGGTCGATGGCGCGCTCGACCGCCTCGTGGTCGTCGTCGCTGACCTGCTCGAAGAAGCTCCGGTGGGGGTACCGGCCGTGGTAGACGAGGTCCTCGACGGTGAGCGACGTGGGCGAGTCGTGCTGTTGGGAGAGCATCCCCAACTCGCGGGCGAACGCCTTGTCGTCGTACTCGCTGATGGATTTCCCGTCGAGGTAGACGCTGCCGCTGTCGGGCGAGAGCTGTTTGGCGAGCGACTTCAGAAGCGTGCTCTTGCCGGAGCCGTTCGGTCCGACGAGCGCCGTGATTTCGCCGCGCGGGATGTCGATGCGGTCGCACTCGACGACCGGCTCCTCGCTCGTCGGATACGAGAGTTCGAGCGCGTCGCCGGCGAGCGCGCTCTCGCGGTCGGAGTCGCTTTCGACGCGCTCGTTTCCGCTCGTATTCGCGTCTGTTTCGCCGTGCTGTGCCATCTGTTGGGGGTTCTCTGGTTGCTGGTTCGACATCACACTTCACCGATGTTCTGCTGTTTGCGCATGAGGTAGAGGAAGTACGGCCCGCCGACGAGGCCCGTGACGACGCCGACCGGGAGCTGAATCGGGTTGAGCGCGAGGCGCGCGCCCACGTCGGCGGCGACCATCAACGCCGGGCCGGCGAACAGACAGCCGACGACGAGACGCTTGTAGTCGCTGCCGACCACGTTCCGCACGAGGTGCGGGACGACGAGGCCGACGAAGCCGACGATGCCGGCGACGGCGATGCTCGCCGCGGCCGCGAGGACCGCGACGCCCGAGAGGGCGAATCTGACCTTCTCGATGGACATCCCGAGCGAGCGGGCGGTCTGCTCGCCGAGAAGCAGGACGTTGAGCTGGCGGGAGCTACCGAGCGCGAGCGCGACGGCGATGATGGACCACGGGAGGGCCATGCGGACCTGCTCCCAGTCGGTGCCGGTGAGGGAGCCGGTCGTCCACGCGATAGCGGACTGGACGACGCCGATATCGTCGACGAAGAAGAACAGCCCCGTCTGGAGGCTCTGGAAGACGGTGCCGACGATGACGCCCGCGAGGACGAGCCTGACCGGCGAGGTGCCGTTTTTCCACGCGATGAGGTAGACGAGGACGAACGCGAACATCCCGCCGAGCGCCGCCAGAAGCGGGAGATACGCCGCGAGTCCCGAGAAGACGACGAGCGTGAGGAGAATGAGCAGCCCGGCCCCCGACGAGACGCCGAGGATGAACGGACTCGCCAGTTCGTTCCGGGTGACCGCCTGGAAAATCGCGCCGGAAATCGCGAGGTTCGCGCCGACGAGGATGGCGACGAACACCCGCGGGAGCCGGATGTTCCAGACGATGAGCGTCCGGCGGCCGAGTTCCGGCAGTTCGCCGCCGAGGAGGAACACCTGCCAGACCTGCGGGTCGAAGATGACCGCCGGGTCGAAGACGGCGCGCCACGCCTCGCCGATGGTCATCGAGAACGCGCCGAAGCTGACCTGCACGAGGCCGCCGGCCACGACGACGACGAGGCTGGCGAGGCAAAGCGACAGGAGCGAGCCGTCGATCCAGCCGAACAGCCGGGTCAGCACCGACCCGGAAGACTGTTCGGTCGGCGTCGTCCCGCTCACTGCTCGACACCTCCGAGTTCGCGCCCGTCGAGGTAGTCAGCGAGCGCCTCGTCGGGAAGCGCGTCGAGGACGCGTTCAGTGCCGATGGTCTCGACGAGTCGCCGGATGCCGCGGGGTTCCGCGGCCTCGACCTCGTGGTCGGTCCGACGGGTGTCGAACGCCCGGTCGATGTAGGACTCACGGAGTTCCGCGAGGCGCTCGTCGTCGAGGTCGGCGTCGTCCGGGACCTCGCCGTCGAACCACTCGCGCCAGCGGTCGCGGTCGCCCCACTCGCCGTGGAACTCAGTGTCGGCGCGGAGCCAGTCGTAGTGGGCCGCGAGGTTGCCGGGGAAGCCGCGCTCGCGCCGGCGGTCCTCGATGAGACACCGGGCGACGTGACCGCCCTGTCCGGCGGCGATGCCGACCTGCGCGTTCCGGTCGCCCGAGGGCGCGGCGACGTACAGTCCGTCGACGGGAGTCCGCCCGTCGCCGTCGGCGTAGTCGGAATCGAACTGCTCGTGGACCTCACCGTGGTGGTCGTGCTCCTCGAACATCGCGTCGTCGTCGTCGAGGCCGCGAAGGTAGTCGCCGTCGTACCACGCGGCGGCGACGACGTAGTCGGCCTCGACCCGGCGGCCCTCCTGCGTGCGGACGACGAAGCGCCGAGCGTCGGCGTCGAACACGTCCGACTCGCCCTCGCTCGCGGCCGCGACTTCACTCTCGTCGCCCGGTCGCTCGACCGAGACGACCATGTCGGCGACGTAGTCCGCGCCGACCTCGGCGAGGTGTTCGTGTATGAGCGCGGTGAACGTGTCCACGCCGATGCCGGCGGGGAAGCCGAGGTAGTTTTCGAGGTACGCACACCGACGCAAGGCGGCGTTCCCCCGGTCGAACACGACGGTGTCGAGGCCGTACCGCGCGGTGAAGACGGCCGCGGCGCATCCCGAGGGACCGCCGCCGACGACCACCACGTCCGCCGAGTCGAGTTCAGTGCCTTGGTCGGTCACGGCGCAGACCGCCCCCGTGAGAACAACCCGCGAGCGACGTGGTCGAAGTCGGCTCCGTCTTCGTTCATACGTTTTAGGCGTCCCTAATACAATAAACCACTTTCGGATTTTAGGTACTCCTAAATCCACCGACACTCGAAAACCGGTTCGAAGAGGCCTGAGACGCGGGAATCTTCGGAAACACTGTCCGAGAGAAACGGTAGCCGAGCACGGCCGGAACGCCCCCTCAGCCGAGGAGGTACCGGAGCTTCGGTCGCTGGCGGACGAACTCCATCTCTTCGAGGTACGCGTCGAGGCCGAGGATGCGGCCCGTCGCGAGCGCGCCGACCACGAGGAACATCACGAGCCCCAGCAGGTCGCCGTTGACGAGGCCGTGACCCCACTCGGCGTTGCCGAGGTAGAAGAACGTCATGAGGAACGCGCCCCCGGCGGCGGCGAGGCGGACCGCGGCCCCGACGACGAGCCCGAGGCCGATGAGCGTCTCGCCCAACGGGACCATGACGTTCGTGAATTCGAGCAGCACCGGCGTCTGGCCGACCCACGCGAGGAACGCGTGGACCGGGCCGGGCGCGCCCGTGGTGCCGTTGACGAGCCAGCCGGCCGCGTTAAACGGCTCAGCGGCGAGGTACTTCGTCACCCCCGCGTGGAGGAACCAGTACCCCGTGACGAGACGGGCGAACACAAGCACGTAGCCGGTGACGCCCTCGGCGTAGTCGAACTCCATCCGGTTCCCCAGCATCTCGATTTCGCCGGTTGCGGCCATCGTCTGTCACCTCACATGTGAAGCGTGGACCGCCGGGACGTTATAAATCCGGACCGGTTTTCGAATCCTCGGAAACTGGGAATCGGCGGCCGCCCTCAAGGGTCGCGCTCGCGCCGTTCCCGTATGGGAGAGACGGACGTTGACCGGCCGAACGGCGCGAGTGGTTCCGACGGCTTCTGGGACGCGAGTCGGTGCGTCGGGACGCCGCAGTGTCCCCCTCGGTGCCCGCGGTTCGTCAGCAAAGACGGTCGTGGCCTCGTCGTCCGCCCGTACGACGACGCCGACCGAGACGCCCTCGCTGAGATGTACCGCGACTACGACCCCGGCGCCCGGTCGATGGGGCTGCCGCCGGCGGAGGGGCCGCGCATCGCCGAGTGGCTCGCGGCCCTCGTCGACCGCGGCCGCAACTTCGTCGCCGTCGCCGACCGAGGTATCGTCGGCCACGCCGCGTACGTGGCGAGCGACGACCCGGAGCCGGAGCTCGCGGTGTTCGTCCACCAGGACAGCCACGACCGCGGCATCGGAACCGAACTGTGTCGCCACGTCGTCGCGGACGCCGCCGACGCCGGGCGCGAGGCGCTCGTCCTCCACGTCGCTCCCGATAATCAGCGGGCCGTCCACGTCTACCGCGAACTCGGGTTCGAGACGGTCAGCTCGGACGGCGCAGACACGAAGATGCGTCTCGACCTGACGCCACCGGTCCCGCCGGCCGCACGGCCGACGACCGGCACCGGAAATCGAAGGTGACCGGACTCCCGGCGAACCTCACTCGGGCGCGATGACGACGCCGTCCTCGTCGGCGTGGTCCATCGACACCTCGTGTCGCGTGTGGCGGGCGTGCGTGCGGGCCCACCGGCGGGCGCTGGCCTCGGAGAGGAACTGTTCGCCGTCGGGACACTGTCGACAGCTGACGACCCACGGCGAAACGTCGTCCGGGAAGTGTCCAGTGTGGCGGCGGTGGTCGAGCGCGAACTGCTCGACCGACTGGTTTCCCAGTTGTAGCTCGTCGAGTTCGTAAGAGAGGTCCCACTCCTCGCCGCACCGCGAACACGAGACGGTGGGCGTGTCGTCTATCGGGTCCGTCGGGGAGTGCGTGCGGAAGTCGTCGTCGCTCGGGGGAGACACAGGCGGGGTTAGAACCGCGGCCTCTTGTAACCGTCTGCACCCGAAGCGAGGGATAACTGGCTGACATGTTTCGCAACCGACGCGGACGGTGGTCGCCGTCCGAGGCGCTCAGTCCGCGTTCGTCTCCCAGTCTCTGACCAGCGCGACGGCGAAGACGGTCAGCAGGGCGGCGATACCGGCGTTCCGCGCGAAGTCGCCGGTATCGCCGGCGGCGAGTCGAACGACGCCGAGCGCGAGGAGGAGTCCGATGGCGAGCGCGAACAGGACGGTCGCCCACGACCGCGCGTGCATGGTCGAGCGTAGCGGGTCGCCGGCTAAAACGGTTCAGGTCGGCGCGTCGAACCGACTCGTCGGTCGCGCCGTCCGGTCGTTCGAGTCGTCGGTTCCGCTCGCGCGGGCCGGCCCAACTCGTCCGGGTTCAGGCGCTCGCGTCGTAGCCCGCGTCTTCGACGGCCGCGACGAGGGCGTCGGTGTCGGCGTCCCCCTCGACGGTCGCGCGCTCCGCCTCGCGGTCGGCGGTCGCGTCTTCGACGCCATCGACGCCGGCGAGGGCGTCGGCGACGCGCTGTTCGCAGTGTTCGCAGGTCATTCCGGTGACGGTGAGCGTAGTCGACATACGGTTCGACGTAGGGGCTTCTCGATTTAGTGGATTGTCCTTTCGAGAGTTCGATTACCGTTCCGATTCGACTTTCGAATCGAAAGTTGAGCGCGAGGAACACCTATGACATCGTGGTCCCTATCGGGATGCATGCGCGCGCTCGACGAAACCGACCTCCATATCCTCGAACTCCTCGCCGAAGACGCCCGTCGCCCGTTCAGCGACATCTCCGCCGAAGTCGGTCTCTCCGCGCCGGCGGTCTCCGACCGCATCGACCGCCTCCGCGAAGAGGGCATCATCCGCCGCTTCACCGTCGACCTCGACCAGTCGACGCTCTCGGGCGGGACGCCCGTCCTCGTCAGACTCTCCGTCCGCCCGGAGTTCGTCGACGAGGTCCGCGACGCCCTCCGCGCGGCCGACCCGGTCCAACACCTGTTCGTCGCAGCGGACGGAGAGGTGACCACCCACGCCCGACTCGACGGGGGGTCCGTCCGCGCCCAGTTGGACGAGCTCGTCGACCTCTCGCGGGTCCGCGACTACGAGGTGAGCCTCGTGGAGTCCGCCGAGTGGACGCCGACGGTCAACGGGACCGGCTTCGCCCTCGAATGCGCCGAGTGCGGCAACACAGTGACGAGCGAGGGCGAGAGCGCCCGCATCGGCGGGTCACTCTACCACTTCTGCTGTTCGTCCTGTCTCGGCCGGTTCGAAGACCGATACGACCGCCTCGAAGCCGGCGCGAACGACGACTGACCGGGCGGGCGGCGGTCGGGTGACGCTGGCGGCGACTGAGTATCGGAATCGGCGGCTTCGAATCCAAAGTTCCGCCCCGCTCCGACGTTCAGTTCTGAAGGGGAAATCGAGGTAAGCAAGGGGCACGTACGTCTAGGTGAGATGAGTAGCCGAACGGCCCACTTAGACATCCGCGGGATGAGCTGCGCGAACTGCTCGCGCACCGTCAGCGAGGCGTTGGAGGCGCTCGACGGCGTGGCGAGCGCCAGCGTCAACTTCGCCACCGACGAGGGGTCGGTGGAGTACGACCCCGAGGAAGTATCGCTCGGCGAGCTATACGACGCCATCGAGGACGCCGGCTACGAGGCGCTCTCGGAGACCCGAACCATCGGCATCACCGGGATGAGCTGTGCGAACTGCGCCGACGCCAACCAAAAGTCGCTGGAGTCGGTCCCGGGCGTCGTCGCCGCCGAGGTCAACTTCGCAACCGACGAGGCGCACGTCACCTACAACCCCATCGACGCGAGCCTCGACGACATGTACCGGGCGGTCGAAGACGCCGGCTACACGCCCGTCCGCGAGGACGACGGCGACGACGAGGGAGACGCGGAGGACGCCCGCGACGCCGCCCGCAACGAGGAGATTCGCCGGCAGAAGCGCCTGACGCTGTTCGGCGCGGCGCTGTCGCTCCCGCTTCTCGCGATGCTCGCGGTCGAACTGTTCGGCGGCGGCCTTCCCGAGACGATTCCCGGCACGGGCGTCCCCGTCGGCTGGGTCGGCTTCGCGTTCGCCACGCCGGTACAGGTCTACCTCGGCCGCGAGTTCTACGAGAACTCCTACACGGCGCTCGTCCGGAACCGCACCGCCAACATGGACGTGCTCATCGCCATGGGGTCGTCCACGGCGTACGTCTACTCGATTGCCGTCCTCAGCGGTCTCCTCGCCGGTAGTCTCTACTTCGACACCGCGGCGCTCATCTTGGTGTTCATCACGCTCGGGAACTACCTCGAAGCGCGCTCGAAGGGACAGGCGTCGGAGGCGCTCCGGACCCTTCTCGAACTCGAAGCCGACACCGCGACGCTCGTCGACGACGACGGGACCGAACGCGAGATTCCACTCGACGAGGTCGAGGTCGGCGACCGCATGAAGGTCCGCCCCGGCGAGAAGATTCCGACCGATGGCGTCGTCGTCGACGGCGACTCCGCGGTCGACGAATCCATGGTCACGGGCGAGTCCGTCCCCGTCTCGAAGGCCGACGGCGACGAGGTCGTCGGCTCGACGGTAAACCAAAACGGGGTTCTCGTGGTCGAAGCGACCAAGGTCGGCTCCGAGACGGCAATCCAGCAGATAGTCTCGCTCGTCAAGGAGGCGCAGGGCCGCCAGCCCGAGATTCAGAACCTCGCGGACCGCATCTCGGCGTACTTCGTGCCCGCGGTCATCGCCAACGCCCTCCTGTGGGGCCTCGTCTGGTTCCTCTTCCCCGAGGCGCTCGCGGGCTTCATCCGGTCGCTCCCGCTGTGGGGACTCGTCGCTGGCGGTCCCGTCGCCGCCGGCGGCGCGGTCTCGACGTTCGAGTTCGCCGTCGTCGTCTTCGCGTCGGCCGTGCTCATCGCCTGCCCCTGCGCGCTCGGCCTCGCCACCCCGGCCGCGACGATGGTCGGGACGGCAATCGGCGCGCGCAACGGCGTCCTGTTCAAGGGCGGCGACGTGCTCGAACGTGTCAAAGACGTGGAGACCGTCGTCTTCGACAAGACCGGCACGCTCACCAACGGCGAGATGACGCTGACCGACGTGGTCGCCGTCGGCCCCGCCGCCGACGGCTCCGGCGTCGTCACCGCCGACGACGAGACGCTCGACGAAGACGCCGTGCTCCGGTACGCCGCCTCGGCCGAGCGCAACAGCGAACACCCGCTTGCCCGCGCCATCGTCGCCGGCGCGGAAGACCGCGGCCTCGACCTCGCGGAGCCGGACGACTTCGAGAACGTCCCCGGCCACGGGGTTCGCGCGACCGTCGACGGGAAACCCGTCCTCGTCGGCAACCGCAAACTCCTCTCGGACGCGGGCGTCGACCCCACGCCGGCCGAGGACGCGCTCCGCACCCTCGAAAGCGACGGCAAAACCGCGATGCTCGTCGCGGTCGACGGCGACCTCGCGGGCGTCGTCGCCGACGCGGACGAAATTAAGGCGTCGGCCGCCGACGCCGTCGCCTCGCTCCGCGACCGCGGCGCGACCGTCCACATGATTACCGGCGACAACGAGCGGACCGCCCGCGCCGTCGCTGAACAGGTCGGTATCGACTCCGAGAACGTCAGCGCCGGCGTCCTCCCCGAAGACAAGGCCGACGCCGTCGAGTCCCTGCAGGCCGACGGCACGAGAGTCATGATGGTCGGTGACGGCGTCAACGACGCGCCCGCGCTCGCCGCCGCGTACGTCGGCACGGCGCTCGGCTCCGGCACCGACGTGGCTATCGAGGCCGCCGACGTGACGCTCATGCGCGACGACCCGCTCGACGTGGTGAAAGCCATCCGTATCTCCGCGGGGACGCTCGCCAAAATCAAGCAGAACCTGTTTTGGGCGCTCGGCTACAACACCGCGATGATTCCGCTCGCGTCGCTCGGCCTCCTCCAGCCGGTGTTCGCCGCGGGCGCGATGGCGCTGTCGTCGGTGTCCGTTCTCACGAACAGCCTCCTGTTTCGGAGCTACACGCCGGACCACGACTACCGCTTCCTCGACTTCCTGCGGCGGTAGGTCAGGACTCGTTCGACGCGTACGACCGTCCCAACCCCGTCCGCCTCGCCCCACAGTTCCGAACCGTCCCGCCGCCTCATTCCGTGCCGTCGGTTCGCCGTCTGGCTTTTCCCCTCGCGCATCGATTCTCTCGGATGATGAGTCGTCGAGCCCTCGCGTGGACGGCGTCGTGGCTCCCGCTGGCCGTCGGCGCGTTCCTCGTCCTCGTCGGTCTCGGAACGCTCGTGGGAGCCCCGTGGCGCTACGCCGCCAGCGAGTCGGTTGTCGTCGTCGCGGCGTTCCAGATACTCGGGTCGCTGTCGGCTATCGCCGTCGGAGTCGGAGTCGCGTGGCTCGAAGCGAGCGGGGCGCGCGAAAAACGGTGACGGACGTGGCGTTCAGTACCGCGACGGGAGGAACGCCATACCGGTGAGGAGAACCACCGTGGTGAACGAGACGATAGTGACGCCCCAGAGGCCGTTTTCGGTCTCGTGGAAGTGGTCGATTTCTGACAGCTGCGTCTGGTAGCTGTCGTAGTTCTGCGTCAGGACGAGCGTCTCGCCGTCCGGGAAGTACGCGAGGTACTGCTGGTCCGAAATCGTCACGTTCGCCTCGTTGTCGACGGCGACCGTGTTCTCCTCGGGGGCGAACCACTCGATGGTCACGCCGGAGGTCTCGACGGCGGCGACGGTGACAGACTGGTTGTTGTAGTCGAAGGAATCACCCTCGGCGACGGTGCGCGTCTCGTTGGCCGGGAAGTACTCGTCGACCGAGACGAGCGTCGAGTCGTTGACGACGACGTAGCGCTCGCCGTTACGGGTGACGGTCTCGTTGTCGGCGTTCGAGTCCGCCTGGAGGATTGCAGTCTCGTTGTACAGTTCGACCAGCGTCGCCTCGCTGGGGTCCGAGACGTTGGCGATTTCGACACGGTAGTCCGTGCCGTCGAGCGTGACGGTGCTCTCGTTGTCCCACGTCTCCGTGTACCGGGCCGAATCGTTCACGTACGTGAGTTCACCGGAGCGGACCAGCGTGGTCCCACCACCGTGGCCGCCCGACTCCTCCTCTTCGGTTATCGACGACACTGTGTACGTCTGGTCGCTACCGGGGACGGAGAACTCGTCTCCCTGTGCCAGCGAGTACTCTGGGTTCTCGAAACTGACCGACGGCGTCGATGCAGTCGCGATGAGCGAGTATGCACCGGCACCGATGACCAGGAAGAACACGACGGAGATGACCGCGGCGCGTCGTTGCATGGTTTCGGCATGGGCCACGCGGCGTATAACGATTACTTTTCCTCGGAGCGTGTCACCGCGTCGCGCGACCGCCGGCGGCGACTCTCACCCTCAATACAGTGGGCCGGCGGGCACTCGCGGCCGCCGATTGACGCGACTTTTTGAATCTGTCGGCCGAACGGGCGTGTCACGAATTACGGATCAGCCGTCCGGCGACGCCGAACCGGGGGGAGGCCGCGACGCGCGAGGAGACTACGCGATAGAGCGGGGGCGTTCGTCTCCGGTTCGACTTCCTTGACGCGCTCGACGGCGCGCGTCCCGACAACGTGACCTGACCGCCGCAGTCCTCGTCTCGATGGCTGCGACTACACCACGCCGCTGACGGGGCGACGGTTCGTCTCCCCGTTCCGAACCGCCCGCGATGCTGCCGCCGACATGCTCAAGAAATGTTTGACGACCCGCGAACGAGCGGCGACACGGTGATGAGCAGAAGGATTCACGAAGATGACTCTCAGAGACGTGTACGTGCAGTCGGGAAAACCGACGACGGACGCTCGTATCTCACGACGGCAGCCGAGTCCGTACCGACGGCGGTGCTCGAAGGTCGATGTCACCGACAGCACGCCGGGTCACTCCGCGGAGTCGGGAACGCAACCGAGGCGCTCGCCTAACCCCGGCGCGCCACGACGGTCTTTTGCTCCGTCAAAGCGGGGGTTCGAGCGCGGGAAACGGCACTCGACGCCCTTGAGGTCGTACGCGAACTGGGCGACGATGACGCACGCCCTCGAAACACGACCCGTGCGATAGCATCGCCACTCACTGATTCGATGCCGGGACGCGTCGCTCGCGGGCGTAACGTCCGAAAGGAAAAGCCAAGGGCCGGATTTGAACCGGCGGGGGTTCCGCTCTGCAGGCGGATGCGTTGGGCCGAACTCTGCCACCTTGGCGCAGTTACTGGTATCCCGGTCTTGTGCTTAAGCCTGACGGTGTGCGACCTGAGTCGGGCGTTTTCGAGACTCTGCCCGACGCAGTCGCTCTGTATCTATCTGCGAGCGACCGTGCGTGCCGCTCTGCATAAAATGAACAAAGCCCACTGGACATCGCGTCCAGTGGGCTTTGTGAAGTATGAGTAGGGGCGGCGAACTGGATTTCCCAGAGGATCGCTCACTCCAGTACTGACCAGAACGCAGGTGAGCTTAACTTCCGTGTTCGGGATGGGTACGGGTGGAACCTCACCGCTCTGGCCGCCTTAATGC